>ERZ773212.30-NODE-30-length-77895-cov-3.770850_pt1 | contig 77895 bp, 68 predicted proteins | sample MGYA00581005_ERZ773212 | MGnify/ENA primary metagenome ERZ773212 (study PRJEB29015, sample SAMEA2738154) | human oral metagenome | biome: human oral; feature: human-associated habitat; material: saliva | place: China | collected 2196 ... | reverse complement strand
AGATAGCGCTTCAGGGCGGACAGTCGCCGGCCGCTATACTGTCGTCCGTAAAATCGCTGATGGCGGCATGGCCTCAGTATATGAGGCTGAAGATAACCGCTTAGGGCGGACAGTCGCCCTTAAGATCATGCATGCAGGGCTGGCGCAGTCAGAGCACTCGGAAGAATATACAGAACGGTTCCACCGGGAGGCACGGTCAGCTGCATCTATCTCGAATCCGCATATTGTCCCCGTATATGACACAGGAATGTATGAAGGCAGAAGCTTTCTGGTCATGGAACTTATCCATGGGGTAACCCTGCGCCAGGAAATGAATGTCCGCAAAAATTTCAGCATCCATGATACTATCCGCATCCTTACGCAGGTATTGGACGGCCTTGCGGCAGCCCACCAGTCCCATGTGATCCACCGCGATATCAAACCTGAGAATATTATGATCGCGACCCAGGGTGTTATTAAGATTACAGATTTCGGCCTGGCAAAAGCCACTTCCCAAGCAACCCTTTCCAGTACAGGCATGCTTCTGGGGACAGCGTCATATCTCGCACCGGAGACTATTGAAAATAATTATTCCAGCACACAGACTGACCTGTATTCCGTAGGGATCATGGGATGGGAAATGGTCACCGGCCATGTCCCTTTTATATCGGGCAACCCCGTAACTGTGGTATTCAGGCATGTCCATGATGATGTCCCGGCCCTTGAGAGTATTGATCCGTCCGTCCCGCACACTTTCAGTGGATTTATAGCTTCCCTTGCAGCGAGGCAGCCGGAGGACAGGCCCGAAGATGCTGCTGAAGCACTGCGCCGGATACGGGTAATCTCCCGTTCTCTGTCCCCCGCACAGCTGGCGGTTAGAATCCCGTATTCAGCGGGCCCGGGGAACGAGAACGTCCCCTCCGGGACCGGCAAGCTTGGACATCAGATCAGGCAAACTGCCCTCCCCTCGCATACAGATACCCCTTCAGCAGCATCCAGCAGTACAGCCCGTACAGTCCGGGGATCCCGTAATTCGGGGGATCCGCACTATGCAGCGGATACACGGAAAGAAACGACCTGGCCGGCGCCCGTACCTCCATACACAGCGCATGACAGACGCATCAGCTCGGCTGGACGCCTGGCTGCAGCAGACGGGGCAGGCCCATCGTCCGGACCCTCCGGTACTTCGGCAGCACAGGAAACCGTACTGTCCAGGTCCAGGAAGATGCCTTCCCGCCTCCGCCGGATACTTATCGGAGCAGGGCTTCTCGCAGCTGCGGCCATTGCTGCAGTTTTATGGTGGATTTTTGCGGGCCCCGGCAGTTATTACGTACTCCCTGTTGCTGCTGACGGGCAATGCACATCGAACGCCACCACATCAACCCAGTCCTGCACTATCAGAAACAGCGATTTCGCTGCTTACAGATCAGCCCTTGAGTCTTCCGGGATCCCCTATACAGCCAGTTATGCATACAGCGATACAGTCCCCAAGGGGAAAATTATCTCCAGCTCCCCTGATACCGCGGGGACGCATATCAGCAAAAGGGGCGGGCATCTCACCATAGTTGTATCCCGCGGCATCAAAATGATCACGATCCCTTCAGATATCACTGACCCAAAGACTTCAAACGGGAAAAACCCTCTCGCAGCCTTAAAGAAGCTGGGATTCACCAATATCAGCCATGACAGTTCAAAAGACAGCTATTCGCTCACTATCCCCAAGGGTGCTGCCATCAGTATCTCCCCCTCCCCCGGTAAAACCCTCAGGCATAATGCCAGGATAGAGATAGCCCTTTCCCTGGGCAAAAAAGCAGTAGCCATGCCGGATATAGAAGGCCTGAAATGGAATAAAGCCAAAGCAATGCTTGATGAAGCGAAACTGAAAGTAACGATGAAAGAGGAATATTCTTCTACTGTTGGCAAAGGCCATGTTATCTCAGCCTCGCTGAAGGCAGGCGCCCAGATCCACTGGAACGACACTGTTACCGTCGTGGTTTCCAAAGGTCCCGAAACAGTAACTGTCCCTGATGTTACCGGGATGGATTTCGCCCGCGCCCGGTCTGTTCTGGAGGATATGGGGTTCACCGTTGTCCAGAAAAATACCCTCGGGATTGGGAAAACAGTAAGCAGCCAATCGATAGAAGCCGGCAGCAGGGTCACAATAATGGACAGCAGCGGGAAACCCAGGGAAATAGTACTGACAGTATCACTTTTCTCGTGGTAACAGACTTTATGAATACCTTATGGGGGGCAGCCGGGCCCGCAATCAGTTCTGCACGTATCCTACAGTTCCGGTTCGGCTGATGCTTCAGCCTTAGCGGCACTGGCATCCTTCTTTGCCTGGTCTGCAGCCTTCTGGGCGGCTTCGGCAGCCATCTGCTTCTTCACCACCTGCGCATATTCATCAACATATTCCTGGCCGGTGATCTGCTGTATTGCGCGCGAGATCTTATCAGCGAAATCGCGCACTTCCTGACGGGTAAGCCCTGTACCTTCCTGATGCTGCGGAGGATATACAGGCTCGCCGTAGATAACTGTGCACGTACCTTTAGAGGGGATAGTCTGTCCGATCTTCATAATTTTGTCTGTGCCGAAAAGCCCTGTAGGTATGACAGGGCATCCGGTTTCCAGCGCCAGGCGTGCAGCACCTGTATGCGCCTTATATAATCTCCCGTCCGGGCTTCGGGTGCCCTCGGGATGGATACCGAACAAATGCCCCTGTTCGATAATGTCCCGGGCCGTATTCATAGCACCTTCAGCAGCGGCTCCTCCTGCCCTGTCAACAGGGAAAACACCGACAGAGGTAAACCACCATTTCTTGAACGCCCCTTTGATCCCTCTCCCGGTGAAATAATCGCTTTTCCCCATATAATGGACCATCCGCGGTGACGTCAGCGGGATAACGCCGTCATCTATAACAGACAGGTGGTTCGCAGCAATGATCCCTCCGCCCTGGCGGGGGATGTTATCTACACCGAACGCCTTCGGGGAAAAACGATGACGGGCCAATGGCCCTAAAACCTTAACAAAAAACCAGTATAACATTATAGGACCTCTGTATCGTTTGCCCGTCTCGTACTATCGTTATCACCTATTACAGTATAAGTATGACCAGAAACAAACACGATGGCAGTCTGCAGGATCCCGATCTGTCTGACGCATCCTGGGAAGCCTTTGCCCGGGAGCATAAAGAGGAGCTGTCCGACATCGCGGGCTCAAAAGATGCCAGGCGCTTTGAACGGCATGCCAGAAGGGCAAAGGAAAAGCACGATGAGAAGGGGAAGTTCTCGTACACGGATTTCAAAAATTCAGCTTTCGTATCAGGCGGGCAGCCGGGCCCGCGCAGTTTCAGGACGTCCTGGCTGGATGCCGATTCCTTGGATAACCGTTTTACAGCGCCGGAAACAGTGGACAGTTTCTCGGTACAGGCTGCAGGGGGTATTTTTACAGGTGTAGCCTGCATCCTTCTCGGTATTATTGCTGTATTATGCGCAGTACGTTTCCCTCAGCTGTCCCAGTTGCTGGCGATCTGTGCTGCAGTGCTTTTCCTTGTTGCCCTGGGTATTTTTGCCAGTATTATACGGTCGTCACGGAAAACCCGCCATACTAACGGCCCCGACAGCAGCAGCCCGCCGTTTGCCGATGGGGCGCAGATCTGATTATGCCCTTTGTCCTCAGCCGGGCGTGAGCGTATCCATGCATCCGGACGGATACAGGCATCGGAAGGTCAGTGCAGCGCCAGGTTAGCCGCACCAATAAGCCCTGCATCCTGGCCGGATGTTGCCGGGGCTATCTCTGCATGGGGCCGGTACGCACTTGCCTGAAGGAAACGGACATACGCATTCCGGGCCGGTTCCAGGAGGATATCGCCGACGGCGACGACCCCTCCGCCGATCACATAAATATCCGGATCAAGGACAGCTGAAATAGAAGCCATTGTGCGGCCAAGCCACTCCCCAATCTTATTGAAGGCGTACATGCCTATTACATCGCCTTCGACAGCAGCCTGGGAAACCATTTTCCCCTCAAGTTCATCAATATCCCCATTGCACAGTTCAAGCAGGCGGGAAGCCTCCTGGGGCCGTCGCCGCACAGCAGAACGGGCAAAGTGCTCAAGTGCATTGCCGGAAGTATAGCGTTCCGCGCAGCCGCGCAAACCGCATCCGCAGAAATCACCGTCCGGGACCATAGGTATATGGCCTAATTCAGACCCCATCCCGAATGACCCGCGGTACAGCTGCCCGTTGAGCACGACAGCCCCTCCAAGGCCGGTACCCACAGTCAGCGCAACCATATTCGTATGCCCCTGGCCAGCCCCATGGACATATTCGCCCCATCCGGCACAATTGGCATCATTCTCTACGATTACGGGCACCTCATGGCCAATAAGATCCCCGATATGCGAAGACAGGTCATAATTGATCCACACCGGGATATTCGCCGAAAATGCTATAGTATGCCTGTCTTCCTTAACATTCCCCGCTGCCGATATCCCTATTGCCGCAATATCGTCATACAGCTTTTTCGTTTCACGATACATCTCGGCAATATGCTTATCTATGGCATCAGCCTCTTTCGGTGTCGGGACTGTCCATGAACGGATGATTGCATCATCTTCGTCACATATCCCTACAGCGATCTTGGTACCGCCAATATCAACAGCCATTGTATGCATATCAGTCTCCCTTGCACAACGTCTGGTTACAGATCCCGTTATCTGTAACCAAACATATATCAGTACTTAATCCTGTACCTTACTATACCAGATTAATTATAGTACTGTTTATGTGATCCAGCTTTTATTTATCCGCCTTCTCATTCTGCCCATGGCACATTTTATACTTGCGCCCTGAGCCGCACGGGCAGGGGGAATTCTTAGGTGTACCGGGGAATGTCCTGCCGTCAGCCCACGGGGTTTTCAGCTCCTCGCTCTTAGGGCGCCGGGACAGGGGGACTTTCTGCTCAGCATGGGATATCGGCGCCATGCCTGTCACCGACCCTTCATAGCTGTGCCCTTCCTTATCGGAAGACGCATCGCCGTCAGAAGGCTGGCCGGATTCCGCCTTGGCCGGATCAGTGCCATTCCTATCCGTATCATCCGTATTGCCGGTATCCGGTTCATCCCCGGAAGCTTCAGGCTTGTCATCAGTATCCGAATCAGGGTCTGCAGGGGATGAATACTCAAGCTCCCCATCATCATGCCCGTCCAGCTGGCTGTCCTCTTCATCCGCGTGGGCAACAGCCTCAAGGTCAAGGTTGAAAAGCAGCTGGATCCCCTCTTCCTTGATCGAATCGACCATAGAATTATACATCTGATAGCCTTCACGCTGATACTCGACCAGAGGGTCCCTCTGCCCCATACCGCGCAGGCCGATACCATCTTTAAGGTAGTCCATCTCATACAGATGTTCACGCCATTTGCGGTCCATCGTCGCCAGGACAACGCGGCGTTCAATATCACGCATAGTATCAGCACCAATAAGGGCTTCCCGCTCCTCATATTCACTATGGACTTTATCGTAGATCAGCTCTGCAAGTTTTCTGCGCGCCTTATCACCTTTCAGCTGGGCAACTTCGGATTCAATTTCATCAGTATCGAAATCAAGCGGGATAATGCTCTTCAAAGCCTTCCACAGACCCTCGTAATCCCAGCGGTCCACCCTGTCGGTACCCCGTGTGGCGCCATGGATATACGAATTGATGACTGACTTGATAAATTCCTGCACATCTGCAGCAATATCAGCACCCTTCAGTACTTCCATACGTTCCTTATAAACAACAGTACGCTGTTTATTCATAACATCATCGTATTTCAGCACGTTCTTACGCATTTCGTAGTTCCGGGCTTCAACCGATTTCTGGGCATTGCGGACACCGCGCGATATGCTCTTCTGCTCCAGCGGCTCGCCTTCCGGCATGTTATTGCGCATAACGGCAGCTACAAGCTGGGTATTGAACAGGCGCATCAGGTTGTCTTCCAAGGACAGATAGAAGCGCGATTCGCCGGGATCACCCTGACGCCCGGAACGGCCCCGCAGCTGATTGTCGATCCGCCGGGATTCGTGGCGTTCTGTGCCGAGCACATACAATCCGCCAAGTTCGACTACTTCTTCATGCTCATCCTTGACCTGCTGCCTGATATCTTCAAGTGTAGAGGGCCACAGGCGTTCATATTCCTCCGGCGTATCTTCGGCAGAATAGCCCTGGGATTTCAGTTTCTGGTCAGCAAGGAACTCAACATTCCCGCCCAGCATGATATCAGTACCGCGGCCTGCCATGTTCGTAGCAACAGTCACAGCACTTTTACGCCCTGCAACAGCAACTACTGCAGCTTCTGCTTCGTGATGCTTCGCGTTGAGCACTTTATGCGGTATCTTTGCCACATCAAGCAGGGAGGAGACTACTTCAGATGCCTCAACGGATGCCGTACCTAGCAGGACAGGCTGCCCCTTGGCATACCTGTCGGCCACATCCTTGACGATAGCCACAAGCTTTTCCTTGCGGGTACGGAAAATAAGGTCATCCTTATCTTTACGGATCATGTCCTTATTCGTAGGGATGGGGATAACGCCAAGCTTGTACGTGTTCATGAACTCGGCTGCCTCAGTCTCAGCAGTGCCTGTCATGCCCGAAAGCTTGTCATACATACGGAAATAGTTTTGAAGAGTAATAGTTGCAAAAGTCTGGTTTTCCGCCTGGACTTCCACACCCTCTTTAGCTTCAATAGCCTGATGGAGGCCTTCGTTGTAACGGCGCCCGTGAAGCATACGGCCGGTATGCTCGTCAACGATGAGGACTTCCCCGCCCTGCACAACATAATCCTTATCGCGCAGGAAAAGTTCCTTGGCTTTGATGGCATTGTTGAGATAGCCGATCAGGGCTGTGTTGCTCGGTTCATAAAGGTTATCAATGCCCAGGTAATCCTCAACTTTAGTGATCCCTGAGTCGAGGATGCCTACAGTCTTTTTCTTTTCGTCGACCTCATAATCGGTTTCGCGCTCCAGGCGCGGAGCAAGGCGCGCGAACTGGCGGTACCACCGGGTAACATCGCCCTCAGACGGGCCTGAGATGATCAGCGGCGTACGGGCCTCATCGATAAGAATAGAATCGACTTCATCAACTATTGCATAATGGTGCCCGCGCTGGACGAGTTCATTTTTTTCCCACGCCATATTATCGCGCAGGTAATCAAAGCCGAACTCATTATTTGTACCGTAGGTGATGTCTGCATTGTACTGCTTGCGGCGCTCTGCCGGCTGCTGGTCTGTAATGATGCACCCGGTTTCCATCCCCAGGAAACGGTAGATGCGCCCCATAAGCTCAGACTGGTAGCTCGCAAGGTAATCATTCACCGTGACAACATGGACGCCTTTACCCTCCAGGGCGTTGAGATATGCTGGGAGCGTTGCGACCAGTGTTTTCCCTTCACCGGTCTTCATTTCGGCGATATTCCCCCAATGGAGTGCCGCACCGCCCATAAGCTGCACATCAAAGTGGCGCTGCCCAAGGGTACGCTTGGATACTTCGCGTACTGTCGCAAATGCTTCAGGCATGAGATCATCAAGTTTTGCACCGTTATCAAGCTTTTCCTTGAATTTCGCTGTCTGGCTTTTAAGTTCGTCGTCGGTCAGCTCAGAAATCTCATCTTCCAGTGCGTTCGCAGCCTCAGCAACGCCTTTTAGCTTACGGCGCTGCTGCTCCTCGCCCATTCGCAGTGCTCTATCAAGTAATGACACTCCATACTCCTTGTGCATAGTAAGCAAAGCCCGCCATATGGACCAGCAGGCCTGTTCAGACAAACTTTTACTATAGTACCCAATCGTGCTGATATTTACGCCGCAGTACGAAGCAGCCACCGGTACCCGGTGGCTGCAGTATAAATATTATTTTTGAGCTTATTATTGCGCTGCACGCTTACCGTGCTGCATTTTCCGGAGTATCTATTTCAAATACCCCATAGCTCCACCCGTGGCGGTGATATACCACAGATGGGCGCTTCGTATCAATATTGACAAACAGGAAGAAATCATGACCGATAAGCTCCATCTGATTTATTGCTTCGTCGATCGTCATCGGCTCGGCAATATGGAGCTTACGGCGGATCGTCACAGGCGTATCCCCTACCTGGACTTCAACAGATTCACCGGGGCCAAGATCTCCCGCCACTGCCTCATCGGTGCTGTTCGTCGGTTCCAATGCCGGCTCCTCCAGCTCCTGCGGGGTAACTGCTGGTTCTTCAGCCATGCCAAGGTCTACAGGGACTTCACTGCTGTAGCCGCGGCGATGGTCCTTGCGCCGGTCACGGGAACGGCGCAGCCTCAGTGTCAGTTTATCAAGGGCCAGATCAAGCGCACTGTATTCATCGCTGCTGGATGCCTCTGCGCGTACAACCGTCCGTCCGGCGTACACGGTTATTTCTACACGCTTTGCTGTATCTGCCTGGCGTGGATTGCCTTCATGCGTAACTACGATCGTCACACGTTGTGCATCCGGGGCTATTGCAGTTACACGATTCATTTTACTGTCTATAACGTCACGGAACCTCTGCTTTATCTGGATTCGACGTCCGGTCACTACAATTTCCATGCGAACCTCCTAGGTTTGAACGGTGAACCGCTGTTCATAACGACGGCTTCGTCGTTATTTTTATAATATCGCATTTCCTTAAAATCTTCTGCACCGTGTCGTGATTACCATAACACAGCCACAAAAAGATATGTGCTCCCTGTAACGTGTTCACAGCTTTTGCTAATCTGGACGAACTGAGACCTCTTTGTGGTTGCGGTACTGTTTTACAGTACTGAGGAACTTCCGGGCTCCACAGAGCACAATGGCGGATAACGTCCGCCCAGGGCGACCTGAGAGATAGCGCAACAGAAAGCAGACCGCCCCCATACTCCGGTATGGGAGTAAGGGTGAAACGGCGGTGTAAGAGACCACCGGATCTGCGGTAACGCAGACCGCACGGCAAGCCTCATTGGGAGCAAGGCCAAGCAGAAGGCATATGGGCTGCTCGCTCACGTCTTCGGGTAGGCTGCTGGAACTTAGCGGCAACGTTAAGTCGAGATGGATAACCACACGTATGCTTTGCATAACGACAGAACCCGGGGTATAAGAGGTCTCACTTTCAGCACTCCAGTGCCTGGTTCCCCAGTGGCTTAGCCCTTAAGCATCCGTATTTTTATTCTTCGCCTTCCAGCCCTTCGGAATTTTCACAAAGGATATTAGTATACCTGCGTATAGTGTCCGGGTCATGCCCTTTTCTCGCACATGCCGACCAAAAACGCCGCAGCCTGGTTCTTGTATCCAGCCCGCTGGTTTTTTTCGATACTTTGAGGGCAAGCTCGTATGCGGAATTTTCAAACTTGCCTGCCTCTCGCGCTTCCTCAACAACAGCAGTGATAAGAGGCTCTTCAACCTCTTTTTTACGCAGCTCCTGCCTTGTCCCGTACTCCCCAAGGAACCGAGACAGGCAATACTGCACCATGCTGCGGGCATACTGTCCATCATCAATAAGGCGCGAAGATACAAGCCGCCTTACGACTTTACCGACAGTTTCCTCTTCATAGCCTTTTGCAATAAGACGTGTCCGCAGCGCACCGGAGGATCTTGGCGCAGCATCCAGCAGCCGCAGAGCCGCCTCCTGGCATTTATTTTCCTCATCTGATCTGTATAATGCAGAATCCTTATCCGGCTTAAGATCCGTGTCCCCCGCAGTGACGCCGGGCAAGCTGCCGGTCACTTGCTGCCTTCAGGCTGCTTGCCATTACCGTCCGCTGTTTTGCCCTCAGAAGATGCAGAGGGATCGCCGTCATCGGCAGCAGGGCCAGGGACCACATTATATGCAACTTTTACCTTGCCTTCAATCTCATCTGCAAGTTCAGGATTATCTTTAAGGAACTGGCGGACTTTCTCGCGCCCCTGTCCAAGCTGATCGCCTTCATATGTAAACCATGAACCGGATTTCTTCACGATCCCGGCGCTAAGTGCCATGTCGATAAGTGAGCCTTCCCTTGATACGCCTTCACCGTAAAGGATATCGAATTCTGCTGATTTGAAAGGGGGTGCCATTTTATTTTTAACGACTTTTATACGTGTCCGGTTCCCTACAGCTTCATCACCATTCTTCAGTGTCTGTATACGGCGGATATCAAGACGGACCGAAGAATAGAATTTAAGAGCTTTGCCGCCTGTTGTCGTTTCAGGGTTGCCGAACATAACACCAATCTTTTCGCGCAGCTGGTTAATAAAAATAGCTGTGGTGTTAGACTGGGACAGGGCACCTGTCATTTTGCGCAGTGCCTGGCTCATCAGGCGTGCCTGGAGGCCAACATGGCTGTCCCCCATTTCGCCGTCAATCTCCGCTTTCGGCACCAGGGCTGCTACCGAATCAACAACGATAATGTCAAGCGCGCCCGAACGGATAAGCATATCGGCTATTTCCAGCGCCTGCTCGCCATTATCAGGCTGGGAGATGATCAGGGAATCGGTATCAACGCCCAGCTTGCGCGCATAATCAGGGTCAAGCGCATGCTCAGCATCTATGAATGCTGCAACACCGCCATTCTTCTGGGCATTGGCGACTGCATGCAGGGCAATAGTCGTTTTACCTGACGATTCGGGGCCGAATATCTCGATGATCCTGCCACGTGGCAGACCGCCTATCCCCAAAGCAAGATCAAGGGCAATAGATCCTGTAGGGATAACTTCTACCTGGTTGACGGGCTTATCCCCCAGGCGCATTGCGGAACCTTTGCCGAAGGCCTTCTCAACTTGTGCGAGAGCAGTATCCAATGCAGCCTGGCGGCGTGCATCCTGGGCGTTCGCAGTATCTTTTGTACGTGGCATCTGTTCTCCTGTTCATGAGTTCGTACTATCCACTATACCTGTACGGACACAAGTGTATATATATCTTTACTCTTATGTGGTCAGATGTGGATAACACGCCCCATATCCATCTTTACTTTTGCTTATCCCATTCTACAATAATGGTCGAACATGTGTTCGAATGCACTGTCGCGGATCAGGCTGCCGGCATGGGAGGTGCATTATGATCCTTCCCCCATCGGGAGGAATCGGGCACATCCATCTGGTCGCAGAGCACATTCCATACGACACGCGGCTCAATCCCCGCATCAAGCGCTTCATATACTGTCATCGACTGCAGCCGCGCCAGCCTCTGGTCTCTGGCGATACTACGGCCGTAGACCCTTCCGAATACTTCTTCAAGCAGTTCCCAAAACTCACGTTCACGCATTGACATATATACCGTTATTGAACAGCTTCAGCCTCATCGGGGATATCTGTGATGCCGGGGGCTGCTGCCTTATTTTCGGCAACACGTATCTGGTCAGCTACCATAACGAGCATATCTGAAAGCCTTACCCCGAGTGCTTCAGTGATAGACATAAGCAATTCAGAGCTGGCTTCCTTCTGCCCGCGCTCGACCTCTGAAAGATAGCCCAGGGATACCCCCGCTTTTTCGCTAATCTCACGAAGCGTTTTATGGTCGCGTGTACGCAAAGACCTCAGTATGCCTCCCTGCACTTTGCGCAGGGATATCTCGCCTTCTGCAGCAGGGTCCTGAATGTTCCCCTGCTTCGTACCGCTATCCTCACGGCTTTCGGAATGCACCCAGCGGCTGTATCCGGAATTCTGTTTTTCATCTATTGCAGCCCTGGCCTGCTTCGCCTTTATGATCTGCTGGCGCGCCAGTTCAACAGCCCTGCGCTGTGCCGGAGTAAGGTTCTTATTCATGGCTTCAGTATGTTCCATTATCACAGGCCTCGCCCGATGGGTCTCAAGATTTGATGTAAGCCGCATAACCGTTTCTGCCATAGCACATCCTTCCGCGTGTCCAAGTTATGATCTATTGAAAGTGTCAACATCGCCGCACACGATTTATTCCCGGTGCGCCATACAGCACACATCATATACACATCTTGATATCCGCACCGCCTGGGCGCTGTATGTCAGGGTTTTCCTTCCAATACTGCCAGCAGCAGGTCCAGAGCCCCTTCAACACTTTCCCGTCTGACAGTTTCCCTGCTGCCACTGCACTGCAGCTGCCTCACGCGTACAGGGTACTCTGGAGAAACTGGTTTACCCGGCACAGTGCAGGCAACATATACCAGTCCCTCCGGCTTTCCCTCACTTGGCCCGGGACCGGCGACCCCTGTAGTAGAAAGGCCGATAACGTTATGCGAATAGCCTTCGTCCGCTGAAGCATACAGATCCCTTACACCGGAAGCCATCTGGCGTGCCGTTTCGGAAGCAACAGCCCCCTGTGTCCTCAGAAGCGTGCTGCTGACGCCCAGGATATGATGCTTTTCCTCATTCGTATACGTGACCGCTGACCCCAGGAATACATCTGATGCACCGGGGATACGAACAAAAGAATCTGCAAGCAGTCCGGCAGTCAATGATTCCGCGCAGGCAATAAAAAAGCCTCTGCTGCGGCATATTTCCAGGGCTTGGGCCGCTTTATCATCCCGGGTAACCTGTGCAGTACTTAAAACAGGGAGAATACTGCCTGGAGCGATGCTGTCCATAATTATAAAGCCTATATTCCTATCTGCCTGTATGCACGGGCAGTCATAAACATGCTATTGCCGGCTGCGCAGACGGAAGACACCGATAACATACATAACGCCTGAGTACAGGCACAGGGCGAGGGCAATAAGCGTAATCACAAGGCCAGTAATGCGGTATGCTTTCGCGGCCGCAGACGGAATGCCCGGCACAAGCCATACTGGCAGAAGGAGCATCCCTATGCCAATACACTCAGCAACAGTCTTATACTTGCCCGCCCTGTTTGCAGCAATGACTTTCCCTCCATTGTCAATAATAAAAAACCTCATTACCGTAATGCCGATCTCCCTGATAAGGAAAAGGGCCGTTACCCACCACCACAGTTCACCGAAAGCAGACAGGGTAATGAGGACAGAACAGATAAGCAGCTTATCAGCAATCGGGTCCATAAGCTTCCCGAGCTCAGTGACCTGATGATACTTGCGGGCAAAATAGCCATCCAGCTTATCTGTACTGGCAGCAACAATAAACAGCACAGCAGCCGTCCACCGTTTGGCATAATCAGACACACCGAGCGGTCCTGCCTGGGCAGCAAGGGTGATGAATACTATGACCATAACAATGCGCACATATGTTATAAGGTTCGGCACAGCATTCCAGCCCTTGAGCAATGGCATTTTCCGTGTTGAGCTGTTGTCTTCCATAATTTACCACCCGTTATAATACCGCCGGCCTGTGCAGTCAGCCGTATTCTTTACATACAAGAGTATCCCCTATACCGCACAAAGGCAATTCCCGCAGGACAGGCAGCGAGTCAGCAGGGACAGATGCCAGAGGCATATACTGCCGCCTGTGCAGGTTTATGAATAATATCTGCCGTAGTCATTATCCGACTGGACCGTATTATTATCCACATGCGGAGGGGCGTTGAAATCATTAAGCTCCATATGCGCGATAGCCCCCGCTGAAGGATAGTATGCCTCGGAATCTTCGGAAGGGGTATATCCCGGATATCCTTCAGAGGATTGCGGCTGCTGCCGATGCGGGCCGTTCCCCGCATCTTCCTGCGCCTCCGGCGAAGGCGAGGAAGGCGTTTGAGAAGGCTGCGCGCCATCATCCGCCAACGGCATATCTGCCGGCAAAGAAGGCCGCTGCCGTGCAGTATCAGCGGGTTCCCGGCTGATCTCAGGCGCATCCCCTCTGATGAAGGCGAGGACTTCAGGGAGCTGTTCAGGCTGCACAAGCACTTCCCTTGCCTTGGAACCTTCAGAAGGTCCGACCACTCCCCGGGATTCAAGCAGGTCCATAAGGCGCCCTGCCTTGGCGAAACCGATGCGGAGCTTGCGCTGGAGCATGGAAGTGGAACCGAACTGTGCGGTAACCACCAGCTCAGCGGCCTGAAGCAGCTCATCCATATCATCGCCGATCTCTTCATCCACAGCTTTCCTGGCATCCTGCTGCTGCGCCATCTGTTCAATATCCTGGCGGTATTTGGGCTTACGCTGCGTCTTCACATATTCGACAGCCTGATGTATCTCCGACTCGCCGACCCACGCGCCCTGCACACGGATCGGCTTTGCCTGACCCATCGGCAGGAACAGCGCATCGCCCTGTCCGATAAGGGTCTCTGCACCTGTCGAATCAAGGATCACCCGCGAATCCGTAGCCGAGGACGTCGCAAACGCCAGGCGCGAAGGGATATTTGCCTTAATGAGGCCTGTGACAACATCAACAGACGGGCGCTGTGTGGCAAGGATAAGGTGGATACCTGCTGCCCGGGCCAGCTGTGTAATACGCTGGATAGAGCTTTCCACGTCATTCTTGGCAACCATCATCATATCAGCCATCTCATCAACAACTACAAGCAGATAGGGATACGGCGCAACTTTACGGCCTGATCCCTGGGGGGCATGCACCTTGCCTTCGCGCACAGCCTTATTGAAATCTTTTACATGCTTGAACCCGAAATACTGCAGGTCATCATACCGGGAGTCCATTTCCTTGACGACCCACTCAAGCGCCTGGGCAGCACGTTTGGGATCAGTAATAATAGGGGTAAGGAGATGGGGTATCCCTGCATAAGCGGTAAGCTCTACACGTTTGGGATCGACCATGATCAGGCGTACCTGTTCAGGGGTCGCACGCATCACTATTGACATAAGCATTGAGTTGATAAAGCTTGATTTACCGGAACCTGTAGCGCCGGCAACAAGCAGATGCGGCATTTTAGTAAGGTCTGCGGTAATAACATGCCCCTCCACATCCTTGCCGAGGCCGGCAACCATCGGATTAGCATCCTGGAGCGCTACTTCTGAACGCAGGACATCCCCCAGATGCACGATCTCACGGTCAACATTCGGTATCTCAATACCTATAGCAGATTTCCCGGGGATAGGCGAAAGGATGCGGACATCAGAACTGGCCACCGCATAAGCAATATTCTTCTGAAGATTGGTAACTTTTTCAACTTTTACCCCCGGGCCAAGCTCCACCTCATACTGTGTCACCGAAGGACCCCGAAGGAAACCGACCACCCGCGCATCAACACCGAACTGTTTAAAAGTTGCCTGAAGCGACATCATCACACGTTCATTTTCCGGTGTTTTAGTTGCGTGGGGTTTGCCGCGGACAAGCATATCCAATGCAGGAAGCTGGTACGGCATTCCATCACCAGGCGCAGTACGGCCGTCATCAGCAACCGTGAATTCATCAGCGTCACCGGACGGATCTGCAGCAGCTGCAGCATCCTGGGCCGGACGGCCCTGCGGGACTGCCACAGTAGCACTGTCTCCCTGCGCAGCCGGAAACGCAGAAGGAGCAGGAGGCTGGGGGACAGCAGATATATCAGTCGGCATGCTTACAGTTGCACCGGGGCTGCCCGGATCGACCGACAGCGCCCGGGTGGGGTTGTCAGAGCCAAATTCTTCACGGTTATGGGCTTTGTCGAATGCCGTGTCCCCTTCATACTCATCCAGCGAGGTATCGGCCTTCCTGCGCCGGAACATGCCCATAAACCTGTTCAGGAGCGAAGGCTTGCCGGAAACCTCATCACTGCCGTCATGGGCCGATACGCCATCAGCGAACTGCATGGTCCCGTCACCCACGCGGACTTCATTAGGAAACTCCTCCGAGCTGGTATTTCTGCTTCCCCTGCGCCCCAGCCCTGCAAAAATCTTCGGTATATCAGTCAGATGTGTGCACGTGATCAGCAGAAGCGAGAAAAGGGCTATAACAATAAAAACTGCTATGGCAAAGGGGATCGATAAGCCCCAGGACAAAGGAGATCCCAGGACAAAGCCGAAAAGGCCGCCGGCAGACTGTACAGAATCCCACATGAACTTATGCAGCGGAGCGGATCTCACAGCATCAATAATGGAGCAGACGGACCACATCAGCAGGAACCATCCTGACACTACACGCGAATTATCGTAATCCGACCGCTCCCCTACATTGCGCAGCAGCCTGAAGGCGATGACTATCAGCAATACCGGCAATGCCACACTCATAACACCAAAAAGGCTGGATGCCAGGATATGCAACCCCTGGGCAAAAAAGCCATGTACACGGAACCATTCGCTTGCAACAAAAAGGATGGCAAAAATAATAAGTACGAAACACAGGCCATCGCGCGTCGCTTCATTATCATCAACCCCAGCCCCTGTAACGGAACGTATCAGTTTCCCCAGGACGCGCGGGAAGAAAAGCAGGGCCTTTTTCCACCATGGCTCCTGCCGCCGGGCCGCATCTGCACCTGCTGCCGCCCGCTGCCCATGCTGTTCCTGCTGTGAACGTGATGAAGCCCTGCCGCTTCCGTTATTCTGTAAATCGCCGGGCCTGCGTGATGATGAATTTCCTCGTACCATAACGGTTTTAAGGATAACGTAAAACTCTGTTCGGAGAGAGGCAAGCGCATAAAATCCACAAAAATATCAAGTCTTAAATCCCGGATATCCCCTTGCCCGCAGATGACTGCTATCCAAGCCCGCCTAAATGATGCTGGACATAAGTATCAGCAACCCTGCCGTCACGGTCATAATCGCCGGAATCGGCATGGTGCACGATATCCATCGCCAGTCCAGGCAGGTCAGGTGCCGTCGCATCCAGCCAGTGGATACGCGGATCCCTGCCAAACCATCCCATCTGTTTACGGGCCAGGCGCCTGGTATCGTGTGCGATACGCGCATAGGCTTCATCTTCATCTATCAGCCCGTCGCAATAATCTATTATCTGCCGGTATCCCAAGGCTTTTATGGCGGTAGCGCCGAGACGGTCCCGTATCCGGCGCACTTCATCGGTGAAACCGGCCTCCCTCATCCTGCGGGTCCGCAGGTTTATACGTTCATCAAGGTTTTCCCTGCTAAGGTCGAGGCCTATCTGGACAGCCGGGATAACATACCTGTAATGTGGCAGCGCAGCCGAATACGGCTTCCCCGTAAGGGCAATGACTTCCAGCGCACGGACGGTCCTGCGGATATTGTGCCAGTCCATACGGGAAGCAGCGTCAGGGTCTTTCTGCTCAAGCTCAGCAAAAAGCGCTTCTGCGCCAATATCTCTGCCCCGCTGTTCAATACCGGACCGTATCTGAGGGTCAGTTCCGGGGAAAGAGATATCATCGATCGCTGCCCTTGCATACAGCCCCGAACCGCCGACCAGCACAGGCGTTGCCCCCCGGGCCTGGATATCAGCAATACAGCATCTTGCAAGCTTCTGGAACCGTGCAGCAGTCATCGTTTCCTGCGGGCTGATGATATCAATAAGATGATGTTTTACTTCTGCCCGTTCCCGCACCGAAGCTTTTGCAGTACCAATATCCATACCGCGGTACATCTGATAAGCATCAGCGTTGATGATCTCGGCAGCACGCCCTTCTTCTTCCAGGGCATGCACCAGCGAAATTGCCAGAGCAGTTTTCCCCGAAGCTGTAGGTCCTATGACCGAGATCACTTTATATGGCATATCTGCTGCGCTGCCGTTATTTTCCTGCATTTCTCAAACAATCCCTGCGAGGCCTTATCTGCGGACACTGTACGTGTGCCCGGAACGGACATCAGGATCAGAAATAATATAATGCCTGGCAGACCCTGTTACCGTGCAGGTGACAAAGTCTCCGACCCCCGGTATCCGTTCCCCCTCCGGGACGCCAATATGCACCAGTGTCCCGGTGCGCTCGCGGCCTGTAATACGATGCGTACTGGAATCTTTCCGCCCAATCCCGGAAATGAGTACTTCAACATCGCGGCCTACAAATTTCCCCATTTCTTCAAGGGTTATTGATTCCTGCATATCATGAAGCCTCGTATACCTTTCGCGCATAACATCCGCGGGGATCTGCTCCATAAGCGCGGCAGGGGTCCCCGGGCGGGGGGAATATTCAAAAGTATAAGCGCCCGCAAACCGTGCATGCCCAAGGATATCCAGTGTCTGCTGGAAATCTTCCTCCGTCTCGCCGGGGAAACCTACAATAATATCCGTTGTGATCTGGGCATCAGGCATTGCTTCACGGACACGGTCCACTATCCCCATAAATTTTGATGTCCGGTACGACCTCCGCATCGCTCGCAGTATCCTGTCCGAACCGGATTGCAGGGGCATATGGAGCTGATGCATAACATTAGGCGTTTCTGCCATGGCAGCAATGACATCATCTGTGAAGGCTGCGGGGTGGGGCGAAGTGAAACGGACTCTTTCCAGCCCTTTGATATCGCCGCAGGCTCTCAGGAGCCTGGAAAAAGCATAACGGTCCCCCATGGAATATCCGTAGGAATTGACATTCTGCCCGAGCAGGGTTACCTCTTTAGCACCTGAATCTACACAGCGCTGTATCTCGTCAAGGATATCACCCGGCCTGCGGTCACGCTCGCGCCCGCGTACCGACGGGACTATGCAGAAGGTGCACGTATTGTTGCAGCCTACGGAAATCGCGACCCATGATGATATCCGCGATGCCCGGGCTGCCGGAAGCTGGCTGGGGAAGTATTCCAGGTCCGCTGCCACTTCTACCTGGGACGTATTGTACATACGGGCTTTATCCAGAAGCCCGGTAAGCGAACCTATATTTTTCGTCCCGAATACGGCATCGACCCATGGCGCCCTTTGCGTGATGCGCTGCCTGTCTTTCTGGGCCATGCACCCGCCTACAGCTATCTGAAGCTGCGGATGCTCGCGTTTCAGCTCCGCCCATTGCCCCAGCGTACCGTACATGCGGTTCGAAGCATTCTCCCTGACTGCACAGGTATTCATAACGATCAGGTCGACATCGTTATTATTGATCTGTTCCTGGTCTGCCCTAACATACCCGTCAGCTTCCAGGACGCCTGCGATGCGTTCAGAATCATGCACATTCATCTGGCACCCCAGCGTATGGACATAGTAGACGCCTTTCCCCCTGCCCTGCCGGAGGGCTGTCTGCGCAGCGGCCCCGTCTGCCGCAGTACTGCCTGCCCCTGAACGTTCTTCAGCCGTCATCATATCTTCATTCATATAAGCGATATTACCCAATGACTCCAACTACTCCTTTACTTGGTGGCGTGTTCCCTGTATCATATATGCTGACTTCTTTATGCGGGGGAACTATGATTTTAGATGAACAGCCGACACTGAACACTGCAGAGCTGCGCAATGAACTCCAGAACCTTGCGCTTGGGCAGCAGGATATCCCGATCGACCTGTCGGACCTTGACATTGACGATTTCAGTGATTACGTCTCCCAGTTCGTTGATTCCATGCAGGTCTACCGCGGCGCTATGCACGAGGTCAGCACGAAGCTTGAAATCCTTGATGATGAATACCACGTACGCTACGAGCACAACCCTATCCACCATATGGAGCGCCGCATCAAAAGCGCGAAGTCTATTTTCGGCAAACTTAAGAAGCGCCATCTCCCGCAGACCATTGAAGCGATGCAGAATAACATATACGATATTGCGGGTATCCGCGTGATATGCAATTATATCGATGATGTCTATGCCGTGGCGAACATGCTTTCCGGACAGTCAGACATTGAGATCATGGAAGTCAAGGATTATATATCCCATCCCAAGGAAAGCGGTTACCGGAGCCTCCATACGATCTACCGGGTCCCTGTCTTCCTTACTACCGGCCCGCGCATCACCCCTGTTGAAGTGCAGTTCCGCACTATCGCTATGGACTACTGGGCAAGCCTTGAACATAAGCTGCGCTACAAGGGTAATCTCAGTGATGACCAGATCGCGCGCCACTCAGGGACGCTCCAGGAGTGCGCTTCTACCCTGGCCCAGGTTGAGGGCACCATGCAGTTCATCCATCGTGACATTATTGATTCCCATGTTTCTGAGGATGACGACATTGATCTGACACCGCGCAGCTACACTGTGATCCGTGACGAAGATTAACCGAAAATTAATAATTAATGTATCTGTTTCCCCGCTGCAGCATTAACGTGCAGGCATAGCCCAATACCTCCATATGGTCAATCACGTGTTTTAGAATAATATACTGTAAAATAGAAATAAGACACATATGCGGATAATCAGGATACCGCCTGATTGCCGTGCTAATCATATCAATCAAGGAGTGGGGTCATGACAAACGATCAGCCACAGTATGGAGCCGGCAACGGCTACCAGCAGGACCAGGCCCAGGCGCCTTACGGCCAGCAGCCATACCCGCAGTACACCCAGAATGCTGCCGGAGCCCAGAGGGCTTTCACACAGCAGCCGTATATGGATGCTACAGCTGCCTATGCGCAGGATGAGCAGGCGCAGCATACATCGGTAACACGTGTTTATTTCGAGATGTTCCTGGGGATCCTTGTTACCGCAGCTGTTGCAGGGCTTGCAGCGAGCCAGGGATGGCTTGAAGCATACACAGCTGCTACAGGCCGGCTTGGTTTCTGGGGCCTGCTTATAGCGCAGTTTATTATTGTTGTTGTTCTCAGCTCCCAGGTAATGAAAATGCCCCCTGCTGTTGCACGTGTCATATTTTATCTGTATGCTGCATCCATGGGCTTTACCCTGTCTACCGTTTTTTATGTCTATACCTTGGAGACTATCGGCCTGGCTCTCGGGATGTCATCCCTCTTCTTCTTTGTCCTTTCCATGATTGGCCTGACAACTAAACGGAACCTCCTCAAGTTCGGCACCATCCTTACTGCGGCTCTGATAACCCTTATAGTTGTTGAAGTCCTCCTGCTTATTTTCCGCGTATCCAGCGGCACTATGATTATCAGCGGCATCAGCCTGCTGCTTTTCGCCGGGTTCACCATGTACGATGCCCAGGCTACACGGGCTATCCTGAACCATTACCAGGGACAGCCGGAAATGATCAAGCGGGTATCAATCGTATGCGCTCTGAACCTTTATCTCGACTTTATTAACTTCTTCGTCAACCTGCTGACTCTCCTTGGAGGCGGCAGCCGGAACTGATGATAACAGGCAGATAGGTAATAGATACCCGGCAGATGGCCTGGCCATCCAGGTAATCCCAAGGGCACATCCAAGCAGGGGTCTGGTACCGTAACAGGTTTCAGGCCCCTTTCTGTATGCCCGGCACGTATATGGCGCATAAGAGTGTCATGGTTATAACCGTGGTATACCCTTAGAATTATATGATGTAATAATTATCAGTCCGCTGCAGCAGCACGGCCAGCACCAGGGAGGGATACCATGCGCAATGTTTCGCAGCTCCATACCATTGAAGGCTCCTTTGCTTTAGTTATGGCTGCAGCATGCTGGGGTTTCGCATTCGTCTTTTCCGTTGAAGGCTCAGACACTATGTCGTTCTGGTTCTTCAATGCAACGCGTTTCACGCTGGCTTCACTGAGCCTTCTGCCTTTCGCGGTATGGAGCTTTATCAGACGCCATAACCTTATCGCAAGGCGGCATGAGCGGGCAGAAAAGATCCTGCAGTCCCTTGGCCAGGCTGACGGTCCTGCAGGAAAAGAAAAACCATCAGGAAAAGGCGTACGGAGGAACGGGAGGCTGAGTAAAACAGGAAAGGCGCACAGGCATACTGCATCCCTGAGAATACCGGTCATTGCCCTGTCGGATATCAAAAAACCGGGTTCCTTCCTCTACCGGATGCTTATCTACTGTGTCTGCGGCGTATTCCTCTTCAGTGCAAGCACCGTCCAGCAGCTTGGGGTCGAAATCTCAAAGCAGGCTGCGCATGCAGGGTTCATCGCAGCGCTTTATATTATTGCTGTGCCTATACTTGCCCGCATTTTCCTGAAGAAGAAAACCTCAGTGACGGCTATAACAGGGATCATTATTGCAATCATCGGCTTCTATTTCCTCAGCATCTACGGTAAAAGCGGCCTGTCCGGAATAGACCTCTCAGACCTCATTTTTCTTGCCTCTGCCACACTTTTCGGTGCACATATCATTATTATCGATGCCAACATACGCCATGTTGACACTATGATGCTTTCTTTCGTCCAAAGCCTTATCGTTGCTGTCCTCAGCTGGATTGCTGCTGCATGGGACGGATCCATCAATATGCAGGCAGCCATACACGGATGGGTCTCCATAGCCTATACAGGTATTGTCGCCGTTGGTGTTGCTTATACGCTCCAGATAGTTGGGCAGATGTATGTACAGCCCGCGCAGGCTTCTATCCTGATGTCCCTTGAATCATTATTCTCAGCCGTAGGCGGGGTCTTCATCCTCCACGAGACTATGACAGGGCCGGCTATTTTCGGAAGTATCCTGATTTTCTGCGGCACGGTCCTGTCACAGATACCCTTTGAAAATATCCGGCTTCACAGGAACAGGGATACCGTCCCTGCAATAGAAGAGTTTAAAAGCCCCCCGGGGCAGGGGACGGCCGCTACCGGGACCGTTCCGGACGACGTCCGGAACGGTCCGTATACCGCGAAATAATGCCCTGTACACCGTAGCAGACGAAGAAAAGCACCACGGCGGCACATACGGCTGCTGCCGTGATAACCAGGCTCTGCCCGGCAGGAAGGTGTATTTCAAAGAACCTTGCGATAAACGGTATGAATGCGCCAATGACCCCTGCTGCGAAGAAAAACAGGACTAAAATACCGCGCCACGATCTCAGAGGGCGTGCGACCCTTGCAAGGACTGCAATGCCAACTATAAAAAGCACAATACTGCACACGGTCCGCAGCTGTGCAAGATCCGAATCGCTATAGCTCCAATACATCAGCGGCGGCACTATCCATGCTGTCAGCAGGACGGACAGCCCTGCAGCCACGCCTCCGGGGAAAGCAAAAGCAACTACACGTTTCAGGAAACCCGGTATATACCGGCGTGTATTAGGCGCAAGCGCCAGGATGAATGCCGGGGTACCGATAGTAAGGAAACCGATATATGTAATATGTCTTGGCAAATATGGGAAAGGCATGAAGCTCAGCACTACGCCAAGCGAGATAAGCACGGAATATACGGTTTTTACCAGGAACAGGCTTGCCACACGTTCCATGTTAGCCATCACCTGCCGGCCGCGTGCGACCACACTGGGCAGATGGGAGAATTTCGAGTCCACAAGCACTATCTGGGCAACAGCTTTTGTGGCAGGCGCCGCGTTGCCCATCGCAATGCCAAGGTCAGCCTCTTTGAGCGCCAGGGCATCATTAACGCCATCACCTGTCATAGCTACGGTATGGCCTTTACTGTGTAGGGCCTGCACTATTGCTTTTTTCTGTTCAGGAAGCACGCGGCCGAGAACATCTATATCCTCCAGGGCTTCTGCAAGCTCTTCAACATCATCGGGAAGATTACGGGCATCCATATACCGGGGCATGCTGCCGCCGGTCAGGCCGACTTTCCCTGCTATCGCCGCCACTGTCCCCGGATTGTCCCCGGAAATCACGCGGCACCTCACGCCCTGTTCACGGAACCACGCTAAAGTTTCACGGGCATCGCTGCGGATAGACTCAGAACAGATAATAAGCGATACCGGTACAATCCCGGGATTTACCGTTTCAGCAGGATCGCTCCCCTGCGCATTTGTTTTCGGCGCATATGCCAGGAGAAGGACGCGGGACCCCTTCTCGGCAAAGGCTTCTATGCGTTTAAAAACATCAGGATACAGGCTTCCGGGATCATTGGTATCAGCATCGATCGCGGCCTGGGAACCGGAAAGGAGTACTTCCGGAGCACCAAAGAACCACTGGGAACCGTCTGCATACGTAATAGAGCTCCATTTCCGGGCAGATGAGAATGGGGTGCGCGACCGTATGCTTCCCGGCTTGCTGTCAATTGGCGTATCTGCCTTGCCTTTCAGCCCTTCTATAACTGCGCGGGCTGTTGCATTCGGGGATTCTTCATTGCAGATATCGGAGAGCGCGTGCCTGGCTACTTCTTCATCCCCATCCCTGAGGTTTTCAATGCTGTCAAAGACTATCCCGCCGTCAGTGATCGTCCCAGTTTTATCGAGGTTCAGGGCATCCACACGTGCCAGGGTCTCTACAGCATCCAGCTCCTGGACAAGGGTATTCTGACGCGCGAGCCGCATGGCTGCTATGGCAAAATTGAGCGATGTCAGCAGCACCAGGCCTTCCGGTATCATGCCTACTACTCCGGAAACAGCAGATATATCGGCATCTTTCCACAGGTCGGAAGTAAATGCGGCCTCAAAACCTCCAACTACGCGTATCTGGCTCCATGCAAGGAGGACGACCATAGGGATACCGATAATCGTCATGACTTTAAGTATCTTATTGATGCCATCATTTAAGTCGGAATGTGTTTTCATAAATTTTTTGACCTGTGAGGTAAGCTTTGCCGCGTAACTGTTGGCGCCCACAGCAGTCACCTTTACAAGCGCCATGCCCGCCGTAGCTGTACTCCCCGACTGCACGGCATCCCCTTCGCTTTTTTTCACAGTCCGGGATTCTCCGGTAAGCATCGACTCATCAAGCTCCAGGCCATAGTTCGCCAGGACCTGCCCGTCTGCAGGGACCTGTTCGCCTGCACGTATCCACAGAAGATCGTCAAGTACGATCTTATCGCGGGTGATCTCCGTGTTAGCCCCATCCCGCCGGACTGCATATGAGGCCTCTACCAGTATGGACAGCCGGTCAAGGGTACGTTTTGACCTGACTTCGCTGAAAATGCCGATCCCTGTATTGATGATGAGCACGAATCCGAACAGGGCGTCACGCCAGCGGCCTGTAATAAGTACCAGTATCATAGCGGTAAAGATTATCGCATTGAAAAGGGTGAAAACGTTGGCACGGATGATCTGCCAGATTGAGCGTGATGTCTTTTCTTTAAGCGCGTTGGCCTGGCCGGAGTTTATCCTCTGCTGTACTTCGGCAGTGCCCAGCCCAGGCATCGCCACTTCAGGCAAGGCGGAAGCCGGTTTCTGCTGACCTGCCTGTGAAATTACCTGTGAAGCCTGTGCCATATATTCCTGTTCCTACTCTGTCTTATGTTTATTGATCACACTTCTCAGTACGGTAGCATGAGGGATATCATCAATAACAGCCCTGATAACATCCAACGGCCTCATTGCTGGCGCCGGCCTTTGTTCTGTGCCCGGTTGAGAGCTACCTGACTGGGCCGTCTGTTCAACTGAGATATTCCATAATGCTGCATAATATTCAGACCCTATACCTATGTTTTTTGCCTGCTGCTCAGAAGTATTGACCAGTATGGCTGCGGTCCTGTGTGCGCGCACCTTCTCGAGGGCCCGGGCAAAAGCAGCTTTATCGGCCCGGGAACACCGCGGATCTGCCGCTGCCTGCGGATGTATAACGATCACATGGACATGGCGTTCAAGATATGAATCGATCTCTGCCGCCTGTGCCCTGACGCTGTCCGATGATGATGTGCTTTCAGTGCACGCAATGGGCGAGTACGAGGCAACGGCATATGTCTGGGACAGCTCGCGGCTCAATGCCTGCATCACGTTGTCTGCGGACCCATGGGCACCGCAGGCCCCCACAAGGCCAATACGCATATCGGTATCATCAACGCCATCAGCCAGTGTGTAGCCGGGATCACCGGGAAAATATGAATGCCCGATAGCGCGTGAAGATTGCCCTCCCGAAATCTTCGAACAGGCAGACAGCATAATGCACACACATATGCAGAAAACAACTGTACGCAAAAATACCGTGCTGCTGGTGCGCTGCCTGTATGCTAGTGGCTTTCCGGTCATACAGGTATTCTACCTTTTATCTTCTATATATCCTTGCTATATACCCGCATTGTTGTGCACTGGCTGCAGCGCTGCCTTAAAAAAAGCATAGGATAAGCGCAATAATGGCAAGCCCGCCTTGCTTGAGGATGATGGTTTTGCTGACAGTAAAGCTTCCATAAAGGGCAACACAGATAATGTAAGCGAGCAGCCCGGCAACCGCATCCTTGCTGTGGAGTACAAATACTGCGAGAACAAGCAGGACTGCAATACCGAGGTTATAGACCCCCTGGTTCTTCATCGCGGTTTTCATGGCAGGCATTTTCAAGTCTTTGACGTCCATCCCGAAAACTTTTGCTGTTGTCCCCGAATCCGGGATCACAGTTTCCAGATAGAAAATATACGCAAATTCGGCTGCTACCAGGCAGCAGAAAATCTGCAGCGCCATATTCATTTTTTCTCCTTCATAGGGTCCGTATCCTACACGGCTTTTTAACTACAACATCAACAGTCTATCCTGCCGTGTGTAACTAAGCGTATGCCTGGCAGCTTAAATGCCGATCAAACGATGTCTGCAACGAATAACGGATCGCCATATTCATCCACTCCATTTTCCCTGAAGCCGAGGCTTTTCCAAAATCTCACAGCGTTATCTTTCGTGCAGTTTATTTCATAAAATACTGCCCCATCTTTCTGTGTATATCTCTGCAAAGACTTGAAACATTCATGCCCTATACCTATATCCCGGTACCTGGGGAATACCCAAAAATCCATCAGGAAACATTTGCCACCTTCATCCTTATACATACAATACTGAGCAGCACCTACCCGCAACCCATTACGAAGAAAATACACCATATGATGCCTGTTTTCTTCTCTGAGCATATGATGATGGATAACAGACCTGTATCCATCGCTGCAAAAATATGCCTTATCCTCATCATCCGTGATTATTCCATCGCGAATAAGATACTCGTAATGTATTGCCCAAAAATCCGCTATATCCTCTGCCGGGATCTCTTCGATCTGTATCATTGGATTTTATCCTCACCATGCTGCCAAGCTTACAAAACCGATATGAGTACTGATATTTTATATTTGACCTGCGCCATATAATAGAAACATTATTTTTGACAGAAAGAAATAAACAGATATGTACACAATCGATTTTCACACGCATCCCGTACTGCAGAGTTTCCGCGAGGCGCTTACAGGCCTTGGTATTGATCCCATTGAAGATGATGGGTTCCCGTTGCCTGCCTGGAGTATAAAGGACCATCGTGCTTTTATGGAAGAGGCCGGGATCGACTATTCTATTTTTTCCCTGCCCTCACCGCATATCCATAATGGTGATGATGCCAAATCGGCTGCAGCTGCCCGGAAAATCAACGAAGAACTGGGAGCAGCAGTCCATCATGATCCCGGACACTTCGGCTTTACAGCCTGCCTTCCGCTCCCCTATGCCGAAGGGTCTTTATCCACCCGAACCGGGCACGCCAGGCTCCGAAAGATGTTATTACGGGCAAGGTTGCCGCGCTTTTCGAATATCCTGCAGATACGACCAGGGCCCTTCTCAATATGATCGCACACAATATTATGGTACGGTTCCCCGATATCCGCTTTGTTATCCCGCACACAGGATCGTTCCTGCCTTTTATGTACCAGCGCATGAAAGGCGTTTCAAAAATCCTCGCCATGAACGGGCTTATGGACGAAACCAATGTTGATGATAATATCCATTCCCTTTATTTCGATATTGCAGGGGATCCTGAACCCAACCAGCTGGATATGCTCCTTTCGATAACCGACGGTGATCATATTGTATACGGATCAGATTTCCCGCACTCTCCGGCGAAAATTATTGAGATGAAAAAACGGGACCTTGAGCACAGCAAAAAGTGGGAAAGCATACTGCCAAAAATATATGGAGAAAACGGTGCCAGGCTTCTTACAGATATAGGGGCAGCTGTTCCTCTCTCTTAAATTTGGATATAGAAAAAGACGGTGCTGCTATCGCCTGGATTGAGTATATTAATTATACAAACTGGGATTTGCGTTATAGCTTCAGAACGGCAATGAGTTCTTCCCCGTCCTTTTCGTCTGTTTCAGCAAAGCCGAACGAACTGTATAGCTGGCGGGCAACATCATTTTCAGGTTCATACGATAGCCAACAATACTCTGCTGCTCCGCAAGGAAAAGTATTTATAAAATCCAAGGTAAGCCTGACTGCTTTCCTGCCAAGCCCTTTACCCTGATAATTCCTATCTATCATAAGCCGCCACAGGTTATAATTCCCCTTGGCTATCTTAGGTGCATTTTCCCAGTAATCATCGGCATCAAATCCTATCATCAGAAATCCAACGGGCACATCATCTTCGTATATGCCAAAAGGGAAAGCATAGCCATTTCCGGTAATCGCCGTGTAAGCTTCAATGATACTTATATCATTGGCTGCAACGAAGTTTTTCTGGTCGTTAGATACTTCAAGTTTCACAATGTCCCATACATTTTTTCCATTGACTTTTTCCAATCTAAGCATACTTTTATCCTCCTAAATTTGAATTTATCTTCCTAAAAATCCAATAATCAATGCCTCCGGAAACATATCCATTTTACAGTACGAAATGGGACTTCCTCAAATAGAGTTGATCCCATCGTTTTAACCCTATAATCCGTCATTCATCTGCCTGGAGACGATAGGCCTGTTCTACTACTTCCATGATTTGATCGACGTCCGATGCGTGCTCCATGTATAGTTCTACATCGCCATTGCCCCATCTGCCAAGACCAGTTATGTCATGGCAGATACCATTCGGGTCAATTACTTCCGAGAACTTCATGTTCAAAGAAATACGGAGCCTCTGTTTCTGGAATACGATATCCACAAAATTGGTGTCCAGCTTATAAGCGACATACAGCTTCTTGAATTCACGTTTCACATCAGGAGATAGATTCTGGATTCTACGGTCCAGAGCCTCAAACAGTGTTTTTGTAAAAACATTCGTGTCATAAGACTCAATGCTGTATCGCTCCGCCGACTTCTCGACTGTCTGATAAGGAGCCAGCTCTGCTGCTGTAATATCAGGGAAGGGCCAGATCTGCTTTGCTTTATCCGCCAGCAGCGCAGCACGTTCTTTTATCCTTTGTTCGTTCCATTCCCTGAGCTTAACGACATAAGCATTCAGGCGGAGTGCACTTTCCTTGAATCCGCCTTCCATATCCATCTTGACCTTAAACGGATGATCGCTCATCTCCGAATTGTAAGCCGTGAGAGTCAGATTGCCGATAGTATGTAAATAAGTTTTCTGAACCTCGCGCCAATTTGCTCCAAGCATCTGCTGCCATTCAGGGCTCAAACTGCTGTTCTGCGGCATAATATGTTCAATTGTATAATTCTCAATGACGATTGGCGCCTTGTTGCCATAGTTCTCCAGTTGACTAAGGATAAAGTTCCGGGTACGCATGGAGTAAATATCTCTCTGGACAAAAGCCGCCGCGAATTTTTCATCGTTCGGGAACTCTTTATAATCATCACGCATAACGAAGAAAGCCTTGATAGAATTGACGTAATCATCAGGCTTGACTTCATTCCTCAGCGTAGCGAATGTCTTATCCAGAGAGTTCGTCGGTATATTACAGATGCTGCGCCGGAAAACATAGCTGATGCACAGCCTGATAATCAGCTTCAAATCATCTTCAGAAATGACGCCATCGGCATAATCATTATGCACTTTAAGCAGGAAGGGATAAGATACCGCCATACGAAGGTCATTGATGTCTTCGTATAAGGATTTGAACGCGGGGTTACTGCTCCTTTTGAATACCATGTCGGTATAATACTTAGCGTAGGTAAGCAGGTCCTGACACAGCTCCCGAATGGTGCTGAACTCGCAATTCAGATGGTAGAGTTTGAATTCCTCATACACGCGGTCCTTCTTAGGAATGCGCGCTATCTTCATGGTCAGGTAGTCTCTGAAGAATTTATCCATGACGGAATCCTGCACCCCATAGACAAACAGCAATTCCATAGGACGCCAAAAGTGTTCATAAACATAGGTTTGTTCAGTAGGCTCTAACCCCATAAGAACATAATTCCTGATCAGGTCAGATTCAGACAACTCTTTACCTGTGGAATTCAGGCTCTCGAAAATGGCCTGCGCATCATCAATTGAGCGGTCCAGTGTTATATTGACGATCTGCAGCTTACCAATAGACTCGTATACTTCGGCAGGCTGCAATTCTTTGTCTGCAATCTTTCCGGCAAAGAATTTATAGTTATCTAACAGCTTTGAACGTGTATCGACAGGGATAGGCATTTTTTCCACAAGCCGTATCAGAATATCCCGATCAGTCTCTGTCAGAAGTAGCTTATAGCGCTCGTCGCCGCTTTCATACTCGTTTTTCAATAGCATGCTGTCAATACGGCGGGCATTGATGGTGGCGTCATTCGGATCTTTTATTGCGTAATCACGCAGGGCGAGCAGAAGCAATGACAGCGTAGTCATTCGCTGCTGACCGTCTATAATCATAAATTTCTGGATTCCAGTCGGCATTGCCTGCTCCGCAATGTTCACTATGGAACCAACGAAGTGACCCGCTCTGCCTTTCTTCTGCATCTCGACGATGTCATTCCAAAGGCGTGTGCATTGTTCAATATCCCAGCCGTAATACCGCTGATAAACTGGTGTCAGAAACTGCCTATTGCCGTTCAATATCTCGTAGATGTTACCTTTACGTGCGTCCATACTCTACCTCCAAGAATCAATCTTTCTCTCCACCCTGTACTGACTCGAAAAAGGCTGTTTCAATTCGAAAATTTTCCTCTACTAATGACGAGTAGAGCGACAGCGCCTGACGGAACAAAGAGTTCCTTCAGGAAACCTTCACACTTACGTTCTCTATCGACAACAGCGACAAGACAGTTATCCCCATTAGGAAAGTCCTTTAAAAGCTTTATCCCCCTGCCCATCTCCTGAGCGTTCTTAATTCTACCCGCATTCAATCTCCAATCAGATTTGACTTCTAAATTATAGCTTTAGCCCTCCGACCGATATGATTGATTGTTAACAGAGCCATTTTTGCAATCAGTTCCGGGCTCCGCTGCTGACGGAAAAATACCCGAAAAGTCCAGTAATACATCACTTCTCCGGTGGTCAGTCCTTTAGCCGTGACAACACTGCTACTGTCTCAACGTGATGCGTCATTGGATAAATATCGTGGGCATATATGGAGCCAAGGGTGTACCCGCTGTCCAGCAGATACGCGGTGTCACGGGCAAGGCTGGCAGGATTGCATGAAATATAAATAATGCTGTGCGCCCCTGTCTTGCTGATCTGTTCGCAGGCTCTGCGTCCGGCACCCGACCGCGGAGGGTCAAGGAGGATAATATCGGGATGGGTAAGCCGGGAGCGGACCGTGTTCCCCAGCGAACGGAGAACCTTTACCACACCGCCCTCAAGTACTGTCACATTATCTGCCCCCGCCTCTTTCAGATTTCTCCGGGCATTCCTGACAGCGGCGGGTGCGCCTTCAACACTGAGTATTTCCGCATGAGGGTACAGGGCAGCTATCGGAAGGGTGAACAGGCCGGAGCCTGAATATAAGTCCCAGATAACACGCGCTTTATCGGCACCGGCATCAGCCATTTCCTCCAGGGCGGTACCGGCCAGCACTTCAGGGGCCATGCGGTGCATCTGCCAGAAGCCCTCTGCATCAACATGATAAGTAAAATCGGCTCTATTATTGAGGATAACCCTCTCCGTCAGTTCACGTCTTCCGTACAGCACTTCCCCGTTAACAAGGACAGCATAATTGCCGCTTTCTATAAGGCCGGGGTCGCCAGGCCGGGGTTCGGGGGCGCTGATGCGGATATGGTCATCAGGGTCAATCGGATGGGACCATAACCCGTAATGCTCCGCGATACTGCACAACTGCTGCGACGCCAGGGGCATCCCGTCTAAGGCAACACGCGTATGCGACTCGCGCCTGCGCATGGAAAGGTGACCGTTCCCATCTGCGATAAGATCCAGACGGGTCCGCCAGTGGAGCCCTCCCGCCTCCTCGTCTCCAGGCGCCGGACGCACAGGAACGCTGATATCGATATGCCCCAGACGCTTCATCTGCTCCTTGATAACCGCCTGTTTCCATGCAAGCTGCCCCTGACGGGACACATGGACCAGGTCGGCCCCGCCGACACCGCCGCCCCATGCAAGCGGCCCGGCCAAGGGCCATACGGGTTTCACACGGTCGGGGCTGGCTGTTATGACTTCTGTGACTTCGCCTGTCCAGAACCGGTCTTTCCTGTTGTGCGGCTCATCAATAAGGATCCTCACCCGCTCCCCCGGCAGAGCGAAACGTACAAACACTACCCTTCCGTCTATGTGGGCCACGCATCTGCCCTGATCTGCGTAACGCTCTATCTCGGCTTCAGCCTCAATACGGCTGCCCGAAGCTTCAGCGCCGTTCCCGGCGGCGCCTGCCTCATCTGATGCAGTCACAATATTATCCATAAAATCTCCGTAGGCTGACGAAGAAGCCGGCTACTTTTCTGCGGGTACTTCAGAAGAAGGATCTTCCTGCCCATCGGAAGCTTCCTGCTGCCTGGCAAGCTTATTACGATGTATATGGTCAGCTGCAATAAGCCACGAGACCCAGATAACAAGGGCATACAGCGGCAGACCCATAAGAAGGCGCGCTGTGCCGAGCAAGCCTATCCTGTTCGTGTAATACAGGGGTATCTGGACGGCAAGCCTTGCTATAAGCACTGCGACCCATATCCACGTGATATAGGTGTATGCACGGTGCAGGCCGGGGTCATCATTCCATCTGTGCAGCCACTGCGAAGGCCTATCAACGGATGCGTCCCTCGCAAACTCCACTATGCAGCCGATCCCCGGTATGCGGGCTGCAAGGGATACGACGAGGATCACAACAAGTACTGCATTGATAATAAAACCCGGAAGGTAATAATTACGTGCATCTCTGCTCAGCCATGCCCAGACAAGGCATATGGCAACAGCACCTATACCTGACAGAGCGCCTGCTATGGGCTGCCGCTGCAGCAGGCGTGCGGCGAGCTCCGCAACCGCTATAGCAACAGATACCATGACGGTCCACAGCAAGGAGTGCGTTGCTACAAAAAGTGCCAGAAAAACAAGGCCGGGAAGGACTGATTCAACCATTCCACGGATGCCCCCAATAGCAGCGATCACAGAAAAGTCATCTGAGGCCAGCGAGCTTATGCCTTTTCGGGAATACCGGCCCCGACGTGACGTACCATTATCCATGTTTATACGATACCAGCCATTACCGCAGTTCAGAGAACAGGGGACCGCGTGTCAGGGAGGTCTGTACAGTTGTCTGAACATCATAGCCGTCAGGCTGTGCAGGGCGTTTAGCCTTATCCTCCAGAGGGCCGTCGCTGTCATCATCCTGCTGCGGCGCATGAGGCACAGTCATAGGGATGAGGTCGCGCGGGGCCAGCGGCTCACTGCCCCGGTCAACAACTATCTCAGAGAAAAAGTCATCGAAGACAGTTTTTTCGTCACTACCTTCCCGGGCGGCAGGGCCTGTAAAAATACCCCGGAGCATCCAGCGCGGCCCGTCTATCCCTACAATTCGGGACACAAATTCCTTATCTTTGACTTTGACCGGGAGGAGTACTTCAGCGCCGAAAGTGCCGTCAACTTCCTCAGCTTTTGCATTCGATTCAATAAGTTCAGAACGGATATCGTCCCACAGGCCCATCGTTTTAGGCGCAGCAAAGGCTTCAAGCTCAAGGCTCGAATCGCCAACGGTGAGGGTCGCGCCGATAATGGTCTGGGTATCCCCTGTATTCTGCGCTTTCAGCCGTAACTGGGCGCCGTCAAGCGCAGGCAAATACATAGCGCCGATATTGATCATTGCATCGAAATCGGGCGCATCTTCATCGTTAATATCCCATGGTCCGGCTATTTTTTCGTCATCATCCTTGGGATCAGGGGCCGTTTCAGGATCTTTCGCGCTTTCCTCTATCTCAGGTTCAGGCTGCGCTGCATGCCTTTTTTTCGATTTTTTTCCAAAACCAAACATTATATTCCTATCACTATAAGTATCTGCTACTGCTGTGTATACACTCCATAACTATAGTTCTACCCCTATAGCTTGCAGGCAAGATCATATATCATAAACAACTGTCAGAGGCGCATGGTCGGACCACCGCGTGTCATAGCTGTCCGCCCGGTCGATCGTAAAGCTGCGGGCCCGTTCGGCCAGTCCCGGAGTGGCGAACTGGTAATCAAGACGCCAGCCAGTATTATTATCGAAGGCCCGGCCGCGCTGGCTCCACCATGTGTACGGCCCCTGGATATCCCCGGCAAGGCTCCGCATCACATCAGTAAAACCGGTATCCCCAAGGAGCCTGTCCAGATAGGCACGTTCCTCAGGAAGGAACCCCGAATTCTTTTCATTTGCCTTGGCATTCTTGATATCCGCAGGCGTATGCGCAATGTTGAAATCGCCGCACATAACCGCCTGCCTGCCGCCATTTTCGGCAACTTTTTCCAGCTCCTGCGCCCGTTCCATCATATAGTCCAGGAACCGGAATTTCTGCTTCATCTTAGCGGGGTCATCAACGTTGCCGGCATGCATATAGACATCCACAACAGTGAGCCCATACCCTGAAGGCGTTGTGACATCAGCCTCTATCCATCGCCCTGTATCGACATCTTCACTCAGCCCCGCAAGCCCATACCGTTTATCAGTGATCACAAGGTCGCTGATAAGAGCCACGCCGGCACGCCCCGGGATCTTGCATACCTCATTAAGGCATCCGACACTGCCTGCGGCGCGCAGCCTGCCGCTGGTATAGTGCCGGGCGAAGCTCGCAAGGATCGCATCTGTATCTTTCTGCGGGGCGCGGACCTCCTGCATACACAGCACATCAGGCTTATGTCTGCTTACCCACGCCTCCATATTCTTCCGATATGCAGCACGGATACCGTTAACATTCGATGTTGCAACTGTAATCGTCATATGCTGTCCTTTCCTGTTTTCCAATACCTGCCGAATCCTGTCCGGTGCTTAGTGCCTAAAGCACATATCGGCTGTCCCTTCTTATCTGATAATACATGGGCACGCCGTTTGAGTTAAGGGAAAAACCACTGATCGTGGATGACCCTACGCCGAAAGAATTTTTATATACCAAAGGAATACCCGGAAGCTGCTGGAGAAGGGTTTCTTCTGCGCTTTGATAAAGGCCGGAAGAAGAGCTTGCAGTAGCAGCAGTAAGCGCTTTTGACAGCATAGATGTGAAACTGCCATCAGTGTAACCGCTCAAATTGAAATTGCCGTCGGCATTAGTGCTGTCCGTTGAGTACAACGGTTTAAGATATTCCCAGGGGGTGAGGAAGCTGGGGCTCCATGTTATCCCTGCAAATCCCGATATTTCCTTCCTCCTGATTTTCCCATAAAACTCCCCTGTTGAGGGGACAGCGGTAAGCTCCACTTTTACGCCGAGCACGTCCTCAAGCTGCCGGGTAATGGAATCATACAGAGCCTTATTATCTGCCTGCGCATCATATGAGATGCGTATAGCTTCATCGCTGCCCCACGGCCTGATGCTGTCCGCCTTAGCCCATAAAGCCCTGGCCTGAGCCTTGCTGTATGTAAAAACCTCGCCGCCGCTTAAACTGTCGGTATATCCTGCGATCCCCGGGCTCAGGAAATCTGTTGCAGGCAAAGCCAGGTCCGGCATAGTGTCGGAGATCAGTAATGTACGCTTCAATGCGCGGGATATAGCCTGCCTGCGCAGAAGCCCTTCATCGTCAAACCCGAAATGGGGATAATCCTGCGAGACCATAAGCATCTGGATACGCGAGCCCGACCCGTTAACCGCGATAGCGTTTTTTTCAGATGCAAACGTCTTGTATTTGTTTCCGGGGACGGTATCAAGGACATCGAGCTTCCCGTCCTGCAGATCCTTGTATGCCTTCCGGCTGTCCGAATAGAAAATGAACCTGATGCCGTCATTCCGCGCAGAATTTACAGAATGGTAGTTCAGATGAGGGATAAGCATCATACTCTGAGGGTGCGCCGACGGATCCCAATGCCACAGCTGATAAGGGCCGTTACCGACAGGAGCCTTTTCAAAGCCTGACGGATCGGCATAGAACGACTGCGGAAGCGGATAGAAAGCCCTGTGCGCAAGCATGCTGATAAAAGTCAGGCAGGGTTTGCTGAGTTCAATAGTAAAGGTCGTATCGTCAATAATATTCAGGCCGGAAAGCTGCGCGTCATCAGCAACATCGCTTCTCCTCAAATCATCATACCCGCTGATCAGCGACAGATACCCTGCATTAGGCTGATGGTGGCGGATATTCGCCTCGTAGCTCCATGCTTTTGTAAAAGATTCAGAGGTCACATTCGTGCCGTCGCTGAAAGCCATATCCGGACGGAGGGTGACTGTAAACTGCGTATAATCGTCGTTGGGCTCAACAGATACTGCGGCATCATAATGCCATTTCCCGCTGCTGTCATTGGATACAAGGCCGGCGAACAGGAGATCTGTTATCCGGGTGCTTGAGCCGCCTTGTGCCTTGCCCGGAGTTATGGCGTCTACAGGCCATGTATTATAAGCAGTGATAATTTTAGAAAGATCAGTATTCCGGGCGCCTCCTGACGGTGACGGCACTGCAGCGGTACTGTTCCCGCATCCGCCCAGGCCAATGCATAAAACCGCTGCGCATAAGGACGCAATGCCCGCATGCCAACGCTTTATACGCCTGTGAACAGCCATCTGATATGCCCCCTGCAGTTTCGCCTGTACCTGTAATGGCTCCATTCCTATACCCTACAAGGATATAGGCCTGCTCCAACAAAGGGGCTGCACCGTGCCGCCCAATGGCCTTTTATCATGATCATGCCCGCGGGAATGCCTGTTCGTATTTGCGCGTCAGCTGTTCCATGGAAACATGGGTATAACGCTGTGTAGTCGCAAGCGAAGAGTGGCCCAGCATTTCCTGGACTTCACGCAGGTCGGCCCCGCCGTCGAGAAGATGCGTTGCAGCTGAATGGCGCAGGGCATGCGGGCTGATATCAGGGACACCGGCCTGTCGCGCAAGCTTATGGACTACATCCCTTACCTGACGCTGATTGATCCTCCTGCCCCGCTCGCCGAGGAATACAGCTTCACCAGCATCCTGGACAGAACCCTTGCCGTCGGCTTTATGCCTGTCCCCGGATCCGGCAGATCGTGTATTCCCCACCTGACGGTGTGCTGTAAGCAGCCCGCGCCCTTCAGCGAGCCATCTGTCCAGGGCCCTGCAGGCAGGCACTCCGAAAGGCACCACCCGCTGCTTGTTCCCTTTGCCTGTGACGCGGAGGGTACGGGAAGAGAAATCAATATCAGCCAGATCAAGGCCTGCAAGTTCTGCGACCCGGATCCCTGTGGCATACAGGAGTTCAATAATGGCATCATTGCGAAGGAAAAGTGCCTCGGCTCTCGGATCATCAGCTCTGCTCGGACTTTCCCCCTCTCCGCTGCGTCCGCTGCTGACGGCCGCCTGCGCCTGGCTGTTCCCCGCGCGGCCTGCAGACGGTTCCTCCCCCGATATTTTCATAAGCTCATCAGCCTGTTTCTTCGTCAATACTGCGGGAAGCGTTTTCGGAAGTTTAGGAGTCCCCAGGTTCTGTGCAGGGTTTGACGGCAGCAGCCCATGGGTATAAAGATACTCAAAAAACCCGCGGACGGAAACTATTTTGCGCGCCAGGGATGACCTGGCAACATTCCTTGATTCATATGCCATCCACATACGCAGCCCATCGCTGCCGACAGCCTTTATATCCGTTATCCCATGGAGGGAAAGGAAATGGAGGCACTGTTCAGTATCCTTGCGGTACGACTTGATAGTATTGGCACTCAGCCCCCTGTTCCTGGCCAGATAGTCTATATATTTGCCCAGTATCGGCTCATACCACATACCAGTCCCCCTGCCTGCAGTCCGCGCATCATATCCTTTGTGCTGATTCTACCGCGGCATGTGAATGCCCTGCCTCCCGTAGCATATTAATTTGCAAATGCTCCCAATTGCGGTTCCTGCGCTAATCCCGGACAGATACGCTGAGTACTTCGGATAAAACAGCTGGCAGTACGATGCGGATACCAACGGACGGAAGCAGATATGGCTCTAAGCTGATATAAGCGGATCCAGCTTGTTGATTATTGAGTTCCGCATGGCAGCACTATACAATGAGGATATGCTTCCTTCCCATATACCTTCCGGCTCCAGGATCGTTGTACGCATTGCTGACGGCATCGATGAACGCAGCGGCCGCCGGCAATACAGGGATTTCATCGGGCATGCCGTCAGCTGGGACGGAACTGAGCTGAACCTGCATCGCGATGCTTCAGCGAATGGGAGCAGGCCTGCTGAAGATATCGTTATACCGGCGCGGACAATAGTGCGTATGAAGCCTGTACCTGAAAGGCGGCATCTGTCAGCGGACGCCCCGGGAAGGCTCTGATCCCTGCATCCCCCGGCGGACAGCCCCGGACACCCCGACAGTAAACCAGCGTGCAGGGAAAAACGCAAGGATAACCTGTACAATAATGATCCCGTACAGCCACCATTGCCACACGTGCTGGGACGCATATGTAACAAACGCAGGGCTGGCTACGGCAACCAGTGCCGAAGATGTTTTCTGCAGGATTGCAAGCCCCCATGCTGTACCGCAGGAGAATATGAAATGGAGGATGAGCCCGGCATACCCTGAGCGCGCACGCGCTGACCATGCCGAAGCTGTAACTATAAGAAGGGACAGCACAGCACCGTAAGGGATGCCGTTCGCAGCACCCATGCGGTGCGATACTGTGCCGATACATGCAACGGCCGCACCGGTAACGCATGCTGCAAGAAGCCGCAGCCATACCGGCCACTGATAGGTCATCGGAAGGTCATGGCCGGCAGCAGTAACAGTACCATCCGGTAAAACAGCATACCGTCCCTGCTCTGAGGGCTTACCCTCAGGCTCCGGCATTACAGGTCCTGTAAGACGTTCCATCTGATATTCCAATACTTCCCAATGCCGGCTCTTTTACTGCCGGCCTGTCAGTTATTCCATTCTATCAGTTGCTGCTGTTTTTAGACTGGCGGCGCTTCTGCGCATTCCACTTGTACCACTGCTCGCGGTCAAGGATAATTTTGCGCACACGGACAGATTCAGGGGTCACTTCAACGCATTCGTCTTCATTCGCAAAGTCCAGAGATTCTTCAAGGCTCATCTGGATCGGAGGGGTCAAAGTCTCCAGGACATCTGCCGTTGCAGAACGCATATTCGTCATGTGCTTTTCCAGAGTGACATTGATATCCATATCACCGGGCTTGCTGCACACTCCTACTACCTGTCCCTCATACACGGGACTCTGCGGTTCAACGAAGAAATTGCCGCGTGCCTGCAGGCGCTGCATTGCATAAGGGCTTGCCTTGCCCTGCCTGTCTGAGACCATAGAGCCGTTCTGGCGGATACTGATCTCGCCTGCCCATGGCTGGTATCCCGCTGAGATCGAAGAAGCGATACCGGTCCCGCGCGTATTGGACAGCAGCTGCGTACGGAACCCGATAAGCCCGCGTGACGGGACTGTGAACTGCATGCGCACCCATCCGGAGCCATGGTTCGACATAGCTTCCATGCGCCCTTTGCGTGACGCCATAAGCTGCGTTACAGCCCCCATATACTCTTCAGGCACATCAATAGTCGTATTCTCGAACGGCTCATTGACTTTGCCGTCAACCGTTTTCGTGACGACCTGCGGACGCCCGACAGTAAGTTCATATCCTTCACGGCGCATCTCTTCAGCAAGTACTGCAAGCGCCAGTTCACCGCGTCCGCGCACCTCCCACGCATCCGGGCGGTCTGTAGGGCATACCTGGATAGATACGTTTCCGATAAGCTCGCGGTCAAGCCGGTCTTTGATCATACGCGCTGTCAGTTTATGGTCTTTGCCCTCAGTCCCGGCAAGAGGCGAATTATTCGTCCCAAATGTCATGGAGATAGCAGGCTCATCTACGTGGATAAGGGGCATTGGCTGAGGGTTTTCCGGATCGACTATAGTCTCGCCGATCATAATATCTGTTATGCCCGCGACAGCAACGATATCCCCCGGCCCTGCTTCCTCGGCAGGCTCGCGGTCAAGCCCGTTCGTGCGCAGGATCTCGGTTAAACGGAAATTCTCTACAGAACCGTCAACACGGGAGAGCCCGTAACTCCTGCCTTTTTCGAGGGTACCATTGTATATGCGTACCAGCCCAAGGCGTCCCAGGTAATCTGATGAATCTATATTGGTCACATGTGCCTGCAAAGGCGCGCCTTCGGTATATTCAGGAGCAGGTATATTTTCAATAACCGACTCGAATAACGGTTCCAGGCTGTCCCCGGCAGGGATGCTGCCGTCTGCAGGCTGTTCGCGGGACGCAATGCCCGCTTTAGCTGCGCAGTACAGGACAGGCAGATCAAGCAGGGAATCGATATCAAGGTCTACGCCTTCTTCTACAACATCCTGGGCAAGGCCAAGCAGGAGGTCCGTAGTCTCACTGACAACTTCGGATATCCTTGAGTCGGGCCTGTCTGTCTTATTGATGACCAGGATCACGGGGAGCTTAGCTTCCAGCGCCTTGCGAAGGACGAAGCGGGTCTGGGGCAGAGGGCCTTCAGAAGCATCTACAAGCAGAAGGACGCCATCTACCATGGAGATACCGCGTTCCACTTCCCCGCCGAAATCCGCATGCCCCGGAGTATCAACAACGTTGATAGTGATGCCGTCAGGCTGCCCCACTTTTGCCGCCAGGGGCCCTGTGTATCTGATGGCCGTATTCTTGGCCAAAATGGTGATACCTTTTTCACGCTCAATATCACCGGAATCCATAACCCGGTCGGGGACTTCCTCCCGTTCTGAAAAAACGTGCGCCTGCTGAAGCATGGCATTAACGAGAGTCGTTTTGCCATGGTCAACGTGGGCAACGATTGCAACATTACGGATATCAGAACGAGTTACCATATTTCCCTTACCTGCTACTTACCTGTTTATCCCTATATCGTGCTTACAGTTATCTGGTGTATTCTGTATGGCATGCGCCAAGCTCAAAACCAAAGAAAAGGATACAGTCGGCACCTGACAGGCATAGCTTTTCTTCTAAACTGAACTGCCTCTCTCCTGTTCGGCTGCACTTACTGATTCGCTGACCGTCTGCGGAAGGAAAGGTGCCAGTGAAGGCAGTTCGGAAAGGGACCGGATACCCATTTTATCAAGGAAAAGCCCCGATGTAACGAGCAGGGCTGCATGTGATTCCCCATCTTCCCCGTGTTCCCGGATAAGCCCGCGCACGGTAAGGGAACGGATCACCCCGTCCGAGCTGACCCCGCGTATCGCTGTTATCTGAGCCCTTGTTATGGGCTGTTTATAAGCAACTATAGCAAGCGTTTCCAGCGCAGCCTGCGACAGCCGTGCTGTCTGCCCATCAGTGACGAAAGCTGAAACAGCATTCTCAAACTCCGGCCGGTTCGCAAGCTGCCATCCCCGGGACGTCATAAGCAGCTCGAACCCCCTGCCTTCATCATCGTAGCTCTGCGCGAGGCCGCGCAGTATCTCGTCAGCACGCGCCTCAGAAATATCAAGGGCGCGCGCCATCTGCTCAGAACTGACCGGGTTATCTGCAACCATCAGTATGGCCTCCATACAGGGCCTAAGTGAACCTGGTGCAGCCTCTGCCGCAGGCATATCTGCATCGCTCATGCAAAGTCCTCCTCGCTCATGGCAACAGCATTCACATTTGTTTCCGTATCGTTATCGGCGATCCATCGCACGTGCAGGCTCTCAAATGGTCCTGACTGCCTGAACTGCAGTACTCCCTGCTTGAAGAAGGCAAGAAGGGCCAGGAACCGCGCAACTATTTCTATTGTTTCCTGCGCATCGGCGATAAGCTCATCAAAAGTCACATCTGTTTTGTCCCCTGCAGAACGCAGCCTGTCACGGACTATGGCAGCTTGGGCCCTTAAAGAGACCATCGGCACATGCAGCTGGTCAATGCGCACTTCTTTGAGCGGAGCATTGGCAATCGCCTCAGCAGCGATCTGTGCCAGCGCCTGGGGCGTCACAGACCATGCAAGCTGCGGAAGCATTGCGGCGATCGTACTGTCCATATATCCAGGATGCATGAAACGCCCTGAATTTGCTGCGATAGAGACACGGAAATCTTCGCCGGCCTGCTTAAAAGCCCTGTACTGGAGAAGCCTGGCGAACAGCAGATCCCTTTCACGCAGGGCTTCCATGCTCTGGTCAAACGGGCCGTTATCACTGCTTCCCGGCAGAAGGCTTGCGCTTTTGGCCTCCACAAGGATCGAAGCTATATCAATGAATGAGCTTACCTGGTCAGCATCTGATGCCATATCAAGTTTGGAAACGTAAGAGAGGAAGTCCTCCGTTATCAATGCAAGCGATATTTCTGACAGCTCCAGCTTTTTCTGTGCGAGCAGGCTCAGCAGCGCATCAAACGGCCCCTGATAGGCATCAAGGCTTACAGTGAATCCGGAAGATATCCCAGTTTCTTCTAAGGCCACGATCCTCCAACGCTAAAATAATCATGCCTGCCCGGCAATTTCAACAGCTTATATCCGCCCAGGGGGTCATCTCAAAATATGAGACGAATCCCGGAAGACACGCATATTCCCAAACAGTTATGCAAATGCAGCTTATGCAACGATCCCCTCAGCAATTATCTCACGGGCAACTTCACGGTATTCTTTCGCTGTCCGATGCTCAGGGGCGAACATGGTGATAGGTGCGGCAGCTACAGTCGCATCAGGCAGTTTGATTGACCGCGACACAACGGAATGGAAAACTTTTTCCTGGAATGCTTCATAGATACGCTGTACGACTTCCTGCGAATGGATAGTATTGGTATACATCGTTATGAGCACACCATAGATCTCCAGGTCGGGATTGATCCTGCTGCGTACTTTCTCTATAGACTGCATCAGCAGGGCTACCCCGCGCAGTGCAAAGAACTCGGCAGCCACGGGGATAATAACACCATCTGCTGCGGTCAGGGCATTGACTGTAAGCAGCCCCAGCGACGGCTGGCAGTCAATGATGATCACATCGTATTCATTCTTCAGCTTCCGCAAAGTCCCTGCCAGCACCTGTTCACGTCCGACTTCAGTCACCAGCTGCACCTCAGCAGCAGACAGGTCAATATTGGCAGGGATAATATCGAGGTTGGGGAAACGGGTACTGACTACTACGTCATGGACATCCATATCCGGATCAAACAGTGCCGTATATATTGTATTTTCAATCTGGTTCGCGTTGATCCCCAACGCGACCGTTGCTGCCCCCTGAGGGTCAAAATCTACAATAAGGACTTTGCGCCCATACTGGCTAAGCGCGCCGGCAATATTAACAGAGCTGGTCGTTTTGCCTACTCCGCCTTTCTGATTGCACATAGCCACGACCCTTGCAGGCCCGTGCTGTTTCAAGCTGTCGGGCGCGGGAAAAGTGTTGTAGTCGCGTCCAAGCATATCTATAGGCATACTGTAACTGTACCAATAACTCTTGTCTTTTGTTTTCACTGTCCGTTCACATAGTTTTCCGAGCTGCCTACATGGATGCTGTCAATCCAGCAATGGCTAAGGTTGTTCTACCGTTTTCCGACACGCTTGCCTTATTCCATCAATTATTTATTAATATTATACATTGTATTATTGGTATTTAGCGGTTTATACATCATCGTAACATAAAATATTCATTATCATTGTATATTTTCACCGTTTTAAGACTCACGGTCATTGTATTATGAACATACTTTAAAAACTCAGATAGGTTAAAAGGCCCTGCGGTGCTTTTTCAGGTATTCTGACCGGCGGCCGGCCGGCGGAACACTACTGCGGGACCTTTGAAATTGAGGAATGGAATATGTTCAAGTTTATTGTGAAAAGGCTGGGCAGATACATCGTCATGCTTTTTGTGGCTGTGTCCATGACCTTTTTCCTCGCAAGCTGGTTTATGCACCCGCGGTCCAATTATGAAAGCCGTACACCGCGCCCCCCCCCGCAATCCATTGAAACCTCCCTCAACAATGCAAACCTTAACGACAAGACCAATATCTTCGTACGGTACTGGCGCTGGCTGACAGGTGTCATTACCCGCTGGGACTGGGGGCAGAGCCCAAGCGGGCAGCGGATCAACAGCATTATGGCCCCCCGTATCCTTGCTTCCGTCGAGCTGGTCACCCTCGCAACAGTGCTCAGTATTATTATCGGTATTGCAATAGGCGTCTATACTGCAATGCGGCAGTATAAATGGCAGGACACAGTATTTACCGGCCTTGCATCTGTGCTGATGTGCATCCCCGTCCCTGTCCTTGCGCTGCTCCTTATCTTTTTCTTCATCAATATCAATACGTGGGCTGGCCATACCCTTTTTTACGTGACCGGGCTGTCCTCCTACACAGGCAACAACCCGTTCGAATGGTTCATAGACTTCTGCCAGCATATCTTTATCCCGACGCTGGTACTCACAATCGTCGGTTCCGTGGGATACCACGTCTCCCAGCGTACCTATCTCCTTGATGAGATCAGGGCCGATTACGTGCGTACTGCACGTATGAAGGGCCTCACACGCAAGCAGGCTATCCGCAAGCATGCGCTGAGGGCTTCATTCATCCCCACGGCAATGGGTATCGCATACTCTATTGCAGGCGTGTTTACAGGGGCCACACTTACTGAAACGATGTTCGGCATAGAAGGTATGGGCAAATATTTTATCAATGCGCTGAATAACAACGATATCTACGGCTCGGTAGCATATATGGCTTTTGCCGGTGTAACCACACTGGCCGGGGCACTCCTTGCGGATATCGTGGCTGCGCTTCTCGACCCCCGGATACAGATGAGCTAGGCGACAGGAGGAATTATGGCAGATATTATAAAAGATGGGAACGAACCCATGGCTGAGAATACCCAGCCTTCCGGCCAGGAGGCACAGGCTTCTCTGGATGAAGTAGCCGACAACCGGCAGGTAGTCAATGCCCTCGAAGAGATCAAGGCTGAGCAGGCCATTGAAGCAGAAAACGGCGGCAGCACAGTCAAGCACATTGGGTACTGGCGCCTTATTGCCCGCCGGTTCTTCCGGCAGCCCCGCGCGATTATTGGTGTTACAGTTTTCGTGCTTCTTATCCTCCTCGCCCTTTTTGGAAACAAAATCGCCAGATACGCCTATGATGATCCCGACTTTGCAGCATTAGCTTCACCTCCGAGCGCTGACCACTGGCTCGGTACCGATTCCACAGGTGTTGACATGTTTGCTGCGCTGTGCCATGGCCTGGGACGGTCACTGACTATCGGTGTGCTGTCTGCCCTTGCCACCACTGTTATTGCTGCTATTTTTGGCTGTGCTATCGCATATTTCCAGGGTACCTTTGAAAAAATCGGCATGTGGATACTGGATACGCTTATGGTCATCCCAAGCTTCCTTCTGATCGCCCTTATCGTCCGCGCTGCAAATGCGTCTGCAGGCTGGCTGTGGCTTGTTGTCGGCATGTCGGCTTTTGGTTGGATCGGGCTCGCCCGTACTATACGGACCGTTGCCCTGTCCCTTCGCGAACGCGATTACGTCAAAGCAGCGAAGTACATGGGGGTCAACTCCTTCACGGTTATTATCCGGCATCTTATCCCTAACCTTGCCTCTATCATTATCCTCAATTTTATCCTGGGGATCATCAGCTCCATCGGGTCTGAAACAGGCTTGAGCTTCCTCGGCTTGGGTATCAAGCTGCCTGATACGTCGCTGGGTACTCTTCTTTCAGGCGGACAGGCGACTATCCAGACATCTCCATGGATCGTCGGTTTCCCATCGTTAACACTGATAGTATTATGCGTTACCCTGATGATGATCTCGGATGCCCTGCGGGATGCGGTAGACCCCCGCTCCGGCGCTTCCGGACAGGTATCAGTCTGAAATTGAAGTAAAATAATTAAGGCTTAGGAGTGAATACCAATGACACATGCAACTGAGATAAATCCGAATCCCTCAGGAATTGATGCGGAGATTGACAATGAAGGATTCCGCAAAACGGATGAGATCGAAATAGTCCGCGATGATACCCTCGAGTATGAGTACCGCGAGGCTGAAGGCCCTAAAGGTGCGCCCCAGGGTGACCCTGTTATGCAGATACGCGATCTCAATGTATCCTTTGCTTCCGAAGCTGGGGCTGTAAGGGCCGTACGGGGACTTAATTTTGACTTATGGCGCGGACGCACGCTTGGCATCGTAGGTGAATCCGGTTCAGGAAAGTCTGTCACAGCCCTTTCCCTTATAGGCCTTCTGGATGAAAATGCCAGCATCAGCGGATCCATAACGCTTGACGGGGAAGAGCTGGTCGGCAGAACTGACCAGGAGATGTCGGAGATCCGCGGCGAACGTATTTCCATGATATTCCAGGATCCCCTGAGCGCACTGAGCCCTATGTTTTCTATTGGTGACCAGCTTGCAGAAGCTTTGCTCATCCATCATCCTGACATGCCGAAGGAAGCCGTGCATGACCGCTGTATAGAACTCCTCGGGCTTGTCGGCATTGATGACCAGGAGAAACGCATGCTGTCGTTCCCGCATGAATTTTCAGGGGGTATGCGCCAGCGCGTTATGATTGCTATCGCTATTGCCAATAACCCCGATGTGATCATTGCCGATGAACCTACTACAGCCCTTGATGTGACCATCCAGGCGCAGGTGCTGGACCTGCTTGCTGTTGCGCAGCGTGAAACCAATGCAGCAGTTGTCCTTATAACCCATGATCTTGGTGTTGTTGCCGGTACTGCAGATGATATCCTCGTTATGTATGCAGGCAAGGCTGTTGAACGTGCAAGCGTTGACAAGATTTTCGCCAACCCTACGATGCCATACACCATGGGCCTTCTGGGCGCGGTCCCTAAACCGCATATGCCGGCCAGCCAGCGTCTTGTACCTATTAATGGGAATCCCCCTTCACTCGTAGCCATACCTGCAGGATGCCCTTTCTCCCCCCGCTGCCCGCTGGCAACAGAAGAGTGCCATCAGACCGAGCCTGAACTCAGGCTTGCCGAGGAGGGTACCGGACACCTCGTTTCGTGCCATAAGATCGAAAAGATCCATAATGAGCATCTTACATATAAAGAGGTGTTCCCCGCGCCCGAAGACCTTCCGGCGAAATGGGCAGATGTCCCGCGCAGCGAACGCCCTGTAGTCCTGTCTGTCAAAGACCTTACCAAGACGTTCCCCATTACCAGCGGAGGGTCTTTCGGACGGGTCATCGGCAAACTCGCCGCAGTTGACCACTCCACTTTTGACATCCATGAGGGCGAGACCCTTGCGCTTGTCGGCGAATCAGGATCGGGAAAATCTACCACGCTTACCCAGATCGTAGAGCTGAAGAAGCCTGAAGAGGGCTCTATAACTATTATGGGCAAGGATATTTCTACGCTTAAGCGCAAAGAACGCAAAGACCTTCGTAAAGAGGTGCAGGTAATTTTCCAGGATCCGCTGAGTTCGCTTGACTCACGTATGACTGTATACGATGTCCTTGCAGAACCGCTTAATGCGCAGCACTGGAATAAGAAGGATATCAACAGCCGTATCGGCGAGCTGATGACTATGGTAGGGATCAACCCTGATTATGTGGACCGGTTCCCTACCCAGTTCTCCGGCGGGCAGCGCCAGCGCATCGCTATTGCCCGTGCCCTGGCAACAAACCCAAAGCTGTTGCTGCTTGATGAACCGATCGCCTCGCTTGATGTATCCATCCAAGCAGGTGTTATCAACCTTCTTGAGGATCTGCAGGCACAGCTGAAGATCGCCTACCTTTTCGTTGCCCATGACCTGGCAGTCATCCGCCACATCTCGGACAGGGTTGCTGTTATGTACCATGGTGTGATCGTTGAACAGGGCGAAACAGAGGATGTATTCAGCAACCCTCAGCATCCGTATACCAAAGCCCTCCTGTCGGCCATCCCTATCCCGGACCCTGTTATTGAACGCAGCCGCGAACGGTATGTTTTCGAGGACGGCAACCTCCGTAAAGTTGAATCTTTCAGCAGTACTCTGGGGCTGGCACAAAAGCATACAGAGGCGTAGTCCCCACAGCAGGGCAGGCTCGATTCATCAAATATCTGCAGAAGCTGGCGCATTCCCTGCCCGGGGATGCGCCAGCGCTGTCTTATAAATACTTGTTATACATTTATTCGTCATATCGTTATAAATTTAACTGATTGACCCGTGCGGGCGGGGAACGGAGAACCTAAGGATATCAACGATCTTATAATCGATCCTTATAATTTTCATGCCGAATAATTATATTTTTTAATATATCCTGTATTCCATGTTGTTGTATTGCTTATGTATACTTAAGAGGTCAAGTCTCATGCAGCAATTGCAGTTCCATCTGTTTTTGCGCCATGTTTCAGACGTAATATCATTTTCTAGAAGGAATGAATTATATGAAGAAAAATTTAATAATCTCACGGATAGGTGCTGTTGCTACTTCTGTAGTCATGATTGCTGCTCTGGCTGCATGCGGGAACAGCAATTCAGGTACCGGTTCGTATGCAACTCAGCCTGCTGACGGGACCCCAAGCACTTACACAGGCAAGCTCCCTATGCCTGATGCCAATGGTATCTACAATAACCCTCAGCCCCGTGAAAAACTGAAGGACGGCGGTTCAGCAACTTTCTCCCTTTCCTCGGCGGGACCGGACTGGAACTATTTCAGTGTCAACGGCAATACGGTAGATATAGATACCCTGTGGAGCTACTACATGCCTAAGCTGTGGATATCGAATGCCGATGGTTCAAAGCTGACGCCAAACTCGAACTATATCACCTCATACGATGAAAAGACCGTAGATGGCAAACAGACCATCACCATAACGTTCAGCCCTAAAGCAAAATGGAATGACGGCACTGATATCGACTGGACTGCAGTTGAGGCTGCGTGGAAGGTACGCACAGAGAACGGCTACACTCCATCAAGCACAGATGGATGGGATCAGGTCGAAAGCGTCAAGCAGGGCACATCTGCGAAACAGGCCGTGATCACGATGGCTAAGCCATATTACCCGGCTAATACTTTTGTTGACATCTACCACCCGAAGGCTGCAAGTGTGGATACTTTCACCAAGGGCTGGATCGATAACCCTCATAACGAGTGGGGTGCAGGGCCTTACATTGTCGATTCGCGTTCTGATTCCCAGGTAGTTTTCAAGCCCAATCCAAAGTGGTGGGGCAACAAACCTAAACTGACAACAGTAACTTACAAGATACTGGAAAACCAGGCTGAAATCAATGCATTCAAAAACGGCGAGATCGATGCCGCCAGTGTAGGGTCTAAGGATAAGCTTGCTACAGTCCGCACTATCAAAGATGCACAGATCCGCAGAGGTTTTGGATCTTCTACAGCTACATACCAGCTGAATACCACAAAAGAAAGCCTTAAGGATATCGCTGTACGCAAGGCATTCAACCAGGCACTGGACCGCAGCCAGCTCGTGAAGATTGTTTATGCCGGGCTTGACTGGACTGAAGACACTCCGGGGTCCCTGCTTGTAGCCCCCTACCGAAAGGGCTACGAAAACAATATGCCTAAAGATTCCGGTTTCAGCACTGCAAACGCCAAGAAAACACTTGAAGGTGCCGGATACACAATGGGATCCAATGGGTATTATCAGAAGAACGGTAAAGACCTGTCCATTACGTATACCGATTTCTCTGATTCTGCGACAACAAAAGCAATTGCTCTGGCTGTTCAGAAGATGATGAAGAATGCGGGTATCAAGCTGAATATTGATATCAAAGGCTCTTCAGAGTTTTCCACTGTCCTCAACAGTGGCAACTGGGAAATCATAGCCATGAGATGGCAGTCGGGAAGCCCTTACGGGTATGTGGGAGGCAAACAGATTTATGGGAGCCAGTCGGAAAGCAATGTTTCCCATGCCGGTAATGCTTCTATCGACTCAGCCTTTGAAGAGGTGCCTACTATCAGCGATCCAAGCAAACAGCTCAGTGCTTTCAATAAAGCTGAGAAAAAGGCTCTTGCACTGTACGGGCAGCTCCCCATATGGAGCGGCCCGACCATGGGTGTGTATAAGAAGGGGCTTGCCAACGTAGGCCCTGCACGTTACCTGACAGTCCTCCGTGAAGATGTGGGCTGGATGAAGTAACTTCCCATAAGCTAAAGGACAGTTTTGCTATAAGACTGTTTCGGCTTAAGGCGGGCAGCAAGTTTGCTGCCCGCCTTTTTATTTCCTCTTCTGTCAAGCTTCAGTCCCGGGCATTTTCCACTGGTTGGGGGGGGATCAGAGTATCAATCTCAATCCGTTTCGGCATACTGCTTTATACATTGTCTCAAAATATGGAATTATATTTCGTGCAAATACTATAACTCTTTATAAGTACAATTTATAACATCCTTAAAATTATTCATTGATCAGCTATCGTCATCCATATCATCTCTTCAGTAACCGTTTTCCCCTTATTTTCCAATCTATTAAAGCAATGTACGGTTTGCTCTGTCCCGCCCAGGTCACACAGATCATATGCGAAAATCTCAGAAATAATATCGATTTATATACAAAATAGATTAATATTTATCTGATTTTTATACAAGAAAATAACCGAAATCTATATTTTGATATTTACAAATTCGTTCTTATATATAGAATACCAACTACTGCGACGTTGACTAAAGGATAACGATACGCTTATCCGTAGTAATACGTATGCATAAATGTTATACATAATGGAAGGAACGGGCAATGAGGAAAACATCTGTACTCGTCAAATGCGGTGCTGTTGCAGCATCAGCGGCCGCCATACTTGCTCTGGCTGCGTGCGGGAATTCAGGCGGCACTAATTCCGGGCAATACAAGACCCAGCCTGCATCAGGTATACCGGTCACCTATTCCGGCAAGCTCCCAATGCCAGATAAAACAGGCGTTTATAATAACCCCAAATCCCGCGACCAGCTTAAAGATAATGGGACAGTCACCTACTCCACTGTTGAGCTTGGTCCGGACTGGAACAATCTGAGCGTTAACGGGAATACCTCATATATGCAGACTATGTGGAGCTACTACATGCCTAAGCTGTGGATATACAATGCGGATGGCTCAAAAGTAACCCCGAACAAGAATTACCTTACCGATTACAACGTGGCAACAGTCAACGGAAAACAGACCATCACGCTGAACTTCAACCCTAAGGCAAAGTGGAACGACGGCACTGATATCGACTGGACTGCCGTCCAGGCATATTACACCGTCCAGAGCGGGCAGAATTCGGATTATACGCCCGCGTCTACAACAGGCTGGGAACAGGTGGAAAGCGTCAGACAGGGCACCTCGGCAAAGCAGGCCGTAATCACCATGAAGACCCCCTACTATCCCGCCTACTCATTCATTGATATCCTCCACCCGAAGGCTGCAAATGTAGCGACGTATACAAACGGCTGGGTAAACAACCCTCATGACACCGATTTCGGCGCCGGTCCCTACATCATTAAATCCAGAAGTGATTCGCAGATAACTTTCACTCCAAACCCGAAGTGGTGGGGAGATAAACCGAAGATGACGACGGTCACCTACAAAGTGCTCTCCGACCAGGCTGAGATCAATGCCTTCAAGAATGGGGAAATCAACGCGGCAGGGCTGAGTTCTGCAGATGATATCCGTACTGTGAAAAGTGTTGCAGGTGCGACGATCCGCCGTGGGTGGGCTTCCCGGGTGCGCGTTTTTGAAATCAATACGAAGAACGCTACCCTGAAGGATATAGCAGTGCGTAAAGCATTCGTCCAGAGCATCAACCGCAAGGAGCTTGCGAAGATTGCATTCTCCGGTGTGGACTGGGATGAGACTGTCCCCGGGTCAGAGCTTGTGTATCAGAACCAGGCGGGCTACGAGGACAATATGCCGAAGGAATCTGCATTCAATGTGAAGAACGCTAAGGCAACACTCGAAAAGGCCGGCTATAAGCTGGGATCCGACGGCTATTATGCTAAGGATGGAAAGGCTCTTGCATTCAGCTACACTACTTTTGGCGATGATCCTAAAACAAAGGCCCTTGGCCTTGCTGTCCAGAAAATGGCAAAAGCATCAGGGCTGAAAGTGTCCATTGACAACAAGCCTTCTTCCGACTTCTCCAAGACCATTACCAGCGGAAGCTGGGATATCGTGGGAATAGGCTGGTCAAGCACAACCCCCGATGGCTTCAACAGCGGATACCAGCTTTTCGGGTCTGATTCTGAGTCCAATTACTCCTTCATAGGCGAGAAGTCAGTCGATGAAGAACTCAAGAAGACTACATCACTTGATAAAGTCTCCGACCAGATCAAGCAGGCAAACAAGGCCGAAAAGAAGGCGCTGGCGCTCTATGGGCAGTTCCCGTATGCTAATGGTCCTGTTATGGGTGTCTACAGCAAGGGCTTGGCTAATTACGGCCCTGCCGGATACCAGACCACCCTCGTAGAAAATATAGGTTGGGAGAAGTAAAACAGGAAGTACAGCTTCAGGAAGGGTACAGATAGCCTGGACAGGGGTAATAAGCTTAATGGCTTATTACCCCATTTTTATGCGGATACAGCTGCAGCTAGCGGAATCCGGGCTTATACACAGCTGTGGGGATTGGCCATTATTTATACTACCGTGCGCGGGGATGGGCAGTGATATAGCTTTCAATAAGGGTCTGGGGAGATATATGCGTATACAGCTGGGTTGTCGTGACAGAGGCATGGCCCAGAAGCTCCTGTACAGTACGGACATCGGCCCCGCCCTGGATAAGATGTGTAGCACACGAATGCCTGAGCGTATGCGGGTGGACTTCCTTAGTAATATGGGCACGCTGTGCAGCAGACTGGACTATTTCCCACACAGACTGTCGTGACAGGCGTGCGCCCCGTTTATTGAGGAATAGTGCGCGCATCTCCTGTTTTTTCTCCGCTTTCGCCTGCAGCTGTACCCTCGGGCCATCAAGGTACCGCTGCAAAGCCCTGCAGGCAAATGACCCTACAGGGACTATACGCTGCTTGGAGCCTTTCCCCGTCAGCCTTACATACCGTGATTCAAGGTCAAGGTCAGTGATATCGGCGCCAACGGCCTCAGAAACACGTGCACCTGTAGCATAGAGGAATTCCAGGAGGGCCCTGTCGCGCAGGACAACAGGATCCGTATCCCTGTCATTCCCTGTTTTCTCAAGCATACGTGCGACTTCATCAACAGTGAGGACATCCGGCAGCGATGATGCTGCCTTGGGAGGCCTGATCCCCTGAGACACATCAGCCGGCACCTCACCTCTGGATACCAGGTACCGGTGATATTCATGGATGGAAGCCAGCCGGCGTGCTATTGAACGCTGGGACTCCCCCTCCTGCGAAAGCTGTGCAACAAACTGTTCAACATTCTTCTCCGATATTTTCTGCGGAGACAGTATCCCCTCCTCCCCCAGCCATACCATGTAACGTCTGAGATCAGATTCATAAGCCTTGACGGTGGCCGCTGCAAGGCCGCGTTCAATAGAGATATATCCAAGGAACAGTCCGGCTGTATCCGCGAAACCTTCCGGGAAATCCATATCCGTAGTGATGCCTGCAGTCATAATAGTTATATTGTATGCCGTATTGTGCCAAAACATACAAAAACCGCACTGCAGGCGACAGGCTGCCCCCCAGCAGCTAATCCTGCGGGGACAGAAACCGTCCTGCAATGCGGTTTTTATGCTTACTGCCAACAGCAGCCTGTAACTTATAAACTCTGTAATAAGCACTCAGCAAGCCTGCCCTGGCTGTCCCACTGTGACTAAGCAGCTGCCTTTCCCTGTGCTGACAGCAGCTTTGGCCTGCATGCAAGGAAGACGAAGTAGCACGCCGGAACTATAAGGACAAGCGCAGAACCAAGCTGACCTCCTATAGCGTCAGAGACCCCGCCCATGATTGGAGGAAGGATCGCACCGCCAATCAGGCCCATGATCATAAGCCCCGATATCTCGTTCTGGCGTTCCGGCATATGGAGCCCTGCGATCGAATACATTATCGCGAACATATTGGAATTGCCAAACCCGATCAGCGCAAGGGCTGCCCAGAGGATCCAGTCGCCTGCACCCGGGATAACCGTATATGCAATGAATGCCACTACAGAAAGCCCGACAATACTGGAACAGATTATGATAGAGATCCTGTTGGACAGCTTTGTCAGAGCATACATCCCCGCGGCAAGGCCGATGGTACGGAAAACAAAATACAGGCTCGTTGTGTACGCTGCCTGGTTTGCCCCCATACCTGCGTGCGCACCGATCAGGAACCGGGGAGCATAGGTGTTGACACCGGCATCCATACCGACATGGCACATGATACCGATAAAGCACAGGAGGATGATCTTGTCTTTGAGAAGCCCCAGGACTTTCCCGAAAGACATATTCGGCGCATCCGTTTTTTTCTCCTCGACCTTATCTGCCAGCAATGAAAGATAAGCAATAACAGAAATCACCAGGAACAGGACATATGTCAGCCACCACATATGGAGGGCACTGCCGAGCCATGATGCGATCAGCGGTGCCGAGAAGGATGCGATCGCCTTAACGAACTGGCCTGATGTAAGCGTACTGGAATACCTGTCTGGAGAAACCAGGTTTGCAATCAGCGGGTTGAGGGAAACCTGCATGATGGCGTTCCCGATCCCCAGAAGGATAAAGGAAATAACCATCAGTATCAGCTTGACCGCTGAAGAGACCCCCGGGATCGCATACGCGATAATGGGGAAAATACAGGCAGCAATAGTAACTGCAACGGAAAGAAGTACCGTAGCGCGCCGTCCATAACGGTTCATGCAATAGCTGCTGGGGATAGCAAAGATAAAGAACCAGAAGAACACCATAGTTGTGAACAGGCTCACCTGGCCTGCTGACAGCCCAAGGTCATCTTTCAGCTGGTTTGCGGCAGTCCCCACGAAATCCACGAACCCCATAGTAAAGAACGTGATAAAAATAGGGATAACTACTGCTGCAGTCGTTCTTTTCTGCGTTTCTGTCATAAGAAACCTTCCTCTAAAAAAAGTATATTATTGCTGTTTCTGAAACTCTACGGCATGACGGCTACTCAAGCCCCTGCTCAACGACATAATCAGGGAGCTCCTCCGGATATTCCGGCCACGCGCCGGCCTTAGTGCAGACAAAAGCAGCCACATTAACAGCACGCTTATGCGCTTCATGAAGCGGGGTACCTTTAAGTATCTCAATACAGAACACTCCGGAGAAGGAATCCCCTGCGCCAACGGTATCAGCGACTTCCACACGCGGAGTTGCAACTTTTGATTCCCTCCCGTCAGCCGCAAATACCTGGGAATACTCGCCTCCCGCAGTGAGGATAACGTACTCCAGGCCATATTCCTTGAGGAACCATTTCGCAACTTCCTCAACCGTCCCGGGGATACTGAACATCGTCTGCAGCTGGGAGATCTCTTCGTCGTTGATCTTGAAAACTGTTGCAGATTCAAGCTGCTCTTCAATAAGTATCTTTGAATAGAAATCCCCGCGGAGATTAATGTCAAAATACTTCATTGTACCTGGTTTCACACGGTCAAGAAGGCGCATGATAGTATCATGGGACTCCTGCCCGCGGCATGCCAGCGTGCCATAGCACACTGCGTCAGCCCGCCTGATCAGATCGACCATGTCCTTAGTGAAGGGGATATGGTCCCAGGCAACATCTTTAACGATGTCATACGTCGGGATCCCCTCATTGAGGTGGACTTCCACAGTACCTGTCGGATAGGCGTTACGCTTGATAACATGCTTGATCCCGGCCTTTTTGATCTCGCCTTCGAGTTCGTCGCCAAGGGCATCCTCGCCAAGCGCACTTACAGCGTACCCATCAGCACCGTTTTTCATCGCATGGTAACAAAAATTAGTAGGGGCACCGCCTGCCCGCTTGCCGCTGGGAAGCATATCCCACAAGAGCTCGCCCAGAGCTACAACAACGTGCTTATTATCTGACTGAACCGGATCACTCATCGGTTTCCTTTCTATTTTTGAAGGCGAACCACCATTGGGGCATGCCGCCATTCAATGAGACTTTCATGCCACTAAGCCTGCCGGCTCTAGCATACTGTACTTCCTATGGTACTCCTGAATCAGCTCGATTATGATAAATCTGCACAAATATTTGTGTAGGTTTTTATGAAAGGAATAGCTGGCTGAATCATCCCTCACCCTATTTTTAACTAATGACGTCCGTACTGTGTATACCCTCCGGTGGTAAAACACGCAGATACAAAAAATGTTTTGCTGGTTTCCCGCAGTTTTCATTTTTGTATCTGCGTGTTTTACCACCAGGAACGAATACCAGAATAAAAGGGAACTATTTCACGGGAAATGGATGCTGCCGCATATGAAAATGGGGGAACAGCATAAGTGCTGTTCCCCCATTGATCATCTAAAATTACCGAGACGTCCTACTTTACCGGAGCATTGACATCTTTCGGAAGTGCCTTTTTAGCCTCTTTGACAATAGCTGCAAAAGTATCGTGGTCATTGACAGCTATATCGGCCAGGGCTCGGCGGTCAAGCTCAATACCTGCCAGGTGAAGCCCCTGGATAAAACGGTTATACGTCATTCCTTCCGCACGGACAGCTACATTGATACGGGTGATCCACAGTTTGCGGAAATCCCCTTTGCGCGCCTTGCGGTCACGGAAGTTGTAGTTAAAGGAGTGCAGGAGCTGTTCCTTAGCTTTGCGGTAAAGGCGTGAGCGCTGGCCGCGATAGCCGGATGCGCGTTCAAGTACTGTACGACGTTTCTTATGTGCATTCACTGCGCGTTTTACACGTGCCATATTATTTCCTCGTCTTTCCTGACGTCTAAATTATTATATTTTCCCTGTTATGCCTGTTTAAGCCTTGCAACTGCCGCTACCGGTTGAGCATGGCGCTGAGCTTCTTGGTCTGCGCCTTGGCAAGTACCTTATTATCAGACATACGGCGGCGTCTGCGGGCAGACTTGTTTTCCAGATTATGGCGCATAGCACTGCCATTATGCACGAGCTTGCCTGTGCGCGTCCTGCGGACACGTTTGGAAAGCGCGGAATTACTTTTCATCTTTGGCATTATTGCCCTCCTTAGGTGATGCCTTCTTCGCTGCCTTCACTGCAGTGCGGGAAGAGGTCTTCTTCCCGGAAGCTTTTGCTGTTGCAGATGATTTCGAAGCTGTCTTCCTGGAAGCGTTTTCCCCGGCAGTTTTCGAAGAACCTGCTGTGGATCTGCCTTCCCTGGAAGCCCTAGCCCTGCCAGTCCCACGCGGCTTGCTGCCGCCTGATGCTGCCCTGCCGGATGAGGAAGTATGCACCTGTACCGGTTCAATGCCCAAAGACTCAAGGGTTTTATGGGCTTCTTCAGCCGCAGCCTTCTGGGCCTCCTTTTTAGCAGTCAGACGGGCCTGCTGGCGGGCCTGGCGTTCTTCACGCGAACCGGCACCGCGGCGGCGCTGTTCAGACTGCTTATGGACTTTCTTACTTTTAGGCGCAAGCACCATAATGATATTCCGTCCATCACGGCGGGGAGCAGACTCAACTGTGCCTGATTCCTCTACCTCGCCCGCAAGGCGCTGCATCAGTTCAATACCGCCAACAGGGCGCGACTGCTCGCGTCCGCGCAGCATAATACTGACTTTGACCTTATCGCCCCCCTCAAGGAAGCGGGCGACCTGGTTTTTTTTCACTTCGAAATCATGATCATCAATTTTCAGACGGAAACGTGTTTCTTTTACCTCAGCTGTGCTCTGGTTGCGGCGGGCCTCACGGGCCTTGATCTTCTCGTTATACTTGAATTTGCCGTAATCAATAAGCTTTGCTACCGGCGGTTTGGCATGCGGAGAAACCTCGACAAGGTCAAGACTTGCTTCGCGGGCAAGATTGAGCGCTATCGTTGTTTTAACAATACCGACCTGTTCACCCTGCGGTCCAATGAGACGCACTTCAGAAGCACGAATCTCATCATTTATACGCTGTTCGCTGATGATGACTCCATTTCATATTGTTCCGTATGAATCACCCGGACATACGCAAACTGGTGCGATCTACGCAACATATATATGGCATATTACTGCCATATGGCATAAGCCTTACCCGAAGCTGCGGAAAGCTTCCAGGTGGGAGATCCACTTTCTTGATTTCTCAAGCCTTAAACAGATTACCATGCCCCTTGACATATGCATATACAGACTGTTTGCTTTACTCGCCGCCCGTTCCTGGAGTATTGGTGCCGTCCGGGCTATGGGGGTCTGCGGTGCCTTTAGTACCGCCGGTATCCCCGGCATCTGCATCTCTGGTACCTTGCGTATCATTCGGGGCGGTACCCTGCTCAGGAAGAGGCCCGATATAGCGGGATTCATCTACCCGGCGCATGGAACTGCGAAGCCAGCGATGTTTCCGGGACGGCCTCTTTTTGCTTACCGGTCTCTTTTTCTTCGGAGTATGTACGCGGATCTCCTGTGTGATCATATCAGCCAGCTTTTCCACAGACGAGGGGTCGCCGTAACGCCCGCGCCCATGGAGGTACTGCTCCTCATCATCATGGAGATAACCGCGGTAATCGCCCCGCCAGCCGTGCGGAGTGACGCCTGAAGCACCATAGCTGTCCGGAAGCTCCGGCTGTGCACCGCCAAACGGGCGCGGCGTACGCGCAACTTTAACGCGCACGATGTTAGAAGGATCATTGATAGCAATAGGCGCTGTAGGGTCAGGGATCGTTGAACCCGATGTACGGCTTGCAATATGCGCAGGCAGCCATTCGGAGATCCTGGAAACGATGAAGCACATGATGAAATACAGGACCGCAGCAATAGTCAATGCCTGGAGGATATTGAAATACATAGAGCCCAGACGCCTGGACTGCTGGAGCAGATCCGTATACAGGATGATAGAACCCAATGCCGTATCCTTAAGGACAACAACAAGCTGGGTAATCGCCGCAGGGAGCATTGCATATAACGCCTGAGGGACTTCAATAGTCATGAGGGACCGCGTCCTAGTAAGCCCCAGCGCCAGGGCCGCTTCGCGCTGCCCTCCCGGAAGGCTGCCGACGCCCGAACGCACAAGCTCAGCAACAACGGAGCCGTTATACAGCACCAGGGAAAGCGTCACAGCCCAGTAGCTTGATGATGGGATATTAGCAGCTGCGAACCAGCGCCACATGAAAATCATCATCAGGAGGACAGGCACGGCCCGGCAGAACTCCACCACGATCCCCGATACTGCGCGTACAAGCATATTAGGGATAAGCCTGCCTACCCCAAAGATAAGGCCGAAAACCACAGACCCTATAATTGCTACCGCTGATGCGCTCAGCGTCTGCACAAGCCCGGGCAGGTAGAAATCGGCCCATGCCTCACCGTCCAGTGCAGGCTTCCACAGTTCCCAGCTAAGCTGGTTTTCCCCGTCAGGAGGATTGTGGAGCCTCATAAGGACGAACACAATAAGGGCTGCTATGAGTACCGCACCAATAGCATTGATAACGCGGATCCTGCGGCGCCCCTTAGGCCCCGGGACATCAAAAAGGAGCTGCGATGACGTATCGCGGGAATTCTGGGAATTGTTCATCGGCGCACCGCCAATCTGTTGGACAGGTATGTTGTAACCAGGCCTATCGGAATGATAAGGATAAGGTATCCGACAGCGAAAACAAGGAATATCTGGAGTATCCGGCTGGGATGGAACTCAAGCATCTCACTCATTAATGATGATGTCTCTGTTGTCACTGATGCCGCCGCCGCAACCGTTGAATTCTTGAGGAGGGCAATAAGCGTATTGCCCAGAGGCGCTACTGATCCGCGCAGGGCCTGCGGAAGGATGACCGAAGACGCAGACTGCATAAAAGTGAGCCCCAAAGCACGGGAAGCTTCAGCCTGCCCCAGAGGGACGGTATTGATACCGCTCCTTAACGACTCTGAGACGAATGCAGCCGTATACGCGCTCAGCCCGACGACAGCGAGCCAGAAGAAGTTGACAGTAAAGTTATCAGAAAACTTCAGCTTCAGCTGGCCGAAGAAACCCAGGACCATGAACACCATAATGATAGTGAGCGGCATATTTTTGAAGAATTCAGTATATGCCGCAGACAGCCCCCTCAATGACGATATCGGGCTGATACGCATCATAACGAGTAACACCCCAGCAACCATTGAGAAAAGCGCTGACCATAACGTGATCTGGATATTGACCCAGAACGCCGCAGGGATATTATATTCCTGGAAAAGCTGGACAAATCCTGTGAAAAAATCCCTCATCTGCTACTCCCCTTCCCTGGCGACCGGCGGGTTATACTGAGGGTCCGGCGAATATCCTGAACCTGCAGTGGAATTTTTGATTGCCCGCATCCATGTACCGGTTTTGACCATATCATTGACCGCGGCATCTATCTTTTGCGCGAAAACTTTGGAGTTCTTATTCTTCTGTATACCGATGCCGTAGTATTCCTGAGTAAAGGGCTTCCCGACCAGTTTCAGCCTTCCCCGGGCATTGGAAGCCAGCCCGGCGAGGATAATGTCATCTGTTGTGACTGCATCCACGATGCCTGAAAACAGGGCTGTAGCGCATTCGGCATAGCTTGGCTGCTCCATAAGCTGGACTTTGCTCGCGTAACGCTTTTTGATCACAGTTGCAGATGTTGAACCGGTCACAGAACACAGGCGTTTCCCGTTAAGGTCCTGAGGGCCATGGATAGATGTGTTGTCTTTGCGGACAAGGAGGTCCTGCCCGGCAACCAGATACGGGCCGGCGAAATCAATAGTCTTTTTACGGTCAGAGGTAATGGAATAAGACGCTATGATCATATCGACATCACCGTTCTGGAGCATAGTCTCGCGCTGTTTTGAAGGCGCTTCAACCCATACAATCTCGTAATCCTTATATCCGAGCTTGTGCGCTATATAGCGGCCTACCTCAACATCAAAACCGGAGTATGAATCCCTTTTCTTGTATCCGACCCCAGGCTGGTCAAACTTGATACCGATCTTTATCACATGGCTGCTGCTGGACGTGCTGCCGCACGCAGCCAGGGATACTATGCTTGCTATGGCAATAAACAGTGCCGCGATCCGTGCTGCGATCCGCCTGCAGCGGGTACTGCCGCCGCCGGCCCCGTTACCGTACCCCGGGCTGCGGCGTATACTGTGCCCGGCACAGGCACAGGCACCGGGAAAAACCGTATTTCCACACATCATAAAACTACCTCCTTTCTGTTTAATGCTCAAGGATCTTAGACAGAAAGTCCTGTGCACGGGCTGTCTGAGGATTGCCGAAGAACTGGTCGGGGGTCCCGGATTCGAGGATCTTCCCATCTGCCATAAAAATAATACGGTCCGCAGCCTTACGGGCAAAACCCATCTCATGGGTGACGCAGATCATGGTCATCCCTTCAGAAGCAAGGCTTACCATAACATCCAGGACTTCATTGACCATTTCAGGGTCAAGCGCTGAAGTCGGCTCATCGAACAGCATGACTTTCGGATGCATGGCAAGGGCACGGGCGATAGCCACGCGCTGCTGCTGCCCACCGGACAGCTGGGAAGGCATTTTACCGGCCTGCGAATCAACGCCCACACGCGCCAGAAGCTCCATCGCCTCATCCTGCGCCTCGCCTTTCTTCATATGGCGCACTTTGATAGGGGCAAGCGTCACATTATCAAGGATGGTCTTATTCGCAAACAGGTTGAACTGCTGGAAAACCATGCCGACTTCAGCGCGCAGGTCAGCGAGGGCCTTGCCCTCCTGCGGAAGCGGCTCACCGTCAATAAGGATGGAACCGGAATCAACGGTTTCAAGCCTGTTAATGGTACGGCACATAGTAGATTTACCGGAGCCTGACGGGCCGAGGACCACAAGAACCTCGCCTTTGGTGACTTTAAGATTGATATCTTTCAGGACATGCAGTGAGCCGTAATGTTTTTCCACGTGTTGCAGTTCAACAAGCGTGCGGGAAGGGTCCTTTTTATCACTACGCCACACCTCCCGCATACTGTGCGTATCCGGCTGCAGCGCATCAGTCTGGCCCCCGCTGCCTGACCCTGCATTGCCTGCCCGATCCTGAGTGCTCTGTGCCTCGGCCATCACACACCTCCTGAAATCCTGTGCGGGAATATATCCCGGCACCCTGTTATTGCTTACTTCCGTTTTTACGTATCCCCGTCGTCTCAGACGGGTGGGCGAAACTGCCCGCATAACCGTCAATGGGACCTGAATCCTACTTATCACAAAATAATACCATACAGGTATAGCACACAGGCAAAACCCTGCGAAACCCGGGCAAAGACAGCCTACACTATTCCGAAGTGTTTGAGTGCCTTGTACACCCCGTCATCATCGACACTCTGGGCGACATAATCAGCATGCGATTTAACGGACGGATGCGCATTCCCCATCGCTACGCCGATACCTGCATAGTCAAGCATATCAATATCATTGCCGCCATCCCCAAATACGACGCAGCCTTCCCGGCCGAGGCCCCATGCGTCAAGCATGGCCTGTATCCCCTTGTCTTTGCCGCCATCCGCAGGGATAAAATCAGCAAAATCAGGATGCCACCGGACAGGACGGATATGGGTAAACATCGTATCCAGCTCCTTTTCGACATCAAGCGGCACAAACATGCTGAACTGGTAAATATTGTGATCCAGGGCACGCATCGGATCATCAATTACCGCCTTATTGACGGTCCCCCCAAGATCCTTGTACAGTTTCGTAACCTCAGCACCGATACGGTTAAAATATCCGTAATCCTTTTCAGAAAAATGCACGCTGATATCAGGATGGTCCTGGAGATAGCTGATGAACAGCTCTATTTCTTCGTGTTTCAGATATTCATCCCTGTAAGTGCCTTTCCCGTCGTATGCTATCTGGCCTGTCATGCAGACACAGCCGTCAAAATCCATATCAAGCGTACGCTGCACTGCCTGGAGCTCCTGAGGCGAACGCCCTGTTGCAAGCGCTGTTTTGATACCCTTCTGCCTGCATATCTCAACTGCATCACGGGCAGACCGCGGGACATCATTCGTTGTAAAGCTTGTCAAAGTCCCGTCAATATCAAAGAATACCGAAGTAATTGTGCGCATGGTATAACTGTACAGCATCGGCAGCAGATCATAATTATATGAATATACTGAAAGCCTTTTATACTGAACATATGGCACAACTGACCGGTTCTCCGTCCACTGCAGGTGGTCCGCACGGATATCGCGGGATATCTTCCCCGGTGTTCACGCGCTGTGCGATTTTCGCGGCAGGCGAATACTACGAGGAAATACCTTATCTCGACAAAACTTCGTATGTTATAGCTGCAGACGGAGGGCTTGATTATGCGCTGGCGGCAGGAGCCACCCCCCATGCCCTTATCGGCGATAATGATTCCCTGGCAGATCCGGCGGCAGCGGAGTCATTGGCAGAAAATACAGATATTATTACCCTGCCGTCGCAGAAAGATGATACAGACCTCTCAGCAGCAGTAAAATATGCATGGGATAAAGGCCTGCACCAGTTTGATATTTATGGGGCACTCGGCAGGCAGATCGACCATACAATCTCCAGCATGACCATACTTGCGCTGATTGCACAGTCCGGCGGCATCGCTTTCCTCCACGGCGACCATACGATAGTAACAGCGATATGCGATGCCAGGATGGAATTCCCCCACGGTTATGTGGCTCCCCGCAGGATGGTTTCTATTTTCGCGTACAGCGATGTATGTACGGACGTATCTGTAACCGGCCTGAAATACGGGCTGGACCATGCAACTGTGAAGAGCATCAACGATTTCGGGTCCCGTAACGAATTTGTCAGCGATACCAAGTCTTCTATAGAGGTTTCTTCCGGGACGCTGCTTATTACATATCCCAGCGAGGCCCCCTATCCGACTGTTGTTACACAGCGCGACCCTGCAAAATCGCTGGGCGCCATGAGTACAGCTGTTTCCAGCCATCTGGCCCGTTAATATTTTCGAGGATCATATCCGTACCTTGCCCAGTGCCAGTAATTTCTGCAGCCATTTTTTGCTGCATTTCCCAGTCTGGTGGTAAAACACGCAGATACAAAATCCATTGTGGCGATTTCCCGCATGTTGCATTTTGTATTTGCGTGTTTTACCACCAGCAATCGATGACCTGACCCCCACGCACGGGCAACACCCTTTTCCGCCGCTCCCTCTCATCAAAAAAGGGCTGCTGTCAGCCGACAGCAGCCCCTGCACAGGCACATCCTGCAGAAGGAAGTACACCTGTGCCTATTGCGGAATCTTATTCAAGGAGAGTCTTTAATTTTATCTGTTATCTGTTTATGCCTTCTTCCTCTTGCTCAGCAGATCGAAGGCAACTGCGAGGAGCAGGACAAGGCCTTTGATCGTTTTTACAATAGCCGTATCAACACCCATGATCGACAGGCCCTGGTTGATAACACCCATAACCAGCGCACCAATCACGGCACCGGGTATAGTGCCGATACCGCCGGTAACAGCCGTACCGCCGATGAAGCATGCCGCAATAGCATCCATCTCAAACTCCATACCTGCCTGCGCAGTAGCAGACGCCAGGCGGGACAGCATCGCAATAGCGGCTACGGCAGAAAGGAAGCCCATATGGATATACAGGATAAAATCAACCATCTTGGTGTTGACACCGGACAGTTCCGCAGCCCTGCGGTTCCCGCCCCGGGCATAGACATGCCGGCCGAAAACCGTCCTACTCAGGATGAACTGGTATACCACTACAAGGACAGCAACGATAACAAGCATGATCGGCGTCCCGCCTTCAGCGCTGTTGCCCGAGGATGCCAGCAGATATGTTACGAACCCTATCACCAGGGCAGCGACGACGATTTTGATGACCGTCAGGCTCATCGCTTCAGGGATAAGCCCCACTTTGATAACTTTCTTACGGTTGCGCAGCTGGCTCCACACGAACAGGGCGAAGCACAGGATCCCCAGGACGATAGTAAGCCCATCGAACCCGCCCCAGAACCCGAGGATATTCGGCAGATAGTTCCGTGCGATCCCACGGAAAGAGTCTGATGTAATAGGCACAGACTCGCCAACGATCACCGTTGCCAGGCCGCGGAACATGAGCATGCCGGCCAGCGTCGTGATGAATCCCGGGATCCCCACGAAGGCTACCCAGAACCCCTGCCAGACACCGATTACCAGTCCCACGAGAAGGCTTATGATAATCGCGAGGATCCAGTTCATACCCATATGCTGCATCAGAAGGTCCTTCAGGGTGTGATAGCACAACGCAGACAACAGCAACAAGCGACCCCACGCTCAGATCGATCTGCGTGGCAATAATAACCATCACCATGCCGATAGCAAGTATGATCACATAAGCATTCTGCTGGATAAGGGATACGAACGAATTAGGCTTGAGGAGTACGCCTCCCGTAAGGATCTGGAAGGCAATGACAATAACAACAAGGGCGCCGACAATACCGTACTGGCGCAGATTGCCTGTAATCGATGCTACAAGCGACTCCTGCCTTCTCTGCGGATGCTTCCGGCCTCCCCTATCGGGCTGCGATGCATTGCCCTTCTTTTCCACACTGACATTTGCGGAGCTCATTGGGAAACCCCTTTCCTTTCCTTTTCTTTTGTCATAAATTTCATAAGGTATTCCTGAGAGAAATCTTTCCTCTCAATATTTGCAGTGACCACTCCCTGGCTTACTGTGTATATCCTGTCACACACGCCAATAAGCTCAGGAAGCTCTGAAGAAATGAATATGATCGCCTTCCCTGAATCAGCAAGGCCTTCAATGATCTCATATATTTCAAATTTAGCACCAACATCTATGCCGCGTGTCGGTTCATCCAGGATAAGGATATCCGGGTCTGAAAGGACCCATTTCGACAGGACGACTTTCTGCTGGTTTCCGCCGGAAAGCGTTGATACAGGAACTTCAATACTTGTTGATTTGATATTGAAAGCACCTCTGTAATGTTCTACTTCCTTGCGTTCCACATTGGAGTCGATCACACCGAATTTTGACAGTTCGCGCAGGGACGCCAGCGATGCATTCTCGCGTATGTTCTGAAGAAGGTTAAGCCCATAGGCTTTCCTGTCTTCCGTAGCATATGCCAGCCCCGCACTGATAGCGCTTTCCGGAGTTTTCATCGTTACCGGCCTGCCGTGGATAAACACTTCCCCGGATATCCCCGAGCCATAGGAATGGCCGAATACGCTCATGGCAAACTCAGTCCTCCCCGCACCCATAAGCCCTGCAAGCCCAACAATCTCACCTTTACGGACGCTGATATTGGCATGGTCTACAACAATGCGACCGGTATCAAGCGCATGATGGACTGTCCAGTCTTTCACAGCCAGCACTTCCTGTCCGATATGCGGCTCATGCCTGGGATACAGGTTGTGCAGCGGACGGCCCACCATAAGCCTGATCAGCTCATCCTGGTCGAGAGGATTATCAGCGGTTACATGCATGCTGCCCACCGTGGACCCATCACGGATAACGGTGACATTATCGGCAATCGCAGCGATCTCATTAAGCTTATGTGTAATAATGATGCTCGTTACGCCATGGTCATCGCGCAGTTCCCGCATAAGCTGAAGAAGGTGCGCCGAGTCCTCATCATTAAGCGCCGCAGTCGGTTCGTCAAGGATCAGGAGCTTGACATCTTTGGACAGTGCTTTAGCGATCTCTACCAGCTGCTGCTTGCCAACACCGATATCCATTATCAGCCGTGAAGGGTCTTCATCAAGCCCAACACGGCTAAGCAGGGCCTGTGCGCGCGAACGTGTCGCATTCCAGTCGACTACACCGCGCGAACCCTGTTCATTGCCCATAAAGATATTTTCTGCAATCGACAGGAACGGACTTAATGCAAGCTCCTGATGTATTATTACTATCCCAAGTTCTTCAGATGCCTTGATATTCCTGAACTCGCAGGCCTGTCCGTCAAAAATGATGTCGCCCGAATAAGTACCGTGAGGATATACGCCTGACAGCACATTCATAAGGGTCGATTTCCCGGCACCGTTTTCTCCACAGACAGCATGTATCTCGCCGCGTTTGACATCAAGATTGACATCAGTCAGCGCCTTCACCGGACCGAATGTTTTGGTGATATTTTTCATCTGAAGGAGGGTATCTGTTCCAGACATATCACACTTCCCCACAATTAGCCATAATAATCCCCCATTATCTGAAGTGCAGTGGTACATGCGCATTGCGGCATGTGCCATGCTGCCTGGCTTCTTAAATAGTCGTATATATTTCTATTTATACGGTTTAGATAAGCCGGGCAGGAGCCCGGGCTGCAGAAAACTCCGCAGCCCCTGCCCTGCCCCGGTAAGGTCATTTGCCCGTCAGCTGGTCAAACTTCGACTGGGTAACATATCCTGCCTTGACAAGATCACTGAGATTATCCTTAGTGATATTCTGCGGGTCAAGGAGCTTGGACTGTACATCTTTCTTGCCGTTATTGAACTTGCCGTTCAGCCCGGTAACTTCCTTGCCGTCTGCGATCTGCAGGATCATGTCATATACGGCATCAGAAAGCTTATTGACATTCTTGAACACCGTTTCAGCCTGCTTCTGTTTTGCGATATTCGAAATTGCCAGCTCCATAGCATCCTGGCCTGTAATAACCGGCCAAGTATCAGTGCCCGGCACCATATCCGGCCGCTTCGATTCTATTGCATTGATAATGCCCTGGCTGATCCCGTCATAGGGGGAAAGGACTGCGGAAAGCTTCTCCCCATGGGAATACGTTGAGTCAAGGATCGATTCCATATCTTTCTGCGCCTGTTCCGCTTTCCAGCTCTGTACGGAGATCTTCTGCCAGTCACCGACCGTGAATTTGCTGGTCACGCCGCCTCCGTGCTTTGACGGGGAAACAAGTATCCCCTTTTCAAAATACGGTTTCAGCAGATCCCACGCACCTTTGAAGAAATACTTGGCATTATTGTCATCGGGAGAACCCGTGAAAAGCTCCACATTAAAAGGACCTGTAGCTCCCTTTTCAAGCCCGAGCTTATCGATGATATATCTGGCTTCCAGGACGCCTACCTGTTCGAGCTGGAAAGTTGCATAGTAATCGACAGCGTTGGTATTCATGATCAGGCGGTCATAAGCAATAACTGTAGCACCTGCATCCTTGGCCTTTTCGACGGCCGGGCCGACTGCAGTGCCGTCTTTCGACGCAACAACAACAATCTTGGCATTGTTGTTGACCATATTCTCAATATCGGCATTCTGCTGGGCAGGCTTATCATCTGCAAAAGAAAGGATGACTTTGTAACCTGCTTTTTCAAGCTTTGCTTTAAGCCCGTTACCGTCCTTATTCCATCTTTCCTCGCTTTTAGTCGGCATTGAGATACCGATAGTAGCGCCTTTTTCGAGTTTCGTTGTGCTGCCGGCGCCGGCGCCGCTGCGGGAACCTCCGCAGGCTCCCATAGCCCCAAGCATTGCTACACCTGCAATAAGCGCAACCAGCTTCTTTGTAATTTTCATGGTTATCCTTCTCCTTTGAGGAATACCAGGTTATCTATGGATACGATCCATAGGTGCAGAAATTTTCTGCTGCCACTATCCTAATTTATTGAGTTTAAGAAGTCAATTCAATAATCAAGTTTCGTGTCGTTTTTCTTTTTATCATAAATTCTTAACGTTTACTGGAGTCTTTCTGAAACAGCGGTTTCAGGGAATAATAGCTGCTCAGCAGTGCAACCCTGCACTATTTATATTCTTAACCGATCATGCTGCTTTCTATATGGACATGGTGCATACTTCTGCAATCTGCATTATACTGGTGTTATGAGGAATCCGTTTACCGGCTCGCAGTCTTCACTTCGTGAAGCCAATAAGGCGCTGCTTTTCGATACCATCCAGAAGTTCGGATCCCTTACACAAGTTGAACTGGCTGAAAATACAGGGCTGTCAACAGCAACAGTATCAAACCTCGTCCGGCAGCTTGTTGATGACGGCGTTTTTGAAACCTCATCATCAATAAGGTCAGGCCGGAGGGCATCTTTAGTAAGCATCAGCCGGCGCGAAGGCATAACAGCCGGGTTCTGCATAGGCGTACGCTCACTGAACCTGTGTATAACCGATTCTGCCAATACCCTTCTGGCCCAGCATTCCCTGCCTCTTGGCGCCCGCCATCAGGCTGATTCTACCCTTGAGCGTTCCGCTGTCCTGCTTAAAGAAACCCTGACATCAATTGATGCTTCAGCAGATGAACTCATAGGCATCGGTGTAGGCTTATCAGCCCCGGTTGATTATAAACTCCAGAAAATAAGCGTTTCAGGGATCCTCCCCGGCTGGGAAGATGTAGATATCCCGGGATATTACTCCTCAATATTCCATGTAAAAACAACAATCGACAATGACGCTAACCTTGCAGCCCTGGCGCAGCTGCGGCTGAGCAGCCCCGAAGAAAGGGAGGCGGATTTTGTCTTTATCAATGCAGGCGACGGCATCGGTTCGGGAATAGTTGTGAACGGCCAGATCATGCGCGGGGCAACAGGTATGGCCGGCGAGATCGGGCATATACAGGTTGATCCCCTTGGGGGTGTATGCAGCTGCGGCAACCGGGGATGCCTGAACACTGTCGTCAATGAACAGCGGCTCGTATCACTGCTGGCTGTCACACATGGGAATATCACAACACTTGACGACCTCATAGAGCAGGCAAACAGCGGGGATGCCGGATGTAGGAGGGTCATATCGGATGCTGCGTTACGCATCGGTACTGCAGTAGCCGATCTGTGCATAAGCGTAGATCCGGAAGTTATCATACTTGGAGGGAAGCTCGCTGCAGCCCGCGATTCATTTTTTGATTCATTCCAGGAGTCCGTCCAGCGGCTGCTTTTCCCTGAAGTATTGACACCCATAAAAATCATCCTGGCAGACCCTTCACTTACCCGGCCTGAGCGCGGTGCAGCACTGTTAGGGCTGGAATCTGCCAGCAGCATTTCCCGGATAAAACTTGATTCGATTGCCGCGCAAGACGTTAATAGCGGCACAGCGAGGAAAGAAGGCCCGCATGATAGATAAGACACCGTTGGCAGATGTCCGGCATCTGAATGTTACCCTCGGGTTTTCGCAGGCGCTGAAAGATGTTTCGTTTACCATTGAAAAACATGAAGTGCTTGCCATCGTCGGAGACAACGGCGCAGGTAAATCAACGCTGATCAAAGTACTGTCCGGGCTGGTTCAGCCGGACAGCGGGACTATTACATGGAAAGGCGAAGCAGCACGTATACCCTCCATCCACGATGCTATAGACATGGGGATAGCTTCCATGTTCCAGGACGTAGAATTCTGCGATAACCTTGATGTGGCTGCAAATATATTCCTTGGCACTGAAATATCAGCACAGATGAACATCCGCCAGGATGAGCGGATGCACCTGGAAGCAAGGAAAGTACTCAATGCCATGAACTCCTCAATATCTGTCTACTCCCCTATTTCCGCCCTGTCCGCCGGACAGCGGCAGACTGTGGCACTGGCGAGGATGCTGCTGAACGACCCGTCGCTCGTTCTCCTGGATGAACCTACCGCATCCCTGAGTGTTATACAAACGGCCGAAACGCTCAATCACATCAGAAGCCTGAGAGCCGGAGGGAAATCAGTCGTTTTTATATGCCATACGCTTCCGGATGTCTTTGCGGTTTCCGACCGTATAGCAATTATGAGGCACGGGCGCATAACAGGTGTTTATAAAACTTCAGAAACCACCTATCAGGAAGTGATTGCCAGAATAGCCGGCGTCAGCGACTTCAATGGCCTTACTGCAGAGCAGAAAGACGGGCTTAAAGGGCAGGCACCTGTTAACCGCAAACTGATAGACAGATATGCCGAAGCCTCAGTACAGGGTTAGATGCCCGGCATATCTTTTATCGCGCAAGGGCAGGCACCCGAGCCCGGAAAGATACTGCAGCATATAATATAGAAACAGAAAGTGTGACACATTATGAGTACCGCAACTATTATCATCAGCGTTATACTGGGGGTTGCCGGCCTGTCTGCCGGCCTTGTTTTCGGTTTCCTGCCGATGGATACCAGGAAGATGACACAAAGCCATCAGCGGCTGTCCACTATCCTGGGGACTGTGTCAATGGGCGGCGTGATCATCCTTATTTTCACTAATCAGAATATCGCTTCATGGGTACTGATTGGGGCGCTCCTTGCAGGGTTCATCATAGGCGCTATCCCTGCAGTCCATTCCCGGGCTATCAAGCGGTTCCCCTACTTCCAGCCTCAGGAAGAGCACCAGCCTGTGCGCAGGCCGCGAAAAAACAAATAAATAGGGATACCGGCCTGCAGGAGCCACAGGCAGCAGACGCCTTATACCCTTCTGCTCTACGGGCCCCATAGGGAGGTCTGTTATTATCCGGCTGCTGATGCATCGGCAGCGGAAGAAGCGCCTTCTATAAAGGTATCACCAGTATCTGAAGAAGAATCCGCAAAACTCTCATCAGCCTTGCCGGCGCTGCCTTCCACAGGCCTTTCTTCAGCATCAGTATCGCTTCCCGTCCGGGCAGTACCCCTTACAAAGCCGCGCAGGGCATTGATGCCCGTATATGTGATGACGGCAAGAAGGCAGACGATAAAAATAATGCTTCCGTAGCTTGTGAGGGTCCCATGCTTCACATACTCATGGATGCTTTGCACCAGCCATGCCACGCAGGCTATACAGGTCAATGCATATAACCGGTTCTTTGCTGTATCGCTCATACTATGCAAGCATACAGCATACGTGCCCTTTGCCATGCCTGTTCCCTGCATCCCTGATCAGTGAGCTTCAGTATCAGCTAACGGCGGGAGGGGATCATAACATCCAGGGAAAAAATCCCTCCTTCAGTATCAATGGAAACTGTGCCTCCATACTGTTGAGCAACAAGGCCAATAGATTTGACGCCAAACCCATGATACTGCTTATCCGCCTTGCTCGTTACAAGGCCGCCGGCACGAAGCCCCCGGCTTTTCTCAGGATTGCTGCCCGCCAGCTGCGAAGCATGCGCGCCGCTATCCTCATACTCCAGTTCCTGCGTATAGGGATTCTCAATATGGAAAATGACCATGCCTTTACTCTCCCGGACAGTCATGCGGACATACCGCAGGGATGCATCCCTGATCTGCGTCACCGCTTCAATCGCATTATCCACAGCATTCCCAAACAGCGAGTATATATCCTGCGGTTTCATAAAAGACAGCCGGGATCCGTCGATCATACGCTCCAGCTGGATAGAACGTTCCCTGCATATCAGGGATTTGTTCGTCAGCAGCACATCCAGCGCATCATTGCCCGTACGGATAGTCGAGTCGTAAATCGTTACAAGATCCCTGAGCCCGTTGATCTCATCGCCGGGGATCCTGCCGTTGAGCATGCTCAGCTGCTTTTTCAGATCATGGGTCTTGATATTGATAAGGTCGATCGTTTCCCTGTCAGCAGCAAGCCGTTTTTTCTGCTGGCTGAGCAGCTGCTGGAGGACAGCGCTCTGCCGTACGGCAGCAAAACGATCCACCATTTGAGCCAAAAGCTCAAGAAGGAAAATACAGGTAATCATGCGGGTCATAATAAAAGTAACAAAAACCGGCCCCGGTATGCCGTCACCGGATGTATACCCGTTATAAATACTCGCGAATACAGTAACACTGAGAAAAACGCCAATTACAAGGAGCAGGATGCGGGCACTCACCTCAATGTCATCAAAAGGCATCCTCCGTATCCTGCGCGCAAACAGAAAATATACACAGATAAAAAACGGGATCAATGCTGCTACATAGATAACACTGGAATACCGGGCCAGGGACGGTCTGCCCCCTGCACCGTGCACGATACAGAAAGTCAGCAGCTGGGCTCCGCAGTAAACCAGATGCTGGGCGGTGACACCGGCGACCAGATAAAGCAGGGTTTTCCTGAGATCCGAATACAGGCATATCCGGATACCTGCATAGAAGCAGAGATAGAAAACAAGGCACCTGGCCACTGCTGCCCATGAAGCATCGGGGACTGCAATATCCCACATTATGGCGACAGCCACCATAACAATTACACAGAGCAGGGCTTTTACAGCAAAATACCGCCTGCGCCTTACCTGCGATGTGAACAGCGCTATGGAAAACAGGAGCTCAAAAACAAACCCTGAAGAGTTGAAAAATGCCAGGAGCAGATCAGGAGCCATAGCCGGTACCTAAAATTTTTGCGAGATGGGCAACAAAACTTTTTCTGTAAGCCCTGCCCACAGGAAGCCGGTGCCCGTCAGACAAAACAACCGTATTATTTTCAACAGCACTGATATGCCGCGAATTGACCAGGAATTTCCTCCCTGAGCGGATAAAACCTGATCCGGCAAGCCTCTCCTCCGCTTCCTGCATAGTGCCCACAGAATTTACCGTACGGTTTTCCAGATGATACTGGAGATCATGCCCACGGACTTCAACATACATGATATTGCGCAGAAGTACCCGCTGCGCCCGTCCGCGCTGGGAAATGACCACGCTGCGCGAATCCTGTTCACATACTTTGACCGCCCGGCTTATTTTACGCGCAAAATCCGAATACGTGAACGGCTTAATAATATAATCCAACGCATTTACTTCATAACCACGGGAAGCGTACTGTGCAAGGTTGGTTACAAAAACCAGCACCACACCCTGGTCCAGCCGGCGCAGCTGTTTTGCCGCCTCCAGCCCGTCCATGGACGGCATCTCAATATCCATGAATACGATGTCATACTGTGCCGAGTATGGGTTAAGGAAGCGGACCGGATCCTGGAACAGGACAGTATTGAATCGGATACCGTGGGACTGGCTGTACTCATCCAGGCATGCTTCAAGCCGCTTAGCAGCAGCAGTGTCATCTTCAACAACAGCAACCGTCAGCATCACACCTCCTTGATCCTGCCGGTCCGATTGGCCTTTTCTACAATTATACCGCTGGCCTGCATGCGGTTGCCGCCCATAAGCTTACGCCTGTGGGCGGCAATCACGGAAAGGGAAGGAAGTTATCTATGCTGCAGACAGAAGAAAGAATCGCCGTAAATATACGGGTAATTTGCCATTTTTTCAAAAACCCAATAATATGAAAGCATTGATGACAGGGTTGTTACTCTGACGAGGCAAGACCTGGGAACGCATGCTGTTTAACGTGCGTTCCCAGGTCTTTTTTATTGCACACTGCAGTGGCAGGCACCGCAGGGCGGCACCCCGGCATCTATACCACTGACCACTCGTTGACGAGAAAGGTACCATATGGGTAACAAAGAAACTGCCCAGGCTATAATCGAAGAGATAGGCGGCCCGGGCAATATCACATCCCTGACCCACTGTGCAACAAGGCTGAGGTTCACTCTGAAAGATGCTTCCCGCGTTGACACAGATAAAATTGAGTCTATTGACGGCGTACTTGCCGGAGTATCCCAGGGTGCGCATAATTACCAGGTCGTTATAGGAGGGGGCGTCGAGTCTGTTTACAACGATATCGAATCCCTGCCTTCCATGGCTTCCGTCAAAATGGGGGAAAATGATGATGCCGGCGGCACAGACAGTGATGCCGGACTGTCCAATGCGGACGTTAAAGCACAGGAACGCGCAAAGGTGAAAGGGAAGAACCGTTATGTGGACGCCTTTTTCGATTTCCTCTCAGATTCTTTCCGCCCCATCATCGGCGTGCTGCTCGGCGCTTCGCTCATCATTGCAATAGTCAATGTACTGATAGCCTGCAAGGTCATCCCCAACGACACCGCCAACCCGACACTAGTTTTCATCCAGGCCATGTGGAAAGGCGTTTTCTACTTCCTTCCCCTTATGATTGCCTACAACGGCGCTAAAAAGCTGAAAGTCGACCCCTGGGTCGGGACAGCAATCATGGCTGCGGTAATGACGCCGCAATATCTGGCACTGTCAAATCCTGACGGGTATGCCGGAATATTCGGCAATTCTGACGGCCTGAATGCTGCAAAAGCGGCACTGCACTGCACTGCAAATTCCGTGGGGACACAAACATGTTCTACCATGGTATTCGGCATACCCCTGCAGCTAAATGATTATTCTTCCAATGTCTTCGTGCCGCTGTTCATGGTAGCTGTACTTGCGCTTGTCTATAAAGGCCTGCAGAAGATCATCCCCAGCAGTGTGCAGCTCGTTTTCGTCCCCTTCCTGTCGATGCTGATCATGATCCCTGTAACAGCATTCCTGCTCGGCCCGCTGGGTATCTGGGTCGGCAACGGCCTGGGCGTTGTCCTCGGATGGCTCAACCTGCATGCACCATTCGTATTCGCCATAGCCATACCGCTTATTTATCCGTTCCTTGTGCCGCTTGGGCTCCACTGGCCTCTTAACGCGCTTATGCTCGCCAACATTAATACATTGAATTACGATTTTATCCAGGGGCCTATGGGTACATGGAACTTCGCCTGCTTCGGGGCTACCTGCGGTGTCCTTATCCTGTCTATACGCGACAGGGATACACGCATGCGGGAGACTGCTGCCGGCGCGCTGGCGGCAGGCCTGCTCGGCGGTGTTTCTGAACCTTCACTGTACGGCATCCATCTGCGTTTCAAGAAGATATATTCACGCATGCTTATTGGGTGCGGGGCCGGCGGCGTCACCATAGCAGTGCTGGGCTGGCTTTTCCCTTCAATAGTCAAAGGGCAGGCCGTACACGGTGTTACAACGAATGTTTTCGCTTTCACCTCGCTCCTTACCATCCCGGTATTCAGTCAGATGTGGGTATACGCAATCTCCGTTGCCGTGGCATTCTTCACCGCCATGGCCATGATCCTCATCTTCGATTACCGTACCGCTGAGCAGAAAGCCGCAGTAAAAGCACAAACATCCGGCAGCCCGATAACGCTGCAAAGCAAGGCATCTGCCCCTGCGCACGGTTCCGCAGCACCGGTGTCCGTGCCTCAGGAAGCCAGTGTCGCCGGCACCACTGCCTCCGGATCCGCCGAACACATTGTATCCCCCCTGCGCGGGCATACAATACCGCTGGAAGATACCGGCGATAAAGTATTTGCCTCCCATGCGCTCGGAGACGGTGTGGGGATCATCCCGGATGAGGCAGACAGTGCAGTTTACGCGCCTGCCGGCGGCATCCTGAAAACTGTCGCGAAAACCGGCCACGCTTACGGCATCAAAACCGACGGCGGCACTGAAATCCTTGTCCATATCGGCATTGATACCGTCAAGCTTGACGGACGGGGTTTTACAGTGGCTGTGTCCAAAGGCGACCGCGTCAGTGCAGGTGACAAGCTCGCCGACGTGGATTACAGTACGGTAAAATCAGCCGGATACAGTACCACAACAATCATGACGGTAACGAATACCAGGAAAATGGCATCAGTTACCCCCCATACCGGTATTGATGCTGAACCTGGTACCGACGTTATCGACGTTGCCCATTAAGGAACGGTTACATGGATATCCTGCGGGTTTTCAATAACAACGTGGTCCTCGTCCGGGACGGCAGTGAGGAAGTCATTATTACCGGACGCGGTATTGGCTTCCAGGCTAAGCCCGGGCAGCATGTAGATGAGTCCAGGGTAGGCAGAAAATTCATCCCTGCGGATGGAAGGGACCCCGACCATGTTGCCACGATGCTCGCAGGGATACCCCCTGAAATCGTTATCCTTGTTGCCGACGCGCTGGTGGAGTGCGGGATCGCTAAAGGCAACGGCAACTCCGGGAAAGGGAGTGCCCTTAACCCCATACTTACGGTAGCATTGGCCGACCATGTTGTGGGGGCGCTGAACCGCCTGAAATCCGGTACGCCTGTTGAATATCCCCTCATTGCAGAAGTCAAAACCCTCTACCCTGACGAATATTCACAGGCAACTGCACTGCTCAGCTATCTCAATGCCCATCTGGATAATGCCCTCCCCGGGACTGAAGCTGTAGCATTCGCCCTGCACCTGGTAAATGCGGGGTTCTCTACAGGGGACCTGTCGTATACCTACCAGATGACAGGCGTTATCCAGCAGATAGTGAAAATAATCGAGCATGAATTCGCTATCAGTGTTGATCAGAGCACGGTAAGCATCGGACGTTTCATCACGCATTTACGGTACCTGTTTGTCCGCAGCTATCAGAACAAGCAGCTGACCAATGAGCCTCTTGCGATCTCGAAAGCAATACAGGACTCTTACCCTGATGAATATAAATGTGCGAGGACTATTGCATCCCTCCTTGAACTGCGGCTCAACGGACCAATAACGGATGATGAAGTTGCATACCTGACCCTGCATATTGCCAGGGTCCGCAAGCAGGCGGCCCAGGAAGCCGAAAGGGACGGATCGGCAGAAAAGCCGGCTGGCCCCTGACCGCGGATCGGGCAGGCACTGCCATCGGAAAACACTACAGGATCGACGCTGCTGAAACAGTACAGCTATAAGATATAAAACTAAATTATAAAATTCTGCAGAGGGTTTGAAAGGCCTCTGCAGTACCCATAAAAATCATACAGAAAGGACAATACCATGATTTCACGTACAGCAACAATAGGCGCATCCGTAGGCCTTCACGCCCGTCCGGCAGCTTTAGTCGCCGAAGCGGTTGACGACAAAGGCATTGACGTTACAATGCATTTCAACGGTGAAGAGGCAGATGCCGCATCGGCGCTCGAAATAATGACTCTAGGGGTCAAAGGCGGCGATGAAGTAACCATCACCTGCGATGACGATTCCAAAGGCGCTGAAATGGATGAACTGGCGCAGCTGCTCGCCCGTGACCTGGATGCAGAATAGGTCCTGTGTACGGGCAGGCAATGGAAAGCAAAGTATACATACTATCAGGAATTCAGGAATAAATACAGAAAGGATAAAGATTTGTATGTCTGACGGACACCAGATATTGAACGGCATCGGCGTATACGCAGGGACATCCCACGGCCGCGTGGCATTCGTTATGCCGGCGCCGGAGGCAGATCCGGACGAGGGCCCATGCACTGACTGGGAAGCAGGCAGTGCCAGGATACGCGAAGCCATGCAGGCTGTAGCAGAGGACCTGAGAAACCGCCGTGACCTGGCAACCGATGAAAAATCCAAAGCCGTCCTTGCAGCAACCGCCCAGCTGGCCGCCGACAAGGGGCTGATCAAATCGGTCGATAAAAAACTCAAAAAAGGAGAAGGACCTACTCACGCAGTTTACAGTGCTGTCGAAGATTACGCGGTGCTGCTGAAAAGACTCGGAGGATACATGGCAGAGCGGGTCACTGACCTGCATGATGTCAGGGACCGTACTATTGCACGGCTGCGCG
>ERZ773212.29-NODE-29-length-78340-cov-7.552456_pt1 | contig 78340 bp, 76 predicted proteins | sample MGYA00581005_ERZ773212 | MGnify/ENA primary metagenome ERZ773212 (study PRJEB29015, sample SAMEA2738154) | human oral metagenome | biome: human oral; feature: human-associated habitat; material: saliva | place: China | collected 2196 ... | reverse complement strand
AAAAACAACCTAGCAAATGAAAAAGCTAAGTTGGAAGAGTTGAAATCTCTAATCAAGAACGCCGAGAAAAATCTCACGCTATCTAAAGAGAAAGTAGCACAAGCAACTAAAACTCTTGAACAAGCCAAGGCTGACCTTAAAAACTTGCTCAATGCAGAGCCTAACTTAGTTAAAGCTAAGAATGTCCTTGCTCAGAAAGAAACTACTCTTAAAGAGAAAGCAACTGCTTTGAAAGAAGCACAAGCTATCCTTGATAAGTTGTTACAAGAGCAGAAAATCGACCAAGAAACTTATGACAAACTCTTTGCCTTATATAGCGCACAAGTAGAAGCTAAACGTTTAGCTGAACTTGAAGCACAGAAACAAGCTATCATCAGTTCTGGTGAAACACCTATCGAAGTCTATGACGAAACTGGTAAACTTGTAGCGTATGAAGTTAAACCTAAACCAGTCGCTCAATCACCTGTATCTTACAATGGTGCATGGACTAAGAAACAAGACAAGGCTCTTCCTAATACTGCCGAGGGCAAATCTACTGCTCTAGGATTGACTGGACTAGCTATGTTCTTTGGAGCGCTAGGCTTGGCATCACCAAAACGTAAAAAACAAGCTAAATAAGGAGGGAGCATGGGTAAAGCAGGTAAGTATATTTTCTTAAAGCGACTAACAAGCATCCTCTTCCCTTTTAGTTGTACTGTTTTAGTATCTATCATCAGTGCGCTAATTCTCAGTAGTTTTATTGAGAATACGGAAACAGTCCGATATATCGTATTTAGTTTGTCTGCATTCATTCTGATTATCGGTACAATCCTTGTCTATAATTCTGACAAGCCGAACAGATATATCAAGCCAAAACGATTGGTAAATAATGCGATTGGTTTAGCGCTTATTGGTTTTCTATTATGGAGACCTATTGCAATTAGCTATCTAACCACTACACCAGTCCTTGCACCTCTTGTCTTGATTATCCTAATCACTCTATTATATGAGAAGAAGTTCAAGAAAATCATTGTCAATGAAATTCTGAAAGACAATCTGGACGAAGATTTTGACTTTCTGACGAATGATAACGAAAAGACTGCTGAAATGCTTGCTGAACAAATGACAAGTCGCTTAAAGGATAAGTATAAGGATAAGATCCTTGTTAAGACATTGAACTACGCTAAAAATAGCACGAATAAGCTGACTGAGTTTGCAGTAGGCTTCCTAACTAATGACAAGCAACCAAAAATACTTTTTGAAATCATCATCGGTCTGGATATGGACTGATGATACAATAAACTAAAAAGAAAGAGGGAAAAATGACCGAAAACAACACACCAGTATTGACGAGGGAGCAAGCACGGTTCTTGCTCGACCTCGAATTAGACACTTATGCTAAGAAAGCACGTGCAATCGCGAAAGCAGCAAGAGAGCTGACCTTTAGCGATCAGTGGGACGAAGATAATTTCCATGATGCAATCCGTCAAGGATATTGGGACGTACAGACTGACTACTATTTTATCAATATCCTTGCACCACTAGGACGAGTTGGGTTTATCTTAAAGACTGAGTTCAGTCACCCAACCACTGCCAAGCCAGTATATGATGTCACAGAGGATTTTACCAAAGCAACACGCTTCTCAATGGAAGAATTAGAGGACTTAAACTCTAGTGATACACTCTTCCCTTATAATCAAGCGGAGTTCCTGGTAAGTGAATATAGCGCAGTCATGAAATACGGTGATATTACTGAGTGGCTAAAACAAACTGATGAAGAAGTAGCTGAAGTAAGTCCAGAAGTGACTGAAGTTGAAATCGTGGGATTTCCACAAGCGGAGCCAGAGGAAACTGTCGAAGAAGTAGCTGAAACGCTCGATACAGACCAAGAAACTGTACAAGAAAAGCAACTAGAAGAAAAACCTACTAATGTAAAACATGGTAAAGCTCAAATCAGTCTGAAAATAAAATAAAAAGAATGCTCGTCTATCTGACGAGCGTTTTTAGTTAGTTTTAGCCTATCATAGCTTTACTAACTGCTATAAATGGTTTATCATAGATATATACAATTATTTTCGATAGAAGTGTGAGAGTATGAAAAAAAGTTTAAAGAATGCTTTTAAGGGCGTAGTTGGAGAGTTAATCGGTACGCACGCGCCTCATGATCCGTTAGGAATACACGGACACGAGCAAGAGCCTAAGAAGAAGTATCAAGTATTAAAACGGTTCGGTATCTATAAGTCTGATAGTGATGAAGAAACATTTAAGTCACCAGCAGTATCGAGCCTATCTGAAGAATACTACCGTAACTTTTCAATGGAAGCAGTCAAATTTCCAAACAGCTATCCCTTTGCTATTGTTGTTTCAAGGGATAATATCAATATCGTATCAAATACCGCTTTTAAAGGAGGGGGAGTAGAGGTAGAAGAAGAAAGCGCCTTTGCCCTTAATACCAGTAAGAATGTAACGCATATCATAGACTATGAAGATGAATCTGCCTATGATGTAGTTTATAACCTTTTATCTGACTTTGACAAGAAGGTGCTACGTACGATATCAGAGTTCAGGAACGTACAACACTTACAAATCCTAAGAGAGTTCGGAAACTATACCAAGAGGATTGAAAAGTCGCTAGAGCGCTTAAATCGTCTTTATCTTATCCAGAAATTCAAATTTAATCTACCAGATGAAGTAGAACAAGAGTATGGATATTGTTACGCTATCTATTCTCACGGTTCATACCTCTTAATGAAGCATATGGACTTATCGCCACAATATGCTTATAAATGGAAAGAGCAGCAACGTCGAGAGGACGATTATTCGCCTATCCGTCATTGGAAAATCATGGACGCATACCTTAATTTTAGATTTCATAAGGAATTTGCAGGGTTTGTATCTTACTCTTACCTCAATCAGTTCACTTATACTGAGAAAATTGAATTGAGAAAAGCCAAGCACCAACCATCATCTAAAGATGAAGAACAGTTCATGAAGTCTGCTGATGTTAGAACACCAGAGAAAACCAAAGAGATCACTCGCCTTGTCCGTCGAGTGAGATTTAACGGTCAAATCCTATTGCACAATCAAGAAACCAATAAGATAACTAAGTTTGACCTTTATCCATTTATCACTACGGATAAACAAGATAGCGACCTAAGTAGACTAGAAACTATCTTTAAACACTATGGACGATTTAACAACGGTCTGGACGCAGAGGGTAATAAACGCTTCTTACTAATCATTGTAGATAACCCAGGTGTAATTGCATTGATTGAGGAAGAGTACAGGCTATCTGACCGATATGTAAGCCTAGAGAATATTCTATTTATGGACTTGTCTGAAAGTAAAAAAGACTTTTTCTCTTCTATCAAACGGATCAAACATTTTGACGATAGCAACCCAGAACTAAGAACAGTTCAGTTTAAAATTGCAGATAATATGTAGGAGAGAAGTAGCATGGAAAAAATCAAACAGGTTAGAACTGTATGTATTGATAGTTATATCATTAAAGATTTTGAACACTCACCCTATTTTCAGAAGTTGGTAAGTCTATGTTCTAAGCGTCATAATGCAAAGAAAATTATACTTGTTAACAGTCCAAACGAAAGTGCTATTTTTACTTATTTGAGACAAACAGGATTGAATATATCATCTAAGAATCCTAAGAACTGTGGTGATGCAACCTTTATTGGCCGACGACCTCAATCTTTGCATACCAAAACAGATGATAATAAAAATGGTTTTGAGTTTAAAGATTTGAATGTAGATACAGTATTTATCATTGACACTCTAGGCAACTACACTGCCAAGGATTTAGAACAAGTGTTTGAATATGCTAAGAAGATCTATTATCTAACGACTGATATAGCCTTTAGAAAGCCAATAATCAACGAATTTAATGCGAAAGATTTCTTTATAATCAATGTTCCTCTACTCGTAAATCCGTCCAACTTAGCAACTGTATCTGATATCCTAGAGGAACATACACCTTTTTGGAACTTATTAGGAGCGAACAATCTCTTTAAACAAACATTCTATCATCCAAATAGTTATATATACTACAACCCAGAGAAAGCATTATCTATTTTCAATGGAGAAACAAGAGATTTTACAGAGATAAATCCAGAGGACGTTATCTTAACGGATGCAGGGGATGTCTCTAGTAAGACTATGAACTCTATCAATACTTTAAAATCTGAAGTCAGCTCGAAAGAGCAGCAGTCTCAATTACAGGTTGCGCTAGGACAAATTATGAAGTATAATGAAAATCTAGTAAGCAATACTATTCAAGCTGTGAAAGATTATTGTATTCCTATCCAGGAAATGCTAGCAGAATTGCATACAGAGAATGAAAGTCTGAAAGAATTGATAGACACAAGGCTTACACAACCACAAGTAAACAGTGAGATTGCTGAATTTTACGAAGAACTTGACGACAGTGATCCATTGAAAGCCTTCAGAAACTAATTATGCCACCAATCGAGAATCAGTTGAAAGGAGTAATCAACGTGAAAAAATGAGAACCGACTATCCACCCAATGAGGAATGTATCATCATATGTAATGACAAACTCATTGAAGAAGTAAGAAGTGAAATCGCAGTTGACATTTACACTACCGACTACAAGCAATTCTGTATCATTCCTATCAGCAAGGTACAAGAATTGTCACAATCCCTATTTCAGACTTTAACCGCTGGAGTTAGCGTGATTTAGGTCTAAATAGCACAAAAAAAGCCTAGTCTTAATTGACTAGGTTTTTCTTTTTATAACATTGAAAGGCCATCTTTGACTTGACTATCTGCTATATGCGCATAGTGACTGACGAGAGCAGTGCTAGCGTGTCCTAATTGTTGCGCCACGATACCCTCTTGGCCAGTTTTCTTGTATAAATCAGTAGCAAGTGCGTGTCTGAGCATATGGGGAGTAATCTCAGTACCAAAAGCCTTAGAATACTTACCTACTAAACGCTCGATACCAGCACCTTTTAACCTCATAGGTACACCAGTCTGGACTGATAGGAATAGTGGTAGGTTAGCATCTTTACCGTCAATCTTGTATCGACTAGCACGAATTTCAAGGAAAGGCTCGATATATGGAATGACATAAGGAGCGATATTTACATAGTCCTTTTTACCACCTTTGCGAGTGACCTCGACAGATAGTGTCTGCAAGTTAAGGTCTTTCAAGTCAGTATTGACTGCCTCACTTAAACGGATACCAGTACCAATGATTAAGGCAATGATAGCTACGTCACGTTCCCTATCTCGATAATAGGTAGATAAGGCACGATTGCTCAAATTAGCCTTTTTAACGTAACCTTCAGCAGAAGTATCATCCATAATGAAGTGTAGGAATTGCTTTGCTAGATCACCGAGGAAGAGTTTAGGAGCAATCTTGTTGGCCTTGGCAGAGAGTGTTTCTTTTTTCTTTGTCTTTATCTCTAGCTTTTTCATCACGTTACGATAGAAATAAGGCTCACCATTTTCATTTTCAGTCTGCTCAGTCAGATATTTAAACAAACCAGACAACGCCCGGTACGTCCTATGGATCGTAACTTCAGATACGCTCTTATTAGTCGGTTTATTCGTGTTTAAAAGGTTGCGTTCGCGTAAATAAATGAAAAAGCACTCAGCATCAGCCTTAGAAAGATTTTCAAGAGCAGATAATGGAATATCCTTAATATCTTTTACTGGAACAATATCAGCATCAAGCAGCCAGGTAAAAAATCGACGGTATTCATTTAGATATTCATAGAGAGTACGCTTGCTACGGCCAGCAATCATTTTAGTCCGATACCATTCTTTAATGTAAGGTGGCAGCTGGCCAAGTTGTTTCTCGATGTTTGATTGTAAGGTGAAATCATCAGCCATGTTATTTTTATCCTTTCCTAGTGTTAGTAGTACCATTGTACCATATTTTCTTTTAGTAATAAAATTATACTTTTTCTACCAAAAGATAGTGCGTTAAAAAATACCCCTTTCCAGTAAGGTCAAGGGTTGGTATTTTTAGTGTCTGTTATTCTTTAGGTATTCTACCTATATACCTCGATATTTTGTATCAGTACAAACATGATACGTGGCTTTAGGAGTTTTGTTTCCAGTATCAACCTTTTGGGGAATTGCTTTATTTTGTAGTCAGTACATAAAATAATCATGCTTTATCTAAAAACTTGTTTTGTTACCAGTACAACAGTTCCAAAACTTACAGTGAAAAACTCTAGCGATAAAGCAGGGTTTTGTTACCAGTACAAATCCTAACCTAGAGCCTGAATTCGTCTAGTTTTGTTACCAGTACATAGAGAATAGTTCCAAAACCATTATTTGACCTCTTTGATGTTATTGGCAGTTTTGCTACCAGTACAGATAGAACAGTTCCAAAACATTTATGTTATTATTGATTACTGATACACTGTTTTGTTACCAGTACATAGCGAACAGTCCCAAAACCTCGTAGGTTGATATTGGTTGTACTGCATTCATAGCCTGTCTGCTTGACGATAGCGCCTTTCGATTAGCCATGAATGATTTTTGCATTTAAGCAACAGTCCACAAATCGACTTTAGTACATTCATTATACCAGATTGAGAGTGATAAATCTAGTGCATAGTGGCTATGATACCAGTAATCACTCATTCAATCATTGTTTTTCCTTAGTAGTTTCTGAATACGATAACCCTAGATATGATGCTTTTTGCTTCAGCAACTCTATAAACTCATAAGGTGCATTGAACATGATTTCAGCACCTCTTTGTTTACGAGTGTCCGTCCAGTTCATTTCTTCTGGATTGTAGTCTTTACGCTTTTGTAGTGCCTTGAAATCTTCTTTGATAACAACGATTTCATCACAATTTAAGACAATAGCCTTTGCTATATTATGGAAACGGTCTTTTCTGGACTTTTTGATTTTATGCCAGAGAGTGCGCTTGCGTGCGAGCAAGTTATTGTAGTTTTTTGACCTTACCCAACTTCTCTTACCCTCTTTAACCGTACCGTCCACGTTATAGTTATCTGGGTTAGACTGCCTACGACTTTCCTCTAGCTTCCTATCGTAATAGGATAGCTTCTCAGAGTATCCAAAGTCATTAGCAATATCAAAGAATACTTCTTCCTCAGTATCTACATTCAAGGTTTTTATAGCTAGTTTATCGACATCTACGCTTACTACTACTTTTCCTTGTTTGAGTGGACTTTCTGGCATACCGTAAGGCACTTCACTAAAGACAATCAGAACAGAATAGAGCCACTTGTTATGGCGATCCAGAGTTCTCTTGACACCATACCAAGCAATTTTCTGTCTTTCTAAAGCATAGGTAAAGCGAATTTCATCCGAACCTTTAAAGATATAAGGGAATATAATGTAGTTCCCTCTTTTTCCAAAACGTAAACCGTCTGGAGTAATATTGTTGTTGCATTTACGATACCACAATGTATTAAAATCAACATAACGTGGCACTTTTAAAGTATTGTCAGATTCAGCTTGCTTTCTACGCTTCAAGTAACCTTGCTTAGTCGCTTGTGCCATACTTTCAAAACTAGACCAGTTTATGATACCCTCGCTTGCGTAACGCTCATACATCACACTAGCTTGACCGAGATTTTTATAATCTACAAACTTGCCATTGTTTAGACCATAGCTATTGTTTAGCTCAATCCACCCTTGTTTGACTTCTTCACTAAGTTCTTTATAGGCTTCTTTAAGTAGCTTCTTCCTACCTTTATCCTTAGTATCTTTGATTGTATCTTGTAGAGTGTTTAACTCTTGCATCCGTCCAGCCAGTTCTTTGTATCTGTCAGAATTGACGCGTTGGTTCTCTTTCATATTAAAGTAGTTCACCAAGGCTCTTTTTAGCTTGTAGCCATGCTTGAACTTCTTTTCAAGGTATTCATCATAACCTCTAGTATCTAATCTCAATTCAATCGTGTACATATTTATCAGCCTCTACTACTTCTAATCTTGACACGGTTTGATTGTTGTGATAACTTCGCCAGTTAAATCGTCAATCAGTTCAGCATTCTCACTGATTGAGATTTCCATTTTCTTCATAGCGTTAGAAATCCAACTATCAAGCTGGACGCTATCAAATCCAATCTCACTAGCAAAATCACTCAGTTTGCTATCTTGCGCTTTAGCGAGCTTATTGAAAAACTCACTCAGTTGGTTCACGTCTGATGTAATCGGTGAATACGCGAACATGATAGGCATTGTGATGAAATTGCTTGCGATATTGTAAGTCAAAGTTCCAAGATAGCGACTAGCACCTTCACGAAATACTAAGCTAGGTTTGAACACTTTTTTAGGTTTTTTCTTTGACAAGCGTAGTTCGTTATACTTCTCGTTTAGATAACGTTCTGCCGATTGCAGCATTGGGAACAGTAACAAACGATAGTAATTTGTCATGATTTCATCTACATTTTTTAAACCATTGTCGTTTAATTTGCGTCTGATCGTACGCTCAGCTAAAGATAAAGTAGATTGCATTCCAAGTTCTGAAACGATAACGTGCAAGCCATATCCTAAAATCATGTACTCTAGGATATTCTTAATTTCCTTTTTATCTTCGCTAGAAACTTCATACTGTTTCATCTGCAAGTAATCTGTTAAGTAGTCTGGTTCAAGTAAGTGTTTTTGACTTGCCAGACTATCCTCATGTAGCAAAATTTCTTGTACCATTGTAATCTCCATTTTTTCAGTAATTTATATATACCGAAATAATTAAATTTAATTATTTTTATATTCTTGACCTTATTGTATAATATTCTTTACGAAAATACAACTAATATAGAATATATTTCTGAACTTTTTAAAGAAAGTTTTAAAATGCGATAAAAACAGTCTTTAAAGTACGTTATAGAGATAAATTTTAGGCCTTTACCTCTCAATAACAATCCAATTTTGTCTTAGATTGCTATTGAGAAGCATCTAATCATTAAGATTAGATACCTCTATGTAAGATTTAGAACAATTCTAGTTGCTCACACACCGTGATAGTAGTTTCAGAAGTGAATACTACTTCTGTCGGTTCGTCAGCTTGACCTAGTAAGAGTTCTGCATCTGCAAGGAATTGTAGAGCGAGTTTCAACTTATCAGAGTTATCAGAATTATCTTCTTCACGTTCTGGACGCTCAGAATCTTCCTCAGAAGGAACTTCAACAGTTTCATTTTGAGGTTCTAATAGTTGAATTTCTTCTACATCATCTTGGCTAACTTCAAGATATTTGTCCAGTACATTTACTGACTTATCTTCAGAGCCATGTTGTTTTGAAAATTCTTCAAGAGCCTTTTCAATTACCTCTACTGATGCGTCATTTTCAAGCAAAGGTAACAAGACCTCGTACTTAGCTTTAACGTAAGCTAGGCGCTCTTCGTCTGCAAATACGCTATCTGCAATCCCTTTATCAATAATAAGTTGTTGATTTTTAACGAGTTGCTCTAAGCGAATTTTGGTTTTATCAAGGCTATCAATAACATTATTGATACGTTGAATTGTGCCGACTGGAGAGGTGAAATCAAGTTCCACAGTGTACATATTCTTACCAACTACTTTCAAAGCTAGCGCTTGACCTTGGCGATATGGAGCATCTAACGTGAGTGCTTTAAGTTCAAAGCCACGATATTTTGCTAAAGTCACGAATTTAGTAGTTTCAGATACGTTGAATTGCATAGTGTATGCAAGTTGATTACCTGCTTTAAAGGTTGATTCGGTTGTGTATCCGTCTGTAAATTCCATAATAAATGGATTTTTTACAATCTTCTCTTCACCGACAGTCACCTCTTCTTTTTTCGTAGCATTAGCTTGCTCGATATCAAGATCAATCTTAGAAAGTTGACGGTTAGTAGCTTCAATACGCTCTTGCGCTGACTTAACACTCTTTTGTGAGAGTTCAAAGTCACGCTTCCATGCAACTTTACGCTTGCTCAACAAGTCCAATTCATTTTCTAACTCAATACGCATTTTCAAGAAAGGATTTCCAGTTGCGATAGCTTTGAAATCCGATGCAGTCATAGCCTGCTCGTCAATATCACTTGCTGAACGGACTGGAGTGCTACTTGTCATAATCTGACTAATGTAACGTAGCTTAGTTTCTTGAATTTGCCACAAGTAGTTATCAAATGAACCAGTTGTGATATAGTAGTAAATTTGTACGCGATTATACAAATTTCCTTGTCGCACGATACGTCCGTTACGTTGTATAATATCAGACGGTTTCCACGGTACGTCGATATGATGTACTGCCTTCATGCGTCGCTGAACATTCAATCCAGTACCACCTTTTTCAGTTGAAGCAAGTAAGATACGAACTTCGCCAGCATTCATTTTGCGTTGTAGCTGCAACTTAGCATCTTTATTCTTTGCATCATGGATAAAGGCAATCTCTTCTTCTGGGACACCACGGTCAACAAGAAGATTTTTCAATTCAGAATAAATCGAAAATCCGTCAGTTGAGGGAGTACCGATATCAGAGAAAATCATCTGAGTACCACGATTGATAGTTTCACGTTGATAGATTTTAAAGACATTATCGACTACTTGCATAATCTTATTGTTATCTGCTAGCGTGTAGCTTGTATCCAATAAGCGCATATCCGTAGCCAATTTACGTGCTTCAGAGGTAATCTTCAACATATTATCTACCGATGGATCAACACTTCCAGTCTTGATTTTATCAGTACGTTCAACTAATTCATCAAGTTTATCAGTTTGGGTACAAGTCATATCGGATTTCATTGCAATTCTTTCAACGTCTGGGACTGGTAAATCCAAGTCCTTAGTCATTTGAATATCCGTAGTACGCTTGTAGAGTTTCATCAACTCAGGTAAGTTTGTAAACTTCGTGAAACGTTTACGAGCGATAAACTTATCACCTGTCGTGTTAATTTCAAGGTTATTCTCAATAACTCCGAAAGCACCAACCCAAGCGTCAAAGTTATCCATGCCATACTCACTAAGGATGTCTGGTTGGATATAGTTCATCATTACATACATTTCACTGATTGAGTTAGAAACGGGCGTACCAGTTGCAAAGACAATATTAGTACCATTATGCTCTTCTTGTAGGCTACGGATTTTCATTTCCATATCCATGTTTTTCTGAGCGGTTGTGTTACCAATACCAGCAACATTTCCGAGATTTGTGACTGGACGGACATTCTTATAGCGATGAGCTTCATCCACAAATAAGAAGTCAATACCAAGTTGCTCGAATTCTACAAAGCTATCTGCTTTAGCAAGTTTTCCTTCATCCAATTTTTCAATCTGTTTTTCTAAACGTGCTTCCATACGAACAGTTTGCTTAAAGGTAACACGGTCTTTTTCACTTTCAGCATAAGCCATGATGCTACGAACTTCATCAAGTCTATCTTGATAAAAAGCAAGTTGACGCTCTTCAGATACCTTGATTTTCTCAAACTGGCTATGACCAATCACGATTGCATCATAGTTGTTAGAAGCGATACGTGAAATGAATAGCTTACGTCTTGATTTCTCAAAGTCCCTTTCGCTTGTGATAAAGACTTTCTTAGTTGGATAAAAGCGTAGAATTTCTTGTCCGAATTGGGCGGTTAAACTAGACGGAACAACATACAAAGGCTTGTTGATTAGTCCAAGTTCTTTCAACTTAAACCCAGCACTTACCATTGTTAGCGTCTTACCAGTTCCTACCTCGTGGGCAAGGAGCGCACGTTTATCTTCAAGAATGCGTTGCACTGCATTCAGTTGGTGAGGACGAAGCTCGTACCCTTGCGCTAGTCCCTCGATATGTAAATGACTACCATCATACTTTTTGTTGACGATACGGTTGAAACGTTTGTTAAACGTAGCTTCAACCAATTCTTTTACATCTTCGTTGTTTTCTACAAAATCAAGGAACAATTTCTGCATCTTACGCTCAACTTCTCGTAGTTCAGCAGTTGCTACTTCATTTACAACCTTTTTCTCTTTACCGTCTTCAATGACAGTTTTTTCGATAGTTGGTTGGTTAGAGCCTAGCAAACGCTCAAAGATCGCATGACCTTTACTATATGCACCAGCACCATCAGCACGTAGTCCCATACGGATATTCTCAGCCGAGTATTCTACCTCCCTAACAAAGTCATGAGTTAGTCCTCGACCAATCTTACTTGTCGCTACTGCTTTATTTGCATAGTGCGAATCAAGAGAAACTTCATAACCGTCTAGGATTTGATAAGCGAACTTACCAAGTACACAGTTTGGAATCCACATAGAGCCGATATTAAATTCCATATCAACCATTGTAACTGGTTCTGGCACTACTTCATTGATTAGTGATAGGTAGTATTCCCAATCAGCTTTAGTATCCCCCTTATCGACTAGCAGTTCTAGCAACTCTTTCTTAGTTACTACATCACCAGAGAGCAGGTCTGTTTTAAGTTTCCACTCAAAAATACCTTCTTTAGAGTATTTCTGGATATTAGGTGCTACCTCGTTGAAAATCTCAGCAAGTAATACCTCTTTATTTTCTGCTGGATAGAGGGTAAGCATGAAATCTAAATCAACCCCTCGACCTTCTGAAAGACTGATAGATAAGGCTTTTTCAGCACTATCTACTTGCTCTAGTGATTTTTTAGGACGGATAGTTGGTTCAAAGAATGCTTTAGCTTTCTCAAAAACAACCTTTGTACTATCGTTATCATCTAGTGCTTCTTCTTCCAGACTGGCGATTAAAGGGAAACGGTCATCACGCTCAAACAAGCGAGTGTTGACTGGAGTATTGATATACCCATATTCTTTAACAAACATATCGTATGTTTCGTTAAGTTCAGTCAGCAAAGATTGAAACTCGTCAATATCGTAATCGTCAGTTGATTGGATATCAATAACAGACTGGTAAGCCTCTTTAATAGCAATCATACCTTTAACACGCGCCACTTCTTTATCTTCTAAAGGCTTCTCATAGAAATAGACACCTTTATATAGACCTTTGTTTGCGCCACGTACTGACGGTTGAGGACTGATATAAGTGCTTGTTACGACACTTTTATCCTCTTTTCTGAGTGCTTCAAACTCTTCAATCACGCTTGCGCTATGTTTCTTATCCCAAGAAACAAAGTTACCATTAGCATCTTGATAGAATGTAATCTCAGCACCTTTTGATAAAACACGTGTTCCGTGTCCGTTGTGATACACTACTTTGCCATCTTCAAATCCGTACTCGTAAGGACGGACATTAGATTGTGATTGAACTTTAGACAAGATCGTGACATCAGCTACGCTATACCCTGCAAATGTAGGAGCATAGATAGATGATAGTCCCTCTTTAATATCCAAGAACAAGTCAGAATCTTTGTTAGGCTTAACAGATAGTGTTGCACCGTTAAAATAACGGATTTCATATTCACCCAATACTTTATTGAAATATTCAAAGTAAGGGTTAGTGAAGACACGTCCCTCTTTGTCAAGGTTAGAGCGGATTGCATCTTCAAAGAAGATTTCATTGCTACTCTTTTTCTTTAGTCTATCCTTTTCAAAGAATAGGATATCAGATGATACCGTAGTACCAGCCAACTCTTTGAAAGCTGAACTAGGTAAGCGTACACCACCGAGGAATGCTACCTCGTCTTTGATTTCTTTCAAAATTGAGTTAGAACGCTTATTAGCAGTACCCATAGAGGTAATAAAACCAATCACACCATTTTCATGCAGCAAATCGACTGACTTTCTTAGGAAATAGTCATGGATAACATAAGGCTTTTCATAGTTTGTATCAGAGATACGGAACTCGGAGAAAGGCACGTTAGTCATGATTAAGTCAAAAGGTTTACCGTCAAACTCGACTGTTTCAAATCCTTGGATAAGGATAGTTGCTTCTGGAAAGAGTTGTTTAGCGATTAGTCCGCTAATTGTGTCTAATTCAATCCCTACAAGAGTAGAATTTTCTTGAATTTCTTTAGGCATAGTACCAAAAAAGATACCAGTTGCCATAGCTGGATCCAAAATATTTCCACCTTTGAAACCATTCTTGATAAGGTAGTCCCACATCTGCTCGACAATACGAGTGTCCGTGTAGTAAGCAGTTAAAGAACTTCTTTGCATAGCTTGATACTCTGTTGGAGTAACGAGGTTTTCCAAGCGCGTGCGCTCTTCCTCAAACTTGCCAGTGTATCTATCAAAGAACACGTTAGCAAGTCCACCCCAACCGACATACTTCGCTAATACTGCTTGTTGCTCAGCAGTTGCTTGTTGTTGAGTTTTTTCTAACTCTTTGACAAGTGCTACTGCTTCTACATTAGCGCGGACTTTTTCCGCATCAGTTTTTGGAAAATTAAATCCCTTGAAGTTAAAATTTTTCATTGTTTCCTTATAAAATAAAAAGGCCATGAAATATATATCATGACCTTTTCCCTTTCTTCCTTGTTATTTTTAGACTGCTATCTTATGCTTTTTGGCAAATGAAAGTAATTTCTTAGATGCTTCCCAAGCATCAGCATCAGCGTCTCTATTTCTCATTCCTCTAAGTTGAACAATCTTTCCATCACTTATTTCTAAGGTATAGAGTGGATTGTCCACCTTTTCTTTTTGACGGACAAAAACAATAACAGTTTCACCACAAGCAACACTGTCAGCATAAGTACCGACACAATGTTTTAGGTTTTTACCTTCTTCTTTTAACTCTTGCAATTCTTTAGGTAGGACAAAGGTATAATTACCGATAGTCTGTTCCAATCCCAAGAGTTTCTGAAGTCTTTTGTGGTATCCTTGTTTTTTGATTTCATCCTTCATGTTATTGTAGGCGTCGATTGCATCAGAATGAGCTTGTTTGAAATTCTTTGGCATAATTCTAAAGTCGCCTTTAAAATCTACACCAAGTCTTTCAAGCATATTTTGGTAGTCCCTATATTCATACGCTGTCACTAAGTTTTTGATAACCCAATTTTGAAAACGCATCAACTTTATCCCTTTAGGAATACATTTCAAATCCGATACGTTTTTGAAATATTTAGTGAATTCTGGTTGTACCTTTATGCCTAGTGATTTTTCAAGCTCTTTTCTAACCTTATAATCTTCAAAGCCTTCGTCTGAATTTTTGAACACATTTTTATGCGTTCGTAAAAATTTAAACGTCAGCTTGCTCATGTTAACGTGGTAGTGTTTAGAACCATAACCATAGTAGCCAATATCACCTATCAAATCTCTTTGAATACCACGCGCATTGATTTTCTGAGCGTACTCAATGATCCCTCGATATTTGTAAATATGAGGGAACATTAGAGGTAAGTTTGATAAAGAGTTAGTTTCTTTAATCTTATCGAAATCTAAGTATTTCAGCGCATCATTCTTTTTGAAACGCTTGAATATATCTTCTAACGATTGTCGCAGCCAGTAGTTTGTATAAGCACCTTGGTAATTACCGAGCCCTGATAGTCCATTTCTATATGACGTACCGAAGTAGTCAATACTTAATCTGATACGTTCTTTTTCAGTGAACTTCTCAAAGTTATAGAGAGTGACAGAGAAATTCTCTTGTCCGTTCTCAAAGTATTGTTGAACACGATACATCTGAAACTCAATTCTAGTCTTGGATACACCTATCCAGAGAAAGTAGTCATGAGTATCCCAGAAATCCAATCTGCTATTCTTTGTCAAACGCTTTTGGATAACCTTAACGTTTTTCTGAGAGCGTTCAGAACTAACAATCTTGTCAGTTTTGTTTTCCCATACATAGATAGGAAATGTTTCAAAGCACTCAGTAAAGAATGACTTAGGAGGTCTCAGAGCGTTCTTGATATGTTTGTTATCAGCTTTAGTGAAATCAATCATTAGAATTCACCTCCAAACAAATCAAACTCAAATTGACCGTCTTTCTTTAATTTCAAGTCTTTTTCCTTGAGTGAAATAACTTCGCTAGGAACTTCTTCCACTGCTACTTGATTAGACTGACCTAGACTTTTACCAATCTCATAAAGACTGGTAGCAGATTGACTACTGCTATCTTCGGTTTTCTCAGTTACTTTTGGAACTTCTGGAGCATCCTCTACTTTCACTACTGGAGTAGCTTTTTTACGTGACTTACGTTTTTTAGTAGGTGCATTCATATGCGCTACTGGAGCACCACTGCTATCTTCAAGAAATTCTAACTTGAAGTATTCAGTCACCCATTCAAAAACTTGGGTATCCTGTACTGCTACACCATTAACCCCTTTGACCTTATGTTCCATTGACTGATATTGCTTAAAAGCAAGATCGTTTGCGTATTGATACGCCCCACCAATCGAGCGACCTTCTTTAAGAATTCCAGTCACTAAATCGATGTCATAAGGCAACTCATCACAAATAAAATTGTGAATTAAGTCAAGGTCTGGTGAGTGAGGCACGCTCATCTCTTCCATAAGTTTCTCTTCAGCAAGCGAAACCATAAACTCATTGACTACTACTGCTTTTTCGACTACATTTACATTAACATTTTCCATTTTAAACTTCCTCCATACAATAGCTTATGCTACTGCTTTCTAAATATAAAAAGACTATGCGCGTGAGTTATCAGTTACATAGTCTATACTTCCTTAATTAAATGATATTTTAAAACTTGTGAGCTTTTACGGTAAGCGTCATGGCCTCTTTACTTAACAAGAAATCATCAAGTCCTTTCCCAACTTCCCATGTAAAAACAGACACTTGTTTGTTTTTATCTTGTTGGTGAATGAATTCGATAATTTGCTTCAAGTAGTTATAAACCGCATCATTATCCTTGAAATCACTATCAAATGCGAGAAATACTCTAGCAAATGTAGTTTTTTTCAAATGATATGCGACTTGTTTCCAAGAGTTGACACCAGCCATTGAGATTACCAAGGTTGAACCTAACTTCTCTAATCGAGTGTTTGGAACTTGCGTAGCGATAATATCGCCCTTTAGCAATCCCTCAGTTACAATGACACTTTGACAAAGTTCAACAAGTGGTACTAAACCGTTCCCGTTTTCGTCAAATCTAGCTTGCGCTAGTACGAGGTCTGGAAAAGCATAGTGCGGAACATTTTTAGCACCGCAGCCATACTCTTTAGACGATGTTGACAACCAGACATACTTTGCAGATGATTTAATCTTAAATGATAAACCATTCTCAAAGGTTAGTTGTTTCTTTGGCGTAGTAGCTTCAGAATACACATCATAGTCTGGATACATGTAAACTGTATAATGGTATTGACCATTAACATTTTTTACAACAACCCTAGCTTTATCTTTCCAGTTATCATTGACTTCAGCACTATATTTCATAGAAGCCTCGTCAACTCTAATCTGGCCACCGATAATTTGACCGAACTCATTTCTGTTTGGAATGAAAATTCCATCGTGAGTTGGTGCAAAGATCGGAGTTTGGTTTTTGGTATCATACCAGAACCCTGCAACACCTTTCCAAGCGTCACGAGGTAAACCGTTTTGCTCAAACAAATCTTCCCAGACAGTTTTACCGACATACTTATCGCCAACTTTTTCTGTTTTCTTGATTTGTTTTCTCAAGGTTTCCTTTGTAAAAGAGGTATAGCCTCTTAAATAAGTCTGGTCTAAACTAAAACCACGATGAATCATAAGATGAGATAAATGCTCACTTGTTAAACCGAATAACTCAATCACAAGTGAGTACACCTTATGTAAGATATGCGCAGGCGCTTGCTCTAGTTGTGGAATTTCCACAATTTCAACATCCTTAACGCTTGAACCGTCAATGACATACTCAGTAGCGCCAGCAACGCTAGGTTTGTCCTCGTCCAGTTGGCGACAACAGTAAGCCTTTTTGAAATCTGATGCAAGAAAGCACCAGTCGGGCTTTTGACAGATAGGACACGGATTTGCTCTATCTACACGCAGAAACGATTGTTTCCCAATTTTAAAACTTCTCATTTTAACTTCCTCCTAACCCTTGTGGGCTTTCTTATCTTTCTATTTATTCCATGAGATAATGTATTCTCGACACCTATCAATTCAACATTACCTAGAGCTAACATAAGTTTGCCAATCATCCACACGGACAAAAGGTTTACTTACCCCTACACTGTTGTCTTTTAAACACGAAAAAAAGAGCCTACAACTCAATACACCTATTCTCCCCTAGTCCCTATCCAGTAAGTCCTAGAGTTACCCTCTATGTTCTGAGAACATAGAGAAAATAAGTGGTTAAATCTTCTGCTCTTTCCAATTCTTTCAATATCTAAATTACAACTCATGCTATAACACGACACTAAAACATCACGCACGGAATGATTTTGTATTTAAACAAGTCTTAGTTGAAAAACAAGTAATCTGCTTTGAAATCAATTCAAAGGCTATGCAGTTACAAGAATGTTTTATCCAGACACCTGTCCAGACAGACAAATCATAGCGATAGTCTTGAAAATGTAAAATATTTTTACCGTTTTAGTATATCACATTTAAGACTGTTTAGCAAACTCATTTATAGATTTTTTGACCTAATCTTTCCATAAATCCATAGCGTCTTTGAAATCTGAGGAGATTTCTACATCTTTTGGAATGAGTTCGTATGTATCACCATAATTATAGTCATGTATTTCCCTTGCATCTGCCACATCCCTTACACCAGCCAACGCCCAGTCGTTCAAGACTGTTTCAATATATCTTGGCGACTTTGATTTATTCTGAGTATATAAGTGATAAGCGTAATCAAGTAATCCTTCTCGTTCGCTATCTGGAAACTCTTGGATAACTGTCAATATATCGTTACGCATCTTAGGTACTATTTTAGGAAAATTATTAGAAAAGAAATCCGAATACCTTTCTTTAATTTCTGGGATGCTTTGTAATGCTTCTTGATGTATCTTTTCAAATTCAGAAACAACTTTTAATGCCTCTGAAATAATAATTCCTGCTTTATTTCTAGAAATTAAGTGCCCTGCTTTCAGTTGGGACAATAGTTCAAAAGCATCACCACTTACTAAGTCTAGTTTACTTAGTTTAACATATAATTCTTTCATTAGGATAATCTGTTTGTCAGTTGGAGGCAGTTCTACTTTATCAACCCTCCATATTAAACTAACGTGTGTGACCGCTCTACCAGATTTAATATAATTTACTTTAATATCTAATTCTGTATTTTCATTTATGCTATCAATGGCCGGCTGTAATTGTCGCGCATTGATATTCCCAAATTGTGATGAGTTTGTACTCACTTTAAATATACTTATTAGATCATCTACACTTAATATGATTTCTCTTTTGTTTTGACTGGTAGCCATAAGTAAATGCTCGTATAAACATTGTCCTGCACTTCCTAATTTAGCAAATGTCTTTATATTGTAAACCAGAGGATTTTGCTCTTTTGATTTTAATAAATTCAAAATCGGACTTTCTCCATTATCATCTACATTCGTGTTGAAATATGCAGTATATACCCCGTTTTTATAGTGTATTTTATTAAATAATTGAATTGTTTCGCCAATCAATGTCCGTCCGTCTTTACTATTGTTATCTAACACTAAATTAATACTACTAGCAGATACAACCGTACGGTCTTTAGTAATTCTTTTTGGATTATAACTTTCATATTGACCACTATTGGTTAGGTTGATTATTTCACTAATATTAAATTCTGCTTTAGCAATATTATTTTCTACTTGAACATGTAATAAACAAAGAGAAAACAGTATATTTTGTGTTTCACTCATTTTATTAGCTAGATTACTTATAAGTAAAGTTTTACTTTTGAACAATATGTTTTCTGTTGGCTTGGATAATTCCCATAATTCTTTATTATCTGTTAATTCATTTATATTTTTTTTGTTTTCCATATTTTGCACCTTAGAGCAATTATAACAGTTTTTTTCAGAATTTGCTATCAACTATACTATTTTTCTTTTTTTGTTATAGTTAAACAATTAAACCCTACCTTTTTGTATTTTTGAGCTATCTTTCGGTATTTTTGCACTACCTTTTTGTATTTTTGCACTACCTTTCTGTATTTTATCCCTACCTTTTTGTATTTTACTTCCTTTTGTTGTTTTCACCTATTGTTATACCCCTACCTTTTTGTATTTTTGCACTACCTTTTTGTATTTTATCCCTATCTTTTGGTATTTTTGCACTACTTTTCGGTATTTTTGCACTACCTTTCGGCATTTTTGCACTACCTTTTTGTATTTTAAATTTAAGAAACCTTTTTATAGCAAGGATTTTGAGCGTTTTTTCTTACTCACTACTATTACTATCACTTTCACTTTTAATAAGAGGAGGAGAAATAAAGAAACCTCTCCTATCATACTTTGATTTACTTATGATTTTCTGTTATCCTAGTAGTATAGAAAAAAGAGAGAATGAAAAGAATTTATGAATAAATTAGAACAGAATTATCAAGAATTGGAGAGCATTCTTTCTCCAGATATTCATTTATACCTAGATTACTTTTTCACTACGAATAAAAGGAACACCTCTAGCTACTATAAGCTAGTTGAGTTGAGAAAGTTTCTGGACTTCTATGCGACTGAATATCTAAAGAAATCTATCAGCGAAATCACTATGGACGACCTAGAGCAGACACCTCTTGATGCAGTCGTTGATTATGTAGGCTCACTAAGGCTCAAACCAAATGGCAAGAAGCTAGTCATTAAGATTTTGAGAGCTTTCTGGCACTACTACACCGTGGCATCTTTCACAATCGAGAAACAAGCACCTCACTTCTATCGTAACGTGATGAACGAGTGGGAGGTTGTTTATGGTGCTACTACTCTTTCCTCACAAAGCAAACCAAAGGGAAACACAGGCTATATCGAGAGTTACAATCTTCAAGAAATCCTTGACTATCTGGATATGATTGATAATTCTCTTGTTACCTACCTTACCAAGACAAAAGCACGAAATTGGGAGCGAAACAAGGAGCGTGATTTAGCTATTGTTGCCTTGCTTGCTGGAACTGGAGTTGATATTGAACAACTCGCACAAGCTACTTATAGAGATATCGACCTTAAAAAGAGAACTTTGACTGTTTCTACTCATAGAGGGGAACTCATTCAAAAATCTATCATTAAGGAATTTATCCCTTATATCGCGCCTTACGTCAAAGAACGTAAGAAATGGTACAATACTGTTGCTACTTTTGGCTCACTATTCTTGAACTACAAGAAGCAGCCACTATCTTCACAAGGTATTGCATCCGTGATCCATAGGATTTCCACGGTTGCTAAGAAACCTTTATCAGCTATCATACTAAAGCAGACACACTCAGTCATTCTTTTTGAGAAAAACAAAGACTTGTCTGACTTAACAACGGCAGAGTCACAACGATTGACTAAATCTATAAAAGAAAGAGGGGGAATACTATGAGAGATAAAGAAAGAGGTTGTGGGTTAGGTTGCTTAAAGAATTTCATTATAGGACTACTGCTTATCGCTTGTGGTTTTTGGCTAGGAGATAGAGTTGGAATAAGTCCTATTGATATCTTCAATCAAGCATCCTCTTTTGTCAAGAATTCTGGAGCTATCGAGGACTTTAATAGCCAAGCAGATAAAGTAAAGAATAAAGTAGAGGGCGCAGTATCAGAGAATAAACAATCAGATGCCTCTAAGGACACCTCAACAACTTCTACTACTTATACCCCTCTAGCATTCAATGGTAAGAAACAACTAGAACTTGGAGAATATGACAGTCTAGGAAGAGCTACCTACTCGCATATTCAATTAAACATCAAGGACGCACCAAAAGAGGAACGCGAAGGAAAAATTACCTACGATCCTGTCGGTTGGCACAACTACAAACTGCCAGCCACTATCAACGGTAAAAAGACTGAAAGTTGGCTCATGAACCGAGGGCATCTAGTAGGTTATCTATTTTCTGGATTGAACTCAGAGGGTAAAAACCTTGTACCAATCACTCGTTATCTCAATGCTGGCACAATGGACGATAAGAAGATTGACCGCAGCAACTACTACTCTATGATTTTCTATGAAATGAACCTCAAAGAGTGGTTACGTGACAACTCAGATAAATACCTTGACTATTATGTAGTCCCTATCTATCAAGGAAACGACCTACTACCTAACAAGATTGCTATGTACTGGACTTCCTTTGACAAGAATGGAAATCAACAAGCTATTGAGTTGAAAAACAAAGGGCAAGCGACCACAGAGGGCAATATCTCGTATGTTATACTGGATAACACCTCACCTAATGCAACAATCAATTACGCAGACGGAACTGCTGAAGCTAAATAGAAAATCTCAAAGATGAATGTTTGATGCATTCGTCTTTTTATTTATAAAATGGATAGTTTTTATTTACTTATTATCCACTATATATTTATTGAGTGGATAATATTTATTTACTTAATAAATATAAAATAGATAAAAATTATCCATTTCTTTTGACAAGCTGAACCACTTCTGCTATAATGTAGCTAAATAAAATAATAAATAGGAGAATTACAAATATGAAGATTATCAGTTTTAGTGTTGAAGCTGGAGGAGTTGGAAAAACTGCAATATGCGAAAACACTGCTTGTTTACTTGCAGACAAAGGATATCGTGTTCTTGTTTTTGGGACAGATAGAAGCATGAACCTAACAAATCGTATGATTGGTTACTATGCTCGGAAGAATGGTTTAGATACAGACGAGGTGCTTGCTAGTATCAAACCAGAGAATACGGTTGAAATGCTTTTCCAACGTTTACCATTTTCGCCTATTAAAATCACTGACAACATTGACTTAATAGCAGAAACTAGAACCCTTTATGATTTAAGGGACATCAAAAGTTTCTCTTTGCTACATTGGTGGTGGGATGTAGAGAAATATCTTACAGAGGAATATGATTATATCTTAATCGATACACACAACGACCAATCAGAATTTACAAAAGCAGTCTATGCAATTTCTGATATCATTACTGCTATCATTGATAAGACTGAAAAGACCTATAAACGTAAGGTAGCTGAAATTAAAGAATTGCTCAATATCGTCAAAAACGAAAATCGAAGTCGGACAGAAACCTTTGTGACTGCTAGAGTGGTTGTACTTGCTAATAGGATTGATAAAAGCGTGTTAGGTAAGCAAATGCGAAACAAGATGAACAAGTTAGTTCGAGAATATCCAAATGATTTTGTGGGTTGTATCGAAGATCGTGAGAGCTTCCCTAAGTCAGATGCCTTATATATGCCACTTTGGGAATATCGAAAATATGATAAAGGTGACTGGAGTTTAGATAAGTTTTATCGCGACACAGAACGACTTTTATTAAGATTGGCTGATATGTAGCAATAAAAACCAAATAATAATTTACAGGATAAATAAAAAGGATTTATTAAATAAATAAAAAACAAATACAAAAAGGAGAGAAAATTATGCCAGCTAAACGCCCAGATGATTTTAAAACGAAACCCTCGAAACCCTCTTTTGAAAAACGTAATGCAGATATTGAGGAAAATTTGTTATCAGAAACAACGAGCCAAATCGGAGTGGTAACATATCCAGAAAAACTTGAACCTAAGAAGAAACACATCCCTGCCTTACACTTGAAACCAGATGAACAAATGTATGACGATATGATGACTATTATGGAATTGTTAGGTATGAAAAACAACAAGACCTTGACTATCCGAATGGCGCTATCAAATTACCGACAACAATTAGAAAAAGAAAGAGATAGTCGCTGATACACAAAATGGATATACTCTATCTATAAAGTGGATAGATTATATTCACTTTATAGATAATTGTTATCCGTTATATATACTCTATCTATATAATGGATAATAATTATCCATTATATACACACTAATTATAAAATGGATAGAGCCTATTCACTAAATGGATAACTGTTATCCATTTTATAAATATCAACTATCCATTCTTGAAATTGAAAACAGATAGGAGAAGAAGCATGATGTATGTAGTTCCCAGTGTAGTGTTACTCTTTACACTCATTGGAATTTTTCAAAAAAAAGTCCGTATCGGTGCATTGGGAGTAGTGGTTTTACTCTATATGATCGCCCTAGTTTTTGAAGTTATTTTTTAATCAAACAAACGAAATCCCATAGGCTAAAATTGGCTTGTGGGATTTTGCCTATCATAGCTTGCAATTTATAGTGGGTAGAGGTTAAAATATAACATATAGAATAAAATAAAATTTAGGAGATATTATGCTACCCTTAAAAATCATACAAGAAGAACACCCAAGTGCGTCTTACTTAACTAAAGACAAAAAACGTATCCGTGATATTGTTGTCGCTGACAAGAAGAAAGGGGATGTATTTTGGTACGATTACAGTAAAAAAGATGAATACAAACTAGAATTTATACCAAAAAACTTGGTTGCTGAAATCAATGACCTATCAAAACCATTCATAACCGACACTCGTCCTCAAAGTTATCGTGATAACATTGCCAGAACAAAAGTATTTCCAGCATTGGTTGAAAGCGTGATTGAATCCATGCCTACACCACACGAAACGGACGAGAGAAAGATTGTCTTTAAAGACTACCTCGTTGTAGTTCCTCTTAACCCTATCTTTGCTGAATTGAAAGTCTATGTACCGTCTGATAAAGTAGGTATGCTCAGATTACCACGTACCAACCTAAGAGATATGGTAGGACGGTATGTAAGTTGTAAGATTGTCAACTTACAACGTTGTATCTTGCCTAACTCATACGATACCAAAACTATCTGGAACAACTTTTATGCTGAAGGCAGCATAGAGAAAGCCGAGCAACTAGCGTGCGCTGATATTAAAGCGACAGTAGCAGAAGCACAAAAAGGCGAAGTGAAAAACAATGTTATTCTCAATCAGAGAGTTATCGAGCGCATGAAAGAAGAGAAAGCTGAGATACTTTCTCGCACCTATAATGGAGTTATCGCTCAAACAAGCAATCGTGGCATCTACGTTGTTTCTACTGAAAAGGAATATCACTACTTTACTGTCTTTATTCCCAGAACAAAAATTAGTTACTTATACGAATCGGTAGTCCCTACTGCATCTTTAAAATTCAAAATTGGTGAACAAATCCAGTTCAAAATCTTACCAGAACAGATTTACTTACAAGGCGGAGGACTAGAGAACCAAATCGTCGCTGACGCTAAGTGTTTAGAAATTCCACCAAGAGAGCGTATTCTTGGATTGATTGACGATAATAAGCTAGTGGGAACAACTCACAAGGCTTATGTAGTTGCTTATGATGTTACACGTGGACACAGAATTGAGTTTGAAGATATAGCAGGCGCAGTTGTCAAACTTAATGCTAGCGCACCAATTACACCAGACTTTGTAATTAAACAAACGCCTATCTTTGTTAAGGTTGAAAGAGCAAGAAGACTTCCTAGTTCAGAGAATGATCCGAGATATACAGTGTACTGTTCTTATATCTCAGACGCTGGAACAAAGGAAAAAGCAGTTAGTGCGTTCGAGTTCTAATTAAAGCAGAAACGAAACAAAGACTTTGTTTCGTTTTTTTTGAAAGGAGTATCATGGTACACAACATTTTTTCTTGGATAATATTATTTTTCCAAATTGTCCCTTGGATAGTAGTAGTAGGAGGGTTGTTAGTCTGGTTTATCAACCGACAGACTACCAATATCAAGTGGAAATATCTAGCATCCCTTTGGGTGATTATCGCTTTGATTGTCATTTACTTGTTTAGGTTCATACCTTTACTAACTATGTCCTATCTTGAAACTATGAAAGTAAGTTCTGGTGACGCATCGGAAATGTTTAAGGGTATGCTCACAGTTATCCAATTCTTGATAGTTGCAGTTATCTGGAAATTTGCTCAGATACAGTCAACTATATTCTACTATCAGCAAATTATAACCGAGAATGAGAAGCACAGTAGCGCACTTCAAAAAAGATTTTTCCTTTACGGAGGGATTGCTATAACTGTATTGACCGTAGGCATCATTGAAATGATTAAATTCATTTTGTAGAAAGGAGGCAAGATTATTGAAATTCATTCTAAAAAGACTTCCATATTCAATAAATAGAAAGGCTAGTTTTGACTATGTACTTGTCGCTTTGAGAGGTACACTTGCATTCTTTTTTGTAGCAAGTAGTGGACTAGCATTATTCTCTTTAATCACCCTTATTTTTGGTTATACAATATCAGACACTTCTTATAAGGCTCTATTTTTCGCTCTACTGGCTTTTACAAGCGTTCAGCTATATCTGGGTATCTGGCATACTAGGATAACGAGCAGGCAAGTATATGAACCTTTTAATCGTCCTAATAAGGTCAAGAGAGTTAAACGTGTTAAGTTAATGACAAAGGGGTTGCTTGCTTCTTTTGGAGGGGCAATAATCGCACAATTAGGTTTAATCATTCTGACGATTAGCAACTACATTTTAAAGACATTATCAACTACTTATCATTCAGCATCACTCTTCAGCACACATAACGAAACATTCTTAGGTTACAACAACCAAGAAAGTTTACTTGCTTCACCAATACCATTTATATCACCAGAATTGTATAATTCAATCCTAGTGATTGCACCTATCTTTATCCTAGTTATCTTATATGCAAACTCTTATATTTTTGATATTAGAAAGTATCACAAATTAGTCGAACAATGGATAAACAGACGATTTTATAAAGACGAGTGTATCGAACATTTAATCTTTGATACGGAAGCTAAAGGAATGTTCTCATTGACTATCGGTATTGATTCTGAAACGCAGTCGCCAGTCATCATGGAACCTAATACTCTATCATTAAATACTGGTTTTTTTGGATTGATCGGTACAGGTAAATCATCATCACTTGCCAAGCCTATTACTGTATCATTATCGGAAGATTTTGTCGTCTATCTACGTGAGTTTTCTAGGTACGTTAAAAGAGCTAAGAAGCGAGCAAAAAGATTACCGCTTTCTGATGAAGCAAAGAAAATCAGAGAGAAAGAAATGATAGAGGAGTGGTTTACAAAAGGGTTAGGAAAAGACCTTGTAAGTGGTTTTTATCTAAACGAACCAACAGGGGACTTAGTGAAAGATAGTCGCTTTGTTTTAGAAAAGGTAGGGATACCTAAAAAGGCTATCTGGGACATTGATCCGTTAAATCCTTACACAGATGCAATCAATATCTTTGACGCAGATATAGAGATGGCATCATCACTTGCTGCAGACCTCTTCAGAGATTTCTCGGAAGGGAATAATAGTAGTGGTAATAGCTTCTTCCTTAACTCAGAAGAGGCACATACAAAGAGCCTTGTAACACTTCTGATAGCCTCATCTAAAGTACCCGACCTAGATATCAATAAACACTTAAACGGAGGTGCACCGACCTTCTCAGAGTTTTATCAACTACTTACAGATAACAACTTTATATTCTCACGTGTCAACATTCTACGAGTAATCTATCAGAAAGAATTGAGAGATTACAATAACTGGAAAGCTGACTATGAAACAAGGTACGAGAAAGCCTTTGACGAGTGGGTAAATTCTGGTAGAGATAAAGAACTTTTCAGAGGAAATCAACCACTAGAATTATGGAATGAGGGGCGAGAGTTAGAAGATAAATTCTCAGAGATTAGCAACCTAAAAAGTTCGATTGATTATTTCACTAATTCATACTATATCGATCCGAGAACTAACAAACCAACTTTTGGATTTGATGCGAACATCCAAGGTCTTGTGGCAACTATCCGTAGGCTTGCAATGGATAAACGTGTCAGACGTGTATTCTTTTCTCAATCAACTAAAAACATTGACGTATTATTGAAATATGGAGGGGTGCTATTAGTCAATTCTGCATCCGCTGAATTAGGTAGAAACAATAGTAAAATGGTTGCCCAAGTTGCTGAAATCATCATGCAAAGTTCATCTTTTAGACGACTACCAAATAAGTATTCTTTATTCCCATATATTGAGGATGAAAAAAATACTTTCTTAATGCCGAGGGATAGTGATTTTCTTGCTCAAAACAGAAAATTTAGAACCCCAGTTATACATTTCTACCAAACTTATGAGCAAGCTGTTGCCAACGTAGGAGTAGAGAAAGCAAATGCACTTTTTCAATCTTACCGTAACGCATTTATGTTCCAACAACAAAGTCCAGAAACAGTAAAATACCTAAATGACCGAGCAGGTAAAAAGTGGGTGTTGACTTCTAGTTTTCGTGGAGCAGAGGGAAGATTGTTAGCTTCCAATGACGATAACAAAGAGCAGTTAAGTGAAACAATCGAAGAGATTGAACAAATCACACAAGCTGACGTTAGCAAGCTAGAAGAAATGGAATTTATGGGTATCATGGTAGTTGAAAACGAGGTAAGCGAACCAATGAAAGTTACCTCAATGCCAAGTTTCAGAATGCCTATTTTCACAGACAAAGATTACCAACCAGACTTTGATATTTCCAAGAAGAAAGACAAAGAAGTTTTTGAAATCTGGCAGAATTGTGTTGATGAATTTTATATCGAAAATATCAAAAAAACATCTTACTACGAAGATGATTTTACACCAGAAGAGTGGCAAACTTTATTGAATGTTATCAATCCTATCAATCTATCTTTAGCATCTTTTGACAACCAAGACGAAGAGGGTAATGCCTTTGCAGAGGGAGTGGAGAGAAACAACTATTCTAAACAAGACCTCGGAAAAAATAAAGACATAAAAGATGAAAGAAAAGGAACTACTACGGATTTATACAAGGCTTCAAAATCTGAAACTTTAGACGGAGAAGAAGTACAAACTGACGAACCGAAAGAAGTAAAAGAAGTCATTCCAGAGGCTAAAAAAGAACAACCGAAAGAAGAAATAAATCCAGTTGATAGGATACAAGAGATTGCTAAAACTATCCGTCCAGAGAAACAAGATACAGTTGCTCAAAACGTTCAATCTTATACAGACTTAACAGAAGTGGTAGAAGAAAAAGAAGATATGTTTTAAAAAATAAAAGCTAGTGATAGATCACTAGCTTTCTTTGTTACCCTTGTTGATTTTGCTCTTGCGATTTTTGGTCTTTAATCGCTTGTTTTTTATTCTGAACATCCTTAGAAATGTTCTTTAGAATATCTTCAACAGTTAAATCTTTATTGTCTAAATTGACAAGTTGCGCATAGGCTTTACCAATTTTCAAAAGTACACTTTCCTTATACTTTTCACGTTCTTGTTTAGCCTTTTCAATTTGTTTTTGTAGCTTCTGAATATCACTATCAAAAGTATCTAAAGACTTATTTTTTACTGCCATGATTTTTCTCCTTTCTTTATGACTATTTCATTTTATCATAGTTTTTAAAAAAAGAGAAGTTATGATATAATCTTAGAAAAAGTACCAAAATTTTGGGAACAATACCCATTGTCAAAACACACCCTCTAAACCCTTGATACGACTGCTTGTATCCCGTTTTTCAAAGTCCCCGACAAACGTGTTTTACATATGGGAATATGTTTTTTGTAAAATGACACCCTCTAAACCCTTGATATGACTGCTTGTATCTGGATTTTCAAACGCCCCGACAAACGTGTTTTATTTTGGGAACGATACATAGTGCAATAAGACACTCCCTAAACCCTTGATACAACTACGTGTATCCCGTTTTTCAAAGAGGGGGACTTATATGGTAAATTTTGGTTGTTTTTAATAAAAGTATTGATGAAAGGACAAAATAAGTGGTTAAAAGTATGTATAGTGGAGGTAGCAGGGAAAAGAAAATCGACACCATTCCTAAGAATGCGATTGCTTATTATCTACCACACCCAAACGGAAACAAGAGAGTATTTTTTACCAAGGAGACACTCTTGCTCATGTATCATCTAGTCCGTTTAAAATTCTTTACTAAGGAAATGATTTTAGACCAGTATTATATCCTAACAGGTAAGAAATTAGGTCATAGGACACTTTACTCTTTAATCGGTAATAGCAGAATGCCTATCTGTCATTTTAAACCTAGCTACAATATCGGTAGAACTAAATTTATGTATGTTCCTACGGTATTTGCGACATGGTTATTAGATATCATTCAAGAGATACCAGAGCTTGCTGAACTGACAGAGGTAACAGAGTTTAAAGGTTCACATTATAGCCTAATGACGAATAAAATGCAAGGGGGGACTTATGGTATTAAGAGCATCAACATCCATGACCTAAATACTCGTAAGCTGACACTCAAAATTGGCAGAAAGATTGTCGAACAGTCCACGGACTTTTCACCCAGAGAATTGAACATCACTTGTTTCTTTCCTACCAATCCGAAACTCATATCACTTGTACCAGATGCAGTAATTTTTGTGAACGGTCAGAGGTATTTTATTGAGTATGATAGGAACACAGAACAACACTATAAGCTGCTCGGAAAGATAATCGGATATTTTGAAGAGAAGTATTATAAAGGCGATACAATCTTCTTTGTGTTTGCGAATATCTCAGAGCCAAAAGACAACCGCCTGCATATGCGTATTATGAATTTTATTAACAATTTATATACCGTACCTTTTAGAGATAGTGGCTTATCTTATTATGAAAAAGCACAAGGGAATAACGTGACCTTGTTTGCTCTTCCAGAGGTCAATGCTTTATCTCAAATCACAGAGAGCATCATGCACGATTTAGCGATAGACGATAGTCCAGAAAATGAAAGATTGTTAGAGAAGTGTAAGAGTGATGATATCTTACCTTATGATGTAGTATCGGCTGAACTAGTAGAAGATAATGATAGTCCATTCTCTTTAATCTTGACTTACATAGATGATTATTTTGATGAGAAAAAAATGCCACTTATAAAATTAAATTATGGTGACGTTAGCAACCATGATTATTTTGAAAAACTCTATGAGAGATACAAAGACGAATATACTATGGTTGGTTTACTTTTTTCTTCTGAGATTACAAAACAATACTACCAGATGCCTCACAGTGATTTTTTCATGGAACTTTATATCCGATAATTTCTATCATAGTGTAGAACTCGTTGCAATTTTAAAAAATATCCGATACAATGTATCTATAATCAGAATAGAAAGTAGGTGATGATCGTGGTATATCTTCACAGATTTTTAGGACAATGGTTAGACAAAAACCACTCTTCAGATAAATCCTCGATTATCCGAAAAGCATTGTCTATCGGTAGTGGGATTGACGAATATCTAAAACAATTAGAAGTGCGCAGACGGTTCACGCTGGCAGTAAATCAAGACCGATATTTTTATACTGTACCTAAAGAAATTGAAATCGGAGATACCAGGGCAGATAAGTATTATCGTCTGGAAATGAGAGGGTACGAAAACATAGTATCTAACACCGTCTTTTACGGTAACGGAACATCTATTCTAGTCAAGGCTTTGTTTGAGGGCAAGGGAGAGATAGAGCGTATTTATGAATACGAAACACTCGACCTATTCATAGAGGATTTAAGAGAGGAAGTAGCGATCACAATTAGTTGCACCTACAAACCTTGTTATGTTATTGCTAGTGACTTTGAAGTGTTTCGACCAAAGCTAGAACTAGGTAACATTTATTGTCACAACCCTCACGCGCCAAGGTATCGTAAACCTATCACGGAAGTAGAGATTTAAAAAGAGAAAGGTCTATCATTATGACACATTACGAAGCAGCAATCACAAACTATGAAGAGCAGGACAAAGTAAACTACTTATCTATGCGCTTCATAGATATTCTGGAACTACCTTACAAAGAGAACAAGCGAGCGATCGACATCACTTGTCCATTAGAAGATAAGGACGTTATCGTTTCAATCACGATAAAGGAGTTGAATGAGAAGGGAGTGCTAAAACCTAGCTCAGAGGAGGTAACACTGATGACTTTTCTCGACTACTTAAATGAGTGTGATGCGCGTGAAATGGACGTAACAATTCCACGGTTGAACGGAGAGGTAGTAGTAGCAACTATTAAACTCAGCGTGCAAGAAAAGACCGTCGCTTAATGAAATAGAAAAAGCAGTGAATCAAGATCACTGCTCTTTTTTTATTTAAAAAATGGTATTCTGTTTTTCTAGCTTTTCTAACAACTCTTTTAGAGTCAATTTTTCTGTACGGTAGCCTTTAAGACTTTCAATACCCTCTTCGTATTCTTTCAGCATTGCTTGATAGTCCTTTTCATCTTCCAGAGCGTCAAATTCGATAATCTCTTCTCTAGTAGGACGGTCAGCATCTACATAGTCCACGATAAACTCACAACTATCATTGTAGAATGATTGGTACTTAGCAAAGACCATGAAATCATCACCGAATAAGTCTATATCAGCTAGACATTCTTTGATTAGTTCGTTGCTATCGTAGGAAACCTTAATATCAGAAACAGACCAATTTTCTTTATTTGCTAAAGTCTGGAAAGCTTCCCAGATATCCTCTAGTGTTTTGTTTGTCGGTAAAACACCGTAGCAGATATAATCAGTCATGACCTCAAAAAGATTGTCACTATTATCGAGTTCACAAGGCACTTGATATGCTGGGTAACTTTCTTGCACCTCGTCCTTGTATCTTTGGGAAATTTCTTCCCTAATCGCGCGTGCTTTTTTGAGATTGTCAATAAACTGTTCTTTTGTCAGCATCTAGTCACCTTTACTTTCCATTCTTGTCAATCCACGTTTGCACCTTGATAAGTGTTTCAACCGTGATATTCTTAAACAAGCGTTCCTTGTTTCTTAACCTGGTGATCGTTGATTGAGATACACCAGCTTCCTTTGCTAAACGATAAGCAGAAACAGTCTCATCCATTAAGACTGCCTCTACCTTTGTAAGATCTATCTTCAAATTAGTCCCCCTTGTTTTCTAGTAGCTCTTGATTTTCGTAGATATTCCCAATAACCTTGTAATATTGCAGAAAATCTTTCGTGATATCAATTCGATAAGTGCGACTTAGACCGTCACCATACCAGCGCCCATTGTCTTTGTCATACTTAACGATAAATGTATAGTCTGTCTGTATCTGATGATGCAGGATATCGCCCTCAAAAACTTCTGTACCTTCCTTATCACAAAGACCAGTTGAATGCATGAGGTATTCTTCATCAATCGACCAACCTTTTAAGTAATCGCATGAAAGTTTCTTGCTATCATTAGCATAAACATTGTTATTCCAAATAATCAATTCGTCATTAGAAAACATCTTTTGTCCGTGTATATCCCACGCGCGACACTTTGGTATCATTTTTGTTCCTCTTTCTTTGTATCTTCAACTTTTTCTACACTATCAGCCAAATGCCCTATTACCAATGATGCACCAAGTCTAATAAGGTCATCATGCGAAAGATGTTTCAAATCTTCTTTTTTTAATTCCTTGTTGCTCATTTTTCTTCCCCTTCGTGAAATTCAATCTTTGCAAAGTGTTTAGGATTTATCGTGATGATAGTTTCAGTAGGCTCAATCTGTTGTAATTGGAGATAGTTTATATTACCTCGTTCAAGCCATCCCAACATATCAGCTATAAGCTCACAATTTTCCTTTACCTTAATTTCTTCTTCAAAGTAAGGATTTTTCAATACTATCCTAGTCATGTACTATTCCCCCTTAATCTTCTTCATTCATGATTTCGTTGAACTGTTCTTCGTCAATAAGACCTCGTTCAATCATTGTCTGGACTGTTAATTCAATCTTAATCAGTCTGTTTAGTTCGTTGTTTGGTAATGTTGCCATAACTACATCTTTCATGTTCTATCCCCTTTAAAATAATTTCAGTTGTTTTCCATAATCATTAAGTCTTTGTTGAGCAAGGTAAAAAATATCCTCATCAAGTTCGCATCCAACGTACTCAAAACCTAATTCTTGGCAAGCAATCAAGCTACTTGCTGATCCGACGTGAGTATCGAGTATTTTATCGCCTTCTTTTGCATAAGTTTGAAGCAGCCAAAGATAAAGATTTATCGGTTTTTGTGTCGGATGGATTCTAACCTCATTCAATGCCTTATTTCCTTGCTGAATATGGCCTTCAGATATTGACTTTCCTTGCATCATGCCATTCCACATATAGCGAAATAAGCGCGTGCTATCATGTAAACTGCAGTATGCTAGCTCACAATCTGAAAAACTTGATTGACCATTAACTTTGTCCCAAACGATACGGCCAGGGCCAAAAGAGTAGTTGAAGTAGTTCACGCCCCAAATGATTTGATTTTTTGAAACTCTAAATAACTCATCAAAATAATCTCTGTTTGGAATTTTCCACTCTGATGTTTTGCCATACAGTCTATGGACTCCGATAGGACTGATTTTGTTCCCATAAAATTCTCTTTGTTCTGGGCCAGAAAAATATGGTGGATCTACGATAGCTAAATCAAAGTAGTTATCAGGATATCTTTTCATGACATCGATGCAATCTTCATTGAGAAATAAATTCAAATTACCACCTCGTTCTACAATGTTGCCTTATAATCTTCCACTAGTTCCTTAAGACAATCGTCTAGGCGCTCTAGTTTTTCAAGACTAAGTTCAGAAATCATTCTAGGAGTAAGAGTGCTTGAAATGTTTCTTGCTAGAGTTTGTCTTTTTCTTTCTGATAGGTATTCTTCCTTGCTTTCTGGTGTTAATTCTTTCAACCAGAGAGAGTTTGAACCACCATAGTAAGAACCGTTTGGAGAAAACTGAACTCCGTCTACATTTATTTTTCCTGTTGGTGTTATTTTTTGAACTTTACTAATAGTTGTGTACGAACCCCATACGCCTCTACCTTGAATGAGAAATACCTCGTCACCGACTTTGAGTTCTTTTAGCCAACCTTGTCTTTTATCTTTTTCCATGCTATCACCTTTTATCCTTTCTCAACTAGCTTCAAATTCCTTTTGGTAAAGAGAGTTAATCTCATTTTCTACCTTTAGACGAAAAGTAGTAGCTTCAAGGGCAATCTGATAGGCTCGGACTGCCACTATGATAGCTTGTTTTCTTTTATCTTCAAGGACGTACTTCTTAATCAAAGCACGCGCCTTATCCAGTTCGTCTGGGGTATCTGTAATAGTGACATCCATATCCTCTAGTCGCTTGTCTGGACTGTAGATAGGCTGACAAAGGGAGTAGGAGAGGTCAAATTCTTTTTCGACCTCTTTTGTTTCTACTGAGCCAGATTTTAATTTGTCCTCTATCCCTTTTAGACTAACCCAACTATTGACCGTTATCAGCACTTCAGCAAATTGGTTGCTTTCTATGTTTTGTCGGATTGCTCTTTTAGCATCTTCAATGGCATTTTGGAGCATAGTTTTTGTAATCATATTTAACTTCCTTAAAGGCTTTTGCCTTTCCCTTTCTCTATATAGGTATTATATCATAATATATGACATAAGGCAACTATTTTTACGTTATTATCTTCATTATTTTTATCTTTTTTATGCTTGCCATGAGGGGAAAGGTATGATATACTAAGAGAGTAAATATTATTTTTTACTTTCAGGACTATCGCTATGATTTGTCTGTCTGGACAGGTGTCTGGATAAAAACTTCTTGTAACTGCATAGCCTTTAGAACATTTTATTTTTCTAAAGCAGATTACTTGTTTTCAACTAAAACTTGTTTTGATACAAAACCAATCCGTGCTTGGTGTTTTAGTGTCGTGTATTGCATGAGTTGTTTTTAGATATTGAAAGAATTGTAAAGAGCAGAAGATTTAACCACTTATTTTCTCTATGTTCTCAGAACATAGAGAGTAACTCTAGGACTTACTGGATAGGGACTGAGGGAAATAGGTGTATTGAGTTGTAGGCTCTTTTTTTCGTGTTTAAAAGACAACGGTGTAGGGGTAGGTGAGGCTTTTGTCCGTGTGGATGATTGGCAAACTTATGTTAGCTCTAGGTAGTATTGAATTAGTAGGTGCTGAGGATATACTATCTCATGAAATTGTTAAAAATATTTTAAAAAGCCTAAAGATAGGCAAGGAGGAAGTTATATGACAAAAACTGTTACATATCCACGCTTTGTGGACATTGACCGAAATGGTGTTTCTCAAAAGGTGTTTGTAACATCTAATGGAAACGAGGAGTGGTGTTCTCCAACTGGACGTGAGTTACAAAACAGTCCAGAACCTATGGATCACTGGCTCGAATACGAGGACAGTGAGGGTGAACTTCACTACGGTAGATAATTTCTGCCACCGTTTTATTTGTTGTTAATTTATTTATTTTAGAAAGCCCACAAGGGTTCGGAGGAAAAAACATGTATAATAAGGTTATTTTAATTGGACGTACTACGTCAGAAGCAGAACTTCGTTACACGAAAGACAATAAAGCAGTCGCACAAGTAACACTCGCCGTTAATCGCCCGTACAAGAGCGCTAATGGGGAAAAAGAAGCGGATTTCATCCGACTCGTAATCTGGGGAGAGAACGCAGAGCGATTCTCGAACTGGATTAAGAAAGGTTATATCGTGTCCGTGGACGGAGTTCTACGTACTCGTAGTTACGATAATCCTCAAGGTCAACGTGTCTATGTGACCGAGGTTATTGTTAATTCGTTTGTCAATTTGACAAAACGTGACGATAATCAAGGTCAAGGTATGGAACAGAACCAAGGTTTTGGTAATGACGCGTTTGGAGGAGGTTTCCCAATCTCAGACGACGATTTACCATTCTAATCTAAAAAATCAAAAATAACTTATAATGTAAAGGAAAGAAAGACTATGCAAGGTATCACGCGCATAGTCTTTTTGTATTAAAAAAGCTATCTAAAAGATAGTATGGAGGAAGTTAAAAATGGAAACTAGTCTAGTAAAAAAAATCGAATCAAAGATTTCTGCAATCAAAAGCGATAGCACAAGAAGTTTATCAAAAGGTCAACTTGACCTACTTGTTAATACTAATGCATCAAAACGCGCATTGGAGGACTTCCTTGAGGATGTTACTTTCGTAGTCAAGTACCAATAATAGAGGTAGTTTTATGGAAATGGAACTACCAATATTAACGGAGGAAAACTACTATGATGATGTATTCTATATGTCTAATAGTAGATTCAAGGAGTACATAGCTTGTCCGTTAAGGCAACAAGCTATTGACCTTGGGTTCTGGAAAGGGAAAAAGTCTACGGACGCTCTTTTGTTAGGAAACTACGTTCACTCTTACTTTGAGAGTGAAGAAGCTCACGCTAAATTCTTAGACGAGAATGGAGCAGAGTTGGTTTCTAATAGGGGAGCTACCAAAGGTAAGCTAAAGACCGCCTTTAAGATAGCTGATACAATGATTAAGACCTTAGAGAAAGATGAATTGTTTAACGCATTTTATCATGGAACTGAGGACGATATCGTTATTAAAGAAGCTATCCTTACAGGTGAGTTGGAAGGGATACCTTTTAAAGCAAAGGTTGACAGTCTGAATATTTCCAAGGCTTACTTTGTCGATTTAAAGACAATGGAGTCCATTCGGAAAGAAACGTATTCACCTACTCTTAAAACGTACACGAAGCAAGCTATCTACAACATTGTAGAATATAGCTATCATATGCAGATGTACGTTTATAGAGAGTTGCTAATGCAGCAATACGGATATGAATTTACTCCGTACATTGTCGCAGTCAGCAAAGAGGGAGTACCAGACAAGGAAATCCTTGCTATAACTGATGACATCTTGGAAGTAGGCAGAGAACAATTTGAGGCACACGCTGAACTTATTCGTGAAGTGTTCCTTAACGGTGCTACGCCAGACGGTTGTGGGCATTGTGATTTTTGCTTAACTCACAAGAAGCTAGAGCGTGCGATCACGCTCGATGAACTACTAGATAAATAATAAAGAAATCCTTTAATAAGGATATGGAGGAATGAAAAATGACTAACACTAACTTTGAGCAAAATACTGATTTACTTCAACGTCTTATCGACGCTGAAGTGGCTTTAAAGGTTAAAGAGAGCCTTGAAGGCATGACACCTGTGGAAAACACAAATAAGTCAGAGCTATTTGAGGCACTTGCTCGTGCGCAAGGAAACTTCGACCAGGTTAAGAAAAGTGGTAAAGCTAATATTCCTACCAAAACTGGTGGAAATTATAGCTACAACTTTGCTAAACTTAGCGATGTGTTAGCTGCAACAGTACCAGCATTGAATGCTGAGGGTATTTACTTTAGTCAGCATCCAAACTATTCATTGAATGGTAATGGAGCGATGGTGACTATTGTTAGCACCTTGAGTCACAAGTCTGGCGCTGAGATCGCTCACGAGAGCATTCCATTGTTCTATAATATGAACGATGCGAAGCAAGCAGGTAGTGTGATGACGTATCTACGTCGTTATGGCGCGTGCCAACTACTTGGGATTGAGGGTGACGACGACGACGACGCTCAAGTAGCAACTATGAACAACTCTTATAACAACTATAAGAGTAAACAACCAGCTGCTAAACAAGTGCCACGTCAAGCGCAACAAGCACCTCGCCAACCACAACAAGCACAAGGGCAGGCTAAACCAGTTGAAACTACTCAACCAGTAGCAGAACAACCAAAGCCAGAAACAAAATCAGTTGTTGAACCAGTTGTAGAAAAAACACAAACTGTTGAAACAAACCCAGTAGAGCAAGTGGAAACACCACAAGCGACTACTGAACCAACAGAACAAGTGGGCCAAACACATACGACTGAAACAAAATCAAGCGTAGTGGAAACTATGGCTATCCCAAAAGCGCCTAAACGCGACATGAGTGTCGTTTTCCAGAGTGGTTTAGATAGTGCCAAACAATTTGGTGCTACTGATGAACAACTCGCAGAATGGCAATCGATGAGTCACGAAGAGGCTATCCGTGAGATGAGTTCTTTCGTCCGCGATAAAGCTAGCGGGAAGTAAGTAGATTAGTAATTTTATAAAGGAAAGAAAGACTATGCAAGGTATCACGCGCATAGTCTTTTGGTTTTAAAGAAGCAATAGCAGAGCTATTGTATGGAGGAAGTTAAAAATGAAAGAATTAACAGGTATTTGTGAGAATATCCAAGTAGCAGAAAGTATGGAAGATGAAGATTTATTCGCTTCTATGCTAGAGAATTTGACACGTGGACGATTGGATAAAGGACAAGTCTATGAGGTAGCAAGAAAAATGCTTGATAGCAGAACATTTTTTGCTCGTATAGATACTGTTTCTGTCTCAGAGTTTATGGACTATGGCCTTGAAGAACAAGAAGCAGTAGCACTTGTTTCAATGGCTGAAATCCTTAGACGCTCATTAGTGAAGAAATCAGAAAGAAAAGCTGTCTTTAGTAGCCAGAGTTTTGGTGCTAAGTTGATTGCTCAAATTGGTTCAAAAGAACAAGAGCATCTCATGGCGGTTTATCTGAACACACAAAATGAGATTATCGACGAGCGTGTGATCTCGATTGGCACTAAAAATCGTTCCTGCGCATCACCGTCAGATATTCTACGGTATGCAGTCAGATGTAATGCGTCCTCTATCATTGTGGCGCACAATCATCCGTCCGGTTCGGTTATGCCCAGTGCTAATGACAGAGAGTTTACAAAAGTTCTCATGGAATGCTCAAAGCTATTTGAAATTGTTTTGCTCGACCATATTGTAGTAGGTAGAGATACATACTACTCATTCAGAGAGCAAGACTATCTGTTTGATTGATTGAAATTAAAGAAATCCTTTAATAAGGATATGGAGGAAGTATAATGAATTACACCGAACTACAAACGTTGTACTATCATTCGATGGTACAAGTAATGACAAACGTATTCTTTGGGATAATCACCTTTATGGTGATCCGTAGAATGCTTCAAAACAGAAAGGTATTTAAACTGCTATCTATCGCAGTTCTAATCATTCCTTTTTCAATTATGGCTATCTCATTGTCTATTCTGGACTATGTACGTCATTAAGGAGGAATGATATGACTGATATAGAAAAAGCAAGGTGGCTACGGAAGAACTATCGGGACTACGCTCTTGACTGGTATCTTTCAAACCACAAGCGTTTGGATGCTATCTTCCAGAAAGAATATGACAAATATCTTTCTGGCCTTAACAACCAAATTGTAGAAGAGCAGCAATCTCAAATCAATCAAATTGAGGAGAGAATGTTCCAAGCCTACAAAGAGGTTTACGGTTCTGACTATCTCGTAGATACGTTGGTTGACCGTAGAGGCACTTTTGAAAGGGTACAGGAAATCCGAGACCTTTGGACACCTGTACTCACTCATTAGGAGGAAGTTATGAAGCGTGAGGAACAAATCGAGCTTGTATATCACTTGTGCCAGAGAAAAGGGTTTGCGTACTACAAACTAGAGGATAACTATAATGGAACTGGTATGGTGCTATTTACTGCATTCAATGCAAAAGATACACCGATCATCCGTTATCAGTTCTACCCTTGTGAAGTAAATGCGGTCACAAGCCTACTAGACGGCACATTGATAAGACAAGCGGAAGAGAAACGAAAGTTTCTATCGTTGTCGTTATCAAAAAGGATAAAAGGTTGTAACATAAAGTAAAAGCTATCTAAAAGATAGTACGGAGGAAGTAAAATGTTAAATTGTATTTACAACAATTCAGGCAATGACCTGAAAAGTGCTAGATTGCGATACAATAGCTTGCTAAAAGCTGGCTACAGTGTCGCTCTTCATGGAATGACCGATGAGGATTTCAAGAACTTTGAAAAACTCAAAATCAACCCCTTTGCTCATGCGAAAGAGGGTTGGAGGTTCATCATCTATGACGACCAATCTGGAAAGTTCTTTGTGGACGGTATGGAAGAAATGTCGCCTAGAGATTTTCCAGACTACTTTCGACCTCGGTTAGAGCGTCGGTTAGCTTTGGAACTAGCACTTGAAAGAGCTTATGCTTGTGGAGTGTAATAACTGTTAATGGAAAGAAAGACTATGCGCGTGATGATACTTGCATAGTCTTTTGGTTTTAGTAAGTCTGCATTAGCAGATATGGAGGAAAAAAGAATGTTTGAAGAAAAATACTACAAAAATAACACTGGCCACATGATCCAAGTTTACGCAGAGTCTAATATAGACGAAACTTCCAACCCGATGAGTTTGGATACTGCGTTTAACTTTAATATTTTTCATAATGGGTACGAAAAAATGCAAAAGCACTCTTACAAAGGAGTAGATGATTGGTTTGATGCTCAGACGAGCGAAGGCGCATACTACTTATTGAAAGAGCAAGCAAGTTCAGAAGGGAAACCTCTTAAAGAATTTGTCAATACGCTTTGTACCACTTTGGATAAAGTAGGGATTATCGCCTTTCCTATCCGAGTATATGAACAAACCGACAAAATCACTTATTATTTAGGTGAGTGGTTTGACAGCAAACATGGTAGCTTAGTTGGGTTTGCATGGCAAACTAAAGAGAATATTTACAAAGAATATGGTTGTGAACGGATTACAGATGAACTCCGTCAGAAACTTACTTCTAATGTGAAGCAGACTCTTAAAGACTATTCTAACTATTGCAACGGTTACGTTTACGGTTATAATCTTTTTGACCGTAACGGAGTGGAGAACGATGGAGGCAGTGGCTTTATCGCTGATACTGAAGAAGAATTACTGGAGTATATTATCCAGTACCTTCCGTCAGATATTACCGATAATAATTTTGTAGAAATGTCAACTGAAGAAATAGAAGCAGTAGCATAAGCTATTGTATGGAGGAAGTAACATGGAATTTGAAAAACTAACAGAACTATTGGCAAAAAAAGGCGTAAGACTTGTTTGTCGTGACACTCGTACTAATGAGTGGATTGACTGGACACCAGATATTACAAATACAAACTTTATTTATCTTTATCTGGAGGAAAATGAGAGCTTTGCTTACTTATCCCGTGTTGAACGTTGTATCTCATGGAATAGTAAAGGGGTAACTCTTTCTGAACTGTTAAAAATCCGTCTAGCTTTAGAAAGTATTAAAGCAGACAAGGAAATAATTCCTTTTGTGGAGTTGGTTCGTCACCTCATTGATGAAACTGGTAGCTGGTCTGACTATATTAAGGCCGTGATCCAGATTGAAAATGAGCAAGCATCACCAGAAGCTATTGAGAGAGCTTATGACTTTTTCGTAGAAACTGATGATTGTACTCTCATTAGTCCAATGATTGATGAAGTCGTTTGGAATGCTGAAGTTAGTTCAAATGAAGATGAAGCAGTAGCATAAGCTATTGTATGGAGGAAGTAACATGAAATTTGAAACTATTTTATCTAATTTTGAGAAAGAGGGTATTGAGGTTGTTATCAGTAAGGGCGAAGATGTTCTTACTGGTAGCACAATCAAAAATGGTGAGCTTACCTGGGACAAAGAACCAGAGCGCAGCTATGATGATTGGCAGAATTTCAGTGTTAATATTGCCTATGTTTATTTACAGAAAGACGAGGTGCTATCCCCTCTTACTGCAATAGGTAAATTTAAACACTGGAAAGATTGGGAAATCAAACTGAGTGACTTGTTACAAATTCACTCAGCAATAGATTATCTTGATATCGAACCAGATCGTGTAATTCCTTTTAGCGAATTGCAGAATGCCCTGGAATTAGAATATAAAAAATAGAAAATAAATTGAATAAAATCCGTAAAAACGGATATGGAGGAAGAATAATGGTAAACCTATTAAAAGGGAGAAGAGACTTGGAGAAAGCACCAGCTTTCCCTAAGTTTACAACAAAAGACGACGCACTTAGCAAGTTCAAGAAACTCGTGCGATACTATAACAAAGTTATGGATATTAGCGCAGTTGACTTGTCAAATATCCTTGAAGGATTGGAAGAGTGCTATCAATGGTATCGTCATAGGCCAGAAGATTATTCTGGTTATAAATGTTACGACCTTGAAGGTAGTGATGTTTCAGAAATTGTTTATGAGAGTGTGATTAGCATTCTAATACATAGAGCTAAAACTAAAAGTGATGATTTTAAAGACACTAAAGTATTCATTGCTGAAGGGCAAAAGAAAGTGTTTGCAATCGTCCCTCAAGTAGCTTTTTCTAAAGAATCTGCTTTTTACTCTCTCAGAAGTGGAGTAGAGGAACATTACTATGTAGGCTTCAACTCATTAGGTTATATCTTGCTTAAAAGCAAGATCGCTGAACTGAAAAAAGAAAAAGGCTACGACTTTGAGGGTGCAGTCAATCACATCGCCTTTGTGGAGCATAACTTTGTTTTGAACCAGAAATATTCAAGACAAAGTAGTGCCACAATCGCCACTATCCAGACGGATAAAAAATACCAAGACACCGAGTTAAATAAGAGTACAATCTTTAATCAACTCGGTTTTCGTAAGGTAGAGGTTGACACGCAGATGTATGAAGGGAGAGAGTTTGACTACAATCTTTTCAGAAAAGTCGAAGAGGACTTTGAAGAAATCTGTAACAAACTACCTCACGCATCCGCTCAACCAGAACTGAAACTGAGGAAGTTAGGAAAGCATAAGGCTACTGGCCTGTATGCACCATTCCTCAACATTCTTGCAGTGGACGTTCGTAATACTGAGAGCTTTATCCATGAATATGGTCACTACTTAGACTATAAGCATGGTGGTAAGGAAAACTATTCTTTAAGAGATGATTTTGAGCATATTATTACTTCTTATAGCAATAATTTCAAGATTATTTCTAAGAAAAAGGAAGATGATTTACTTACTCGCTTGATGAAAGCAAGTAAAGAGTCAATTCCTAGTGTTGTTTCCTTGGAAGAAAAACGCTTGTCGAGTGAATTAGAATTATTGAAACAAACTGAAAAAATGTTTGACTATTTTACTACACCGACAGAGATCTTTGCTAGAGGTTTTGAATTGTGGGTATTTGAAACAATTACCTCTAATTCCTCATTGCTGAAGAATAGAGAAGAATACTCTAATCGCATTGAGTACACCTCTTTCAATGGTATTAAAGAAAGTCTATTTGCTTTCTTTGCAACAATCTTCCCAGGAGAAACAATCAAAGAAAATAGCTTTGCAGCAAGCAGAACTATTCTCACACCTAAACGTGAATGGACGTTTGTTTCACCTACAAATGTAGGAGAACAAATGAGCCTATTCTAATCTGGGTAGAAGAGTAACAGGGTTTAACCTTGTTGCTCTTTTTTGTTGTAATTTTTTATGATTTCATGGCATTTATAGTTGCCTTATGTCATACATTATGATATAATAGGTATATAGAGAAAGGAAGAAAAAATGGCATTTGGAAAAAGTAGATATAACGCATACAGAAAGCGTAGTTTTAATCGTAGTGATAAACAACGCAGAGATTATGCGCAAGCGATGGACGAGCTGGAACAAGCCTTTGACGAGTTAGACGGCTGGTACTTATCCAGCATGAAGGATAGTGCTTATAAAAACTTTGACAAATATCAAGTCCGTCTATCTAATCACTCTGCAGCTAATCAATATCACGACCTAGAGAACGGATACTTGATTGTCAACGTCAAGGCAAGTAAATTGAACTTTGTAGATATTATCGAAAATAAGTTAGATAAGATTTTGGAAAAAGTTGATAAACTTGATCTTGACAAATATCGTTTTATCAATGCAACCAATCTGGAGCATGATATTAAATGCTATCTCAAAGGCTACAAGACTAAAAAAGAAGTAGTGTAAAGGAGGATATAAAAAAAACAATGAGAAATCATTGTTTTTTTGATTGTGAACTAAAACTTAGAACGTTTGGATAATTTGACAAAATGTCCCCTGACCACGCGCATCAATTAAGATATTTCTTATTTTAAAAAACCATAATGTACTCTTTTAATTGTATCTTATATAAGAAAAGTGCAATTTTTTGTTTACAGTATGATTTATCGTTGATATAATGGGGTTATGGAGAAAATAGTTATAAAAAATAAAGAGAATATAAATCAGACCTTATTTGTTGATTTTTTTAAAAGTTCTAAAAACGATATTTTACCAGAAATTGATTTGAAATCTGACAATATCCCTAAAAAAAATTTTATAAACGAAATGAATTATGCCTATTTATTTGCATTTGATGGGAATAGTTACTTATCTGCAGAACAGTTAAGAAAACTTCAGGAAAAAGTTCTGGGAAACTTTAAGGAAATATATCCTTTTGCAGGAGCAAGTATTGAAATCAGTAACTCCCCTTATAATTTCTTGCTTGTGGAGGTTAAGGAAGAATGTTTAATTCTAAGTAAATTTACTATCAATCTGGTTGCTTTTAGTGAGGATGAGGACGGAGAAGTAAAAAGTTATTTTCTGTTTAAAGAAAAGGATAAACATATTTTATTTTATGAAAGTCTTGATGTAATGTTTGTAAAAGATAAGCATTATAAACCTGTACGTCTAGGATTCGGTGGGATAGGGGCTACTGAAATGAAAGAAACAGTATTTAAAGGAATGCCGCTATTTTATCAAGTAGAGGATTTTGAAAGGGATAAGGTTAGAGATTGGCCAACAACTCTAACTTATGGCGACCTACTAAGAGCGCAGAGAGATTCGCTGAATAGAAAAGAACTATTACAAAAACATTTAAAAAAAGCAAGTGACCTAGATGGAGTTATAAACTTCAACAAGTTTACAGTAACAGAAGTCTATACATTAGTAAAAGCAGCCACCGAGTTTGAAGAAAAAACTTTTATCAATTTTGTTAAGTGGTTTAGAGAAAAAGGAAGGTATATAAAGCTTTTTTCTTATATCCCATATAAATTTAAAAATTATCGTTCAGAGATAATGATTGCTTTTGTATTGGATTCAATAGGAGAAAGTGGAATTTATGAAGATGATGACATAGCTTTAGATGATACTTCTTATTATTTAGCGAGAGATTATATAAGAATGTGCAGAATGAGAAGAAGAAAGGTGAAAATTGATTTTTCATCAAGTAGAAAACTAGAAGAAAAGCATGATAAGCTATTTGCATCTATTGAAAACAAAAACTTAAAAGAAAGACACGGAAATTCAAAATTTGAAATATATGATGAATATCGTCCTTTGATAGAAGCTGTTAAAAAGCATAGCAATCCCTTCAAATATCTCAAGAAACCGATTGACCTGGTAGTTGAAGGTAATAAGATGGGACATTGCGTCGGTTCTTATATTGGATCAGTAGAGGAGGGAGAGTGTGTTATTTTAACTGTTGATTTAGATGGTATTCATTATACTTTAGAAGTTAGCGCTGTTGTGAAAGACGAAGGATTAGTTGGATATCATTTGTGTCAAATGCAGAGCAAGTATAACGGTGGCGTAAAAAATCCTGAGCATAGGAATCAAGTGATTACATTTCTTAACAATATTGAACTGAGTGTTAAAAAAAGGAAAAAGAAATAAGGACTTCGATGTATCGAGGTTCTTTTTATTTAGCGTGTGATCCGATAAATCGGACACAGAAAAAGCACTGTCGGAGGAAGTTTTAGCCCACAGTGCTTTTTTTCAGTTTTATTAGCGAAGGATAGTAGGAAAATTTTAGGAATGATACTATTCTTAGCTCGATTTACTAGAAAGATAGTAGGAGAAAGTTTTTATTACTATCTAATAGTTTAATATAAAGGAAGTTAATGAAAAATACTAACAGGAAGGAGGAATAGTTTAAAAATGGAATTTGAAAAACTAACCCTAACTGAAAAGGTATTTTTGTACTGATATCTCATCGGTACAAGAATAGTATATCAGATAGTCTATAAAAATTGCAAGGAGTTCTACGCAAATTTGAAAATTTTTTTAAAAACTTTTTTTAACGTACGATTTTATCTATCATAGCTTGCCTTTTTGAGTGCGAGTAGGTACAATAATAGTATGAAAGAAAATGATTTTTACGATAATTTACCAAAGACCAGAAGAGAGAGGATAGTTGATTGGTTTATCAACCTAAAGAATATCGGCTTTATCCGTTATCTTCGTAGAAAGGTACTCTTTAGAAAGAGCTTAGTGGCCTTTACCTTGCTGACTTGTTGTCTCTTGCTCGTATTGAACGGTCTGACTTCACCTAAACGTGTTACGTTTAAGGCAGAGCAACTAGAAACTGAAAAATCCTTTGCTAACGATAGTGGCGATATGGAATTGGTAAGCCAGAGATATTCAAAGGAAAATGGTATCGCAGTCCTAGAGTTTGAAACAAAGGACAAGACTAGTGCTATTGAAGAGGGTATCAAGAGTGACAATCTGGAGTGGCAACTTTTTTTCCCACCGAATATCAATGCTAAAAATGCTGAAATGCAAGTAGTTCCTCTAACAGACAATAAGATCTCAGTAGTTGTTAAGAATATCCCAGAGAATTATGGAGTATTCATTGTCCGTGCGACAAATAACTCACCTGTCGATAAGAGCGTTGACGTAAACTACAAGAGTTACAAGAAACACTTGGCAGAGGAAAAGAGCAAAGAAGAAGCGAGTGGGAAGAAAAAAGAGGAACAAGTAGATACCAAACCTACCAAGGATAATATTCTTGATTTCTATGTTACTCTTCAGAATGAAAAGCTGATTGAAACAAGCATCCAAGACCAGACACGTGAAGAGTTTGCCCTTTCTATCTTTAATGCTGAAATTGATTACCAGAAAAGCCAAGTTACTCGCCTAGAAGATGCAATCAAGACCTTAAAGAATAGTGCGGCAAACGATAAGAAGTCGATTGATGATTTAAAGAAAGAGTCTCAGTATGCAGTAGGCGATGAACTTTCTGAGAAGCAAGATCAGATTAAAACCTTAATGAATAGCATTGATGGAAAGAATACTCAGATTGATACTGCTGAAAAGAGTATCAAAGTGACGAAAGAAAACATTGCTAATCTCGAAAAGAATGTAAAAGCAGTCCAGGACGGAACATTCCAGTTTAAAGCACCAGTTCGCTCAGTAAATGCTAAAATTGACTAATGCAGTCAATCGCCTAGTGGTTGCACTAAGGGTTCGATTCCCTTAGAGGCGATAGGGGTAGTAGCACCCCCTTAACAATTATCTAGTTCTCAACGAATAGATAGTCTTTATGTATCGTGGTTTGGCAAGGTTGTTACCACCGTAATCTCCACATAAAAACGAAAAACACCTGCGGTTGCTCAATCCGTGTCGCCAAGGACAAATTGAGTGAGAACAAGCTACGCTTATGCGTGGCTTTTTTGTCTATCATAGCTTTACTATATAGACAATTAGAGATAAAATAGTAGTATGAGGTTTTAAACTGTTTTAAAGGCAGCAAGACCAGAGAACTATCTTGTAGAAAGAAAGAGGAAAACATGGCAGAAGATGATTACAAAGTGTCCGATAATATCTTTGACGGAAACTACGCTATCACTCGTGGTTATCACTCAAAGCTAAAGTATTATGGAGTTAATATCCAAAAAGGATTTATTGTGTTTGGATCATTTATGTTAGCGATACAAACGCAAGACGTAATCTTTCCAACAGAACAATTCTTTCAGTTCGTTCTCTTCGTGATCCTATTTACTAGCTTAGTAACTTATCTAGTTTTACCTGCTCGTACAGGAGGAACAAATGCGAATTGTATCTGGTATTTCCTAACGCATAGAAATAGGCACTATTTTCCTATCGACACAGGAACATATCCAGAGTTTCATGGAGGGGCAGACAAAAAGAATAAGAAACGATTTAGGAGGTAAGAATGTCAAAGCAACATAAAGAGAAATCACAAACACCTTACCTCGATAAGTACACTGAAGATTTAACTGCTAAAGTCAGACGGAACATAGAGGATTTTGAGGCCTATGGACGTGAAGCTGAAATCAAGCAAGTCTTTGTGTCTTTGGTACGCTTGCATAAGAACTCGCCTACCCTAGTCGGAGAGGCAGGGGTTGGTAAAACTCACATTGTAGAGGGAGTATGCGCATCTATTATCAGAAAGAAGAACATTCCAAAGGAATTTGAGAATGTAAAGGTGCGTAGTCTATCTCTAAGTGCGATTACATCCAAGACCAGAAACCAGAACGGTGAGGAAGAGGATATTATCTCTAAACTACATCATATCGTAGAAGAGTTAAAGGCACATAAAGAGGAAAATATCCTATTTATTGACGAGGTACACACTATCATGGGTACTGGTGCGACAGACCAATCTACCCTTGACGTAGCCAACCTCTTGAAGCCAGCCTTGTCACGTGGCGATATCTACTTCATATCAGCAACAACTCACAAAGAGTTTCGTCTGATTGAAAAAGATAGTGCTATGGAACGACGCTTGCAACCTATCTATGTTGAAGAGCCAGACCGTAATTCTGCAATCCAAATCATGAGCAAGGTCAAGGCAAAGCATGAGCGTGTCAGAGGGATTGAGATTACTGACGAAGCAATTATCGCAACAGTTGACCTATCCACGCGCTACATGGCAGACAAGAACCTACCAGATAAATCTATCGACCTTTTGGACGAAGCAGTAGCATCAGCTTACTTGAACGGTAAGAAAACCATAACCTATAAAGATATTGCCCAGGTAGTGCATATCCGAAAAGGGATTGACCTTGAAATCCTATTACAAGGAACAAGAACTGAACGGAAAGACTATGAAGAGGAAATCTCAAAGGTTGTCAAAGGGCAGAAAGATGCAGTCAAGGCGATTGCAGATATCACTTATCGTGCCAAGACCGATATGCAGAATAAGAACAAGCCTTTAGGTACTATCTTACTTCTAGGAACTACTGGAGTAGGTAAGACCGAATGCGCTCGACAGACTGCTCGTGCTATCTTTGGCTCAGTAGATATGATGACAAGGATAGACTGTTCAGAGTACACTGACAAGAATGCAGTACCTAGACTAATTGGAACTAACGGTAACGAGGGTACACTAACTGAAAAGGTCAAACGTAAACCTTACCAAGTATTGCTCTTTGACGAGATTGAAAAAGGGCATCCCTCTATCCAGAACTTGCTCTTACAAATAATGGACGCTGGCCGATTGACAGACGGTAGTGATAGGCTAGTCAATTTCAAGAACGTTGTTATCTTTGTTACAACTAACGTAGGTCATGAAACCATTAAACAGAAATTTAGAACCTTAAATGAGGGACAGACCTTTGAAAACCTAGACCAGACTACAAGAAAATCATTCATGTCTAACGTTGATGATGATTTAAGTGTTTATTTCAGACCAGAGTTTATCAACCGTTTTGATAAAAAGGTAGTCTTGAATATGCTGACTGGTAATGTTATTCAAGAGATCATCACCTCTAAAATGAAAATCAAAGAAAAGTTTTGGGCAGAACGTGGCTTGTTTATTAAGTATGTTGGTGAGGGAACTCATGACGATATTAGCAAACAAGAGCAACAAGAAGCGCGTGAGCAATTCTTTGGCTACTTACAAAATATCGGTACAGACGAATACAATGGTGCTAGACCACTAGAAAGAACCATTGAGGATGTACTGGACTATCCAATCACTCGTCAATTCTATTTCCTACGAGATAAGAAAGCTATTGATTATACCGTAGAGGTAGCCTTGACTGGTACACCGCCACGCACTTTATTAGAGGGTAGTGAGGGTAAATACACGGTTAAAGACCGTAGAAAAACTCATGTAAAATTGATACCACGAATTTAGCCTATCATAGTTTTACTTTTTGGCGAAATGACGGTAAAATAGTAGTATATAAAAAAAGAAAAGGGGAAAATATCCTAATGAAAAAGAACTTTTTCAAAAAAGTAACAACTTCAGCAACACTTTTGGCGCTTTCTGCTCAAAACTCACTTGTCTTTGCAGACGATAATCCGTTTACGAAAACAGGTTCAGATGTTACTAAATTTGGTGCTGATTTAAAAGTATTGGCTTACATTGTTGGAGCTGCAATTATTATAGTTATTGGATTTTTATTCATGTTAGGCGACCAGGCTAAACAAAAAGCTATGAAGTGGCTTCCAGCTGTTATTGGAGGTTTGCTCCTTATTGCCCTTGCAGCAGCAATCGTCGGATACGTAAAAGGTCTCGGAGGATAATATATGACTTCTAAAGTCCAAGATTTTGGATTTAGAGGGAAAAGGAGGGTTTCAATTCAAGAGCCCTTATTTCTTTATGTAGAGTGGGGCGAACAGAACCCAGATAACAATGAGGAGATAAGAAATATCATTGATGAAATTGACCTCGACCTCTATCCACATGATCCAAGCAAGAGTATCAAGAAAAACTTACCTTTCTTGACATTCGTACAAGCAGAAAGTCTGTTTGAAGCACTGAAAGAGAACTTTAAGAACTTTACATTCAACGGTATCGCTTTAGTGTCACAAGCAAATCGGAACACCTTGATTAGTGGACGTGTTGTATTCGGAGAAGGGCCACGGATTTCACCTTTTGTCCTTGATGACGAATATCAGAATATTCCACTTGCTCTAATCTATGCAACTAGACGTGATCCACGCTTTAGTCATTACTCTTTTGACGATTTAACCAAGTATTTCTGTACGATAGAACCAAACCTCATGGACTGTTATCAACACAGTTTAGGTTTATCTGTTACAGATATGCCAATCTATCCACCTAAAAATACCATTAAGGGCGAACTAGACCGCGAGGGAGTGTTAGGAGTAACAGAACAAGAACTTATCAATAACTCTACCGAGCCTACAAATGTAGGCTCTGGTAAAGGCGGAAATTCTTTCTGGTTGAAATTTTTTGGATTTCTTTCTTTATTCCTTTCCTTTATATCTATTGGTATCGGACTTGTTAATTTAAGTCATATCAGTAAACATGAAGAGAAAATCAGCTATGTTTATAAGGAGCAGACGGAAATGAAGCAAATCCAAGAAAATGAACATGATATTGACTTAGTTGCTAGATACTTCGTTACTTACTACTTTAGTGGTAGTAAAGAGGCTATTACCCCTTATCTTTCAGACGGTGACGCTAAGTTTACTCAGCCAACCAAGGCACAAGTAACAAGCACTATTCTTGAAAAAATCTCTTTGAACGAGGACGGTGAAACCTATTCGGTATCCTATATCGTAGGCATCCGTACAGATAAAGGGGCAACTTCTTTAGAACGTATCATTTTTGATATGAAAGCAGACGAGAACGCTCGATATAATTGGGTAGTTACGTCAGAACCTCTAAAAGAACCATATCCGTCAACTAAGGATAAGAAAAATTAGGAGGTGATGCTTTGGCTCTCGAATATGTAGTAGATGATGCGAAGCAAGTCTTTGCCAACTTAAAGGAGTTGACAACCTACTGGACTGCCGAGCATGGATTTGATAAAGTCTATGCACCAGAAAAGCAAGTCTGGAAAGATAACGCATTATCAACCCAAAAAACAGTTGAATTTTTCAACCAATGGAGCGTTTATCTGCATGATGTTTACCCATTTATGCAGATGCTCTATGTTATCCCTGCCTCTTTTGTCAAGTTACTTTTCTTTGTTTCGTCCTCGATAGAAGCATTATTTGATAAGATATTCATTCTCTTTGGATTGTTTAATTATCTGAGTGATACAACAACTTGGCTTGGTAAATTCTATTTCTGGGGTAGATTTATAGGTATTGCAATCTTTGTAACTATGTTGATCGCTCGAATAACACTTAGCTTTATTGGAGGTTCTTTCAAATACAAAGAGTTCTTTAATAACTTAATTATCATCAGCTTTGCCTTGAACGTACTACCGACTGCCCTTGTTGCATCTGGGAACTTTATCTCACACGCGACAACGACCTTACGTACACATAGTACAGATAGCAAGGTGAAACAAAGTCTATCCTTGCAACCAGTTAAGAGTAATATTGTCGATTTATTCTATATCATAGATGAAGATTTTGACACGAAAAAGTTGCAATATGATGTTAATACTGGTTATATACAAAAAGATCCGTCTAAACTTAATGACATAACGGACAGAAATCTACAGTATACGAAGTTAGAAGATTTTATCGGAGCGTCAACAGAGGAAATGTTGAATTTCTATATCTATAAGGACGACGATAAGAAAGAGAAGCGAACAAGCTCAGATGATTATTATGGAGTAGCCACCCTTTTAACCTCAATCAAGAAACAAGGTGAAAAGAGAAATGGGAAAGACCACTACGTTATTGCAGGCGTAGAGATATCAAGTATGTTTGGTATGGACTTCTCTATCTTCACACCAGTCTATCCAAGGTATAAGGTTGACTACCTTGCTATCTTCATTCAGCAGATCATGTTGATTAGTTTAATGCTCGGACTGTTGATTTCTATGCTTCAGACAGTATTCAAGGTTTTGTTATCTTCAGTAGTAGCGCCTTTTGTGGCTTATACATCCGTAGAAGATAGTACAAAATTTATGGAATTGTTACAGACTATGTTTTCTGGTATCGCAGGTATTTTCTTTGAAATCGCAATACTTCAGTTTGCTTTGTGGTTCTTAAAAAATGCGCAGACCATAGCCATAGGAAAAGCGACTTTACTAAGCGACCTCGGTTGGTTCAGTAAGGTCATTATGATTATTATTCTCTATATTGTTACCTACCTTGGTGCTATGCAAGGATCTAGTGCGATTAAATCATGGCTCGGAGTTTCTACTGGTGCTAAATCTGGTGCAATGACTGCTCTAGGTGCTGGATTTGGTGCATATCAAGGCGCTAAAATTGGTACTAATGCAGTTCTAGGTAGAAAGAATCTCATGACTGGTAAGCGTCATGGAGGTTTAGTAGGAGCATCCAAGAAAGGCTTTGGAGCTGCAGGTATGGCTGCTAAATTCGGTACTAAAGGTGCTAAACGTGGCTTTGGTATGGCTGGTACTGGTTTAGGTAAATTGTCTGGCGGTTTTGCTAATCTTCATAGTGGGGCTAGATCACATATGTCTGCTTCTGGAGTTAGTTATGGAGAAGGAATGGCTAAAACAATAGGGGAAAGAGCTATTGTTGGAGGAAATAATGCTATTGGAAGTGCTAAGAAAGGCATCAGAACTGGTACTCGAAAAGTAGTTGGAGGAATTAAGTCTAATTTCAATAAGGTAAGCGCACCAGTTAAAAAAGGTTATGCTAGCACGCGCAACGGTCTAACTAAAAAGAAAGCATTGCCTCTTGAAGCAAACAAGAGAAAAGGAAATACTATTAAAGTTCCTAAAAATGTTATGAATGATTATAGAAATAGACTGGATGCTGCAAAAAAACCAAAAGAAAGTGGAGCGAAACCAGTTAACACAACCCATTATTCTAAAGTTCAACCACCAACACCGAAAAACTCTCTTGAAAGCATTCCAAGTCACACTGGAGAAGTAGAAGAGTTCTAAAATCTAAAAAGTTAGGAGAAATCCTAGCTTTTTTTGTATAGTAGCGTAGAACTCGTTGCATTTTTAAAAAATATCCTATACAATAAGAATATACAAAAAGGAGTTAAATGAATTTAGGAGGTAAAAATATGTTTAATGAATTGTATGTATTTTTAATTGAATATGGAAAATCACTATTGTTACACCCAATCACACATGGTTTTGGATTGCTATTCTATATTTTTTTGTGGCAAGTGATCGGTATTCCAATTATTTCTGTTGTCAGAGATTTAACAGAACCGTTAAAAACAAAATTTAATATGAAAGTTAATTATTTTGTTTTAGTTTTTGGTTGCTTGACTGGTCTATTCTCTTCAATTTATTTCCTGTCTGGATTAGAGGGAGAGAATAATGTATATGACCGTTCCTTTAGATTGATTGGAGTTTTTGGAACTGTCTTTCTTTTCTTTATCCCTGTAACTGTTATCTTAGGCGCAGGGATCATCATTCCTATCTTCTCATTTACCATGTGGATTGTGAATGGTATCATCAGCATCCTACCAGTTCTGGCCGGACTTGCAGTTCTCGTGCCTATCGTATTCTTCGGAGGTATCTTCTCTATTGTAGGAGCAGTAGCAGGGCGATTGTAGTCATACATAATCTTAGGTCACTTGTTGAAAGTGGCCTTTTCTTTATCATAGCTTTACTATCAAGCGAATTAGAGATAAAATAGTAGTATAGAAAAAAATTGGAGAATTACATGAGATTAAATCCTTTTAAAAAGAGAGATAAGGCAAAGTTGCCAGTTGAACCAGTTCAAGAAAAAGGTAGTTTGAATATTATCGCAGACGACCATAATCTACGTTACAAGTATGACGAGAATTGGGAAAATCGAACATTCCTAGATACAGTCAAGATTGCTAACGTTAAAGCAATTCTCACAAACGTACCTGGTGCACCACTTGCATTGGCTAACGGTTTTGGCTACATGCAGATTTTATCTATTGAGGGGAAAGACCTCTTAGCAGCATCTTACGCAGAACAAGTTGAAATTATTAGTGGATATAAACACTGGCTTGACACTATGGAATTTGACTTTACGGAGTTGACTACACGTCTTCCAACCGACTTAATGTTCCAGATCGCTGAATTAAGAGAGTTACACGAAGAGGTTACACAAGAACTCTTATCGCCTCACATGGACGAGCGTAAGAGAGCGCAGAAAGAATATCGACGCGATGTTTTAGAGCATCAGATCAGAATTCTTGAAGTTGTGGCGCGTGACCACTTCAATACAGAGTTCTTTATCATGTTTCATGGACGGACACTAGCAGAGTTAGCTTCTAAGGTAACGGCTTCAAACAATGCGTCCAAAACATTTAGACCAAGAATTGTATCTGTCGAGAAAAAGGAACAGATTATCAGAAACCTTAATAACCCAAATGGAAATGGAGAGTAATAGTAGAGTATGTTTTTATCAAGAAGAGTAATCAATGCATATATTAGAAATGGTTATGATCTCAATCTCCAAGGTAGAACACAACCGGAGGGAATAAACTTTAAGGAGAATGACACTTACGTTAGATACTCTAATGGAGTACGTTCTGTCCTCTATATCGCAAATGGTGACTATCCAAAAGGGAGTCTACCACCATTCTGGGCAAGTCCACTGATACAGATAGACGGAGCAACTGCTTTACGTTTCTTTTCACCTAATAATAAGGTTTCTGAAGAGGTTGATAAGTCTATTTCAAACTTGGGACATTCTTCTAACCGAAAAGGGACAGATGATGTAACAGATAGTAAAGAACTTCAATCCTTGCTTGAGTTGAAAGAAGCTGCTGAAAGCAATGGTAAAATCAAAAATGTAGCAGTCAGCTATCTAGTTGACGCTGACACAGAGGCACAACTAAAACAAAAAGAGCATGGAGTGAAAGCTAATTTGTCTGGATATTCAGTTCATGTTAGTCAAGGTATGATGCAAGCAGAACTGGATGCTAACTTTGCACCAGCAAGCTATCATTCAAGTATGCCTCAAAGTAGAAAACCTCAACCAATAGATACTGGAACATTGAGTATAGGATTTCCCTACATTCACACTAGCTTGATAGATAAGCATGGTATTTTCTTAGGATTTACTCGTACTGACGGAGTTGTTCTCTTTGATATGTTACAACGTGATAGTGAGCGCTTATCCCCTACGTTATTGATTGCAGGGCAGAATGACGTAGGGAAAGAAAAGTTGCTTGGGAAGTATTTAGACGGTCTATTTGCTAAAGGACACACTTTGATCAATATTGATATTTCTGGCGCTTTAACTGACCTTACTAGAAAACAAGGTGGTCTGGTTATTGATATCGTGGATGGAGAGAGTGAATACCATATCAATCCTCTACAAGTCATGCCTACACGTATTTCTGATGGTCTTAAAACGGACGAGGTTCGTAGCTATAAAGTTCACAAAAACAAAATGAAAGTCTTGGCCAGTATAAAGGACGAAAGCCTTACCCAGACAGACTACAATAACCTCACGGAAACAATGGATAGTCTATACGCTGACTTTGGACTTTGGGAGTTGAATGAAGCGAAACAGAAAAATGATTATCTAGTGACTACTAATGTAGTCGAATCTGATTTCCCTCTATTGAGTAATCTCGTGGACGCTTTGGATGCAGATTGGCGCAGAGAAAGAAGTAGAGGGGAAGCAGGGCGCTCTAAAGCAGAGAGTTACGAAAGATTATTGAATGCCTTCCGTGCTATCCTTAATGATTATCGTTACATGAACAAGCACTCAAACTTTGTCAATATCGAGGACGAGCAAGTCGTTACATTCAACCTATCTGCTATTGATGATAAAGCCTTGCTTCACATTGTCCTTTACCAACTTTTGAGCTTGGCATCTGCTGAGTCCGTCAAGAACGGTATTAAGAATATGCACGAAGTGGTAGGAGTAGATGATGATAATGAAGTTCCAAATCATGTAATTATCACGATTACTGGTGCTGACAAGCTATTTGAACCAAGCTACGCTCAATCTCTTACTTTCCTTGCTGAAATGATTGACGAAGTGACTAGGAATGATACTGGAATTATCATGGAGGTATCTTCACTTGATAAAATCCTATCATCTACTGAATCGAATGACTTGTCGCCTTATGTCCTGGCAACTCGTCGTGTATTCTCTAGTATGCGCCAACGTATCCTCACTCAACAAGACGTACTGGTTATCCCTAAGATCGCGAAGAGTTTCGGAGATTTAACTCAATCCGAACTAGAAGCGCTACGATATCTACAATACGGACAATATTTCTTGAATATTTCTGGAGTGTCTAATTACACGTTTGAAATGCAACTGACAGACAGACAAGATATTGATTACTTTGCTTTACCGTATGCTGAAACCGCAAGATACTCTAAAATGCGCTAGAAAAGAGGTTCAATGACATCAGCTTTTGAAATGTATTATAAGATACAGAAAAAAATCCATAATACCAGAACGCTTCATTATCTCAATCTTCTAGCGTTGTCTGGAGAAATAGGCTTTCTCTTTGGTAGCTTTTTATCCTACTCTTACCATGTTAGCGAGTTAGTCGCTCGCTACGGTAAGGAGATTGTCTTACTAGGCTTTATGCCTTATGTATTAGTGGGAATAGTAGCAAGCATCTTCTTGCTCATTGTCGGTAAGAAACAATCTATCCCTCTAGTATTGATACTGGTATTCTTTCCTTCTGCCTTGTTAACGGAATCTGGCTTAAATGCTATCTTCCTAGTCGCAGTCGCTTATACAATCCGACGAATTGAACTAGGACATAGACAAATGATTGTGAGTGCAATTTCTGGCTTTTCAGAGAAGTATTCACCACTTTATGAAAAGCGCCTAGCGAACAAGCAGAATTACAGAGAATACTTTCAAGCCTTTATGCTCTTAGAGTTCTTTGATGCAGAGGATTTTATCCTTTTAAGTGAAAAGGACGAGAAATACACGCACAAAAAACTAGGAATTTATGATCGTAGATTAACAAGAACCTTTAAAATCAAAGGAGTGTGGGGCAAGGTAACGGTTATGGACGACCTTTTTATCGCCCCTCAAAAACGCTCAATCTGGACTAGAATAAGGAAAGGAGTTCGATATTTTGGATAAACACGAACACATAGAGGAACTGGAAGAAGATTTCTCTTCTAGTGACTATGCGGAATACTATGACGAGTATTATAGCGAGTTAGACGAGCAAGAAATCGAACGAAACCGTAATAGACGGTCTGGTTTATTCTCACGCAGTCGCATGTATGTTGAGGATATCCGAAGCAGACTGACAGATGAAATCAGTGGCACGATTGACCTACAAAAAGAGTATTACAGTCAAGATGATAACCATTTCTTCTATCACGAGCAGATAAACCGAAATAAAATCTTTTATCGTCAACTATTGAAATTTCTTATTACTGGCGCAGTCCTTATCGGTATCCTATATCTATTCTTACTGATAGGGAGTTAGTGCATGAAGTTATTAAAAGCTAAAATATATCTTATCTTAGCAGAAGTAGGCGCAGTAGCGATACTAGCCTATATGCTCTTTGTTATCCTGGCAGCAATCTTCACCGCAGTTACATCTGAGCAAGCTCGAAAAGCGCATGATTGTAGTGTCAAAAAGACAGAACCGTCAGTAACAGTAGCATCAGAGAATAGAACGGTTGACGATTTTGTTTCAGAACATGAAGAGGCTTATATCCTATCGTGGAAAGCTGGAGGCTATCTACCGTCTTTTTCGATTGCTCAAACCTTTGTCGAGTATGGTTTTAACTTTACTAATCCGTCTGGGACTAGCTTTTGGCTCGCTCACAATATGGGAGGGGTTAAAACTGGAGGAAGTATTGATAACTTTCCTATCACACTCGAAACTTATGGCAAAGACTCGGTTGATTTGTCTGGAACACGTTTAGGTACAAACGTCGGAGATAATACAGGAGGGAACTACGCTTGGTTTAAGTCCTATGATGCAGGTATCGTAGCGAAAGCTGAGTTTATGGCTCACCAGACACTCTATAAAGGGGCGATAAATAACACCGAACCTAGAGAAATCTCAAAAGCTATCGCTCAAGGAGGTTGGGCGAGTGATCCAACTGCTTATGAAACCTCTTTGAATAATGCCTACGATACAGTAGGTGCTAAGTATAAGTGGCTTGACGAGAAAGCTATTAAAAAATATGGTAAATCGCCTTTTGTAGAAATTGGCCCTGTTCAACCGTCAAATAGTCTTGGAATTACTACACCTAAATCCAAAGGGAAAGATAAGTGTAAGAAACGTAAGTCTGCATCAGACGGTACTGGTAAAGTACCTAGTGGTGTACAAGTGGACGGTAGTGGTTGGAAACCAAAAGACTTGCCAGCAGAGTTAAAAGAATACATCATTGATCCACAAACTCTTGGATTAGAGTATGATAATCCTACTGGTTGGGTTGAGCATTCTGGCGAGTGCGTTGACCTTACTGTCAGTCTAGGAAATATCCTTTGGGGACATTCTGGGACTGTTATCGGTGACGGTAAAGACCAAGCGAGTGCATGGTCTAAGATTTTTGGAAATACAAATTCAAAAGCTAGAAAAGGAGCTATCTTCTCTAGTATGGAAGAAGCAACGTACGGACATACTGGAGTTGTGTGTCACGTGTTCGAGGATGGTACATTCCTGGTTGTCGAGCAGAATTATTCTGTTAGTGGGAACGCAATCGGTAAAAAGAATACATATAGCTACCGCCTTATCAGCCAGACTGCTAGTGAAAAGAACGGATTTACCTTTGCTTATGGAAATGAATCTAACCTAAAATTGACTAAACAATAAAAAACAGTGACAAGATCACTGCTTTTTATTTATATTTGCGCTTGACCGTTATTTTTCTTGCAATTATAACGCTAAAGCGTTATAATGAAAGTGTAATCACAAAGAAAGGGTGAATAGTAGTGGTAGTAATCACGTTGAAAGAAACGCTATCAGAACGTGGAATAACTCAGTCAGAACTATCTAAACTAGCAGGACTAAGACCGAGTACGGTATCATCCTTATTAAATGGTAGCACGCGCATTGAGTTTGAAACAATCGAGAAGATAGCGAGAGCATTAAATACAGATGATATCAGAGAGATAATCTCATTGAAACAAGAAATAGGAAGGGAGAAAGATTTATGAACGACTTTGATATTTTTGACCTTTGGGAGAATGACACACCTCAAAGTGAATTTGAAAAACTTTCTATCGAGGAAGCCATTGAAGTTAAAAAACGCGAACTCTTAGAGAAAGAGGAAGAGGAAAAGAGAGAAGCAGCAAGACGGAAACAAGAACTTATCAAGGCAAAAAGGGATAAGGAGTATAAAGAATATAGCGCTAAAGTAGAACGATTGATTAAGTGGATGATTGGTTTCTCTTTATTTGTGACTGTATCTGTCGCATACTATCTTTATAAGGACTATTTCTTTATGACCGTACAAGGAGAACTGTTATTTACAGGGCCTACGAAAGAACTTGGGAAAGCGATCCTATCGGTTATTCTCTCAGTTGTTTTATCTTTTCTTGCACCAGCACTAATAACATTCTTTATTGTAGATTTACCAGATAACAAGGAGGAATAAGAATGACTAAACTAAAACTATTATTGATTACTTTCTTTTCAGTTACAGTAGTTACTATTGGAGCAATCGTTTATATCCAGCACGTCAATAAGACAAAACAAGAAGCGCAGACCGTAGAAACAACGGAAGAGAAAAAAGCGCCAGACCAAACTGCTGAACGAGTAGTGATTACTGAAGATGATAGGAACTACAACGAGGCTTTATCTGCTCTTGAAATGGCAGGACATAAAGCAGATCCAAGTATTGAGAAAGAAGTCAAAGAGGCTTTTAAGGTTGTTATCAAGGAATGTAAGAGAGCGAAAGATTTAGAATTTGATTATTCAATCGAAAATCATTTAATAATGGCTAAGCGTGACATGATTGTTTCCTTTGCAGTAGCATTGCAACAAAACGAATATGACGTTAACGTTGATGATATCGAGGTATATGAATCGAAATCACCTGGAGTAGTGCAATTTATTGTTAAATCGACTAAGAAAGATGCGGATAGCATTTTCTGGGTTGGTAACTATATGACGCAAGAACACCAAGTAAGTATCGAGCGTTACTATGGAGGACACGTAGGAAAGGCTTTTGGGTAAGGAATATGACTACATTATACTTATATCGTTCACTCGTTGTTAAGACCACGGAGAAAGCTATCCTTGTACGCTTTCCTAAGAAAAGTGAATATAACTACATGGCTACGTGGATACCTAAGAAGCGCGTGACAGTCATTAAGAATGAGGACGGAGAGGAATTTTATAAGTTAGAGGTTAAACCATTCTATACTTATGAATTGCACTCTTTGAACAATTCACATGAAAGTACACTATTGATCCGTGCTGAACAATTTATCGAACTGTTTAAGGGAGTTGATAGCTACGCACGTAAGGAACTTGATATCCAAGCTATCGATGAACAAGAGGAACTGGACTTTATTTCTCTTAAAGCTATCCGTGGCTTATTGTTTGATACTAAATTTGATAGCTCACAGTTGGCGCGTGATACTGGTATTTCTCGTCAGACACTTATTTCACTGAATAAGAAAGAAAGACCGTTATCAAACGTGAAACTGGAAACTCTTATCAAGTTGCAGAAATATATCTACTCTAAAGGACGTAAGGAGTAGTATGTTAAAAAAAGACCGTGATTTCTTGAAACAACTCTATAAAAGCTATCTGGTAGTGATGATTGGTACAGGTATCATTCTATCGAGTATCTATCTGACAGTTGAATATAAGGTTATCTATCATTTATCTCTATACGGAGTTCTAGCGTGGCTCATTCTATCTATCGTCTTATCGCCTTTATTTATCTATACCAAGGGCATGAAACATATACAAGAGCATTTTATCTTGTCTAACTGGAGGACACTTCTATTCTTATTGCCTACGATTGTGGCTCTAAGTGTTGGAATGATTGTGGCTCACCAAGAGAACAGACAACAAATGACTAGCTATAATATCGGTATCTCGTTTATGGACTATCAAAAGTCCACCTTTAGACCATATACCGATAAGCAGACCACGGAACTTGCTGAAAAGTTAGAAGCAGCAGGCCAGAAAGAGCAAGTCCTTGATGATAAAAAGTATTATATCTTCTATAAATCAACTTGTCCTTATTGTAAGGTAGGATTGACTTCTTTACTTGAAAGACTTCCAGAAGATAGACAACAAGACCTTGTATTTATCGACTTGAATAGTAATGATGCTGAAAGAGTAGCGAATACTCTAGGAGTTGAAAGAGCTGGCACAGTAGTTGCAGTAGTAAAAGATAAGGAGACTGACATTTCTACACCTATGAAAGAAACAATCGCTTTTGATGATGATAAGGACGAAATCGTCGCTAATAAAGACCTTATAGACAAGATAGTAGATAAGGAGAGCCTATGAACCTAGCTTTACTTATCCTACAATACTTCCTATTTAGTCTATTTCTATTCTGTCTAAGAGTAGCAGTCCTAGTCTATCGCTATCGCTTACCTATCATCAGACATGAATTTGAGTTCAGTCAAACAACTAAGTTGCTTATCTGGGCAATCCGTAGAGTAGTTTTACCCTTTACTTTTCTTGGAATAGTCATTGAGATCGTGAACACGCAGAATTTCTGGTTAATCATTCCCTTGGTAATCGGATTTATCTTACCGTCATTCTTTTTCTTAGGAAAGAAACCTAAAAACATTTTTCTATCCGCAGTAGATGAATACTTCTATACACGCAGAGCCAATCTCTTTGAGAAATGCCCTCGTTGTAAGGATAGCAAAGTATTCTACTGTAAGCTATATGAGGTAGAGCCTAGTGATATGGAAGTAGGAGAGCAGATTGATGATAACTGTTACTACTTAATCAGTAAAGAGGGGCAGTTATACAGTCTAGGCTTTCTCTATGATATAAATAGCCTTGCTTTAGCCTTTATCGAAGAGCCTCACAAGTTCAATAGCTATCTCAATCAGTTTTATCCTTTACTAGAGCCTTACCAATCACTTGCTAATATCATTGAATTGGAAGATGAAATCTTCTGGCAAGAACCAGACCTATTCTGTTCTAAGTGCCACGAACAAGTGAACCAGACACCGATTTATTTCGGTAGAACCTTTATAAAATAATGGATAGCAAATGGATAAAATGTATTTACTTAGTAAATAAAATATAAATAAAAGATTGGAATTAAATAATGAAATCTTCAGTAAAGAATAGACGATTGTTGAGTGTCAGTTTATTTCTGTTAATCGACAGTTTTCTTACATTCTATATTTTTATTACTGTATCTGCTTTTCTAGTGTATCAGTGGTCTATAAATATAGACTACAACACTTTTAAATCCTACTATGAATATGATATAACAAGCGTAATGGCTTTTAGTGTTCTTAGCGGAAGTCTGCTAACGTCCGTGTTATACCGACCATTATCGCGTTCATTCTGGTTTAAACCTTTGTGGGATAGATTGGAAAATGAAAAGGGAGAACTAGAGGAAAAGCAAGAAGAAGTTAAATTTAGACTAACTGAAAACAGATTATCTAACTTTCTAGCGAGACTGATTTTAGGTGCAATTATTATCTGCTTACCTATCTTGATGTTTAACCCAACGTATCTCTCTACGATAATTTTAATAGTTATGTTTTTATTGCTTTTTGTGTGTATTTATATTTTGGGTTGAGAAAACAAAAGTCCTCGTTGCAAAGATAGTAAAATTGAATAATAAATGACAGATTAGATAAAGCTAGTCTGTTTTTTTGTTTGACACTATACCCCAAATGGTGTATAATAGTGTTATAAAATAAAGGAAGGTAAAAGACATGGTAAGATTTGAACCGACTATCAGTTATTCAGATGAAGCCTCTAAAATTTTTAAAGAGTACCGTGAGTTAAAGGATAAACAAGAAAAGGCAGAGAAAACACGTCTTTCTAAAGTGATTGCTTATGCTACATTGAAACTCGATAATCTTACAGAGGATATGGACGAACGTGTAAAAGAGTTTTACAAGGATAATAAAGATAAACTTTGTTATAGTGGAGAAATCATCACGCGCGAATATTGTAATCAATATTTGAGTGGTAGGAGAGGTGAATTTTTCTTAACTGAAGATTTAATTAACTTTCTCCAGCTAAATCCTGAACACAAAGTAAAGGTAATGGCTATCTATGAAGGTTTTGCTATTATCGAAGCATATTCCAAGGCTTATATTGTTCCTGAAGAATTATTAGCAATAGTAGAGCAGACAGATGATGTTGCCATTGGAAATGAGATAGTTGTAAAATCATACAATCAACTTGTCTTAAAAGATCAGCTTGAGGATGCAAAAAATTTAATTGAAAAAGTTTCTAAATTTGAAGATGAAGCTTTTGCAGAGCAACTAGCAACAATCAATAACTTAAAAGCTGAGATGGAAGCTCAAATTACATCTATGTATGAAATGCAAGCTAAAATGATGGCAGAGTTACAAGAGAAGATTAAAGCCTATGAGCATGAACTTCTAATCATGCGTTCAGACCTAACAGCCTTTGAGTATCGTAACGGATTGACAGTTAACTTTATGAACATCCACAAAGGAACTAATGCGCCTACTCAGCAGCCTATCATTATTCATCAAAAACTTATCTATTTGGACGAGGACCTTCCTCGTTTGAAAGACCTTTATGACGAACATGCAGGGAGCTTAGAGGTGGCACTCAAACATTCTCCAGCTCTACTTGAACATATCTGTCCAACAAGTAAAGGAATTACATTCCTTAAAATGCGTAACTCTGCTGGGAGTTTTGAGCTGAATAATACAGTTATGGAATTTGTTAGGGATACGATGCCAAATGAGGTAGGGGTGTTGATTCGCAATGGAGAGAATACTTGGTTGACATGGTTGGATAGTCAGGATATTTCTTTATCAAAGGACTCTTTCACATCAAAATCTTCTGATGAAGAAACTTCGCTATCATTGGTTCAATCTCGTTACTACTTGTTTAATCTTATTATGGGGTTAATTGAGCGTAATGAAATCTTGCAACTAGACCATGTTCCAACAAATATGTTTGCGGACGCTAGCATCATTTGGTCAAATGCTGACTCTCAGATTACAGATTCAACTTATGTTGAATTAGGGAAAATTATCCCTATCTTGAATCAATACTCTAAGGCTGATGATCCAATTTATGTATTGAACTCCTTTACGGATAGTGCTACATATACAGGACGTTATGGCCCTGGCACAACTAAGCGTGGCCGTGGAGATAATGCTTTAACAGATAATACTTCTGTTGAGACCGGTTTAAATAAAATTAAAGGGATTGATTATTTCTCTGATTTTACCTACCGTTTTTATGTTGGGGGAGAAAAGTATTCGTGGCATTGTGATGACGATAAAAGTAAGATCAGTCCTAGTCTTTATATCGAGAATGACGAGTTTATCAATCTTAAATTTATCAATAGCAATCTTATCAACTATTACATCCACACCAAACGCATTGGTAAGGTTTCAAATTCAGGGCGCTACGTCGATTACTCACACATGCTTCCTATCCTTTTTGGAATGAAGAAAGCCTTGGAGGAGCAGGAAAAAGTTGACCGTCTCCACATCGTTGCGCAAGACTATGATTTAAACTTGTTAACCTCATTCAAGATTATTCATGACGTGCGCGTGGTTACTCCTTACCAAGCTAAACGTTACTCTAAGTGGGTTGCTGGTTTGAGTGAAGATGATAAATCTTACTACAAACAGTTACTCCTTATCAATGACCTAGAAAATGTTATCCGTAAGCCTAAAGTTTATGCTGCTGTAAGTAAACCAGTCTTTCTTGATAGCGAGGAACGTAGGGTACGAAAAACAACTGAATACGCCATTTTTGCAATTTGTGAAGCAAATAGCTATACAGGAACTATTTTTGATGAAACAAAGGGGTGGCGTGGACAATATGTTTCTTTTGCCTACGATGAAGTCGAATTGAAACATTCTTATTATTGGAGTGGTGAAAGTCGGATCAAAACATTCTCTAGTCAAGAAAGTTTTGATAAAGCAATGGCTAAAGAAATGGTCTACCAAAATATTATATATCGTAAAAGTGAAGAAAATTGTACGATGGCTAATATCCAAGAATGTTTTGGAGAGCGAGAGTGGTTCTTAGTTGATTTCTTTGATTATGAAGGCAACATTCAGCTGGTTAAAAACGTTGAAGAAATGAATAAAAAGTAGAAGGAGGGTATCTATGAAAGTAGATACAGAGAAAATCAAAGTGCTATTTGAAAAGGAGAATCCTTATCGGATAGCAAAGGATACTGGACTTGCAGTGTCCGTAGTCCAAAGGCTCGCAAAGGGGGAAAGGAAGTTGGAAAATGCAAGCATCCGTGTAGGTGCGATACTGACTGAGTATGCAAAGGATGTTGTAAAGCAGGAGGGGTAAAGATGCGATTTAATAAGATGGATAAAGAAGATGTTGAATTGTTTAATTTAGCCTTTATTGGTTTAGGAATATTAGGGATGATAGTTATCGCTTTGATAGCTTTCCAGCCCGATGGTTATCAAAGGTTCTTGAAGTTTGTAGAAATAAATTCAGAGAACTTTGAAAAGTTTTCCAATATCATGAACGGATTGCTTTCGTTCATGAACGATTTAGTAAGTTAGATATAAGTAAAAGAGGAAAGAATAATGGAAGGAATTTTGAACTTTTTATCAGAAAACATTTATTTGCTTATAATTTTTATAGTTTTAGGCTTTATAGCTCATATTTGGGGTTTGTTTTATATTCGTGAACATAGAAACGAGGATTTTTCTTATTCTGGTCACTTACATGTATGGTATGAAGGATCTGAATTTATATTATCACTGGCATATATAGCGTGGATTTTGGGACTGTTGGTTGCAATTTTCGCTATGAAGGCTCTGTTTTATCTGGTTAGAACTTAAAAGGTTATATTAAACAAAAAAAGAGGAAAAGAAAATGAACGAGGATAAGAATTATCAACTTTATGTAGATGTTAAGAAAAAACTAGTGCAAGAAAGATTGAGACAAGCTGAAGAATATTTAGCGACACAATTTCATGGTGTGAGCATAATTGTTTATGAGGATACTGGAGAAATTCGATTTGCAACTATTGAACGTTGTGAAATTTTTGATACTGCATTTCTCATGCCAGCTGGGAGAGTTGACGCTTGTTTGCCTTATGACTTTTTTATGTCACAACTCAAACATGTAGTAAAGAGAGTGATTAACCGTGTTAACGAACGTAATCAAGAATATGTTAAAAATGAGAATGTTGAGGAAAAGAAATTATGACAGTATTGTATTATTATCTTTTTATAAACAAGGGTATCTTTAAATCAATAAGGAAAAATATTCTTTGTTCTAAGAGTGTATGGAAAGTGCTAGTAAATATCATTTATGGAGCTATCTCGTTTAATGCTATCCCTTTATCTTATTCTTGGTTTTTAGTATATCTCAACAACTGGATTGCTATGTCGTCAGTTAGTTCGGGAGTTATTGAGAATAAAGTAATAGCATTCATGCTACTATGCTTTTTAATTATCTCTTTCATTGATATAGTCGGTATGCTTCTTATCACAGTGCTAGGAACTGCAACTTTAGCTTTTATGATACTGGCAAGATTCTTTGACGAATTATTTGACAGAGAACGACAGAACGAGAATAGAAAAAGACTTAAACACATACATAAATCATTGACTAAGTAGATTGGAGTTTAAATAGGAGGTATAGTATGACAGTATTAGAAATACATGAGAATGAATGTTTTAAGTTAGCTAAAGGGGTTTTGAAAACAAATATTGATACCCCTATATTAGCAAAAACCAAATCGGACAATGGAGTGAATTGTATCATTTTCATTGACGGCGAGAAACTAGCTGAAAATCTTGAATTAAAGGTTAAAAATAGCTTGAAAAAGAGTGATTTATCCGACAAATATCTTTTAGAGTTAGATTTTGATAACCCGAATTTACAAAACGATAGCTTATTCTTTGAGAAATTAATTGAATCAGCAGTTTTTTATCAAGTTCCAGAAAGTCTTTCTGAGACTAAAGAAGATTTAAACTGGTTTAAAAAAGTTATTTATGAGGACGGATATTCTAAAGAGGAGTTGAGAAAAAATTTTGGAATTGGTGAAGTCAACCCAAAATTGTACATGGAGTTTTTAGACCTTGTGATCGCATCACCGATTGTAGTAGAAACTATTTTCCAAAGACGGACAACAGGGGTTGAAGCTGGACATATTCACCAATACATTTTCCCACACGAAAGAGGTTATGAACCGCCTGTCGAAATTAGCGAACAGTATATAACAAAATGCTTTGAACGTAAACTACCAGTACCAGTTCAAATTCTTTCAACAAAAACAACTACAAGAAAAGAAACGTTGTCAGAAAAATATATTTACAGTAACTTTATTGGTGATATAATTCTTAATCTCATTCACAATCTCATTCACAAGGAAAAAGAATACGTTATTGAATATGAAACAATAGCTGAACTGACCGTGGAGCAATATTCTTTTGTTAATTGGGCAAAAAGAATTGTTGAAGCGGTAGATGAATATATCCGTCGTTTTAGCAAATTATATTACACCGAAGAAGAACTAGAGGAATTGTTCAATCTATCTCGTGAGAGTGTAGAAATTGTTTATCTGATTGAGTTTTACGGTAGCGACCAGGGCAACAGTAATCTCTTAGTGAAAGCGGAGCGCTTGAAAAAAATCCTTGCTGACGGTAGCCTTTTAGGTCAGAAAGAAGAAATTGAACTGAAAGAAACAAGCACTGGTCTGGAAGTGAAAGATACAGACATTGAACGCTTAGAACGAACCTATCAAGGAAAAGGATTGTTTATCAACGCAGTACCACTCTATCTTTAGAATAATAACAGATTAGCGCTTCTGGAAATCCCAGAGGTGCTTTTTGCTCTATCATAGCTTAACCTTTAGAAAGGCTTATAGTATAATTGTAGTATGATTATAACCGCATTAGCAGAGAAAGAGAGCCAAGGGGTAGAATACTACCTAGCCTTGTCAGAAACCACTAGCACGCGCGATACAGTCACTAAGGCTGCAAAGAAACAAGGGTATCTTGAAATCAAAGCGTGTAAATACCTTAATAACAACACACTTATTATAACGTGGGCGAAAGGGCATCTAGTCCGATTGAAAGAGCCAGAGGAATATAATGAGAAATGGAAAGACTGGTCTTTGGAAAATCTTCCTATCGTACCAGGTAACTTTGAGTATGTGGTTGATGAAAAGCGCAAGAGACAGTATGAGATAGTCGAGAAGAAACTGAAGATTGCTCAACAAATTATCTGGGCAGGTGACATTGATCGTGAGGGTTCTTATATATCCTATCTTATTTGTAAGCAAGCGAAAGTCTGGAATGACGAGCGCAAGACATTTAAGAGCCTTTGGATTGACGACCTCACGGCCAAGCCTATCCGTAAAGGATTTCAAAATCTAAAGGATATTGACTACCGTTACTTACAAGCACAAGAAGCACAAGCACGCGCGATTGCTGACTGGCTTTTAGGCATGAATAGTAGTAGGTATCTATCGAAGTCACTAGAGGATAAGCTAGGCTTACGAGTTCCAGAGAAAGAGGGTAAAATCGCATCTGGGCGCATTATAGGCCCGACTACTTACTTTATCTACCAGAGAGAGCAAGAGCGAGAGAACTTTGTAGAAAGAACCTACTATGAACTAGAAGCGACTTTCACACATCCAAACGGTACATATACTGGTAAATACATTCCAGCCGATATATCCTATACAAAGGGAGAGCGGAAAGGGAAGAAGTGGAAAGGAGATTGTGATACCAGGAAGCAGTGGGAGAAGTTGATCGCCAATCCGTCTTTTATCGGACAATTTGATAAAGGAGAGATAGTAGAGTTAGAGAAAGAACTTAAAGAGTCACGCTCGCCTCGATTATATAGTCTGAGTGATATGCAGAAAGCTATGGATAAGAGGTTAGGTATCAGTCCGTCTGATACACTTGCTATCTTACAAGAGTTGTACGAAAAGGATAAATATGTTACCTACCCACGTACATCCTCTAATCATATATCAGTAGAGAGATTTGAATACTTACATGAGAGCCTATATACCATGACACAGTTAGTCGATATCCCTCTATCTGAATGCGTACAGTCTGGCAAGGTTGACGGATTTTACGTGAATAACAAAAAGGCAGCAGTACACGCCGGCTTAACACCGACCACAGAATTTCCTACTATGGAAGAAATCGCATCATGGAGCAATGAAAAGCGTACTATCTATATGGAAGTATTGAAACGTAGCCTTGCTATCTTCCTATATAAATACCAGTACGAGCAGACAACAATCATCACGCAAGTTGGAAATGGTAAGTTCCAGACCATTGGGCGTGTGACTGCTCGAAAAGGTTGGAAAATTTTGTGGGAAGATAAAGAAGCATTGTTTGATATAGATAGTGTAGAAGAGAAATCCTTGATTAAAGTGGCCTTGAATGACCTAGTTAATCCTCAACTAGCACCGATTGAAAAACATACCTCTAAGCCTCGGTTATATACCGAAGGGACATTGATCGATGCAATGGAAACTGCTGGCAGACATTTTGAAGATGAAGAGCTGAGAGCCATCATGAAAGAAACGCAAGGTCTAGGAACTGAAGCGACCAGAGCGCCTACTTTGGAGAAAATCAAGAATTATCATTGGTACGTTGTCAAGAAAGGGCGCATCCACCTAACAGAGTTAGGACGATTACTTTGTCAATCTTATTCAAGTGTTAAAATCCTTAGTGATGCACAGACTACTGCTTTGTGGGAACAATCGCTCAAAAAAATTTCAAAAGGAGAGAATACCAAGGAGCGCTTTTTGGCGAATATCATTAGATACTTGAATAGAGAGAGTGAAAAGAACTTATTTAATGACCTTGACAATTCTATGAGTAAGGTTGATTATCTTCCATATAAAGAGTATATGGAGAAATTGAAACAATCTGCAACTGGAGAAGTAGGAGAGTGTCCGAAGTGTCATGCACCAGTACGCTATATCACAAGTAAGAATAAGAAAGTATTCTTGAAGTGTCAGAATGGACTGCTGACACAAGAGCAACTAGCAAATGGAGAAGCAGCATCTTGTGACTTTTTCTTGAATATGGAAGTGGCCAGTAAAAAGCTCACGGAAAAAATGGCGCGTGATCTTCTTGCAAAGAGAAGAACAAACGTAGTGAAAGGATTTAAAAAATCCAATAACAAAGGTACGTTTGACGCACGAGTTATCCTCAATGATGACCTAAAATTAGCCTTTGAAAAAAGCTAAAGTCCGATTTCGGCTATCATAGGCAAAAATGGGCCATCATACTTTTACTTTTTGTTAATTTTAAGGTAAACTATTATGTATAAAATAAAAAAGAAAGGTTTAGTTACACATGCAAACTAAAGACTTAGTTCCTTCGGATAGTCATACTGTCCAAAAAACACTTGCTCTTGGTTTACTTGCTAGCGCGATTTTAACTGTTAACGCAGTCGCAAACGCTGATAGTAACACTAACGCTAATCTACCTACGTCTGAACTTACACCAGCATCAGACACACCGACTGCTGATATTCCAGTCACTACTGAAACACCACAGACGGAAGCACCTAGCGAAGTAGTTACTAGCGAGGAAACGCCAGCAACAACCACGGACGCACCTTCTACTGATGTTCCACAGACAACAGAAGATAAACCGTCTGAGTTGAAACCAGCCGAGGACTTGCCAGTTACATCAGAAACAACTGAGCAACCAACAACCTCGACTGAAACAACAGAAGCGACTACAACTACAACTGATAAGGCTGACATTCCTGTTGTTACAGAGAAACCAAAGCCAGCAGTAGAAGTTCCACAGACAAGCGATACTGGTAGAGAAACTATCTTGCATCCACAAGAAACTGGAACACCTACTGTTACACCTACAAATGACGAGCCAGTCATTACAGACCAGGGCTATAAGATCGTAGATATCGCCAAGTCAGTTCTTACACTTGAAAATGCTGACGGTTCACGTGTAAAAGTAAATCCAGAACTCGTGGGAGGGGTTACTAACGAGGACGGAACAGTTACTATCAAGAACTCTAAGGGGGGGCTTGAAACACTCCCAGAAACTGGACTTGTAGAAAGTATGTTAATGACATTCATTGGATTCTTACTTTTGATTTTTGGTTTCTCTCTGGTTAACAAGGCGAAACAGAACAACTATACTTATTTATAAACAGAAAGGTAACAAATGAATAAACAACAATTATTTAACAAAGCATCAGAAACACAAGCACGCGCTCGTTTGGTTAATACCAAAGCATACGGATTGATTAGCGCAGTAGTATTGGCTGGAGCAGTTAGCTTGGCAGTCGGTACAGGAAACGTTAGCGCAGATGAACAAGCAGTAACAACAGTTACATCAGCAAAAACTCCAGTACCAGTTAAAGACGGAGAAACTGTAACAATCACATCAGAATCAACTTCTGCACCAGTTAAAGTAGAAGCAGTTTCTGAAACTGGTTATCCGTCAACAAACTTGACTGAAAAACAACCAGAGCCTACTGCTGAACACGTTGAAATGACAAACAACGCTAACAAGGCAGGTAAAGAAATTGTTACACCAGTCGAAACACCAGAACTCGATAAAGCAGTTAAAAAAGCTAAAGACGCAGGCGTAGAAGTGACTGAAAAGCCACAAGTTGCTCATAATACATTAGCTGAAGCTAAAGCTGATGAAAAGAAACAAGTAAAAGCTATTGAAGAAGCAAAAGCTGAAAAAGTTGAAAATACTGAAGCGATCAAAGAAGCTAATGACACAAATGAGAAAATCAAACAGGCCAATAAAAAGGAAGAAGCGCGTGTTAAAAAGCTAAACGAAGATGAAGAAGCGAGTGTTAAAAAGCAAAATGAAGATGAACAAGCGCGTGTTAAAAGAATCAATGAACAAATCGCTAAGGATAACAAAGCGAAGATGGCAACGCTTGGCTTAACTTATACAGGCGACATTGAAAAAGATAAAAAGGCTATTGCTGATTATCTTAACAAAGCAAAATTAGAAAACCAAAATGGTCTGAAAGATTTTGAAGAGAAAAAACGTCAAGCTAAAGCTCTTCATGATAAAAATAGAGCTATCATGGCAGCTAAGGGACTTAAGTACACTGGAGTCTGGGAAACTGATAAGGCAACAGTGGCTAAGTGGAATAAAGAAAACGCTGGTGAAAGAACAGTTACAACCAAAGAAACAGGGTTGACTGCAACTTCAAGCACAACTTTTGAAGTGGTTTCTGGTGCGTCTAAAGTAACACCACCAGCCTACGTTCAGAATGTTATCCAAGGTTACGCTCGTAACACAAACCTGGACGCTAAGTTTGACAATGTATTCTTATTTGACTACAAAACTGGAACTGCAACTATCAAAGTGAAGAACACTTCACACGGTGATGTTACGCTTAGTTTTGACAAAGTGACACCTTCTGCTGAATCTGGTTTCGTTCGTTCATACGTTGCCTTGTGGGCAGCAGAGGACGGAGGAATTGGATACGGAGTATTCATTTCTGCTGGAGCTGGTGAAGCCAACGGTGGCGGTGGAGTTGACGGACAAGGCGGAGGCTACGGTGCTAGTGGTGCTTATCTTAATGACCGTCAAGGTTGGATTAAACAAGTGGCTATTGGAGTGATTACTGACGCTAATGACGTTAGCGAGGTAACTCTTAACGACGTTGATAGCAACCAAGTTATCAAGGCTTCAACAATCAATGGTGCTAAAATCACAACTGGTAAAAACATCACACAAAGTGGTAACACATTTACTGCCAATGACTCAGCACAATCTCAAAGTACAGCAGGAGTGCTAGATAGTAACGGTATCGGTTGGAGTTTGGATAAAGGTCAAAAAATCAACTTCTCATTCGACCATATCAACAGTTCTGACACTTCTTACTCAATCGTAGGAGGTATCTTCGGACGAGCTTCCCAAAAAGAAGTGAAGGAGAAGGTTAACCCGATTTCTATCGAACCAGTGAAGGAACCGAATTTTTCACCTAAGAAAACAGATCCAGTTGAACTTAAAAAACCAGTTAAACCTGAAGAATTTAAGCCTAAAGAATTTAAGCCAATTCTCAAACCTTATGTAAAAGTTCCAAATGAAAAGAAAATTTCAGTGGAATATCATAAGACAGCCGTGAAGTACGCTCCGAAAATCAGCAAAGGAGTAGTAAACGACGATAACAAAGATATCGATGGTAAACTAGTTCCTAAAGGATCACTCGTTAACTGGACACTTAAAACTGGCTTGCTCAAAGCTGGACGTGAAGCAATGACTGCTATTGAGCTAAATGATCCACTTGAATCTGGCTACAAACTTGATGAAAAGGCAACTGCTAAAGCAAATCCAACGTTTGAGTTTACTCACAACGGAAAAGGTAGAACTCTTATCAAGTTTGGTGCTAGTGAACTTGCTAAAGCAAATGCGAACCTTGACAAAGACTACGTTATGCCACAAATCAAATTGATTGGTACAGTCTTGAATGACAATGGTTTCTACAACAACACTTACTCAATGACTTTGACAACCAAGTCTAAGAAGAAGTACACAGTTACATCTAACACACCTAAAGTTAAGACACCAGGCTCTAAACCTGTCAAAGACGTAGTTGATGATAAAGGAGTTTCAATCAATGGTAAGTCAGTTCTACCTACAACAGAGTTGAACTATAAACTTACTCAAAACTTTTCTAACTACAAAGGGGTTGAAGCATCTAAGTCAGCAATCATGAAAAACTTCTTAATGATTGAAGATCCAGACGAAAACGCACTTGATACAAGCACAATGCGCGTCAAGTCTATTATGGCTGGTAATAAAGATGTATCTGAATTGTTACAAATGCACCGTGTTCTTTCAAAAGATGCCTTGGATGAAAAATTACGTAAAATTGTTACTGATTCTGGTATCTCACCAGTAGGTGAGTTCTACATGTGGACCGCGAAAAATCCAGAAGCATTCTATGAAGCTTACGTGAAGAAAGGTTTGGATATTACTTATAACCTTTCATTCAAGATTAAAAAGACATTCACACAAGGTGATATCGTCAACGCAGTACACCAAATCGACTTTGGTAATGGATACGCAGGTAACAAGGTAGTAAACCATCTTCCTAAACCAGAAGTCCACAAAGATGTTTTGAATGCTAAAGGCGATAGCATTGACGGTAAACGTGTTCAACTTGGCGACCTTCTTACTTACAAGCTAGAGGGTTGGGTTATCCCTGCTAACCGTGGTTATGACCTTTGGGAATACCGCTTCGTAGATAGCCTTGATGTAGAACATGATGAATACCAAGGTTTCATAATCAAAGCTAAGAAAGACTTTGTATTTGTGGACGCCAAAGGTAATCAAAAAGCTATCAAGGCTGGCGACGACCTTAAAGCCTACACAGAAACAGTATACAATGCTAAGACTGGATTGTTTGAAACACGCTTTACAAAAGAATTCCTTGCCTCAATCCCTCGCACAAGCGAATTTGGAGCAGATGCCTTTGTAGAAGTTAAACGTATCAAACACGGTGAAGTTACTAACGAATACACTCTATTCGTAAACGGAACACCTGTACTTTCTAACGAAGTTAAGACATATAGCTTCCCAGATCCAGAACCTAAGAAACCACAACCTAAAAATGAGCTGCCAAATACTGGTGAAGCTTCAAGTATGTTGGGAGTGGCAGGATTGATTATGTCACTTGCAACTGCTGGATTTGTAGTTACAATGAAACGTAAAGAAATCTAATAGTAGAAAAGAGTTAGCACAAGCTAGCTCTTTTTTTGTCTATCATACCGTACAAGTCCTTGCACAAATATTTGAATTATTATATAATTAAATTATGAAATTCTTAAAGAGTAGGAGGACTTGAATGCAAGTAGTTGTGAAGATAAAGCTGAAAGATATTTTAGCAGAGCGAAACATGACACAAAGCGAACTAGCTAAGCTATCAAACCTAAGTGAAACTGCTATCAGTATGTTTGCACGTGGGCAAGGAAACTCAATCAACAAAGAGTACCTATCAAAGATCGCGAGCGCTTTGAATATTACCGACATTAGTGAGATTTTAAAATTAGAATTTATTTAGACTAGGAGTACAAAGTATGCTTTATAATATAAAGATAGGAGCAATGGTTGTTAAAATCTTTATTTGGAGTTTAATTCCAGCTATGCTTTTATATCTAATTACTGGTAGTTTCTGGTTTTCGTTTATCTTGTGGAGCTTGACATTGGTTTCTGAGTATTTAGCGGTTGCTGATTTTGAAGTATCACTTGAATCTGAAAAGCAGAACAAGAAAAATATTGAAATTGTAGAAGATTTTGGAAAAATGGAGTAAAAATTATATGGATAACAAGAAAATTGCAGTAGTAGGAGCATCTGCTCTTGCTTTAGGTTTAGGAGTTACGAACGTACACGCAGAAGAAGTAACAACAGTAGCACCAAAAACTACCGACCAGAATGTTTCTAAAGAAGAAACAAAGCCAGAAGTCAAAAAGGAAGTCACAAAAGGTCAAGTTGACGAAGCTAAGGACAAACTTGATAAATCTACTAAGAAAGTAGAAGAAGCACAAGCAAAACAAAAACAAGCGCAGAACGAACAAAAACAAGCGCAGAATGAAAAGGATGACGCTCAGTCTGAAGTAAATAAGGCGCAAGAAATCAAGGACGAAGCTACACCAGAAAACATTGAAAAGCAAAAGCAAGAAGTTGCCACTGCTGAAACTGGTAAGACTAATGCTGAAAAGCAAGAAAAAAATGCTGAAAATGACCTTGATAAAGCGAAACAAGTAGCAGCAGACCAAGAAAAAGTGGTTAAGAAGTCTAAGGACAAGGTAGCAAGTGCTGAAACTGAAGTCAAAAATGCTCAGACTAACGTAGATAACGCACAAGCTATCCTTGACGGTACAGGACAAGCGAAAGTTGTCGCTGAAAATGATAATGCTGAAAAAGCGCAAGCACAAGCGCAAACTAGTGTATCGAACGCTGAAAATTCTTTGACACAAGCCAAGGCTGATGATAAGAAACTTGCTGAAGATATTTCAAGCACTCAGAAAGAACTGACACAAGCTAAGAATACCGTAGCAAGCACTCAAACTACCTTGACAAATGCAACGAATAAAGCTAGTCAGACACAAGCTAAACTTAATCAAGCGCAGACTAATTTTTCTAAGGCTGAAAGCAACTACAAGGCTATCAACACTTTCCAAGTTACAGATGACTATGTTAACGCCTTGAAATCCTATGTAAATAATCCTTATAACATTTTGGATGACAGTGCTAAGTGGAAAGAACATAGAGAAAAAGTAGAGTCTATCTTAAAGTCGGTTAACCAAGAAAATTTGAATTTGAATAAATTCAAAGGAAATGCAAATGATAAAGCTATCAGTGTTGATGCTAATAACTTGACAACCGAACAAATGACAGAACTTTCTCTATTTGCGAGTGATCTACTTAACCAAATCCGTGAGCGTTTTGGAACCCCTAAGACTGTTGTAACAAAAGGCATGGTAAAAGTAGCTGATGAAGTGACTGACGGTTATGTAGCTGACGGTTGGGAGTATGGAAAAGGACATGATAGCAAAGCAGTAAATAACGTGGCTCGTAAGTATGGATTGCCTGCTTATGATGATGATACTCAACAATACCTTGAAAATTTAAACAGTATCAATAGTGGTGATGAAATTCATACTATGTATGATGCTAAAAAATGGGTTTATGAAAGTATTTCTGACTTACTATTTAATGGTTGGGAGTGGGCGCATGCTCAAAACCTAACAGGGTTATCTTCTGCCGGCGCTAATAAAGAATATCTAGGAGTGGATGTATCTAGTCGCCTTGGACGAACTAGCGCTCATTTCTTGACTGTATCAGACAAACAAGTATCTGGTAACAAGCTAGATAAGACTGAAGTGCCTAATAATAATACAGCAGAAAGTATTGTAAAAGCCTACAATACTGCTAAAACTGCCCTATTAAATGCTCAGACTGTAAATTCTCAAGCACAACGTGAGAAAACAAGTGCCTCAACAGAGAATATCAAAGCTAAAGGAAAACAAGCGACTATTGAAAAACGCTTGAACGCTCTTAAAGCGACACCACTTAAAACACCGACGGCTGAACGCAATCTTGCAAATGCAAAAAATACACTCGCTAGTGCGAACGAGCGCTTAAAAAATGCTAAACAAGCACTAGAAGCCTTGACTGCTGATGTTAAAATCAAGCAACAAAACCTTGACAAAGCGAAACAAGAACTTGCTAATAAGCAAACTGCCCTTACTAACGCAAAAAACAACCTAGCAAATGAAAAAGCTAAGTTGGAAGAGTTGAAATCTCTAATCA
>ERZ773212.25-NODE-25-length-80506-cov-7.873650_pt1 | contig 80506 bp, 66 predicted proteins | sample MGYA00581005_ERZ773212 | MGnify/ENA primary metagenome ERZ773212 (study PRJEB29015, sample SAMEA2738154) | human oral metagenome | biome: human oral; feature: human-associated habitat; material: saliva | place: China | collected 2196 ... | reverse complement strand
AACACCATAGATTCCAGCGTGTTGTAGGTGTTGAATTCGGTGCCAGAAGACATGCCCGAGGAGTTATTGGCGACCACCCCGCCGATAGTGCATGCCGACCATGAGGCTGGGTCAGGCCCGAGCTTATACCCGTAGGGCGCCAGCATATTATTGACCGCCATCACCGTGGCGCCGGGCTGAACGCGCACCCTCTTGCCGCCGTCAAGCACCTCAATTTTCTTGAAATTACGGCGGGTATCGACCATCAGCCCATCGCCGCTTGCCTGACCGGATAGAGACGTGCCGCCCGACCGGAAGGTGAGCGGCAAGTTGAAGGCGCTGGCGGCACGGAAAATATCGGCGACCGCCTCCGCTGAATCGGGGCGTACGATTCCAGCGGGCACCAGCAGGTAATGCGAGGCATCGTGCGCGATAGCGAGCCTGTCAATTTCTTTGACACTGGAATCGAGGGCGTGCGCGCGGGTTTCGGCGAGCATATGCTCAAGGGCGTTGGTGTAGGGGGAGTTCAGAGCTTCGGATGTATTGGATACAACTGTCATGGGCCATAATCTCCTTACCGGTGTAGGCATAGTTCTCTTCCTATCCTTCCAGTATGTGCTTTTGCACACTTTATGTCTGCTTAGCTTTGCCTAGGCTTACACGCCGGAATACCCGTTTTACTGAGGTATTATGACGGGAAACTATCGTTGATATTGTGTCCACCCTGAGCCGTTACCTGAAAATTTGCTGTGAACGCCGTAGAATGGTGATGTCCGTGCACCTGTACAGTGCGGATTAGTCTGCGCGGCTGCGCCTATCCTGGCCCCGTACGCTGGGGGAGTAGGCCCCGTGCCTAACCTAAAGGAGACACATGTCTGCCGCTGAACTGTCAGCACCTATTAAGATCAGCGTATCCGGTGAGGAGCGCGAGGTTACTGCCGCCACCGCCGCTGAACTCTTTGCAGATAACGCAAAGATTGTGGTTGCCCGCGTGAATGGTACGCTGGTTGACCTTTCTCACAAGCTCTCTGAGGGCGATACCGTTGAGCCCGTTTTCATTGACGAACCCGATGGCTTGAATGTGCTGCGCCATTCTGCGGCGCACGTGATGGCGCAGGCGGTGCAGGAATACCGCAAGGACGCCAAGCTGGGTATTGGCCCCTATATTACGGATGGCTTCTATTTTGATTTTGATGTGGCTGAGCCCTTCACCCCCGAGGATCTGAAGAAGATCGAGAAGTCGATGATTAAGATCATCAAATCGGGTCAGCTGTTCCGCCGCCGCGTGGTCACCCACGATGAAGCGGTTGAAGAGATGAAGAACGAGCCGTATAAGCTTGAGCTGCTTTCGCTTAGCCAAGGCCCCGGTTCGGGCGCTGATGCCGCCGAGGGCGCCTCAGTTGAGGTCGGTGCGGGCGAGATCACGATTTATGACAATGTGCACCCGAAAACCGGTGAGGTTCTGTGGAATGACCTGTGCCGCGGCCCGCACCTGCCGAATACCAAGCTGATTGCTAACGGTTACGCACTCATGCGTGCCGGCGGCGCGTATTGGCGCGGTTCTGAGAAGAACCCCATGCTTCAGCGTATTTACGGTACCGCCTGGCCCACGAAGGACGAGCTGGTGGAGTATAAGCACCGTATTGCTGAGGCTGAGCGCCGCGACCACCGCCGCCTGGGCAAGGAGCTTGACCTGTTCTCGTTCCCGAAGAATATTGGCCCCGGCCTGCCGGTGATTCACCCTAAGGGCGGCGTTATTAAGCGCGAGATGGAAGATTATGTGCGCGCCCGCCATATTGCTGAGGGTTTCCAGTACGTGAGCACCCCGCATATCTCGAAGGAAGACCTGTTCTACACGTCCGGGCATCTGCCGTACTACGCGGACGGCATGTTCCCAGCGATGGAGCTCGACAACGGCAACTACCGTTTGAAGGCCATGAACTGCCCCATGCATAACGAGATTTACCGTTCGCGTGGGCGTTCGTACCGTGAGCTGCCGCTGCGTTTCTTCGAGTTCGGCACCGTGTACCGTGACGAGAAGTCGGGCGTGCTGCAGGGCTTGACCCGCGTGCGCATGATTACGCAGGACGATTCGCACTCGTATGTGACGAAGGAGCAGGCACCCGATGAGGTGCGGCACCTGCTGAATTTCATGCTGAGCCTGCTGGAAGATTTCGGTATGACGGACTTCTACCTGGAGCTTTCGACCCGTGACACTGAGGGCGATAAGAAGGATAAGTTTATCGGCACCGATGAGCAGTGGGAGCAGGCTACTGCCGTGCTGGAGCAGGTGGCGAAGGAGACCGGCCTTGAGCTGGTGCCTGACCCGGGTGGGGCTGCGTTCTATGGCCCGAAGATTTCGGTGCAGGCGAAGGACGCGATTGGCCGCACTTGGCAGATGTCTACCGTGCAGTATGACTTCAACCAGCCCAGCCGGTTTGGTTTGGAGTACCAGGCTGCGGATGGTTCGATTCAGGAGCCGGTGATGATTCACTCGGCTAAGTTCGGTTCTATTGAGCGTTTCCTGGGCGTGCTGACTGAGCACTATGCGGGTGCGTTCCCGGCATGGCTCTCACCGGTGCAGGTGATTTGTGTGCCCGTGGCGGAGGCTTTCAACGACTATATGACTGAGATAGCGGATAAGCTGCGTGAGCAGGGCGTGCGCGTTGAGGTTGATTACGGTTCGGACCGGTTCACGAAGAAGATTCGCACCGCCTCTACCGAGAAGGTGCCGTTCATTCTGATTGCCGGCGGCGAAGACGCGGAAGCTGGCGCAGTCTCATTCCGCTTCCGAGGCAACAAACAAGAAAACGGTGTGCCCGTGGATGAGGCTGTGGCACGTATTGTGGAGCATATCCGCAACCGTGTGAACGAAGACCCGAAACCGAGTGGGGAGGAATAAAAGTAGAATATAATGCTCAATATTTCAGTTTTTAGGAGGGAGGTATAAATATGGGGGACAACAAAGAGAATTTTATGAATAGTTATGATAAGTACGGAAGAAACCCTTCTCAATTTGTTCTCAGCAATATATTAGAAGGTACTCCATTTATGTGGCCTAACTCTGTTGATTATGCAGAGTGGAGACATGATATGGCTGATGGTTTAGGGGTACCAGCCCCATCTGTCATTGTAGTTGGTAGTGCACGGTTAGGTTATTCGTTGAACCCGGACCACACTTTTAAAGATTTTGGAATAGAATCTGATATTGATGTTGCAATAGTAGATCAAAAGATATTTGAAAAAACATGGAGTGAAATAAATTATATTGCCAATAAAGGTGATATGAGTGAGTCCGATGAGATTTTTTACCGAAAGCTCATATCGCGCAAACAAATTTTAATGAGAAGTAAAATATTATCTAAAATGACTTATGGTGAAAAATGGTCTAAACAACGTGATAAAAGTATTGAATATTTGGGAGAAAATTTTTATAGTAATAATATAAAATTTAAAATATATCGTGATCATGAATCAATCTTGAGTTACCATATTAACAATGTTCGGCGAGTCTTTGCAGACTGCTTGTCTGAAATCTGAAAGGTGTAAAAAGTTGAGCAATAACCCGATGTATAAAGCTTATTTAGAATCCTTTGGATTTGAAATTGAGTCAATTACATTGTCGCAAATAAAAAGTGTACATAATTCAAATACCTTAAATATTCAACCTGATTATCAGAGGAAATTTGTATGGCCCGAGAAAGCACAGATTTCTCTGATTGAGACTATTCTTTTGGGTTTTCCTGTGCCAGAAGTATATTTAGCATACAGTACAAATGCGGAGGGTGAAGAAAATGTTGATGTTGTTGATGGGCAGCAGCGTATTACTTCAATTATAAAATTTTATTCTGATAACCTGATATTAGACGAAGATAGTTTAGAGCATGAGTTGATTAAAGAAGAGTATGGAAATAAGAAATTTTCTGATCTCTCTGAGACACAACGTGTAGCATTTTGGAAATATCGGCTACCTGTTCGGAGACTGTCGAATATAGATGATGATGTAATACGGGAAGTTTTTGCTAGGGTAAATAGAGTTAATATGACACTCGATCCGCAAGAGTTACGGAATGCGCTGTATCCTGGAGAGTTTTTGGATTTCCTAAAGGATTGTGCGAACCTTTCCTTTAACGAAACCACTGGGCTATTTAGTGGGGCACGTCGAAAGCGTGGCGGGGATATTGAGTTTTTTGCTGAAGCTTTTTTAACTTGCATATTTGGTATATCCAACAAAAAAAGTTCTTTGGAAGATAATTATGAAGAAGTATCGAGTAATTTCTTTAAATATGAAGATAGGTCTAAAAGATTTTTAAATTTACTTGATTATATTGAAAAGGGGCTAACCTGGAGGCGCACCAGGTGGTCTAATATTGTTGATATGTATACTTTGATTAATGTTTTGTGGGACATGGAGCTTGATTCGCAGGTTAGTGATTATTCAAATTGGTTGATGGCTTTCCAGGAATGTGTAAACCTTGCTAGAAAACATGATCTAGACCGACAATCTATTGAAGCGCAGACTCTAGAAATTATGAATCGATTTGATATAGCTGAAGAATTCAAAGATCAGTTACTTGAGTTTTCCATAAAGTATGAATCTGGTATTAGGAATTCTTCGGATATAGGGGCGCGTCGAAAGCGTAGTACAGCTCTTTCTAGTTGGCTGTCTTTGTGGGTACTGTCGTAAATATTTTACTGTTTTGTAGATTTAGTTATCTAATGATGCACATATTGTGCTATATGCTGAACGACTTTATTGGTGTATATCCTGACCGGTGATTTGAATAAAATTTTGGGATGAAATATCATATAGTTTTTAGCCCACAACTTTATCGATGTTTAGGATTCTTCAAAAAAATCTTCGTCGAGTTTCATAACTGTGTAGGTGCGTGCCACCTGCACGCCTACACGATACTTAATCATGAGACGTGCCAGACGCTCACCATCAATTATCACTAGAGACAGACCGCCGCCAAGATTTTGAGCGTACTCTCGTGCGCCCGATGTAAAAGAGTCAGAGGCAATATATACATCCTGTGTTGCTACTTATCATTGCGACGGTGCTGTGGACTGTGGGGGAGTGTGGAACGAACCTGTCTTAACTCTGCCTTCAGCTCGTCCGGAATGCGGCGTGACTCGATAGCCTTCGTGATCGCCATGCGAAGTGCCACCGCTGGTAAACCCGGCGAATCGGTACTGTCGGAACTATAGGCGAGCGCGAACCAGGGGAGAGCTGCACGCTCCTGGCGAGCCAGCGCCTCCGTAAAGTACCAGGCAACAGCAACCCGAACATAGTACTCTTCGCTGCCCGCCAACGCTGCAACCGCCTGCAGATGCTCCGGCGAAAAAGACTCGGTGCTCAGCAGAGACATGAGCACTACCACGCCTAGACGTTGCACATATACACGGTCATCAAGCATCCAGTCGAGGCAGGACCGCTCCAGCTGCGGCAGATTCGCTGCATTGCGGCCCTTCACACAGGTTGGGGAGACGGCGTCCGTAAGAGTCCAGTTCGTCATATATGGCAAGAAATCGGTAATTTCCGCATGCCAGGTTGTAAAACCACGTTCCTCATTCAGAAGCAGCACATGCAGCAGGTCTTCTTCTTGAAAATTATGCGGAACTGCCGCTTTAAACTCCGTGACTTCCTGCGGATATTCACGCAGCAGCTTCTTAGCAAGCTTGCGCAATGCGGGCATGCGCACGCCTAAAATCCGCGCAGGATCAACCATAGGAATCAGCTTCGCCGTGAACTCCGCTAGTTTTGGTTCAGCAAGTTCACGGACTGTCTGAGAAATTAAAGAACTCATAGTTCTACTCTCTCAGACAGAGCGTTTATATCGAGACGGGTAAAATCTGGGAGCGTTTTCTTCAGTCGGGAGCGCATAAACTGCTCCCGATTGAAGAAAACGCTCCCGCTTCGTAAAGACCCTAACGTCAGGATTGCAGCATCCACAGATATTTACGGAAAACCGATATGATGGCTACATAAGGTTCGCACGTGAACCAACAATTCATGGCAGACCTGCTTCAACGAAGAGCATGTAAGGACTGGGCAGTATGGCAGAGGCAAACGGTACAGAAACACCACACACCCGTACTGTACCCGAGCCTGACAGCACTACCTCCGCCGATACCGCAGTTGACCGCCCACACAATGAGCGCCGACCTAAGATTACTCGCGGCGAAGAAGGACTCACCGAATGGGAGCGCCGCACCGATAAACCGCTTTTTATCGCCTCGCTCCTGTATCTTGTCGCCTACGCCGCGCCCATTGTAAGCACGCGTATTAGCGCACCACTTGACGGCATCCTCAATATTTTTCAAATGATACTGTGGGCGCTTTTCGCGGTCGATTATTGTGTGCGTCTCTACCTGGCGCCCCGGCGCATCTACTTCTTCACGCACAACCTGATGAACCTCGCCATTGTGCTTCTGCCAGCATGGCGTATCGTGAGTTTCTTGGCAATGCTCCACATGACCGCCAACCGCCAGTACAAACTGCTCTCAGAACTGGCCGTTAAACTCTTTGGATACACACTGATCTTCGTGATCATGGCGGCCCTCGCTATCTTCTCCATTGAGCAAGGTGCCCCAGGTGCCCTCATCAAAGATATCTGGACGGCGTACTGGTGGACTCTCGCAACACTGGCGACCGTGGGCTATGGCGACGTATACCCCGTGACCGTACCCGGCAGGGTTATTGCCGTGATTGTCATGATTTACGGGGTTGGTCTGTTCGGCGTGATTACTGGTGCGCTTGCTACCTGGGTGATCGAAAAAATTAGCGGAGTCACTGAAGAAGATCACGCCGCAACGAAAGCCGATATTGAGGCACTTCACGCCGAAATCGCCGAGCTTAAGGCGATGCTCGCCATCCGCATGGGAGACGGCACGGTACACCATCCACCCGAAGAACTCACCCAGGAATTTCTCGCCTCCCACCGCAATCATGATGCTGATAACGAAGAAGACAATCACGAGCCCGAACAACCAATGGAACTGCTGGAAGAGACTAAGCAGACGCTCACGGTGATTCGTCAGAAGATCGCGGTGCGCCTGGGACGTGATTCAGATTAGAGCACACGTGAGCCGCTCGCGGAATTAAATATACGGTTTAATAGGGGTATGAGCGAAAACCAGAATGCCCAGAACACGAACGTCACCGATGACTTCGAGCTGCCCGGCGTGCCCGATGCGTTCCAGCGGCTCTGGACACCGCATCGTACCGCTTATGTGAGCGGCGGGCAGCAGGATCATACTGAGAAAACCTGCCCGTTCTGCACAGCCCCTTCGCGTAGTGATGAAGAATCGCTCATTGTTTATCGTGGAGAGCACGCCTTCGCTCTGCTAAACCTGTACCCCTATAATCCGGGGCATTTGCTCATCTGCCCGTACCGCCATATTCCTCTGTACGATCAGGCGAGTGAGGAAGAAACTCTCGAAATGGCACGCCTGACTCAGCGCGCGATGCGGGTTTTACGCGAAGTTTCCCATAATGACGGGTTCAATATCGGCATGAATCAGGGCAAAGTTGGGGGAGCGGGTATAGCCGATCATCTGCATCAGCATATTCTTCCTCGCTGGAGCGGTGACACCAATTTTCTACCCATTATTGCCCATACAAAAACTATGTCTCGAACCCTTGATGACATGCGCCAGATTATCGCGGACGGGTTCGCTCGCATGCCCTCATAGCCCCGCCTGAACGTTTCCGACAGTTATGTTACTTTGAGGGGCTATGAAACATTCACGTTAAGCCGCGTATGCAGGTATACTTCATGAGTGTTCCGAAGTCTTAACGCGACGTAAAAATACGCTCGTGACCTGCTCTTTAATCGCAAAATTGCTCTTGAAATCCTCCACACTCAACCATCATCTGGTACATTAATGCTTTTAGCGTGTGCATGTGGCAGGATAGAGATAGCAACATCACCGCTTGAAGCGCTCTTCCGGCTTCAACATTAACCGCATACCAACCACTCTCGAAAGCTGGTTTGTTGATGACAACATCCGCCGCTGGGTACAAGCGTACCCTTTTATCTCTCGCTCTCACGGGCTGTATTTTAGCTACGCCTGGATGCGTGGCATCCTCTCCCATGAGCCACAGCGGCGGAAATTCGACGGCATCTGAGGATAACCGAAACTCCTATGACGACGCCAGCGGCAACCCAACGCCGACAGCGGAACCTTCCCCTGCCAAGATCAAGCCCAGTGGGCCTGCACTCTTGCCTAGCGGCGCTCAAGCACCCCTGACACCCAGTGAACAGAGCCGTTATGACAACGGAGAATTTGTCGCGGCTACCGAGGAGCACCCCGCGTATAACGTTCACGAGCCTGAATTCGACCCTAAAGTCAAAGAGCAGGGTATTGAAGGGCCAGAAACGTTGCTTAAACGTCTCGCAAAATTCCATGAGTATGAGATTCTTACGAACCACGAAATGACTGATGAAGAGTCGCTGCAATTCTTCACCAAAGACTATAAATTTACCGAGCGTCCTTCGACGTTTGACACCCGCACCCCCGAAGACCGCGGGGATACGCCCGAAGAGTCCATGAAGTTTGACGATATGACCTCGGCGGGGTATTGGCCTGTGAACCCACTCTATAAGGTAGAGATTCTAAGCTCGGAAAAAGTCGGTTCTGGGGACTCTGCTGAATGGGTAGTGACGTATTCCTACAAACGCAACCGCTACGCCTGGTATAACGAGGAAAGCCTGCAAAACAACAAAATCTACCGCAACCGCGGTATGAACCGAGAAATGAAAGCCACGTTCGTCTATGTGAAGGGCGAAGGCTGGAAAATCAAAGAACTCGAAGTTTTGAAAAAGCTCTCCGTCTCACTCAGCAGCGACGAATTCTTCAAGAATGAGGAGTACTAGCCTCAGAGGAAAACGACAGCTCTATTCGCGTGTGAAAGGCAGGGTTACACTGAACGTATGAGGTACCCCAACCTGCTGGACTCAATTTTTAATGTTTCCACAGCAGCCGAACACGCACATGCCCTCATCTGGCGTGATGTGCAGTGGCGTGAAAGGCAGCCTTTTCTGCGTCTTGAACCCGTGGTGTTGGCGGATGCCTCAGGCGGCACAAGCATAAAACCCAGCGGCGATGTTATGAGCGTTCCCGTGACTCCGGGTGCGTTTCTTGGACTCCGGCTCGCGCTGGACGGTGCTGGGAACCTCCAAAAGTTCTGCGCCGGATACACACGCGGCAATACAGAAACCGGGCAGATACAGCGTGTAGCGTGCCCACAGGGAAACCGCCTAGAGAGCGGGAAACAATGCGAATATTGCGCCGCGCATGACGAGTTCACGGCTCTGCATACCGCGCATCTTTACGCGGGAACGCTGACCCCCGGAATGCGCGCCTACGCACAGCAACCCCACAGGCTTTATATCGCCACTTTTCCTGACGGAAGCTCTAAAGTCGGCACCAGCTCGCAACACTCAACACCGCGTCGTCTGGATGAGCAGGCCGTCGCCACAGCAACCTATATAGCCCAGGCGCCCGATGGGCTGCTGATTCGTGAAGCTGAGGATGCGGTAACTCGCATCGCCAATATTCCGCAGGTCAAACAGGTAGCGAGTAAATACCGAGCCTGGACTGAGCCGCTGCCCGGGGCTCAACTGCGGGCGGCGCATCAAAACACAGTGGAGCGCGCACATAAAGCGCTTACCGAATCTGGGCTATTAACGCAGCTTACCGCCCTAGATGAATCCTGGGTTCCCTCCGTGGCAATGAACCGCCCTTACGCGGCGTTGCGTGCGCAAAACCCGGAACCACTTGACGCATTCCCCAGCATCCTCAAAACCCGTGAAGCAGGTTTCTTCTGCACCGGAGCCGCAGGAAAATTCGTGACTGCTCACGTTGGAGACCCGGATGCCGCCGTGCTGATCAACACCGCAGAACTCGCTAACTATGTGGTGGAACCGACGGATACTCTCAGCGCCGTCACGGTACAGACCTCGCTTTTCTAGGTCGTCGTGTTCAAAACTTTCTGAGAGATCTCGTACAGGGAAATCTCGTCGCATGCTTATTAGTGCTTATAGCAGGGGAGCGGTATCCAGCCTGGTGTATAGCCGGTGCTGCGTTGCGAAGAACCCTCGCACAGGAATACACCACAAACGGTATAGAATGGTGAACATGTCAAAACCCCTAATTCGCCTTCTCGGACAGGGCATTCGCTACGCCAGCACGCTGCGCGGCGGCGGATCAGCATTCCCCGGTCTCGTGATGGAAAAACTACACCCACGATTTGTTGCCGAAGAACTCGCCAAACTGCCCTATGGCGTCGTCGTCGTTTCGGGGACCAACGGCAAAACAACCACCACCAAAATGGCTGTGCAGCTCCTCGAAGCACAGGGACTCAAAGTCTTCACCAACCGCACTGGATCAAACTTTGTGCGCGGTGTGGCGGCGGCACTGCTCGGAGCCATGGACCTTAGCGGTAAACTCGACGCAGACATTGCCGTACTAGAACTTGACGAAGCCCATGCTGTGCACTTCGTCAAAGCCGTCAAACCAAACTACGCATTGTTGCTGAACGTACTGCGAGACCAGCTCGACCGATTCGGCGAAATTGACACAACCCGCCGCATGCTCTCCACTGTAGCTGAAGCCACCACCGACACCGTGGTGCTCAACCGGGAAGACCCGCGCATCCTCTCGCTTGCTCAATCCGTAAAAACCGGAACAAACATCAGCTACTTTGGGCTCAACGAAACGCTGCGTTCCTTCTTCCCCTCGGACGACGAAATGCGCGCCGGAATCAATAACAACCGCGGCGAACTGCCCTCCGCAGACGTTACCCTCACCGCGTTCTCAGGTACCAGCGCAACCTTCGATCTCGCCGGCGAAACCTGCGAAGGAAACATCAACCTCTACGGCATTTACAATATCTACAATGCCGCCGGCGCCATTGCCCTCACCCGCGCGGTTCTGGGCGAAAAACTCAACAAACAAGCCCTTATCGACGAACTCGCTAAAATCACCCCGGCATTCGGTCGCGGCGAAACCCTCAACATCAATGGCCGCCCGCTGCAGCTTCTGCTTGTTAAGAACCCCAGCGGATTCCGCCTCTCACTCGCCAGCGCCAGCGCAGACGACTACGCCACCATGATCACCATCAACGACCAATACGCAGACGGTCGTGATGTCTCATGGCTATGGGACGTAGACTTCGACTCGCTGAGTGACACCGGCGTAGACATGGTCTCAGGGGTACGCGCCTGGGACATGGCGCTGCGCCTCGAACACGACGGTGTCCGAGTGGATGACGTCAACGAAAATCTCAGCGAAGCCCTCAGGAAATTCATCACCACCAGCGGTGACGCGCCCATGCGAATCTTCTGCACCTACACCGCAATGCTCGCCCTACGCGAAGAGCTCACCAAATTCACCGACGTCGAAAGGGTTTCGTAATGACCCACACCATTGCAGGAGAACCGGTTTCAAGCCCCAATAACGGCAAAACCCTGCGCATTCTTCAGCTATACCCCAAAGATATGAACATCTACGGGGACTGGGGAAACACCCTAGCGCTGGCACGCCGCGCACACGCCCACGGGTTCGACGTTGAAATTCTCGACTACAACCCCGGAGATACCTTCCCCGACGACGTCGATATTATTATCGGAGGCGGCGGCCAAGACTCCGGACAAACCGTAATTCAAGAAGACCTGCACGCCATAGGAGCTAAGCTCAAAAAGAATGCAGAAGACGGCATGCCCATGCTCGTGATCTGCGGGCTCTACCAGCTCTTCGGCAAAGAATTCCGCACCCACGAAGGCGAAACCCTCAAAGGTATCAACATCTTTGATGCCTACACGGTTGGCGGCAACGAACGTCTGATTGGCAACATCGTTGAAGACTCACAAGAATTCGGCACCATCGTGGGGTTTGAAAACCACTCGGGACTAACCTACCTCGGCGCAGGATGCGAGCCCCTGGCAACCGTGACCAAAGGCGTAGGGAACAACTCGACAGATCATCACGAAGGCGCTCGCGTGCACAATGTGGTGGGTACTTACCTGCACGGTTCGCTTCTGCCGAAGAACCCGAAGATTTCGGACTATCTGATTGAGGCGGCAGCACAACGCAAATATGGGGAGTTCACCCCTGAAAAAATTGATGACTCGATGGTCGAAAAAGCGCGCGCATCCGCTATGAAACGCCCCCGCTAGGGCAGATACTCGCCACAACATCCAAACAAACCGCGGGGTGCACACCAAAACTTTGACGGTATGCACCCCGCGAAACGCAGGTATGAAACTATCCGAGAACCGCGCGAAACCGGTATAGTGTAAAAGTATTGTGACGTGGCAACAGGGCAAGTACGCCGCCACGGGCGAAGAAGAGACAAGGGAGATACGAATGTCGGGTCACTCTAAATGGGCCACTACAAAGCATAAGAAAGCCGCAATTGACGCTAAGCGCGCAAAGGCTTTCGCAAAATTCATTAAAGCTATTGAAGTTGCGGCTCGTATGGGCGGCGCAGATATTTCTGGTAACCCCGCACTCGACCTAGCCGTCTCTAAAGCAAAGAAAAACTCCGTACCCAACGACAACATTGACCGCGCTATTAAGCGTGGCGCTGGGCTCACCGGTGAAACCATCGATTACACCGAGATCCTGTACGAAGCTCGTGGGCCTCAGGGCACCGCGCTCTACATCGAGTGCCTTACCGACAACCGTAACCGTGCGGCGTCAGATGTTCGCCTGGCAGTCACCCGTAACGGCGGCACCATGGCAGATCAAGGTTCGGTCGCCTTCCTCTTCGAACGCAAGGGCGTTGCCGAAGTTACCAAGACCGACGGTCTGACCGAAGACGATGTTCTTATGGCTGTGCTTGACGCAGGCGCCGAAGAAGTACTCGACGAAGGCGATGTCTTCACGGTTGTATCCGCCCCCACTGATCTACCCGAAATCCGTAAAGCGTTGGATGAAGCGGAACTTGATTACAACAACGACGACCCCGTATTCCGCCCCACCATGCAGGTAGATCTCGACCTCGAAGGCGCCAAGAAATTCCTCAAACTTGCAGATGCCATCGAAGAACTTGACGACGTGCAGAACGTATACTCCAACGCCAACGTCTCTGCCGACGTCATGGAACAGCTAGAGGCAGAGTAAAAAGCCTTTTATTCCTCATGCCCGAGCACGGATACGATACGGTACCAGACACCGGCATCGCAGCCACTCGGGCATGAACTATATACACAGCCCCGCCAGCGCAACAACGAAAGAGGACCATGAACGCAACTACGCAAGAAAACCATCCTCTTCGTAATGAGCCGCGCTCTGCTGGTGCCACCCGCATTATGGGTGTAGATCCGGGGCTTACCCGCTGTGGGCTCAGCATGATAGATATGACCGCCAACCGCAAAGCCAGCTTCATCAACGTGGGGATCGCGGGAACCGCCGCCGCTGAGCCTCTTGACGAGCGTATTCTGCGGATTTTTACCGTGACGCAAACCTGGCTTGATACCTATCAACCTGATGCTCTTGCTATTGAACGCATTTTTGCGCAGGAGCAGGTCAATACGGTGATTGGTACGGCCCATGCCTCTGGGGCGGTTATTTCTGCCGCGGCAGTACGCGGCATTCCGGTCTTCTTTCATACGCCTTCTGAAGTGAAAGCCGCCGTTACCGGCTCGGGGCGTGCAGATAAAGCCTCGGTCGGTCGTATGGTTACCAAGATTTTGGGGCTGGAAAAAATTCCTAAACCCGCCGATGCAGCAGATGCTTTAGCGATCGCAATCTGTCATGGCTGGCGCGGTGGCGGCATTGGTTCTGGCATTAATATGTCAGCGAATACGCAGACTCACCAGGGGTCACGCCCCGTGCGTGCACAGCATGCGAAGCTGACACCAGCACAACGAATCTGGCTTGAAGCTGAGGCAAAGACACGACGCTAAACTTATATCGGAAATATTTTCGATAAAGATTGCTATAAACTGTACATTCAGAAAAATATTCTAATATACTGGATAATGGCACCCACGTTGGCAGGGTCAAGGTAACAAGAGAGGGAAAAGATGATTGCGTCGTTAACGGGGCATGTAACCCATGTAGGGCTAGAGAGCGCAATTCTTGATGTCAATGGGTTTGGTATGCTCGTTCGGGCTACAGCACGTACCCTCTCAAATCTGCGCACGGGATCGACTGCAACCTTGTTGACCTCTATGATCGTGCGTGAAGACTCCATGACTCTCTACGGATTTGCAGAACCTGCAGAGCGAGAGGTCTTTGAGATGATGCTTTCGGTTTCGGGGATTGGCCCGCGTATCGCCCTTGCCGTCTTGAGCGTGCATACTGCTACCGAGGTTGAGCGAGCCGTTGCAACCGGCGACGATAAAGCCTTTACCAAAGTTCCGGGGATCGGGCCGAAAAGTGCGCGGCGCATTGTGCTAGAACTGGCTGGTAAACTCATTTTGAGCGAAGGTCAGGCCGAAGAAAACGCTCCCGCCCAAGGCATCGCATGGAAGCCCCAGGTTATGGATGCGCTCACCTCTTTAGGGTGGAGCGAAAAAGACGCAGATGCCGCAATCGACGCTTACGTGCAGCATAACCCAGATGCAGAAAAGGAAGCCGTTAGTGCTGCCCTGCGAGGGGTACTTGCCTCTCTGGGAGCGCAGAATACGGTGGGGCGGCATTAGCGGTACGCCAGTGCCGTAGGCTAAGAAGACTCGGTGTTCTCTTCCATAAAGGACGATATTGTGACTCAGAATCCATACGATAACGCTACATCCGGCGGATACGCGCCAGGGCAGGTTCCTGGGCAACGTCTGGTTGCAATGGAAGAAGAACCTGAGGAGAAAATGATTGAGGCGGCGCTGCGCCCTAAGTCACTTGACGACTTTGTAGGGCAAAAGCGTGTGCGTCAGCAGCTTTCCCTTGTACTCGAAGCCTCAAAAATGCGTGGGCGCAGTGCCGACCATGTGTTGCTTTCCGGTCCTCCCGGGCTGGGCAAAACTACCCTGGCAATGATTATTGCCGCTGAGATGGAGGCACCGCTTCGTATTACCTCCGGACCAGCGATTCAGCATTCGGGTGATTTGGCTGCGATTCTGTCTTCGCTCACACCGGGCGAGGTACTTTTTCTTGACGAAATACACCGTATGAGCCGCCCGGCAGAAGAAATGCTCTATATGGCGATGGAAGATTTCCGTGTGGATATTGTGGTTGGCAAAGGCGCCGGAGCAACTTCGATTCCACTTGAGCTTCCTCAATTTACGTTGGTAGGTGCCACAACCCGGGCAGGCCTGCTTCCCGGTCCGCTGCGTGACCGTTTTGGTTTTACCGGGCACCTTGAGTTCTATTCTGTGCCCGAGTTAGAACTTGTACTTCGCCGAAGCGCTGGTTTGATGGATATGCGTATCACGAGTGAAGGATATGCCGAGATCGCCGGTCGTTCGCGCGGAACCCCGCGTATTGCAAACCGTTTGCTGCGCCGTGTGCGAGACTGGGCGCTCGTCAATGATGTTCATGATATTAACTCTCATGATGCCGCGACCGCCCTTGATATGTATGAGGTGGATGCGCGCGGCCTCGACCGTCTAGATCGCGCCGTTTTAGAGTCTCTTATCCACAAATTCGGTGGGGGACCGGTGGGTCTTTCAACTCTTGCTATTGCGGTGGGGGAAGAAACCGAGACTGTAGAAACTGTCGCTGAACCTTATTTGGTGCGTGAGGGTTTGATCGGTCGCACCCCGCGCGGGCGCGTAGCACTGCCTGCGGCTTGGGAACACTTGGGGCTTGAGGCACCTGAAATTAACCTCTAGTACCCGCTGCTGCTCAGTGAGATCGGAGACTAGGTACAGGCACCGTCTTCGTTGCGATACACCTTTGTGTGGGTTATAAGCTAAAAATGGTGCGTTAGCTATCCGCATAAAAGGTGCCCGAGCATTGTCAAAACGGCGAATATTGCTTGAGAAAATCTACACGCAGATCATGAAACGAGTAGGGAAACACAGCCCTCTCGCGTAGGATGGATAGGTAGTGCACAGATAAAACGTCAAAATATCCGTAGGAATTACCAACCTGCGGCGGTGGGCTTGCGCCTACGGAGAGGAAACATATGGACGTCAATTCGCTTATGATGATTCTTGTCGTCGTCTTTGCTGGGTTTTTAATTTACAGCAGTTTTAGGCGGCAGAAGCGTCAGTTCCAAGCGCTGCGGGATATGATCGCTTCGCTTAAACCCGGGGACGAAGTCATGACACGTGGGGGTCTATACGGCAAAATTGTCTCCGTTGATGCTGAGGCGCAGAAAGCCAAACTTGAGATTGCTCAAGGCACCGTCATCACCATTAACCCACACTCGATTGCGCAGGTTATTACGGCTGCTGAAGATTCTGCCGAAGGTGCTGGCGCATCCGAAGAAACAAGCTCTGACGTTTCAGAGACCAAAGAATAACTGGTCAAGGAGTTTCGCCGCTAAAAGGGGGAGCTCCTTATCTCATGCACATAAGAATATCTAGAACATAGAACTAGTAAGGGGCACATATGGCTAGGCGTTCACCGCTTGCAGCCGCGCGAGGCGCCCTCGTCTCGATGGTTTTGCTCATGATCCTTATGGCCGCTGGTATTTTTGGTACCACGCAAGCCGGTGGGTCGTGGGGAGCAAAACTAGCACTTGATTTATCTGGTGGTACCCAGATGATCCTCTCACCCAAAGTGAACGGGTCGAACGACACCAACGTTAGCCAGGAGCAGCTGAAACAGGCCGTTGAAATTATTCGTCAGCGCGTTGACGGTGCGGGCGTTTCGGAAGCAGAAGTTACAACGTCCTTCGGCTCTGGAAACAACGTTGTGGTTTCGGTTCCTGGAAATATCAGCCCAGAAACCCGTGAGCTTATTCAGGCATCCGCCAACATGACCTTCCGCGCGGTGCTGCAGTCCTCATCGCCCGGTACAGCAGTACCTGAGGAATCACGCACTCCTGACGATAAACTCCCAAAGCCTACCGCAGAGCCACAGGAGGATAACGGTTCAGATACCAACTGGATTACTCCTGAGCTTTATAAAGAGTTTGAGGCTAAAGACTGCTCCGCGGGCAATAATGAAGAAGCGGAAGCGGCAGACCCTAAGAAAGCTATCGTGGCGTGCTCTACCGATGGCAACGAGAAATTCATTTTGGGCCCGGTAGAACTCAACGGTAACGATATTTCGACAGCAAGTCACTCGCAAGAAACTAGCGGGCAGGGCATTAACACCGGTCGCTGGACCGTGAACATTGAGTTCAAAGATGATTCGTCTAAATCGGCACGTGAAACTTTTAAGAACGTGACGGCCCGTTTGAACGCTATTCGCGGTCAGAACCCGAACGATCCCCGCAGCCGCTTCGCTATTATGCTCGACGGTAAGGTTTTGTCGTCGCCCGTCTCGCAGGCGGTTATCGCGGACGGCAAGCCGCAGATTACCGGTAACTTCTCAGAGCAGGAAGCTAAGAATCTTGCCGATCAGCTGAAGTACGGTGCTCTCCCGATTAGCTTCTCTATTCAATCAGAGCAGCAGATCTCTGCAACTTTGGGTGCAGAACAGCTTAAAGTGGGTATTCTGACCGGTCTGATTGGTCTGCTTTTGGTCTTCGTGTACTCACTGTTCCAGTACCGTCTGCTCGGGTTTGTGACAATGGCTTCTTTGGTAGTTGCGGGCATTATCTCGTATGAGGCCATTGTGCTTTTGGGATGGGCCCTAAACTATCGCCTCTCCCTGGCGGGCGTTGCCGGTTTGATTGTGGCAATTGGTGCGACGGCAGACTCCTTCATTGTGTACTTCGAGCGTATTCGTGATGAAATTCGTGCCGGACGTACAATACCGGCGGCTGTCAGTCACGGGTGGAAGCGCGCGTCCCGAACTATCCTGGCTTCTAAGGCTGTGAACCTTCTGGCGGCAGTAGTGCTGTACGTGGTGTCAGTTGGTTCGGTGAAGGGTTTCGCATTTACCTTGGGTCTTACCGCGATTGCAGACCTGGTTGTGGTGTATCTCTTCACCCACCCCGCACTTACTCTGCTTGCAAATACACGATACTTTGGCGAGGGGCACCGCCATTCCGGGCTTTCACCGGAATCCTTGGGGGCAGCGCCCCTATACCGAGGCGCCGGTCGTTTCCGCTCGTCAAAGGAATCTACACTCAGTATTGCGGAGCGTCGACGTGCTGAGCGCGCCGCTGCAGGAGAAGCAACAAATGATGAGAAGGAGGCGTAATCATGGCTGCTGAAGTTAAGCCTAATGTTTTTGCGCGCTTCGGTAATGACCTGCACTCGGGTGCCCGGTCTTATCCTTTCATCGGCAAGCGTCGCCTCTGGCTCTTACTTGCGGTTCTGCTGATGGCGGTATCTGTTGCCATACCGCTTGTAAGTGGTGGATTTAACCTGGGTATTGATTTCCGTGGCGGCTCGGAATTTGTGGTATCTCGAACCACTCACACTGAGGTATCTGAGGGCGAAAACGCCGTGAAAGAGCATGCACCCTCGGCTTCAGATGTGCGTGTTACAAATATCGCCCCCGGAACTATCCGCGCTCAAATGAGCAAGCTCTCTGATAACGAAACCCTCAGTGTCAAGAAAGCTCTGCAAGATGCTTATGGTGTGAGCGAGAACGACGTAACCTCTTCTTACGTTGGTCCTACCTGGGGCGAAGACGTAACTCGCCAGGCATTCTTTGGGTTGATCGTGTTCGTGATCCTTGCCCTGATCGGCATGGCGTTCTATTTCCGCACGTGGAAGATGTCGCTGGCCTCTATAGCCGGGTTGCTTTTTACCGTAGTTGTTACGGTAGGAATTTACGCGGCTCTCGGATTCGAGATTACCCCGAGTGCGATCATCGGTTTCTTGACAATCTTGAGCTACTCACTGTACGACTCGGTGGTGGTTTTCGATAAGATCCGCGAGAACACTGAGGATGCTTTCTCCCGTAAAGACAGGACATTTGCGGAAGGCATTAACCTTGCGGTGAACCAGACGCTAGTGCGTTCAATTAACACCGCTATTGTTGGTGTTCTTCCGGTGGGCTCGATCCTCTTTATCGGCGCGTTTATGCTGGGCGCCGGTACTCTGCAAGATCTCTCGCTGTCATTGTTCGTCGGTATTCTGGTCGGCATGGTCGGTACACTCTTCGTATCGGCGCCGCTTTATGGAACCCTACGTTTGGGCGAGCGGAAGATTCTCGCCCACACACGTAAGGTTGAGGAATACCGCGCGAGTGGTCAGGCAGAGGCGGATGCCGCATCTGAGGATGACGATGATAAACCGCGTAAACGCCGTAAACCGAGTTTTGAAGTCAACGTTATAAACGCAGACCAATAACTTGACTGGGGCATATAAGTGAATAATCATAGGGGGCGTTCTCACAAGAGCGCCCCCTATGGTTTATGTAACACCTACAATAAATCTTGAAAGTGTCACTGTATGAGTTTGCCGCACTTGCACAACAGTGAGTAGGATAAATAAACACATGAGAGTCTCACTCAAGATATCGTGATATCGCAGGTTTTATGGTGATGCGTGGGTCGATGATGATTCTCAATACGTGGAGGGCACGAGGAAGAAGGCAGAAAGATGAGCGCAGCAGGATCTCCCGTAATCCCCGATAACGAAGGCGGCATGCAGACGCAGCCGCCTAAGAAAATTGTGCGTGGCTCTCACCGTGTGATGGCGGCATCCGGACGTGTGCCTAACCGTTTGGTTTTTGGTCGCCGCATGCTTTCAACATCTGGGGGAGCCAATGAAAGCGCATCCGTACGTTTCTCACCGCTTTTGGCGCCTGTTGTACGCGCCGTGCGGAAATATCACCCAGATGAAGATATTCAAGTTCTGCAGCGTGCCTTTGAAATAGCGAATAAATATCACGAAGGTCAAAAACGTAAAAGTGGCGATCCGTATATTACCCACCCCGTTGCCGTGACCGCGATTCTTGCTGAAATGGGCGCGACCGGTCCTGTCTTGGCAGCGGGGCTTCTGCATGACACAGTCGAAGACACCGAATACACCATGGAAGAGCTCACAGAGGAGTTCGGCGAAGAGGTTGCTTACCTTGTCGATGGTGTGACAAAGCTCGACAAAATGACCTATGGCGAGCACGCATCCATCGAGACTATTCGCAAACTCGTGCTATCGATGAGTAAAGATATTCGTGTGCTTCTTATCAAACTTGCCGATCGTCTGCACAATGCACGTACGTGGCGTTTTGTAGCTGCAGGGTCGGCGGCGCGGAAAGCTGAAGAAACTCTTAAAATTTATGCTCCGCTGGCCCATCGCCTGGGACTCAACACCATCAAGTGGGAGCTTGAGGATCTATCCTTCGCCGCGATGAGCCCCGAAATATATGCCGAAATCGTGCGTATGGTGGGGGAGCGTACCCCCAAACTTGAAAAATTTCTTGATGAATCACGTAGCAAAATTACAGAGCGTTTAGACTCGGTGGGGCTTGAGGCTACGGTGACGGGTCGCCCGAAGCATTACTATTCCATTCATCAAAAAATGAAAACCAAAGGGCGTAGTTTTGACGAGATTAACGATATTCTCGCGGTGCGCATTATGGTCGAAACGGATGAACAATGTTACACCGTTTTAGGGCATATACTTTCACTCTGGCCTGCTATGCCAGGGCGTTTCAAAGATTATATTAAGAATCCTAAAAATAACAATTATCAATCATTACATTTGACGGTTTATGGGCCGGGTAATTTACCGTTGGAAATTCAAATCCGCACCTATAAGATGCATGAGGAAGCGGAATACGGTGTTGCCGCGCACTGGCGATATAAAGCGGCTTCGCGGGGGGAGAAAATAACCCAGCAGAAACACGAGCCGGGGGCGCATACCTCTGCCATGAATGTGGGGATTTTGCAGTCTATTGCCGAAATCTCTAACTCCAACCCTGAGTCAGATAAATTCTATGAGTCTTTGGCGGAAACTCTCGATACTGATGAGATCGTGGTGCTCACTCCCGACGGTGAAGCAATTGCTCTTCCCGCCGGGTCAACCCCCGTAGATTTCGCTTACGCTATTCACTCTGAAGTGGGGGATCGTACCGTTGGCGCTAAGGTGAATGGGCGCCTAGTGCCACTTCATACAGTGCTGCCCACGGGTTCAACAGTCGAAATTACGACTACCAAAAATGAGGACGCTGGCCCCAGCGAAGACTGGCTCAAATTCGTGCGTTCATCGCGAGCGCGAACAAAGATTCGTCAGCATTTCGCAAAAGAACGCCGTCTTGAGGCGCTGGATCGCGGGCGTGAAGCTCTCACTAAGAGCATGCGCAATAATGAGCTGCCGCTGCAGAAGATGATGAGCCCAGAGCTCATGACGCAGGTAGCTCAACAGCTGCACAAGAATGACGTTGCAACGCTATACCGAGCAATTGGTGAGAACGAAATATCGCCAAAGCAGGTGATTGATTCTCTTGTCGAGCTCTATAACGGCGACCAGATTGAAGAATCCGAGGTTGAGGTTAGCGACTTTGATGAGACCCTGCTTAAGCAGACTCACCGTGCTGTCAGCGATAACGGCGTGGTCGTTCCAGGTGCCGAGGGCGTGCTGACGAAGATTGCGCGATGCTGCACACCAGTTCCGCCCGATGACATCATTGGCATGGTGACTCGGTATAACGGTATTTCAGTACATAGGCGCGACTGCCCCAATATGCGTAATGCCGATGAGGAGCCCCGTATTACCACAGTGGAGTGGGCTTCATCCCCGGACGCCATGTACCGCGTGCAGATTCAGGTGGAGGGCCTGGACCGTAAGGGTCTGCTCAGCGACCTCATCCGAGCTATTTCAGAGGCCGGAGTAAGCATTCTGGATGCGCGCGTGCACACCTCTGAGGATCGTACCGTCATCGACCGGTTTGCGGTTGAGCTAGGGGACAGGTTTATGCTGGAGCATGTCTTGAACGTTGTGCGCAACGTTGCGGGCGTCTATAAGGCGTATCGTCTCACCGGTGCCAAGCCAGCGGCTGCATAGTCTTACAGTAGGTGCGTGAAAATCTGCGCAGGGTGTGTAAAGCGTGTAAGCAGGGCATAGCTTGGCAGATAAACACAAAAAATCCGGGGTCTCCCGATAGGGAAAACCCCGGAATTTTTTGTACCTTCGTAAGAAGGAGGAACAAGCTTTAGGCGTTAAAACCTTCAAGGGTTGCCGCCCAGGCGCGGCGCGCCTCCAAAGCCTCCTGCGCCTTGGCGATCTTCTTAGCATCGCCGGAGGCCTGTGCTGCCTGTAGCTCAGATTCAAGCTCGGCGAGCGAATCCTGGATCTGGGTGAGCAGCGAGTTTGCTCGGGCTGCTTTAGCGGGATCGTTCTTCTTCCATTTAGCGGCTTCTGCACCGTTGATTTCATCCTGAATCTTACGAAGCTCAGAATCTATACGGCGCAAATCTGCGCGCGGAACTCGACCAGCTGCATCCCAACGATCAAGGATCTTCTCAAAAGCCTTTTTAGCGGCAGAAATGTCGGTTACCGGCAACAGGGCACGAGCTTCAACTAGGAGAGCCTCTTTAACCTTGAGATTCTCGGCATACGCTTCGTCCTGTTGTGCTTCGGCGGCGTTGCGGGCATCAAAGAAGACATCCTGAGCGGCACGGAAACGCGCCCACAGTTTATCGTCCTCACGACGAGAACCGCGCGGAACTTCCTTCCAAGCACGCATCAACTTGCCATATTCACGTGAGGTTTCAGACCAATCGGTCGAAGAAGACAACTGCTCAGCGCGAGCGATCAACTCTTCCTTCGCGCGTTTGATGCGGGCGTTACGGTCGTCAAGCTGCGAGAAATGAGCACGACGGTTGCGGTCGAAGGTGGTGCGGGCGGCGCGGAATCGTTTCCACAGCTCGTCCTCAACTGATTTCGCCAAATGAATTTCACGCTGTGCTTGTTTCCATGCCTCGAAGAGCTCGTTCATACGGGCGTGAGAATTCTTCCAGTGGATTTTCTCAACATCTTGAGCCGCAATCTGCTCAGCCTCAGTAACGATCTCTTCGCGCGCCGCCAGAGCACGTTCACGGTTCTCGGCACGTTCCTGCTGCTGAGCCTCGCCCAGTTTAATAATGCGTTCGTTCAATGCGGATAGGCGCTCCTGCAAGCTTGCGTAATCGCCCACCATATTGCGCACACCAATTTGCGCACCGATGGAGGTGATACCCTTTTGCAGATCTGCCGCCGGGGAATTATTCTCAACACGCGATTCGAGCAGAGAGACCTGTGCCTCAACGTTCTCGAACTTGCGGGCGAAATATGCCAGGGCTTCTTCTTCGGATGCACCGGGCAACTGCCCTACGGCGTACTCTTCACCCTCAACAATCACAAAAACATGACCGTCATCGGATACACGACCAAACTTACGTGCCTGCTCAAGGTTTACCTGGGTGTCGTCGGATTTAATAGTCACCGCTATAACTCTCATTCACTAGGGGCATGAAAAACCTATCGGAAGAATAGGCTCTATGTCATGCCGGGGAAACGTCTCATGGCTATAGGCCGAAACATATAGCGCATCTATACAGCATAGCGGGTGTATACAGTTTATACATCCTATAGTGGCATGTGACGCGCCAGAATAGGCGCGAAGTTTTGCGGTTCGCTGTGGGCGCATCCTTGCTATGATTAAAAGGCTGTGCGCGTCACACAATATGGCGCACATCTGATACCACGATTTCAAGGAGAGAAGCATATGGCTCGCAAGGCATCGCTGTCTGGTTTTCCGGAGTATTTACCGGCTGAACGACTTGTTGAGAACCATGTTCTTGACACTCTGCGTAAGACCTTCGAGCTTCACGGTTTTTCTTCGATTGAGACCCGTTCGGTTGAGACTATTGAGCAGCTTCTTCGCAAGGGTGATATTGATAAGGAAGTTTACTCGATCTCTCGCCTGTTGGATGATAACGCCACTAAAACTAAAGAAAAACTTGCTCTGCATTTCGATCTGACCGTACCTTTCGCGCGGTACGTCGTTGAGAACGCTGGGTATTTGAATTTCCCGTTCTCTCGCTACCAGATTCAGAAAGTTTGGCGCGGCGAGCGCCCGCAGGAAGGGCGTGCACGCGAGTTTACCCAGGCTGATATTGATGTTGTGGGTGATGGTGAACTGCCTTTCCGCTATGACGTGACCCTCGCTCTCGTTGTCGTGGATGCACTCTCAAAACTTCCTATTCCCGATTTCAAACTTCGGGTGAACAACCGCAAACTTGCGGAGGGTTTTTATCTTGGGCTGGGACTTACCGATACAGCCGCGGTGCTGCGTTCCATCGACAAACTTGAAAAAATTGGCGCGGATGCGGTGGCGCAGGAACTTCAGCGTGAGGTTGGCGCCTCTGAAGAGCAGGCTCAGGCAGCCCTAGAGCTTGCGCAGATTCGTACCGAGGATTCATCTTTTGTGGCCCAGGTCCGTGAACTCGCTGAGCGGTACAAGGTTGAGCATGAACTTCTTGATCGAGGTGTTACCGAGCTTGCCGAAGTTATCGATGAGGCTGCCCGCCGCGCTCCCGGAAAAGTTCTTGCCGATCTCTCTATCGCACGCGGGCTGGATTATTACACCGGTACTGTCTACGAGACTATGCTCGTGGGACATGAATCGTTAGGGTCGATTTGCTCGGGTGGTCGGTACGAGTCGCTGGCCTCGAACGGGAAGAAAACCTATCCCGGAGTCGGGCTGTCAATTGGGGTAACCCGCCTGGTGGCGCGCATCCTCTCGCAGGGGTTTGCACAGGCTACCCGTAAGGTTCCCTCTGCGGTATTTATCGCCCTCACTAATGATGAAGGCTGGTCTGCCGCTAACGATGTCGCCGATGCACTCCGGTCGCGTGGTATCGCCTGTGAAGTTTCGGCGAATGCAGCAAAATTTGGTAAGCAGATCAAATATGCTGAAAAACGCGGTATTCCCTTCGTATGGTTTATTTCGACGGGGGATAACGGCGAGCTGGCGCACGAGGTTAAGGATATCCGTTCGGGGGAACAGGTTGCTGCGGACCCCGCGAGCTGGATGCCGCCAGAAGAAGACCTGAACGTGCGTGTAGTGCCTGCTGAGAGCATCAGCTCATAAAATATTGAGGGTGTCGCCACACTATAGTGAGTGGCGGCATTACAATGGGAAAATGCGCACGCAGTGTGCGTATCTTAAAAATCAAGCGCATGCACCCGGCTACTGTCTATAGTCGTGAGGTGCCTGCAATGAAAGGAATGCAGTGCTTCGCACCCATACCAATGGCGAGCTCACCGCCGCCAACATCGGAGAAACCGTAACCCTCACCGGCTGGGTAGCTCGTCGTCGTGACCACGGCGGCGTAGCTTTCGTCGATTTGCGTGATCGCGCGGGCGTCACCCAGTGCGTGTTTCATAACGAAGATGATTTTGAACACCTACGCAATGAATACGTTCTGCGTGTAACCGGTCAGGTGACCAAGCGCCCTGAGGGAAATGAAAACCCGAATCTTGCAACCGGTGAAATTGAGGTTGAAGTTTCTGCGGTTGAGGTTCTCAATACTGCAGCACCGCTTCCATTCCAGATTGACGAGCATGTTGAGGTTGGTGAAGAGGCGCGTCTGCGCTACCGTTACCTCGATCTTCGCCGCCCCGAACCTGCTCGCATCATGCGCCTGCGTTCCGACGCTAACCGCGCGGCACGCAACCTGCTTGCTGATGACGGTTATCTAGAGGTTGAAACCCCCACTCTTACCCGATCAACACCCGAAGGTGCCCGTGACTTCCTGGTTCCTGCGCGTTTGGCACCTGGTTCTTGGTATGCGTTGCCGCAGTCACCTCAGCTGTTTAAACAGCTCCTGCAGGTGGGCGGCATTGAAAAGTACTACCAGATTGCTCGATGCTACCGTGATGAGGACTTCCGCGCGGACCGTCAGCCTGAGTTCACTCAGCTCGATATTGAGGCATCCTTCGTAGATCAGGACGATATTATTGACCTGGGCGAGCGCATTGTCGAGGCTGTCTGGAACCTGATTGATGTGCAGATTCCCCGTCCTATTCGCCGTATGACCTATACCGAAGCGATGGAGAAATACGGTACCGACAAGCCAGATCTGCGTTTTGGTCTTGAGCTGACCGAACTTACCGATTACTTTGCCAACACCACTTTCCGTGTGTTTAAGGCTCCCTACGTGGGTGCCGTGGTAATGCCCGGCGGCGCTTCTCAGCCGCGCCGCACCCTGGACGCATGGCAGGAATGGGCAAAGCAGCGCGGTGCGAAGGGTCTGGCCTATGTACTGGTGCAGGAAGACGGCGAACTGACTGGTCCTGTTGCGAAGAACATCACTGATGAGGAACGTGCAGGTCTTGCTGCAGCAACCGGCGCCAACCCCGGGGACTGCATCTTCTTCGCCGCCGGTGAAGCTAAACAGGCACGTGCTCTGCTGGGCGCTGCCCGTGTTGAGATCGGTCACCGTACCGGCCTTATCAAGGACGGCGAGTGGTCGTTCCTGTGGGTTGTGGATGCGCCTCTCTTCGAGTCTGCCGCAGAGGCCACCGAGTCAGGAGATGTCGCACTGGGGCACTCAGCATGGACTGCCGTGCACCACGCCTTTACAGCGCCAAAACCCGAGTTCTTGGATACCTTCGACAAGGACCCTGGTTCGGCGCTGGCATACGCCTACGATATCGTCTGCAATGGTAACGAGATCGGTGGCGGTTCTATCCGTATCCACCGCCGTGACGTGCAGGAACGTGTTTTTGCGGTCATGGGAATTGGCGAGGAAGAAGCACAGGAGAAGTTCGGCTTCTTGCTGGACGCCTTCAAGTACGGCGCACCTCCGATGGGCGGTATCGCATTCGGATGGGATCGCATTATCTCGCTTCTTGCGGGGGTAGATTCAATTCGCGAGGTTATTGCCTTCCCGAAGACCGGTAACGGCTATGACCCGCTGACTGCCGCACCCGCGCCGATCACGCCGCAGCAGCGCAAGGAAGCAGGCGTTGATTTCAAGCCGAAGAAGAAGGATGAAGACGAGAAGTAGTTCTTACTTGAAAATTCCTGCGTGTGAGCGCTGAGAGGAAAGCGGGCTGTAGATATACCACGGTGTATACGCAGCCCGCTTTCGTCGTTTCGGTGCACATTCGTGTATGGGTTAGCTATTCTGGAAAGAGTCCCCGTACGAAAGGCATGAACCTATGCGCATCCTCATGACAGGCGCCAGTGGCAGTGGCAAAACCACATTTGCCGGAAGACTTGGTGCGATTTTAGGAATACCGCATACCGAAATGGATTCTTTGCACTGGGGCGAGAACTGGACGCCCCGCCCCAGTTTTGAAGCAGATGTGGATGAACTCGCGGCGCAGGATTCGTGGATTACAGAATGGCAGTATTCGCAGGTGCGTGAGCGTCTTCTAGAGCGTGCTGATACCGTCATTTACCTGCATTATCCGAGATGGTTTGTTGAGCAGCGGGTTATTCGAAGAACCCTGCACCGAGCAGTGACTCGTGAAGAACTTTGGGCTGGAAATACTGAGCCGCCTCTGTGGAGCGTTTTTACTGACCCCGAAAATATGATTCGCTACACCTGGAGCAGCTACCCTAAATATGCGCCTCTTATGGCCGAAGCACGCAGGAATCACCCTGACAAACGATATATCGAATTCCGAACACCCCGTGAAGCAGAGAAATTTTTGCAGGCGGTACAGCTTCGCGGAAGTATCTGAAAATTTTAGAAATACCGAAAGGCAGAGGCAGTACCCATGCGAGTTATTTTGCAGCGTGTAAGCCGCGCATCCGTGCGTGTAGAGAATAAAATCGTTGGGGCGATTGAAGAAACCGGGTATCTTGCACTCGTCGGTATTACCCATGAGGACGGCGAGGCACAACTGGCGAAAATGGCGGATAAGACCGCTAACCTGCGCCTTTTTGATGGCGAAAAATCCGCGCTTGAGGTTGATGCGCCCGTTCTCGCCGTTAGTCAATTCACGCTCTACGGAGATGCGAAAAAAGGCAGGCGCCCGTCGTGGTCGAAAGCGGCTCCGGGCGCTGTCAGCGAGCCGATTTTTGAGGCTTTTGTCCAGAAGCTCCGCGCTATCGGGCTCCGTGTTGAAACAGGAGTTTTCGGCGCCGATATGCAGGTTGAACTCGTTAATGACGGACCGGTAACCCTCATTCTCGATAGCGAAACCCTCTAGATGCCGCGTATACGCACGGTAGAGTTGAAATATGGCAGATTCGCTTTTTGACCTTGACCTTCCAGACGACGAAGATCGCGTAAAATTTGCGTCCACACCGTCTTCACGTACCGCATCCCAAGCACCCTTGGCAGTACGTATGCGCCCGCGTCACGTCGATGAAGTTTTTGGACAAGTCCATCTGCTGACCCCAGGGTCTCCGCTTCGTGTGCTTGCCGGTGCCGATAAGTCTGGACCAGCAGGACCTTCATCTGTTATTTTGTACGGCCCTCCCGGCACCGGGAAAACCACATTGGCGCATGTCATCGCACGTGCGCCGGGGCGTAAATTCGTCGAACTTTCCGCTATTACCGCCGGAGTTAAAGACGTTCGCGCTGTTATGGACCAGGCGCTGTTAGACCGTGACATGTACGGAACCACAACGGTGCTTTTTCTTGACGAGATTCACCGGTTTACGAAGGCCCAGCAAGATGCGCTGCTGCCTGGAGTTGAAAACCGCTGGGTTATTCTTGTGGCGGCGACGACGGAAAACCCCTCGTTCAGCGTGATTTCGCCTCTTCTGTCACGTTCGCTTTTGCTTCGAGTGCATTCTTTGGAGCCAGCCGACATTGAGTCTTTAATTAACCGAGCGCTCGAAGACCCCCGCGGGTTCAACGGTGCCGCTGTGATTGATGAAGATGCCCGTGCCCACCTTGCCGCGGTATCCGGCGGCGATGCACGCCGCTCGCTAACGTCTTTAGAGGCCGCAGCCGCCATAGCCTTCAGCGAGAATGAGCAGGCCGAATCCCCGGACGAGAACGCGGAAGCTGGGGGAGAGGTAAACCCTAGCGAACCCGTGCGCATTACTCTGGCACATGCCCAGGAAGCCGTTGACCGTGCTGCCGTTCGCTACGATAAAGACGGCGATCAGCACTACGACGTGATTAGCGCCTTTATTAAATCTATACGCGGTTCCGACGCCGATGCCGCCGTCCACTACCTGGCGCGCATGCTCGAAAGCGGCGAAGACCCGCGTTTTGTGGCGCGGCGCATTATGATTGCGGCGAGTGAAGATATTGGCCTTGCCGATCCGCAGGCACTTCAAGTAGCGACCGCCGCCGCCCAGTCGGTGGCGCTGGTTGGTATGCCGGAGGCGCGTATTATTCTGTCGCAGGCGGTGATCTACTGTGCTTTAGCACCCAAATCAAATGCGGCATATGTGGCTATTAATAAGGCAATAGCAGATGTACGATCTGGGCTTTCGGGGCAGGTTCCGGTTCATCTGAGGGACGCCCACTATGCGGCCGCAGCCGACTTGGGACACGGTGACGGATATATTTATGCGCACGATGAGCCGGGGCATGTGGCAGCCCAACAGTATATGCCGGATACTTTGCGGGGCAAGGTCTACTACGAGCCGACGCAGTATGGATTTGAACGAACCCTGGCTGAACGGCGCGAGCGTATCCGAGAAATTCTGAATCGAGCCGATAGCTAACCGAACAGAAAAGCGGTATGCACCACCTCGGCCGTGGTGTATACCGCTAGAGTGAGATGTGATAGATAAACTCCGAATGCGCACCAGACCCTTATGAGCCCGGAAGTCGGTCGCACATCCGGTGTACTGCCTTTATTCTATGACATGGTAAAGATTCGGTAAAGGAACTTCTGTCATAAAGTTTTGAGGGAGTGTCATAATGTGTTCTTGCGCATGGTTGAGAACACAAAATTTGTGCGGTACTCAGCTAGATTCTGAATGCGAACCACGGTAGACTTGATGGGTCTGGCAGTCTCGTTATATCTACTATATAGCGCAGTATATTGTGTTTTGGTTTAGGAATAACGCTGACGTAGTGCTGGGGTACTCTGCCCCAAACTCTCCGCCCCACCACCCGGTGCGGGTAAACCGAGGAGGCCAGCTCCAAAAAGATAAGAGCCCTTAGCGTGAATACATGAGGGTTCTGCACTATGAAAGGTAATTGTGGCTAAAAATAACCGCACCCGCCGTACCGTGCGTCAGTCCCGTGCTTTGGGCATCGCACTGACCCCGAAGGCAGAAAAGTACCTTGAGCGCCGTCCTTATGGCCCCGGTCAGCATGGTCGTGCCCGCAAGAAGGCTGATTCTAACTACGCTACCCAGCTGAAGGAAAAGCAGCGTCTGCGCGCTCAGTACAACATTCGTGAGGCACAGATGCGCCGCGCATACCTTGAAGCAAAACGTGTCGAGGGTCAGACCGGTAAGAACCTGGTTGAGCACCTTGAGACCCGTCTTGACGCTCTGGTTCTGCGTTCGGGCTTTGCTCGCACCATTGCACAGGCTCGTCAGATGGTTGTACACCGTCACATTATGGTTGACGGTGTGCGCGTGGATCGTCCTTCGTTCCGCGTCAAGCCCGGTCAGCTGATTCACGTTCACCCGAAGTCTGAGAAGACCACTCCTTTCCAGGTCGCAGCTGCGGGCGAGAACCAGGCAGTTCTGCCTGAGGTTCCGGCATACCTGAACGTCGAAATCGAGAAGCTGCACGCTAAGCTCGAACGCGCCCCCAAGCGCGAAGAGATCCCTGTGGTCTGCGATGAGCAGCTGGTTGTTGAGTACTACTCACGCCTAGCATAATCTCGAATTTTCGAGAAGGGTAACCCCTACCTACGGTTCGGCTGTAGGAGGGGTTATTTTTATTGCATAATGTCTTGTGAGCTATTACCGGTTTAATAGACGGTACAACATTTTATTGAAGGTGTTTACTTGCTTCGGAACCCAAAATTCAGGTCGGTGGTGTATGACTAACCTGAGGATTATTCCTTGATGTTGCATCTTATGCATGTCTTATAGAGTTTGATGAGGGTAATAAACGTGGAATCTGAACTGTAACGAGATGCCGCAGGAAGTGTAAATTTTTTATAAAACCCCTGGTAGAGCTGTATATTTTGACGACAAGCGGCGTTCAAAATGGGCATGCACAAGGTTTTTCATTTATGATGGAGTAAGCTGTGGGTACGGTTTTTCTGTGTGCTCGCTTCAAAACTCGTTTCTCGCGGGCGCCCACTGTGTTTTATTACTGGTTGATATAGGAAAGAGGTCGTGATGAGTGGTGGAGACATTGCAGGTCTGATAGCTGCCGGTGTTTTCGCAATTCTTGTGGCGTTACTTGCTTTACCTATTATTCGCCTGACTAAAGTTTTCGATGAACTTATCGTGACCATTCGTTCACTCAACCAGAGCACATCGCCTTTGATCGACGAAGTTACTAAAACAGTCGTTACCACGAATGAGCAGCTTGAGAAGGTAGACGGTATCACCTCTAACGTATCCGATGCTTCCGCGAACGTTTCTGCCCTGTCTTCTTTGGTGACCTCAACTGTGGGGCAGCCCCTTATTAAAGTTGCTTCGTTCTCATACGGTGTCCGTCAGGCATTCCGCGGTAAGAAGCCTGGTGACGATGATCGTGCAGCTGGTACTTCACAGGGAGGTGAACAGTAATGGGTTTATTTCGGTCAGTTCTTCTTGTGGGAGCGGGCGCGGCGGTAGGCTATTTCGCGTCAAAACGTGCCAGCGCATCGCCCGAAAAGAAAACAGGCGCTCTTGTTCAGTACCAACAGGGTACACTCGCTCTTAACCCGGAGTCACAGGTGGGAAAGTTTTTCGATTCACCCGTTGGTAAGCCTCTTCAACCCTATGCGATTAAAGCTGTCGAATTTGCTGCGCGTGTTCGTGAAGGCATGCAGGAAAAAGAAGCTGAACTTCATGCTAAAGTTGAGCGACAGAAACAGGATATACGTCCTGGTTCTATAGATACCTGGGACCGCCAGATGAGTGAGCAAGAAATTGCTTCCACAAATCGGGCTGCTGCCGAGCGGGAACTGCTCGACGTGGAATCGCGGATTGCCGCTACAGAGGAGGAACTTCGCTCCGCCCGCATCCAACGTGACCGAGAGCTGGGTGAAGATTTCTTTAACTAGCCCGTACTGTAACGTAGCCGTAATGACGGCATGACGAACTTGATAGATTTCGTAGAATTTCACACAGAATTGTCTAAGGAAAGCGATGCTCTCACAGGAAATTTCTAAGCGTTGGATCGAATTTTTCGAGAAGCGCGGACATACCGTGGTGCCTTCTGCATCACTCATCTCAAACGAACCCGGTGCCATGTTTACCATTGCCGGTATGGTGCCCTTTATCCCTTATTTTCTTGGACGAGAGACCCCTCCGTTCTCGCGTGCAACAAGCGTTCAGAAGTGTATTCGTACCCTCGACATTGAAGAAGTAGGTAAGACCGCCCGTCATGGCACCTTCTTCCAGATGGCGGGTAACTTTTCATTCGGCGACTATTTCAAAGAGCAAGCTATTCCTTTCGCCTACGAACTACTCACCGCTAGCCAGGATAAAGGCGGTTACGGGTTAGATCCGGAACGTCTGTGGGTGACCATTTACGAAGGAGACAACGAAGCCTTCGACGTATGGACTAAAACCGTAGGATTCCCAGAAGAACGTATTCAACGCATGGGCATGAAGGAAAACTACTGGTCTACAGGTCAGCCTGGTCCTGCAGGCCCCGATTCCGAAATTTTCTACGACCGCGGACCCGCATACGGCAAAGAAGGCGGTCCGGCGGTAGACGACGATCGCTATATTGAGATCTGGAACCTTGTGTTCATGCAGTATCAGCGTGGTGAAGGGATCGGTAAGGAAGACTTCGAGATTCTGGGTGAATTGCCCAAGAAGAATATCGATACCGGTTTAGGCGTTGAGCGTTTGGCGATGCTTCTGCAGGGTGTTGAAAACTTCTACGAAACCGATCAGGTGCGCCCGGTACTTGACGCCGCTTCGAAGCTCTCCGGGAAAAAATACCACGGCTCTGAATCTCCTGAAGATCCGGGGTATGAAGACGATGTGCGCATGCGTGTGGTCGCGGACCATATTCGCTCTTCTCTCATGCTGATTGCCGATGGTGTGACTCCCTCCAACGAAGGACGCGGCTATATTCTACGCCGCCTGATGCGCCGCGCTATTCGTGCGATGCGTCTGCTGGGCGTTACTGAACCGTGCCTGCCTATCCTATTCCCCGCTTCTCGCGATGCGATGGCTGGTGCTTTCCCCTACGTGGCGGATGATTTCGAGCGTATTTCCCGCATCGCTTATGCCGAGGAAAAGGCATTTTTGCATACGATTGAAACCGGCACCGAGCGTTTGGAAGAAGCCGTTGCTACGGCTAAGAAAGACGGGTCAAACTCTGTTTCTGGGGCAGAAGCATTTGCGCTGCACGATACCTACGGATTCCCAATCGACCTGACCCTTGAAATGGCCGCTGAAGCAGGCGTAAAGGTTGATGAGAAGGCGTTCCGCGAACTGATGGCTGAGCAGCGTCACCGTGCTCAGGCTGATGCTAAGGCTAAAAAAGGTTCTTTCGCAGATCTCTCTGAGCTTCGTAAGCTCGTGGATGAACGTGGTTCTATCTTTACCGGGTACACCGAACTTCGCACTGAGACTCGTCTTCGTGCTTTGCTGAAGGATGGGGTTTCCGTTCCCGTAGCTAAAGCGGGCGATAGGATTGAGGTTGTTTTGGACGAAACCCCGTTCTATGCGGAGGGCGGCGGACAGGCAGCTGATACCGGCGTGATTACTGGAAACGGTTTCGTGATTGATGTTCAGGACGTGCAGCAGCCTGTCAAGGGTTTGAGTGTTCACCGCGCCGTTGTTCGTGAAGGTGAAGCGCATCCGGGCACTGAAGTTGTGGCGCAGGTTGATGTGCAACGACGTCGAGACGGTGAGAAAGCACATTCGGGTACCCATATTGTTCATGCTGCTTTGCACCAGGTATTGGGTAATGAAGCAACTCAGCGTGGTTCCTTCAATAAGGAAGGCTACCTGCGTTTTGACTTCGCATGGGGTGAGAGCCTATCTGACTCCGCTAAGCGTGAAGTCGAAGAGGTAGCAAACCTCGCTATCCGGGATAATCACGAAGTTATTGCGCGTGAGATGCCTCTTGCCGAGGCTAAAGCCCTAGGCGCTATGAGCCTCTTCGGCGAGAAGTATGGCAACATCGTGCGTATGGTCGAAATCGGTGGAGAGTTCTCGCGTGAGCTTTGTGGCGGCACCCACGTAGGAACTTCATCTGAAATTGGTTCTCTGACTCTGCTCACTGAACAGTCTGTGGGCTCGGGTAACCGCCGCGTTGAGGCACTGGTCGGTATGAATTCTTTCGAGCATCTTGCCGCTGAGCGTACCCTAGTCAATCAGCTGACCGGCATGATGAAAGTGCAGTCCTCGGCTGAACTACCCGAGAAAATAAACCAGACGTTGGCGAAACTAAAGTCAGCTGAGAAAGAACTTGAAAAGCTACGCCGCGAGAAGCTTCAGGCTGAGGCTGGTAAGCTTTTAGAAAACGCGCAAACCATCGGCAGCGTACGAGTTCTTACGCATCATGCGGGAGAGCTGGACGCCAACGGTGTTCGTTCGCTAGCGTTAGATTTACGTTCACGCTTCGGCTCTGAAGCTGCCGTTGTGGCGGTGACTGGCGTGGCTAATGGTCGCCCAGTTATTCTTGTCGCCACAAATGAAGGTGCCCGTGAAGCTGGCATTAAAGCCGGTGCCTTGGTGCGACTCGCAGCAAGTGTACTCGGCGGCGGTGGCGGCGGTAAAGACGATGTTGCACAAGGTGGCGGACAGGATGCTTCGAAGGTTTCAGAAGCACTGGATGCTATCCGCAACGCGATAGCGCAGGCATAACTTGACTGAATTTCAACGAGGAGTACGGATGGGTGTTGACGTGGGTAATGCCCGCGTTGGCACGTCATTGAGCGATCCAGACGGCATTCTGGCGACTCCGCTTAAGACACTCCGTCGTGACAGCAAGAAGAACTCGGACCGTCGAGTTCTCCGCAAACTTGTGGAGGTTAACGACGTGAAAGAGATCTTTGTGGGGCTTCCCAAAACCATGCGGGGAGGAGAGTCGGACTCCACCCGCATGGCACGGGATTACGCCCACGCTTTGCGCTCCGAATTGGATGCAGAAGGAAATACACACATCAACATTTGGCTGGTCGATGAGCGTCTCACCACGGTGAGTGCGCATCGTTCCCTCCACGAGGCTGGTGTATCCAGCCGAAATTTCAAGACTATGGTTGACCAGGTTGCTGCTGTTAACATATTGCAGTACAGTCTGGATGCTCTTAAAGCTGGGCAAGCTGTCGCTGGATATCTGGTGCATGAATCACCCCGCGAAGATTCCCATCTGCAAGAGACTATAGACGGCCCCGTCAACGAAACGGAGAACCTTCAGTGACCGAAGAACCTACAAAACAGCGGACGCGAGAGAGTAGCTTAAGCGAGCTTCTCAGTCCGACACTCGCCGAAAGCCAGGCTGGCATTCGCGGTATCACCCTTGAGGATGAGGTGGTAACCGCTAGGGAGCTACGCGCGCGTAAGCGTCGCCGCCACACCATCATGGCAACAGCTTTGAGCGTCTTTGCCGTGGTACTTATTGTGCTTGGCGTGGTCTTCGTGCAGCGTTACGACATTAACCCCTTCAAAAATCGTGACTATTCGGGGTCGGGAAATGGCGAGCCGGTAAGCTTTACGATTGAGCAGGGTGAGAGTACCGCGCAGATTGCGCAGGCGCTCAAAGAAAAAGACATTATTGCCGATCCCGGCAAGTTTATTGACGTGTACCAGAAAGAGGCTAACGGTAAAACTCTTAAGGCTGGTACCTATGAGTTGCAGAAGCAAATGAGCAGCTCTTCGGTCGTGAAGAACCTGGTAGATAGCGATAATAATATTTTCTATATCGCGGTTCAGCAGGGTAAGCGTATGAACGAGACGGTCGATATTATCGCTAAAGCTACCGAAGGCAAGATAAGTCGTCGTGATATTGAGGCTGCTATGTCTCACCCCGAAGAATACGGTATCCCGAAGAACTTCCCCTCAATGGAAGGCTGGCTGCACCCGGGCGAATACCGAATTCCGAAGGAAGGGACCGACGCCAAGAAAATCATTGAGGCTATGGTTTCGCGAACAAAGGCTGATTTGCAGGAAGCAGGAGTTAGCGGAGACCAACGAACCTTTGAGGTTCTGACTAAGGCTTCTATCGTGGAGCTTGAAGCACAGCCTAAGGACTATGTGGCCGTTGCGGGCATTATCAATAACCGCCTTAATAACCCCAAGGGTGAGACTAACGGTTTGATTCAGTCCGATGCTACCGTGACCTATGGCTTGGGTGTACGTTCATATCACCTCACGGAAGAGCAAAAGGCAGATAAGAATAATAAGTACAACACCTATGCAAATACGGGGCTGCCTGCAGGCCCGATTGCATCGCCAGGGTTATCCTCAATCAAAGCGGTAGCAAATCCCGAGAACAACCCGTACTACTACTGGGTAACGGTTGACCTTGACACGGGGGAGACGAAGTACTCGCGCACCTACAAGGAACACCAGAAGTACGTTGACGAGTACAACCAGTGGTGTGAGGAACACTCAGGTCGCTGTAAGTAAGATACTGCCTGGTCAGTACTGAGGCACCGTATTTGTAGGTTCTGTACGGTTCTTCGTAAGACGGAACGGATGCTCCTTCCACTAAACTGGAAGGAGCATCCGTTCCGTTTATGTGCGTAAAGTGACGGACAATCTAGATGGCATCTCGTGGGAAGGGAATACCATGACTAAGGCAGCGGCAGCACGACGAGCCTATGTGCTGGGGCATCCTATAGCGCATTCGCTCTCGCCAGTTTTACATACCGCTGCGTACCAGGTACTCAAAGAGAACATTGCGTATGCCCGTCGTGACACACTCTCCGCGGATCTTCCTGCTCTCATGGACGAGGCAGAGGACGGAGAAGCAATCTGCGGGTTTTCGGTCACGATGCCGCTCAAGACCGATATTATTCGGTATCTGCACTCAACAACCGCTTTGGCTCGGGTGACTGAGGCGGTTAACACCGTTTTCTGGAGAAAGACAGAAGATACTGAAGTGCCGTTGCCGCGTGGTCATAATACAGATGTCGGCGGCATCGTCAATGCACTTCTACATGCTGGGCTTGAAACTCACCAAGCAACGACACAACCGGCTATCCTGGGCGGCGGCGCAACCGCTATTTCTGCTCTAGCCGCCTTACATCGTTTGGGGTACACTCGTGTGACGGTGTACGCGCGCTCACTGCATAAGCTCTCTGCCATATATGACGCAGCAAAACGTCTGAGTCTTGAGGTCCAGGCAGAGCCTCTTACCCGGTTTCCGGAAGACTGCGCCGCGTATTACCCGGTGATCTCGACTCTCCCCGCTCATGCTGCAGATGATTTTACTGAAAACATACACAAGGTCTACCCGTACGCTGTTCTACTGGATGTAGCTTATGATCCGTGGCCGTCTCAGCTAGCGCAGATTTGGGAGCGGCGCGGCGGGCGCGTCGTATCGGGCCTTGAAATGCTTCTCTATCAGGCTCTCGACCAGGTGCGCGTTTTTACCGGGCATGCTACAGATCAGCGTCTCCCGCACGAGCTTGATGTGCTCAATGCGATGTGTGCCGCTGTCAATCTTGCTCCGCGTGAACAGATTCCTGACATTGTGCGCTAAAAGAGACGTTAGAATTTATATACAGATTCAAATTTTGACGGTGCCGGAACTCTCAGGACGGCAAAACGGAGATGAGGAAATATATGGAGCTACGTTGGCTGACTGCGGGGGAGTCTCACGGTGAAGCGCTGGTTGGTATTATCGAAGGAGTCCCCGCCGGTGTGGAACTTACCAGCGAGATGATGCGTGATGCGCTGGCTCGCCGCCGTCTAGGGTACGGCCGCGGCGCTCGTATGAAGTTTGAAGAAGATAAAGTGCGTATTCTGGGCGGGGTACGGCACGGCCTGACGCAGGGTGGCCCCGTAGCACTTGAAATCGCGAATACTGAATGGCCTAAATGGGTTGATGTCATGAGCTCAGATCCGATAGATCCCGCACTTATTGAAGGGCGTGCCCGCAATGCTGCCCTGACACGCCCGCGCCCCGGTCACGCGGATTTTACGGGTATGCAGAAATACAACTTTGCGGAGGCTCGTCCTGTTCTTGAGCGCGCATCGGCACGTGAAACCGCGACTCGGGTAGCTCTAGGGGTGGTCGCCGCTCAGGTTTTAAAAGCACTCGGTGTTGAGCTTGTATCGCATACTGTTGCAGTAGGCGGCGTACATGCGCCCGATGGAGCATCGGTGCCTGCTCCCCGTGATGTTGCTGCTCTTGATGCTGATCCTCTTCGGTGCTTCGATAAAGCTACTTCAGATGCTATGGTCGCCCGGGTTGATGAGGCGCACAAAGATGGAGAAACACTTGGCGGTGTCGTCGAGGTTTTGGCTTATGGTATGCCTCCAGGACTCGGGTCATATGTGCATTGGGACCGTCGTCTGGATGCCCGCCTTGCCGCGGCCCTGATGGGGATTCAAGCTATTAAGGGTGTCGAAGTTGGCGATGGCTTTGCGACTGCAGACCGTCCTGGTACCGCCGCACACGATGAGATTTCGGTTGGTGAACATGGCGTGACTCGTGATACGAATCGAGCCGGCGGCATTGAAGGTGGTATGAGTATAGGCGATCTTGTGCGTGTTCGTGCCGCTATGAAGCCCATCGCTACTGTTCCCAAGGCACTCAAAACTATTGATACTTCAACCGGGGAACCCGCGAAGGCGCATCATCAGCGATCTGATGTATGTGCTGTACCAGCCGCCGGTGTGGTGGCGGAGGCTATGGTCGCCCTTGTAGTCGCACAGGCAGCACTGGAGAAATTCGGTGGCGATTCCATCGGCGAGACACGTCGAAATATGGACTCTTATCTGGCAGAGATTCCCGAATCGTTGGCTTGGGAATCTAATGTTGCGGGATGGGATTCCTAGACTGTGGCTGCTGAGGATCCAGCGCCTTCCGGGCGCGCATCGTCGGAGACGAACCCTTTCTCTCGCATAGCGGAAGCAGCGCGCCGTGCCCGAGAGGGGAATGCATCGCGCCCGCAGTCAAAGCTTTCGGAACCTGAGGAGAATACGGCTGAACAGCATGAGGTAGGCTCACACACTCAAGAACTTCATTCTGCTCGCAAAGCGGCTGTTCCCAGCCCACTCACGGTTTTTGGGAAATTTGGGAAAGCTGCCCCTCGCGCTACGTCGAAGGTACGGGTATATGCTTCATCTGATTCGGATACACCCGCTCCTCTCGCTTCAAGCGTTTTTCGTGAAAAATTGGCGGGCTTTACCGTAGAATCTCATAAACCGCAGGACGGACAGGGGAGTCCTCAAGTTCCTGAAGAGTCTGAAGTATTGGAGACGAACAAGGCAGCACGCGGTCAGCAATCAGACACTATACCGACGCCCGCAATATTCGCACGCCCGCGCATCGTTGCGGAACAGGCTTCACGTAAAAATGATGACTCGGAACGGGCACCTGTATCTGAACAGCCACATGAATCCGCAAGTTTTGCCGCGATTACAGCGCGTATGGCACAGGCTGCACATTTGAGGCATAGCACTGCTAGTTTAGAATCAAAGCGCGAAAGCATCTCTAAGGAGAAAAGCGAGGAAAATACCCTTCGCATACATCCGCAGCAGGTACGTGAGCTTCAGGAAGAATTTGCCGAACGTGCCCGTCCGGTAGTTCTCATCGGTCCTATGGCGGCGGGAAAAACCTATATTGGCACCCATTTTGCACGGTTTTACGGCTATGAGTTTCTTGACGCCGACCAGCTGATTGTGGAACGTTATGGTGAGGTATCCGAGATTTTTGAAATCTTTGGTGAAGCCTATTTTCGGGAACTTGAACGCAAGACTATTGAAGATGTGCTGACCTCGCCAACCTATCGCAACACAGTTTTTTCGCTGGGTGGCGGTGCCCCTATGACTGATGCGGTTGCTGACCTTTTGCGTGACGAATGCGTGGTTTACATTCTGGTCGATGTGGATACGGTTGAGCCGCGCATTACAGGCAATAAAACCCGCCCGCTTCTAGAGCCTAACCCGGTAGAGCGCTGGTCTGAGATTTTTGAGCATAGGCAGCATCGGTATGAGGAACTTGCACAGCATACTTTGGATGCGCGTGGAGAAAAAAATATTAGCGTTATGACCGCCGAAATTCAGAACTTTGTTCTTGCCTTCCGAAAGGAACACTCTCATGATTGAACAGTCACATCACGCCGCTGAGTCCGAAACCTCTATAGCTCCAACTTTCGGAGCTTCCGGTGAGGAAGACATTACCTATATACCCGTCACAGGCAGCTCACCACGCGAGAACTACGATGTTCTAGTGGGGCATAATTTGCTTAAGAAAATCCCCGATATTCTAGGTAACACAGCGCATAAAATCTTGGTGATCCACCCGCGCGCTCTACGGGCTACCGGCGAGCTTGTTATGGAAGATCTGCGTAAAGTTGGCTACCAGTCTTTTAGCGCTGAAATTCCTGATGCTGAAGAAGCTAAGCACCATCAAGTGGCCGCATTTTGCTGGCAGGTTTTAGGTCAGAACGACTTTACACGCACGGATGCAATTATTTCAGTGGGCGGCGGAGCCATTACTGATGTTGCCGGTTTTGTGGCGGCAACCTGGCTGCGCGGGGTACGTGTGATTCACATTCCGACCACTCTTCTTGGCATGGTCGATGCCGCTGTGGGAGGAAAAACAGGTATTAACACCGCCGAGGGAAAGAATCTTGTGGGGGCATTTTGGCCACCTTCTGCAGTGCTCTGCGAGATTGGTACGCTGCGTACCTTGCCGGAGCATGAGCTTTTAACAGGTATGGCGGAGGTCGTAAAGTGTGGGTTCATTGCTGACCCACAGATTCTTGACAGTATTGAGGCTAACCCAGAAAAGATTCGGGATTCTCAGTCGTCAATAGTGCGTGACCTGATTGAGCGTGCCGTTCGGGTGAAAGCGGAGGTTGTTTCCGAAGATCTACGCGAATCTGGTCGCCGCGAAATTCTCAATTACGGGCATACCTTAGGGCACGCTATTGAACGTGCCGAGCGATACCAGTGGCGCCACGGCGCAGCCGTTGCGGTGGGGATGGTGTATGCAGCCGAGCTCGCGCTTGCCGCTGGGTATCTTAATGAAACAATTGTTGATCGCACCCGTGCCATTCTCAAATCTTTGAATCTTCCAGTGGGTTACCGGGGGGATCGCTGGAAAGAACTTCTCGAAACTATGCGCCGGGATAAAAAAGCGCGCGGCTCGCTTTTGCGTTTTATCGTTTTGGAAGGACTGGGTAAACCGCGTGTTTATGAGGTTCCCGATGACTCCATCCTGTATATGACATACCAAGAAATCGCCGAATAACTAACTGCAATTTAGGTGTTTTTACAGGGGGGTACCCATGCCTAGGCAGTCAAACATGCAGAACGTGATGGGAATTTTACTTAGATATGTCATAGTAGCGGTGCCATAGTGTAAACTAAAGGGCGACATTATTTGCTCATTGATAACTTAGCGCCTGCGGCAACACGCATTGTGTTGCGTGTAAGCGTCGACAATACGAAGGAGAGCCGCATGGCATCTACCACTGATATTAAAAACGGTGCAATCCTCAAGATTGATGGCGGTCTGTGGTCCGTTGTTGAGTTCCAGCATGTAAAGCCCGGTAAGGGTGGCGCGTTTGTGCGTACCAAGTTGCGTAACGTAACCTCCGGTAAGGTTGTCGACCGCACTTTCAATGCTGGCGCTAAGATTGAGACTGCTACTGTTGATCGTTCCGACTATCAGTATCTCTACCAGGACGGCGAAGACTACGTCTTCATGGATCTGAAGACCTATGATCAGATTAACGTTCCTGCAGCTGTGGTGGGCGATGCTGCTAACTACATGCTGGAGTCGCAGACCGCGACTGTAGCCCTCTATGAGGGTACTCCGCTATATGTTGAGCTTCCTGCCTCTGTTGTTCTTGAAATTACCTACACCGAGCCTGGCCTGCAGGGTGACCGTTCCACTGGCGGCAATAAGCCTGCAACTCTTGAGACCGGCTATGAAATTCAGGTTCCACTGTTCCTGGAGACAGGCACCAAGGTGAAGGTTGATACCCGTACCGGCGATTACCTGGGTCGCGTAAACGACTAATGAACTCTCGTACCAAAGCCCGCTTACGTGCCGTCGAGGTACTTTTTGAAGCCGAGCAGCGTCAAGAAGACATTATTGATGTGCTGAAGCGACGCCGTCTGCATACTGCCGCTCAGATCTCGGCCTATGCCGAAGAGATCGTGCGCGGCGTACGTGATCATGATGACGAGATTCGAGAATACCTTGAGACCTATGCGCGTGACTGGTCGTTTGAGCGTATGCCAGCTGTCGACCGCGTAATTTTGCGGATCGGCGCGTGGGAACTTCTCTATAATGATGATGTTCCGGATGCGGTTGCTATCTCGGAGGCAACCGGTTTGGCGCGTGTGCTCTCTACAAACGATTCACCGAAATTTGTTAACGGTCTTTTGGATAAGCTGCGCCAGGTAAAACCGACTCTGCTTGCTTAAATGGCTCAGTTATAAAGCCGCCTCAAACCCCTGCTTTTTAGGGGTTTGAGGCGGCTTTTAGTATAACGGATCAAGCCGGGTTATGCATAGAACCCGAGCTGGCGTTTAGCCTCTTCAAAAAGTTCGCTGCCCTCATGGGTGTACCGAGTATTGCGATGCTGGGTAGAAGCGAGATTATTAGCAGCAAGGTTAGACCCTTCACGTACATGCAGTAGGAACTTGAGCCAGTGTTGTGTGCGCATCATATGAAGCACAACGCTCATATCACGGTCTGAGGACGGATCGGGCCAACGATTAGAACGCATACGCATAGCAATCATGGCACAGAGGTAACGGCAGTCTTGAATGGCGGGATCGAGCTCAAATGATATGCCGGATACCGTGGTGATTTTAAGAGCGGTTTCAAACTTATTGTAGGTAAATGTATAGGCATCAATATCAGCGTAGTCAAGAGTGATAACGCCCTCTCCAAGCCGGGATCTCATAAACTCGTATAGCCTGAACTCAACGTAGGATCGGCGGTAGTACCAGATGAAGATAAGAGTGCATAGAGCAACGACGCTCAGTAGGACAGTAGCGATAGTGTCAAAAGAGGAAGATACCCAAATCCATGCCATGATGAGAGTACATAGTCCGAAGAGGACTGCACCGATAACCGAGAAGTATGAGTTGCGCTGAGTCTCTCCAAGAGTATGCCGAATCACCTGAGTAGAAGAAGCAAAGCCAAGCTCCGTAAGCTGCCGGGTGCGCATTCGGTTGCGGCGCTTAAAGTAGCGGTGCGCCACGAAAACGATAGGGGCTGCAAGAATCCCAAAGATAATTCTTACCAGGCCCTCAAAGAGATCTTCCATGATGCAGTCCTCGGTGTGGTTGTACTATCGGTGATGCTTTTACTAGCATAATGGACTCTCGACGTTTTATGAGTCTTTGTTCAGGGAACATGAGCGTTTATTGCATGATATGTAGAGGATTTTTGACTCCGAAAAAAATAAAACTTCAGGAACACATACCCCTGAACTGCGTGGTACGTATGGTAGTCTTGGTAAAAGCAAGAGACCTTTAAGTCCGTCCCGTGAGGCGGGGAAGGAGTCGGCTGTGTCGGGGACATCTGTACCCTATGAGCCTGGTGCGCATCCCATAGGCGCGCCAATAAAAACGCCCAATGAAGGGCACACTATCCTTAGCGACGATGAGATCCGTCGCGCTCTTACACGTATTGCTTTTGAAATTCTTGAGTCTAATAAGGGAACTGATAACCTAGTGCTTTTAGGTATTCGGTCTCGTGGATACCCGTTGGCACAGCGTCTGGCACAGCGCATCCAGACGAATGACTCAAATTTTGATCTCAAAAATGGCCTGGGCGCTCTCGATATTACCTCGTATCGCGATGACCTCACCGATGAGGAATATGAAAACCGCAGCGCGGGGGAGTCCTTGATCCCGGTGGGGGGTCTCGACGGCAAAAATGTGGTTCTCGTCGATGATGTTCTGTACTCCGGCCGCACTGTTCGGGCCGCCTTGGACGCCCTTAACGAATACGGACGTCCGGCTCTGGTGCGTCTTGCCGTGTTAGTTGATCGCGGGCACCGGCAACTCCCAATTCGCGCCGACCACGTGGGGAAAAACCTTCCGACCAGTGCCTTAGAGAAGGTTCGTGTGGTACTCGAAGAAACGGATAACGCTACAGACCGCGTTGATATCATTCAGCTGGAAGGACAGCTTTCATGAAACATCTGCTTGACACTCGCGATCTCACACGAACTCAGGCCATTGAAATACTCGACGTTGCAGACTATATGGCACAGGTTAAGGCAGAAAACCGGAAGCTCAATGTGCTTGCCGGCAAGACTGTAGTCAACCTTTTCTTTGAAGACTCAACGCGTACCAGACTGTCCTTCGAATCCGCAGAGAAACGTCTGGGCGCCGATATTACTAATTTTGCTGCGCGTGGTTCATCGGTTTCTAAGGGAGAATCCCTCAAAGACACTGCTCAGACTCTCAAAGCGATTAGTGCGGATGCCTTCGTGATTCGTCATTCGGCTTCGGGTGCTCCGCAGCGTCTTGCCGAGGCCGGGTGGACCGATATTCCTGTGCTAAATGCGGGGGACGGCACGCATGCGCATCCAACGCAGGCTCTTTTAGATGCGGTTTCGCTGCGCCAGTTTAAGGCTCAGCGTGATGGTCTGGAATCACCGCGAGGAACCGATTTAAACGGTATGCGTGTGCTGATCGTGGGGGATATTCTGCACTCTCGCGTGGCGCGGTCGAATCTGTGGTTGCTAAAAAATCTGGGGGCCGATGTCGCTTTTGTGGCTCCGCCTACGCTTTTGCCTGTGCATACTGAGCGTTGGAAGCAGGATTGGGGACTTGAGGTTTTCCACGATTTCGATGACGCAATCGCTACAAAACCTGACGCGGTGATGATGCTGCGCATCCAAAAAGAGCGTATGAACGCCGCTTACTTTCCCTCAGCAGAGGAATATACCGCCCTGTGGGGACTCACCAAAGAACGTTTCGAGAATCTGCTGGCGCAGCCTCAAGAAATCGCAATTCTGCATCCCGGTCCTATGAACCGAGGGCTGGAGCTGTGCGCCGAAGCCGCCGATTCTCAGAACGCCTGGGTGCTGCGCCAGGTCAGTAACGGCGTGGCGGTTCGCATGGCGGTGCTGTACCTGCTCTTGACTGACGGGTCAAGCGAGAAACTATACTCCGGCGACGAATCTTAACGCTATCCGAAAGAAGGAATACACATGAGCACGTACCTTATTAAAGGCGCCTCCCTGCTGGGTGAGCGCGTTGCCGATATCCTGATTGAGGATGGCAAAATTGCGCGTATCGGTCAAGATATAGAAGCCGCAGACGCTCAGGTCGTTGATGCTTCTGGTCAGATTGCTCTTCCGGGTCTGGTCGATATTCATACTCACCTGCGCCAGCCAGGATATGAGGCTTCTGAAACCGTTGAGACCGGTACTCGCGCGGCGGCTTTAGGCGGCTACACGGCTGTTTTTGCGATGGCGAACTCACTTCCCGTTGCAGATACTGCAGCTGTAGTTGAGCAGGTTGACCGTCTGGGTAAAGAGTCTGGTTGGTGCCGAGTGCAGCCCATCGGCTCGGTGACAGTTGGGTTGAAAGGTGAATTCCTCTCGGACATTGGTTCTATGGCGACCTCTGAGGCGAAGGTTCGTGTGTTCTCGGATGACGGCATGTGCGTCTACGATCCGGCGATTATGCGCCGTGCTCTTGAATACGTAAAGACTTTTGACGGTGTGATCGCCCAGCATGCGCAGGAGCCCCGCCTAACTGAGGGCGCTCAGATGAACGAAGGCAAGGTTTCAGCCGACCTGGGGCTTACCGGCTGGCCCGCTGTCGCGGAAGAAGCTATTATCGCCCGCGATGTTCTGCTGGCTGAGCATTTGAATTCACGTCTGCATATTTGCCACCTCTCGACTAAAGGCTCTGTAGAGGTTGTGCGCTGGGCTAAATCTCGCGGCGTGCAGGTAACCGCCGAAGCCACCCCGCATCACCTGATTCTGACCGATGAAAAGGCACGCACCTACGACCCGATTTTTAAGGTGAACCCGCCTTTACGCACCGAAGAGGATGTGCTTGCTCTGCGCCAAGCTGTTGCCGACGGCATTATTGATGTTATTGGTACCGACCATGCACCGCATCCGGCAGAAAGCAAAGAATGTGAATGGGCGTGTGCTGCAAACGGCATGACCGGTCTTGAGCAGGCACTCTCGATTATTCAGATGACTCTTGTGGAGCCGGGGCATATTACCTGGGCCGATGTCGCACGGATTATGAGCGAAACTCCGGCGAAAATTGGCAGCCTGGATGCTGAGCAGGGCCGTCCGCTTGCCGAAGGTGAACCAGCAAATATCGTGTTGGTTGATCCGAAGGCTAGCCGTGTGATTAAGCCTGAGGATCAGGCCACGAAGGGCAAGAACAACCCGTATCGCGGGATGGAGGTTCCCGGTGTTGTGCGTGCAACCTTTTACGCGGGGCATCCAACCGTTTTGAACGGCGAGCTCGCGAGTCCTCGCCGGCAGGCTTGATCGTTCCCAATATAGGGGTAAAACCACCGCAATAAACCGAGAAGAAAGAAGAACCGTGGAAAAACTGATTCCCACCCTTATCTGCGTTGCCGTGGTGGCACTGTGCTTCTTTGGTATTTGGCGCGGTTGGAAATCCCGGCTCAAGCGGCAGTCCACGATGTTCGGTTCGCTCAAAGACGTTCCCGCACGCTACGACGGGTTTGAAGCCGAGGCGGCGTTTGAGGGGGAGTATGTGAGCACTACGATATTCGGTGATGAACTGAACCGTGTGGGATTCGACCAGCTAGGGTTCAAAACAAAATCCACGCTCCTGATCTACTCGGACGGCATTATCTTCACCCGCAACGGGGCTAAAGACCTGTGGATTCCCGCAAAGAAACTTGCGGTCATTACCACCGGACAGGGAATGATCGGCAAGGTTGTAGAACGTGACGGACTTATCGTGATCGGTTGGACTCTTGACGGTCACCGCGTGCAGACCGGATTTCGCACTCGCTATGCCGATCAGAAAAAAATCGCACTTGAGAAGCTTCGCGAGATCTCGCCGGATGCGGTCGATAGCCCCGAAAAATGGGTGCTGGAAGAGACAGCACATCACTAATACACAGACAACTCACCCACAAAATGCCCGCTAATTGCGAACGGCATACCAAGAATTTCCTGCACACAGTGTTCCACTTATAACGGGCACAAGCAGGGGAACAGACCACCGAGAAAAGGAAAGTAAGAGCATGACTGAGATGACACGTTCCGGTGCTTTGGGCACGGACCGCGCGTTACTCGTTCTTGAGGACGGCACCATCTACCGAGGCTATGGGTATGGAGCAATTGGCGCATCCTTAGGCGAAGCAGTATTTTCCACCGGCATGACCGGCTACCAAGAAACGCTGACCGACCCATCCTACGCTGGGCAAATCGTGGTGCAGACCGCGCCTCATATCGGTAACACCGGTGTGAACAAGGTAGATGCAGAATCCCGCAAAATTTGGGTTGCCGGGTACGTGGTACGAGATGCCGCACGTGTTGCCTCCAACTGGCGTGCAGAACGTACCCTGGATGACGAGCTCAGGACCCAAAGTATCGTGGGCATTCAAGGCATTGATACTCGTGCGCTGACTCGCCGCCTACGCTCCAGCGGTTCAATGCGTGCAGGCATTTTTTCGGGACGTCACGCCAATCGCCCCGAAGCCGAACTTTTGGAAGCGGTGCGCGCCTCCGAGCCGATGGCGGGCCGTAAACTTGCCGATACCGTTTCCGTGACAGAAGCCTACACAGTTGAACCTCACCAATACGGCTGGTTCGCTCCGCCGGTTGCTACCATTGCTGCACTCGATCTTGGCATCAAATCTATGACCCCGCAGCGTTTCGCGGAACGCGGCGTGCGTGTACATGTACTGCCCGCAAACACAACCCTTGAGACCGTAAATATGCTTCGCCCAGACGGCGTATTTTTCTCCAATGGTCCCGGCGACCCGGCGACTGCTGACGAACAGGTTGAACTCCTGCAGGGTGTACTGCGCCAGGGCACCCCGTTCTTCGGTATCTGCTTTGGCAATCAGCTTCTCGGCCGTGCGCTCGGGTTCGGGACCTACAAGCTGCCCTTTGGACACCGCGGTATCAATCAGCCCGTCATGGATAAAACCACCGGCAAAGTTGAAATAACCGCCCAAAATCACGGGTTCGCCGTCGATGCGCCTATCGGTGAATACGTAACCGCCCCCAACTCCGAATTCGGCGAGGTCATGGTTTCCCATGTGGGGCTGAATGATAACGTGGTCGAGGGGCTAACCTGCAAAGATATTCCCGCGTTCTCGGTTCAATACCACCCGGAGGCAGCCGCAGGTCCGCACGACTCCGCATATCTTTTCGACCGTTTTATTGACCTCATGACCTCCACCAAGAAGACTGCAAAGGAAGCCTAAATGCCACGTCGTACCGACCTTAACAGCGTCCTTGTCATCGGCTCAGGTCCGATCGTCATCGGTCAGGCAGCCGAATTCGATTACTCCGGCACTCAGGCTCTACGCGTGCTCAAAGAAGAAGGTGTGCGTGTTGTCCTAGTAAACTCCAATCCGGCGACCATTATGACCGACCCTGAGTTTGCAGATGCCACCTATATTGAGCCGATTACCCCCGAAGTCATCGCTAAGATTATCGAAAAAGAACGTCCAGACGCCATTCTTCCTACCTTGGGCGGGCAGACTGCACTCAACGCTGCTATTGCTCTTGATAAGCAGGGAACTCTGCGCGAATACGATGTTGAACTCATTGGCGCAAATATCGAAGCCATAAACCTAGGCGAAGATCGTGAAGCGTTCAAAGGCGTGGTAGAGCGCGCGGGCGGCGAATCGGCACGTTCGATCATTGTGCACTCTATGCCGGAAGCCCTTGAAGCGGCTAAAGAGCTCGGTTATCCCATGGTCGTGCGTCCTTCCTTCACCATGGGCGGACTTGGCTCCGGCATGGCCTACAACGAAGAAGACCTTTACCGCATTGCCGGCGCAGGTATCCAGTATTCGCCTACCTCAGAGGTTCTGCTCGAAGAATCTATTCTTGGTTGGAAAGAATACGAACTCGAAATGATGCGCGACAAAAATGACAACGTCGTGGTCGTCTGCTCGATTGAAAACTTCGACCCGGTCGGCGTGCACACCGGTGACTCCATCACGGTGGCGCCTGCCCTCACCCTCACCGACCGCGAGTACCAAAAACTTCGCGATATCGCCATCAACGTGATCCGCGAAGTTGGGGTTGATACCGGCGGATGCAATATTCAGTTTGCCGTAGACCCCAAGACCGGGCGCATCATCGTTATCGAAATGAACCCACGCGTTTCACGCTCTTCAGCGCTTGCGTCTAAAGCAACCGGGTTCCCGATCGCTAAAATTGCGACCAAACTTTCGCTGGGTTACACCCTGGATGAGATTCCGAACGACATCACCCAGAAAACGCCCGCATCCTTTGAACCGACCCTCGACTATGTGGTCGTCAAGGTACCGCGTTTTGCATTTGAGAAGTTCCCGGCCGCTGATCCGACTCTCACAACCACCATGAAATCGGTGGGTGAAGCAATGGCGCTGGGCCGTAACTTCACCGAAGCACTCCAGAAGGCTATGCGCTCTCTAGAGCAGAAAGGTGCTTCTTTCTCGTTCACGAAGCAGCAACTGAATGCCGAAGAACTTGACGCGCTTATCGAGAAGACCAAGATACCCACCACGCAGCGTATCTATCAGGTGCAGCAGGCACTTTTGGCGGGCGCATCTATTGCGCAGGTTTTTGAAGCCACCAAGATTGATCCATGGTTCTTAGATCAGCTGGTGCTGCTGAATGAAGTCGCCGGGATTGTGCGGGAAAATCGCGATAACTTGACCCCTGAAATCCTGCAGCTGGCAAAACGCCACGGCTTTTCTGACCCGCAAATCGCAGAGATTATCGGATCTTCTGAGGACGTTGTGCGCGGTGTGCGCCATGCCCTAGGTATTCGCCCCGTATTCAAGACTGTTGATACTTGTGCCGCTGAGTTCGAGGCGTTTACCCCCTATCACTACTCTAGTTATGATTCTGAGGATGAGGTCGCTCACCATGAGACTCCCTCCATCATGATTTTAGGTTCGGGGCCGAACCGCATCGGCCAGGGTATCGAGTTCGATTATTCCTGCGTGCACGCTTCGCTGGTGCTGCGTTCTCTGGGGTACGAGACGGTTATGGTGAACTGTAACCCGGAGACTGTTTCAACTGACTACGATGTTTCGACTCGCCTGTATTTTGAGCCGCTGACGTTGGAAGATGTGCTCGAAATTGTTGAATCAGAGCGCCGCACGGGCGGTTTGTTGGGCGTTTTCGTGCAGTTGGGCGGACAGACTCCGCTAAAGCTCGCGAAAGCCCTCAAAGATGCCGGTGTGCCGATTTTGGGCACTACTCCCGAAGCTATTGACCTTGCTGAGGATCGCGGCGAGTTTGCGCGCGTGCTGGAGGAAGGTGGTCTGATTTCGCCGAAGAATGGTACCGCATATACCTTCGAGGGCGCCAAACGTGTTGCCGATGAGATTGGGTACCCGGTGTTGGTCCGTCCCTCCTATGTGCTGGGCGGGCGCGGTATGGAGATCGTCTATGACGAAGCAAATCTCGCACGCTACCTTGAAAATGCGACCGAGGTTTCTCCCTCTCAGCCAGCACTCATCGATAAGTTCCTGGAAGACGCTATTGAGATTGATGTGGATGCGCTCTTTGACGGCACCGAGCTCTACCTGGGCGGCGTTATGGAACATATCGAGGAAGCCGGCATTCACTCAGGCGATTCCTCCTGCACCTTGCCGCCAATTACCTTGGGCCCCGATGTGATCGCCAAGGTTAAAGAAGCAACCGAGGCTATTGCGCGTGGTACCGGAGTGCGGGGCCTGATTAATATTCAGTTTGCTTACGTCTCCGAGAATCTGTTCGTGATTGAAGCGAACCCACGCGCGTCTCGCACCGTTCCGTTTGTCTCGAAGGCAACCGGAGTGCAGCTGGCTAAGGCGGCCGTGATGATCGGTTTGGGGAAGAGCATTGCTGAGCTGAAGGCAGAGGGATACTTGCCTAAGAACATGGATGGTGCATCCCTGCCGCAGAATACTGCAATTGCAGTTAAGGCAGCAGTTCTTCCGTTTAGCCGCTTCCGCACTCCTGAGGGTGTGGTGGTTGATTCCCTACTTAGTCCCGAAATGCGCTCGACCGGCGAAGTCATGGGTCTTGACGCCCTTTACGATACTGCCTTTGCGAAAGCCCAAGCAGGTGCAGGGTCACCGCTGCCGACCGAGGGCAAGGTCTTCGTGTCGGTGGCTAACCATGATAAGCGCAATGTGATCATCTATGCCAAGATGCTTGAACAGCTGGGCTTCGAGATCGTCTCCACCGGCGGCACTGCAGATGTGCTTCGTCGCAATGGTGTGAATTCTACGGTTGCTTCCAAGTTTGCGGAAGCAAACGGTCAGCATTCGATCGTTGATATGGTGCGCAATGGCGAAATTGATCTGATTTTGAATACGCCTGCCGGTGGTGCTGCTCGTAGCGATGGCTACGAAATCCGTGCGGCCGCAGTCAGTGTTGGTTGCCCTGTGATGACCACGATTTCGGAGTTCGCGGCCGCTGTTCAAGCTATTACCGCGCTGCGCGAGCGTAGCTGGGAGATTATAAATCTGCAAGAACATGGTGAGTTCTTGCGGACCGCCAGCACCGGCGAGCAGGGGCAGGATAAGGGCGAACAGGTGCGTGAGGGGGAACTTTCGTGATCCCCTTCGGCGATCGTCTTGCGGCTGCGATGGACGAATACGGTCCGTTGTGTGTGGGTATTGACCCGCATCCGAACCTGCTGCAGGCTTGGGGTTTGGAAGATTCTGCCGAATCTCTGCGTACTTTCGCTATGAATGTCTACGAAGGATGCGCCCCCTACGCCGCAGCGCTCAAACCCCAGGTTGCCCTGTTTGAGCGCCACGGTTCCGCAGGTCTTGCCGTGTTGGAAGAGCTCTTTGCTCGCGCCGCCGAAGACCGGGTTCTAATCGTGGCGGATGCAAAACGCGGTGATATTGGCTCGACTATGAAAGCCTATGCGGATGCTTGGCTCGGTACCTCTTCACCACTCGGCACGGATTCGGTCACGCTAAGCCCATATTTGGGGTTCGAGTCGCTTCGCCCAGCACTGGATGCGGCAACTGCGCACCAGCGTGGAACTTTCGTGCTGGCGCTGACCTCAAACCCTGAGGGTAAGAGTGTGCAGCATGTGGGCAAAGCAGAAGATACCGGAGCGGTAGCGAAGCAGGTTATTGCCGCAGCTACCGCAGAGAACACTGCACAGACCTGGGAACGCATGGGTTCATGCGGTCTAGTTGTGGGCGCCACTGTAGGGGAGGCCCTCAAAGAATTGGCGATAGACCTGAGCACTTTCAACGGTCCCATTCTTTCGCCGGGATATGGTGCCCAGGGGGCTAGTGCTGAGGACCTATACCGAATTTTTGCAGGTGTTGAACCTCAGGTTTTGGTGAATTCCAGCCGTGGCGTGCTCTCTGCAGGTCCGCAGCCGACTGATCTGGCGCGGGCGGCGCAGAGTGCACGTGACGATTTAGTGCGTGCACGTGGTACATCGTAACGTGTTGTGAGCGCGTGGTGGCGTTGGCGTACAGAGTTTATCTGCTCTGTGCGCCATTGCACTATGTTGAGCCTGAAAGGCTTTACGTTACGAACCTCGGTTCATCGTTTTACAGTGCAACATGCTAAGTTAGAAAACGTAAGAACGCTGATTTATATACATATATCGCTTGATGGGAGACCCCATGCCGATTACGCCGCTAACCGATGAGGTGCGTGCATCAGCACGTGAAAAGGCGTTGCTTGCCCGTACTCGCCGCCAGGAAGTTAAGCAGGCACTTTCTACCCGTGAGCTGTCGGTACGTCAGGTACTCGATCTGGTCGATGACGACCAAGCTCTTGCAAAGATGCCTGTTGATCAAATGCTCCGTGCCCTTCCGGGAATTGGTGCTGTGCGTGCCGAGAAAATTATGGAAGAGCTACAGATCGCGCCGACCCGCCGTTTGGGCGGTCTTGGTGTGCATCAACGCCGTAAAATGGTGGAGTATTTTAACCGCAATGTTCGGCATACACGCCGCCGCAGCGGTCGATAGTTCCCGCCGCCGGATAAAATACGCATTATTACATCACACCGTAGGAAGAACCCGATGACTGCTCAACCTAGACTTACCGTTCTGGCTGGTCCCACCGCCGTGGGTAAGGGAACCGTTTGCCAGTATATTCGTGAGCACTATCCGAACGTCTGGTTTTCCGTTTCGGCAACTACTCGTGACCCTCGCCCCGGTGAAGAAGAGGGCGTGCACTACTATTTTGTCTCGCATGAGGAATTCGATCAGATGATCGCTGACGGACAGATGCTTGAGTATGCGGTGGTGCACGGTAAGAATAAATACGGTACTCCACGTGCTAAGGTTCAGGAAGCTCTAAATGCTGGCCGCCCGGTAATCCTTGAGATTGATCTTCAAGGGGCTCGACAGATTCGGGGGTCTATGCCGGAGGCACAGCTGATTTTCTTGGCACCGCCCAGCTGGGATGAACTCGTGTCTCGATTGGTGGGGCGCGGTACTGAATCAGAGCAGGAACAGCAGCGGCGTCTTGAGACCGCCAAAATCGAGCTTGAGGCTGAAAGCGAGTTCGACGTAACCGTGATCAATGATTCGGTAGAGCGCGCGGCGCAGGAGATTGCGCACATCGTGGGCGCTGAATCTGCTGAAGCATAGGTACGTATTTGGGCGGCGTGCCGGGTGTTACTGTGCTTTCTCGTTAGGGTACGTGATTTTTACCGAGTTTAGCGGTAAAATATTGCTTTAGTTTTGGCTGAGTTCGTGTATATGAATGTCAGCAGTGTACAAAGACAACATATTGGAGTTTCTGTGGTAAACGAAATCAAAGAGCACGAAGACTACAACTTCGTTGATGGCGTAGCTCCCGAGGGGATTGTGAACCCCAGCGCGGATGCGCTGATTCAGAAGGCTGAGTCTAAGTACGGGCTGGTGATTTTCGGTGCTCGTCGTGCTCGCCAGATTAACGCTTATTACGCGAATCTGCAGGAGAGCGCGGGCGACCACGTTGGTCCTCTGGTTGAGTCTGAGGCTAATGACAAGGCTCTTTCGGTTGCAATGCGTGAAATTATGGCAGATCAGATTGTTGCCGATCACGTGCCGGATGGGCACTTCAACGAAGATGGTTACCTGGTTCCTGAGGAATTCGCATCCTTGGGTCTGGGCGACGCCGATTTCGGTGCTATCGAGGAGGAGTACATTCCTGCCGGTACCGAAGAGGTTATTGCTCTTGAAGAGGTTGTTATTGACGACTCCGCCGAGTAAGGGACGTTTATAAATACCATGCGCATTATCGTTGGTATTGGAGGGGGCATTGCCGCGTATAAAGCGGTAATGCTCCTTCGTCTTTTCGCAAAAGATGGGCATGAGGTTATTGCCATGCCCACCGAAGCTGCCTTAGAGTTTGTGGGTAAAGCTACCTTCGAGGCCCTGAGTGGCAACCCGGTTTCCACGAGCGTTTTTGAGCGTGTTCCTGAGGTTAACCATGTTCGCCAGGCCGAGCTAGCGGATGCGATTGTTATAGCACCGGCGACCGCCGATTTGATGTCTCGGCTGGCGGCGGGGCGCTGCGATGATTTGCTCTCTGCTACGGTACTGACTACTCACGCTCCGGTGATTATGGCTCCAGCTATGCACACTCAGATGTGGGAGCATCCGGCAACGCAAACGAATGTGCAGGCTTTGCGCGAACTTGGGTATCACGTGATTGAACCGGCGGTTGGGCGTCTAACGGGTCCCGACTCGGGGGTGGGCCGCATGCCGGAGCCGGAAGATATTTTTGAGGCGGCGCAGCGTGTAATTGCCGAGTTCCCGAAGGGGGAGCAGCATCCTGCGCAGATTCCGGGATATACGCCCACACGTCCGGTTCACATTGGCTCAGCGAAAGAGCCTAGCAGCTCATTTGCATTAGGTGTTGAGCCCGGGCCTGGAATTTTGGCGGGGAAACGCATTGTGATTACGGCGGGAGGCACCCGTGAGGCCTTGGATCCGGTGCGTTTTTTGGGTAACCGCTCAACAGGTAAACAGGGTGTAGCTTTGGCACAGGCTGCGCGTGATCTGGGAGCATCGGTACATCTAATCGGCGCTAATCTTGAAGTCTCCGAGCCCGAGGGCGTACAGGTAACCCGAGTGATGAGCGCCCGTGAACTACGCGATGCCGTGCTGGAAGCTCAGAACAACGCCGATATGCTTATTATGTCTGCAGCGGTTGCAGATTTTCGGCCTGCCGAATACGCCGAGTACAAGATTAAGAAGATCGCAGATTCTTCGGACGCTCCCACGATTCAGCTGGTACGCAACCCGGATATTCTGCGTGAAGTCGTGGAGCTTCGACAGAAGACAGGTGCCGGTGCGCGCTTGATTGTGGGTTTTGCCGCGGAGACTGGGTCAGCTGAGCGAACCCCGCTTGAGCTTGGGCGCGAGAAGCTGGCGCGTAAGGGCTGTGATTTTCTGGCTCTCAACACGGTGGGCGTAAATCAGGGTTTCGGAACCGATGATAATACGATTACGTTGCTCTCTTCGCTCACAGATCGGGAGCCCGTTTTTTCAGGCTCTAAACAGCTCGTTTCCGAACAGATATTGCGCACTCTTGCACAGTATGTAAACCCCTGAGAAAAGCAGAAATACGCCTAAGGTGCAGCCGATTAGGTTTATGACTGCTTCCCTCCGAGCCCGTGTAACGTTCTGTCATAATTGATACACGAGTTCACATCCTTGGGTACTGTATCCCGCGTGCCCCAAACCTAGTAGAGTAGAAACCGTGAGTAATAACCATCTACGCCTTTTCACCAGCGAGTCGGTGACTGAAGGGCATCCCGATAAAATTTGTGACCAGATTTCTGATGCGATTCTTGACGGCATTATCGCGCAGGATTCCACCGCGAACGTTGCTGTCGAAACAATGGTGACAACCGGACAGGTTCATGTTGCTGGCGAGGTGACAACCTCAAGCTATGTTGAGATTCCATCGATTGTTCGTGAAACTATTCTAGGTATTGGCTACGATTCATCGACCCGCGGTTTCGATGGTGAATTCTGCGGCGTATCGGTATCGATTGGTGAGCAGTCACCCGATATTAACGCTGGCGTGTATGAGTCTTTAGAGGCTCGCAGCGGTATCGCAGTTGATGATTATGACCGCCAGGGCGCTGGCGACCAGGGCATTATGTTCGGGTACGCTTCGAACGAGACGAACGTATTGATGCCCGCACCGATTTGGTTGGCGCATCGTCTCTCAGAGCGTCTGACGAATGTTCGTAAAAACGGTACGCTGGTGAATCTGCGCCCGGACGGCAAAACTCAGGTCACTTTGGGGTATGACGCCGATAATAAGCCTGTTTCGGTTGATACCGTGGTGGTTTCTAGCCAGCACACCGCCGATTATGATTTAGCGGATTTGCGTGCGGATATTATCAAACACGTGATTACCCCGGTGCTGGATGCCGCCGAGTTTGATAGCTCGAACACGAAGTTTATTGTGAACCCTGCCGGTCGTTTTGTGCAGGGCGGTCCCGTAGGCGATGCCGGTTTGACCGGTCGCAAGATTATTGTTGATACCTATGGCGGTTCAGCTCGTCACGGCGGCGGCGCGTTCTCGGGCAAAGATCCCTCGAAGGTTGATCGTTCTGCGGCATACGCTATGCGTTGGGTCGCCAAGAATATTGTGGGCGCTGGTCTTGCTGACCGTGCCGAGGTTCAGGTCGCTTACGCTATTGGGCAGGCGGCACCTGTGGGTCTGTACGTCGAGACTTTCGAAACCGAAAAGGTTGATCCTCTCAAGATTGAGAAGGCTGTGCGTGAGGTCTTTGACCTGCGTCCGTTGGCTATTATCAATGACCTTGATTTGCGCCGACCCGTCTATAAAAAGACCGCGGCTCACGGTCACTTTGGCCGCAATGAACCCGAGTTCACGTGGGAACGTTTGGACCGTGTTGAGGCTCTGCGTTCGGCGGTTTCAGCATCCTAATGCGTAAACCTGCGGATATGCAGCCCAGTAAAGTGGATGCTCAGAGCCCTACCGATACTTCGTCGATGAACGTTTCGGCTTCTGAGCTCGCTCAGCAGGAATCCCTGCAACAGCCTGATCTGTTGCAGGGATTTCCTGCTCTCCGCGACGCCCTGATTCCTCCCGAGCCTGAGCCGGTTGATGTACACCGGCAGCTTGTTCAGAGCGGGGTTCCCTACCCGGTGGCGCGGGTTCGGTTAGATAACACCCTGCCGCATCTTGACCGTACCTTTGACTACCAGGTTCCCGCTGAGCTGAGCGAAGATGCGGTTCCCGGCGCTCGTGTGCGTGTGCGGTTCGGCTCGCAGCGGGTTACAGGTTTTATCGCGGAGCGCGCCGAAACGACCGATGTTGCTAAGGGTCTGCAGCCGCTTTTATCGGTTCTGTCGCGGATTCCTGCGGTTTCTGCCGAGATTTTTGACCTTGCAGAGGCGCTTGCCGACCGGTACGCCTCAACGGTAGCGAATGTTTTGCGGCTTGCGGTGACGCCGCGTGTGGCATCTCTTGATAAACAGTACGCGCAGTTTTTGCCCACGTTCTCCGAGCTCATGGGTCTGCCGCAAGGATCTGATGAAACCTCCGATAGGGCGGAAGATCGTGTTTCTGAATCGGTCGCCGAAGATGACTCAGATACCGACTACGAGCCGCAGGAAGAAGCTCCTGAAGAATTACCGGCGGGCGATTCGCCCTCTTTGACCGATGATATTCGCGGGTTCCTCTTGGGTGGTTTCGCATCCTATCAGCTTCATCCGCCCGTTGCCCAGGTTTCGGCGGAAGATTCCCGCGCTTTTAGCGATTATGAGAATGGTGCCAAATTTTTAGAGGACTTGGCAGCTGGGTCTCCGGCGCGTGCGGTCATGAATGTGCTGCCCGCGCATCCTGAGTTCGATTGGGCTGAGCTACTGGCTATTGCCGTGGTGACGGCGGCTGCAAATGGCCGCGGTGCCTTGGCGGTGGCTCCCGATCAGAAGACTCTCGACAGGCTTGAGTCCGCGCTGAAACGTCGGGTGCCGGCGGGTGCTTATGTTCGGTTGAGTTCGAGCGATAAACCGCATAGCCGGTATCACGCCTATCTGAAGGCACGCCTAGGGCTGGTGCCTATTGTGATCGGCACTCGTGCGGCGGCTTACGCTCCGGTCGCTAATTTGGGGCTGTTGGTGTGCTGGGATGACGGCGATTCCTCGCTTGTGGAGCGCCGTTCGCCCTATTGTCACGCGCGCGATGTGCTGTTATTGCGTGCCCAGGCAACGGATGCGGCGGCACTGTTCGCCGGTTACGCAATGAGCAGCGAGTCGGCACGATTGGTACGCACCCGCTGGGCGTCGCATGTGCGGGCACCCCGGGCGACTGTGCACGAGTTTTCGCCGCGCACTTTTTCGACGGGTAATGACTATCAGTTGGCGCGTGACCCGTTGGCGGCTGTGGCACGTATTCCTCGGTTGGCGTTTGAGCGTGCGCGTGTGGCTCTGCAGCATGGCCCGGTGCTGGTGCAGGTCGCGCGCAGCGGTTATGTTCCGTCGTTTTCGTGCCAGCGGTGCCGCATGCCTGCGCGCTGCAATACGTGCCGGGGGCCGCTCTCGTTGGCGGCGGGTGCTTCGGTACCGAGTTGTTCGTGGTGCGGGCGTTTGGCACAGCAGTGGCGGTGTGCAGAGTGCGGGTATGATCAGTGGCGTTCGGGTACTGTGGGGGCTTTGCGCACCGCGGAGGAGCTGGGGCGCGCCTTCCGGGGCGTTCCGGTAATTTCTTCGGCAGGAGACCATGTGCGTGCTTCAGTGGGTGCCGAACCTGCACTGGTGGTGGCGACCCCCGGAGCTGAGCCTGTGGCATTCGGCGGTTATGCGGCTGCTTTGCTTTTGGATGCCGATTCTATGCTGCGTTTTGATTCTTTGCGCGCCCCTGAGGCCGCGTTGAGGCGCTGGTTTAATGCGGCCGCGCTGGTACGTTCTGCGGCTCAGGGTGGGGTTGTGGTGACGACCGCGTCGCCATCGCCGGTGGAGCAGGCGTTGGTCCGGTGGGATCCCACATGGTTTGCCCTGTATGAGCTGGATGAGCGATCGCAGATCGGTTTGCCCCCGGCGGTACGCACAGCGGCCATTACGGGTACCGAGGATGATGTTCAAGCATTCCTGGCGGAGCTGAACCTGCCGGAAGGCGTACGGGTGACCGGGCCTGTACCGCTGGATGAAGATTACTTTGCACATCAATCTGCCGGTGTCGAGAGCGGGGGAGAGGGCGATATATCTGAGCCTTCACCGTCAGGGACCGAGGATGCGGTTCCCGGCGACTGGCGCGCTATTCTCTTCTTCTCCTATGTTCAGGCACCGCAGGTTACCCACGAACTACGCTCCGTGCGTGCGGCACTCTCGGCACTCAAGCGTGTCGGAGCGGTCCAAGTCCGCTGTGATGGGCTGGATGTGGTGTAATGTAATATTACTGGACACTTTGAGGAGAAGTTAAATTTATGGCTTTACCAGATATGATGTATGACCAAGATGTGACTGCAAAACTTCCACCACTTGGAGTACCCTGTACTTATCCTGCTTCTTTACAAGAAATTGAAGAAAGATTCGTCATTAGTGCTCCTTTCTGCAACGAAAGAAAATATTTATTTAAAGCACTAGAGCTGTTCTGCAGAAATATATGGAGCATTTTACCGGAAGCAGAGGTATGGGTGAATGGAGGTTTTGTTACCCATAAAAGTTGGGCAGCCCCCAAAGACATTGATGTATGTGTTCTTTACTCAATTTTAAACATCGATGACATAGTAGATAAAATACTACAGAACTCTACACTCCAACATATATTTCATCCTACTTTTGGATATATCGAGAGAGTGCAACCCTATGGGGGTATGCTTGATGTCTTCTTTGTTGATCCAACGGATAGCGAAAGTGTTAAATATTGGCATGATACCTGGTCAACTATCAAAGACAAAAATGGGAATATTTCGCAAGGAAATCGTAAAGGATTTATCCGAATCTCTAGAAAGGTAAGGTGATATTTCATGAGTTCAGTATTTGATTACAATGATCCTATTTGGAAAAGGCTAGAGAGTAAAACCCCCGAAGAGCTCTTTCGCGCTTCCCTCAAGAAGGCTATTTCTATGGAAGATCCATACCGCAGCCTTGAGCTAACCTCTATATATTCACAAATAGATTTTAGTAACGATCCAGAATTATTTCACAATATTTACCGGGAGGAAACAGCGCCTGAGCAGGTTGAAATAATCCTCCATATTAATGGCGAAAATATTATAAATCATAAAGCTTCAGCTTTTGCGGTAGGAGAATTCTTGACTAATATTTCTGAGGGAGTCCATCAGATTGGAAAGTCAATACTTAAAGAGTATAATAAAGACAATCAAAACAAAAGTCAAAAATCATTTAATCATTCTATTTCTCCGATACTAGTAGAAGGCATACAACCTGGATCCGTAAAATTGGTTTTAGCTGCACCAGATCTCCCGGATAAAAATGACGAGTATAATGATTATATCTTGGATATAGTTCCAGAATCTATAGAATCAAAATCCTTGTTGATTTTCTCAAAACTATTAAATAACGTTTCTAGTGGTGACTCTATTGATGTTTTTAATGTATCAGATTATTTACCATATAGTATATCAAGAAAAGGAATATCCCATATTAAGAAAATTTCAGAAATAGTTTTTTCTAATAACTGGGATATTAGTGGGGAAGCTATTAAACGTGGATCTATAGAGAATATACACTTCTCCTCTCGAGGAGCAGCACGTTTACTCGATGCATTACAAGCAAAAATGCAAGAAACGACAAGAGAATGGGTTGCTGGACAGCTGGATGGGCATAAAAACTCCAACAGAACAGTTTTCTTCAAACCTGAAAGTGGAGATCAGCGTTCATATTCCCTTGAAGCTGCTAGCCTAGATATACTTGCTACTGCATCGCATATATCGGCTGATCCGAATAACTACATTAATGCTCATATAGAAACCTCTCCGGTCATTAAAAAAGGAAAAGCAACGGGAGATTTAAAACGAAAATTACTTGATATTGAAATATATCCAAGCTACCGAGAAGAACCACTGCTCTAACCTCTTCGAGTCGAGAGTCATCCATCCAGGATGTTTTCAACCTTGGTATGGTCTGAATCTTCTGGGTGATCTAAGTAATATCCCAAATGAATAATCCTTATATCCTTCACACGTTATTTTTCAGAATCCTCACTAGCTTCAACGCCGAGTCCCGCCACGAGTAGTGTGAAGCATCCTGCAAGCCTTCAAGGATCACGCGGTCGCGTACTGCATCGTCTTCGAGGGAGCGGATTGCCTCAGCCCAGGCAGACGCATCTGCCTGTGAATCGTCGGTCACAGGTGCAAAAACGGCGTGCGGGGCGATCTCACGGAAAATATCGATATCGCTAATCACGGAGGGACAGCCTGTAGCCTGCGCTTCTACCACGGGCAGGCCGTAGCCCTCGGCTCGTGAAGCCGTCACCAGTGCATGCGCAGACTCCAGTAGCTCCGCGTACTCGTCATCAGAGACCCCGTTGTGCACCACTACGTTCGAGCTTGCCGCCAGGGGAGAGAGCAGCCCCTGTTCTTCGAGCTCGGCACGGCGCGCATCCGGCATCTTTGACAGCAAATGCAAAGTGTACCCCGGAAGCTCACGCATGGCGTACAGCAGAGTCTCCACATTCTTATAGGGCATGAACGACCCCATATACACCAGGTGCCTGCTCGCGCCCTCAGCTCGTGACTTTGCACGGCGCAGAGCCTCATCCTCGCTCACCACAGACCCCGGCTGCGGTGCGTTCGGTACCACGTGCAGCGGCTTCTCCGTCAACCGGTGCTCACGAATTAGCCGCGCTGTAGACTCCGAAACCGTCACCACGGTATCTGCCCGGTTCAGCAGCATGCGCTGCGGTGTATAGCTCTTATGGAACAGCCGCCACCCAGCACGCACCGGTGCAGGCAAAAATCCCGGAGGAGTCGGGTGTGCATAATAAATCAGGTCATGCAGGGTCAGCACCAGCTTGAATTTGCGCCCCACCGAACCAATAGTCTGCATAGGGGAAAACACCACATCCGGCTTGTACTTGTTGAGCTGAAGAGCCGCAGTCGGTTCTAAGGGGCCGGTCGGCGAACAAATCTTCACATGCGGCAAATCCGGGAGCATCTGCAGCTGGCGTTCATCACTAATCACCATCACCAACTGCAGATCAGCAACCTCGGGAGCACCGGAATCTATCAAATCCTTTAACGCTCCCAAAAGCGAAGCGGTATACCGGCTAATGCCGTCGTGAAAGCCAATACGTGTATAACGGGCGTCAACCATAAGTTTCATAGGATTCTCCTCGGGATTACACCGTAAAATCTTCGTGCGTGAACTCTGCAATCAAACCTGCCGCCGCTGTAGGCGTCTCATAATGAATCAAATGCCCAACCTCAGGAATCATCTCAAAACGTTCACCGGGGGAGTGCGGGCGCCCCTCAAGCGCGGCAAACATGGCGCGCGCCGTCTGCGGGGTACCCAAATCATCGTCTTCGGCAACAAGCATCTGCACGGGAACTTGAATCTGCGGGGCAAACTCGGCGGCGGTTGCCGAAATCGAAACCTCATACGCCTGCAAAACACCCTTACGCGAGCCGAAAGACCCAAAATATGCGGCGTGCTGGTTATTGATAAAGCGGCGCATGGCGGGTTCGCGGGTGCGCATCATCAGCTCGCTCGTTACGCGGGTAATCAGCTGTGAACGCAGCAATGGATAACCAATTTTTTCGGGAAGCGCCGCGCCCACGCGATAATAAAACGATGCCGCCCGCGAAGCAATCTTCTGTGACCCTTCGAGTGCGGGCTCGCTAATGGGGTTAATGAGCGTTAGGCGGTCAAGTCCGTGCGGATATTCAGCGGCATAAGCAGCGGTTACGATAGATCCAAACGAGTGCCCTACCACGTGAATATCAGAGCCATCAGGGCATACAGGGTTTATCTGTCCAATAAGCGCGTGCAACCATGCGGTATAGCCCTGTAAAGAAACAGTCATGGGCAGGTCTTCTGAACGTCCGAAACCTGGCAGGTCGGGGCTGATAATACTAGCTTCGGGTAAGAGTTTCAGAAGCCTGTTCGCAATAATCTCAAGCCCGTGATGATCGCCGCGGAACCCGTGAATCAGCAGGATTTTTGGAGAGCATTCGGAGGGAAAAACGCCGGTGTTCATGCCCGCACCGTACTGCCAATACCGTGTAGTTGCCCCAAACAGCTCTATTTCAAATCTAGTGCCCGGGATGAGTGCCCCCGGCACACCTTCAAGAACGGTACTGGGTGATGTCACGGCGGGTGCCTTTCGTGTGTTGAGGGCTCGGTCACTGTAAATCCCTGAGAGAGATTCACGGAGGGCGTGCGTAAACCGGCTTACGCACACAATGAGTTCTCTCAGTGTACGTGGAATTTCTGTGTAGGTGCTGGAGATTTAGATGAAAAGTCAAACAATATTCAGAGTTTTTCATCGTATACGGCTGAAAATGGTTTATACGCGCAGGGTTACTCGGGAGGAAACGAAGGCAAGCGGGCGCGGGCGGTGAGGCGCATCCACGATATGAAACGGGAACTCGTGAGTTTATGAATACATCAAGAAACCTTTGTGGGTACACGCTAGAATAGGTTGGTTAGCGAAAATCAAACGTCAAAGGAATCGTAGTGTCTGCTGAGGTAGAGACCGAACGCGTCGAGAATGCGTATGACTTCCGTGCACAGGAAGCGAAATGGCGCCCTTACTGGGAAGAAACGGGTGTCTTCAAACCAACCGGCAACGCCGCGAAAGGTCGCCGCTATGTGCTAGACATGTTTCCGTACCCCTCAGGTGACCTGCATATGGGCCACGCAGAAGCGTTTGCTATTGGAGACATGAATGCCCGCTACTACAAGCAGTGCGGCTACGATGTTCTGCACCCTATCGGTTGGGATTCCTTCGGTCTGCCCGCAGAAAACGCTGCTATCAAGAACGGTACCCACCCAAAAGAGTGGACCTACAAGAATATTGACACGCAGGCAGAATCTTTCAAACGCTACGCTATCGCCGTGGACTGGGATCGACGCCTGCACACCTCAGACCCCGAATACTATAAGTGGACCCAGTGGCTTTTCGAGCAGTTCTATAAGCAGGGCCTGGCCTACCGCAAGGACTCGATGGTGAACTGGTGCCCCAAAGATCAGACCGTGCTCGCGAACGAACAGGTGGTTAATGGCGCTTGCGAACGATGCGGCACCACGGTTACTAAGAAGTCGCTGAATCAGTGGTACTTCAAGATTACTGACTACGCCCAGCAGCTTCTTGACGATATGGAGCAGCTTGAGGGCAAATGGCCCGAACGTGTTCTGCTGATGCAGCGGAACTGGATTGGGCGTTCCGAAGGTGCTGAGGTTCGCTTCGAGATTGAGGCTACCGAGGCGCAGCCTGCCGAATCCTTCACGGTCTTCACCACCCGCCCAGACACCCTCTACGGTTCAACCTTTATTGTTGTTGCCGCTGACTCGACCTTTGCCGAGAAGATTGTGGCACCCGATCAGGCACAGGCGCTAGAGGACTACCGCGAGCAGATTAAGGCGCTCAGCGATATTGACCGCCAGTCTTCCGAACGTGAAAAGACCGGTATGTTTACTGGGCGATACGCAATTAACCCGCTGAATGGCGCAAAGCTGCCGGTGTGGGCTTCCGATTACGTGCTTGCCGATTATGGTACCGGCGCTATTATGGCGGTGCCCGCGCACGATCAGCGTGACCTTGACTTCGCTAAGAAATTCGACCTGCCGATCGTGACGGTGCTCGATGTTGAGGGAGAGGAAAACCCTGCCGAGTCGGGTATCGCCACTGCGGGCGATGGGGTGCTCATTAACTCCGGTGAGCTAACCGGACTTCCTAAGGCAGAGGCTATTGCGAAGGCTACCAAGCTGGTTGAGGCTGCCGGCACAGGCGAAGGTAAGGTTATTTACCGCCTGCGCGACTGGTTGCTCTCGCGCCAGCGTTTCTGGGGCACGCCTATTCCCGTGATTCACTGTGAGGGCTGCGGCGAGGTATTGGTTCCTGAAGAACAGCTGCCGGTTCTGCTCCCAGATAATCTGCGCGGTGAACAGCTGGCGCCCAAGGGACAGTCGCCCCTTGCTGCCGCCGATGACTGGGCTATAGTTCCCTGCCCACAGTGCGGTAAGAGCGCCCGCCGCGATTCTGACACGATGGATACCTTCGTGGATTCCTCCTGGTACTTCCTGCGCTATGTTTCGCCCCGTTACGCCGAAGGCCCCTTCGACCCGCAGGCGATCAGGGAATGGGGCGCGGTCGATATGTACGTGGGCGGTGTGGAACATGCGATTCTGCACCTGCTGTATGCGCGTTTCTTCACGAAAGTTATTCGTGATTTGGGGCTGATTGAGCACGGCGAGCCGTTCAAAGCCCTCATGAATCAGGGGCAGGTTCTCAACGGCGGTAAGGCCATGTCGAAATCGCTCGGCAATGGCGTAAACCTGGGCGAGCAGCTTGATACGTTCGGTGTGGATGCGGTGCGCACCACCATGATCTTCGCTTCGCCTCCCGAAGATGATGTGGACTGGGCGGATGTTTCGCCCGCCGGTTCGCAGAAGTTCTTGGCGCGCGCATGGCGTGTTGCTCAAGACGTTACTTCCGAACCTGGCGTGGATGCGGCATCTGGCGATGCGAACCTGCACAAGCTGGTGGCGCGTACCGTACACGATGTGAAACAGCTTCTTGACTCGGGTAAGTTCAACGTGGTGGTCGCCAAGACTATGGAGCTGGTGAATGCTACCCGTAAGGCTATCGATTCGGGCCCTGGGGGAGCAGACCCTGCGGTGCGCGAAGCCGCCGAAACTATTGCGATCTTGTTGTCACTCTACGCGCCGTATACTGCCGAGGACATGTGGCACGCGCTGGGATACAATAACCCGGTGCTGACCGCAGGTTTCCCGCAGGTAGACGAATCCCTGCTCGTGGATGATACCGTCACCGCAATCGTGCAGATCAAGGGCAAAGTGAAGGCGCGCCTTGAGGTATCAAAGGATATTTCTGAAGCTGAGCTTGAAAAACAGGCCCTGGAGGATGAGACTATCGCGAAGCTGGTGGAAGGCTCGGAAATCCGTAAGGTGATTGTGCGAGCCCCCAAACTGGTGAATATCGTCATCTAGTGTTTTCAGAACGTTGATGCGGTGCCGCCGGAAGAAAACTTTTCGGGTTTTTCTTCCGGCGGCACCATTCTTTTTAGCTATGATGAGAAAGTCGGGTATAGCAAATCGCCATATTTTTAAGATTCAGGAGGGTGCCTTATGGGACGCATCGCCGTCGTGACAGACTCAGCCGCTGCTATTACCCCTGAAATTCTTAAAGAGCGGCAAGAACGCGGTGGGTTTGCTGTGGTACCCATGCCGGTATCCGTTCAAGAGACGCCCTCACGTGCAGGAATCAGGGGCACCCGAGCCGAGACGAATACCCGCGATTTAACCGGTCTTAGCCCTGAGGAAATTGACGAAGCCATTTTGATGGCGCATGTCCTCGGAAATACGATCCATACCTCCGGTCCTGCCCCTGGTGTCTTTGCCGATACCTACGATACTCTTGTTGATGAAGGGTACGAGCATATTCTGTCGATACATCTCTCGGGAGAACTCTCTGGAACCGTTGAGTCAGCGCGAGTGGGTGCGCAGCTTTCTAAAGCGCGAGTGACCGTACTTGATTCCCGCACCGTCGCCGGAGCCTATGGGCACGCGGCGTTGCATGCCCATGATGTAGCCGATATTTGCGATAGTCCTGAGGAGCTTGCCGAAGTAGTTACCGGTATATGCGCCGAGACCGACATTTATTTCTACATTCCTACTCTCGATGCGCTTCGTCGCGGAGGCCGTGTCTCACCCGCGTTGGCGATGGTCGGGCAGATGTTCCAGATCAAGCCTATCGGCACGGTCTCGGATGGAAAACTGACCTATGTTGAGCGCCCCCGTACCGCAACGCGCGCGAAAGAACGCCTCACGCAGATTATTCGTGACGTTTGTACCAAGCACCAATCGGTAAAAAAGCATCCTCCAGCTGCGGCTGCGCAGCACGACGTACGACCAACCGGTCACGTGGTAGCGCTTCACCATATGGGTAATCTTGCGGAAGCTAAAGTCTTGCAAGATTCGTTGGGTGCCTTCGCTTCGGATGCGGTTCTCAGTTCTCTCCCGCCCGTATTAGCGGCGCATTCCGGACTGGGTGCACTTGCCGCTGTCATCTATTAGCCATGCGATGTGAGAATGTCATTTTTCTTTGTGTAGCCGCTAAAATTACCCGATTCGCCCGCAAAAATTGGCGCAATCCCTGTGGATAGCCGGTTTTTGTGTCCCGCTTAAATAGTTATCCACAGAATATAGGAACCGCCCGGCGGGGGCATAAGCACGCGGCTAGGCTTGCACTATGACCCGCGATAACGCCCACCAAGCATTTCACCCACTAAGCTCTTCTATGCAGACGCTAACCGAAAGAGCTAAGACGTCGGTACCAGCACAGGAAGCTCAGACAGAGAAGCAAAGCCCCTATGAGATCTGGGATGACGAGCCCACAGAACGCCTTATGCCGCATGATGATTTTGCGGAAGGCTCTGCTTCTTCTGCCTCGGTGGGGAAGAGCCCTCGAAGACTCTACTCAGATTCTTACGAACAAACCGTGTATGAGCAGCATGAGTCGGCATCTGAACAGCTTTTAAGACGAGCTAGACAACGCGCCACTCATAGCACCGAACCAGACGATTTGGCGGAAAGCTACTACGAGGGCACACAGCAGCAGATCTCCGCGGTAAAACCTGCGCACAACCCTGCCAATGAACAGCGCGGCGAGCATACTACCCACGTTATTGCACAGCGCGAGAATATGCCCGAAGAGCTCATTCAGGATGAATGGGACGAATGGGAAACACCATCGAAAACCCGTGCTTTTCGGTGGAAGGTTCCGCCCTATGCCGTCTTCGTTTTAGCCTTGGGCGTTCTAGGAATTATTCTCTGGGGGTTGCTAGGATTTACACCCACTCCGCAAGCAAACGAAGAGTCTACCAGTAGCGCCCAGGTGGCGGCGCCAGGGGCTAGCTCATCCGTAATTCCGAGTGCCACCCCTTCGGATTCATCTGCGCAGAATAAGGTTCCGAATAAGAATGGCACTATTCGAGTGCATATAGCTGGAGCAGTCAAAACTCCTGGCGTGCAAACGCTCCCTGCTGATGCCCGCGCCATTGATGCCCTTGAAGCCGCAGGAGGCGCAACCCCGGATGCCGACCTCAACCGGGTAAACCTCGCGGGCAGCCTTAGCGACGGCACACAGCTTTACATCCCCAAGACAGGGGAGACCGCTGCACCGGTACTTGCCGCACCAGCCGGAGGAAACAGTGCTTCACCCAACGGTTCTCCGGGAGCCGCGCAAAATCCTGCGGCACCGAAATCTTCTGCGGGCGCTGGGCAGCAGGGCGCACCGGGTTCTCCTATCAACCTGAATACTGCGACTGCTGAGCAGCTGCAGACTTTGCCGCGCATTGGTCCTTCTCTAGCCGCCCGCATTATTTCTTGGCGTGATGCTCACGGAGGCTTCAAAAGTGTTGATGAGCTGGATGCAGTACCTGGCATCGGTCCCTCTCTCATGAGTTCGTTGCGCCCGCTCGTCACAGTCTAAATCCGTTAGCGTCAAACAATATAGGTAATGAGCCGCATCATGAGTTTTCTGCACATTCCGCCTAAGCTCAAACCATATCTCACCCGAAATTTCGCCCGTACCGAGTGGATGCGCTATCGCCGCGACCATAACCACGAATGGTTTCGCGCTGTTAGTGCCATTATTCACCTTGATATACGGCTTATAGTCTCGGCGGTCGTACTCTGGATTTTCACGCTGGCCGCCATGTATCACGGTACTTTTCAGCCCTATAAATACTGCGTTTTAGTGGCTATTAGCCTGCTTGGAATAATCACCATAACGCTTAATACCTTCTATGGACGCAAAATCGCCCATATTCTTTGTCCTATCCTCGGGCAGTTCATGTTCATTATGCTCTTGGTGACTCTGCAAGCTGTCCTGCTCATGCTGACCGGAACGGATTCCAGCCGCACGACCCTAAGAGATGCTGAAGGAACCTCGTTACGTATAACCGGAGTCATCAGGGAAATACGCCCTCTTGACTCGCATACGAATATGATCATTCTCAGCACCGACACGGCTCAATACCGTAGTCTTCGAGCACCAATTCATGAAGATATTCGTATTTACAGCAACACACAAAAACAGCAGCTTAACCCCGGAACCCGGGTTAACGCGCTCGGAACCCTTGAAAATAAAGGCACCACCGCATTCCTCAAAGGTGCAAGCATATTCCCTCAACCGAACCAAAATCTTGAGCACACACGCGCCCTAAACACTAGGATGCGCGATTATGCCCGCCGACACCTCGATGCCGAAACCACGGCGTTACTTCTAGGTACCGCCTATGGCGATGACTCCGCAATGCCCAACACCAGTAAGGAAAACTATAAGCTTAGCGGGCTCAGTCACCTTACCGCAGTCTCTGGAGCAAATATCGCCATCATTTTCATGGCTGGCTACCGTTTTGGAATTCTCGTGCGCGTTCCACGCCGCCTTATGATCGGAATGGGTATTACCGCCGTCGTTCTCTACTCCACGATTCTCACTTTTGAGGGATCCGTAATCCGCTCTATTCTCATGGGGTCACTAGGAGCTTTGGCGATGCTCCGCGGCACCGGGAGAAATACTCTTAGCGCGCTCGCCACCACTATCGTGTTCTGCCTCATCGCTGCGCCGAAACTCGCCGGTGACCTCGGCTTTATGCTCTCCACCGTGGCTACGGCATCGCTGATAGCGCTCGGACCCTCACTCACGCGTCTCTTGATGCGCCTCCTACCGCACACCCTCGCCGAACTTATAGCAGCTTCCGCCAGCGCCTCGCTCTGGTGTACCCCTGTGATTTTAGGTATCAGCGGCAAAATACCGCTCTATACCATTCCCGCAAATATGCTCGCCGCTCCACTAACCGCGATCACAATGTTTGCTGGTCTTGCCGCGTTCCTGAGCTACAGCATCAACTTCACGGCCATCACGGATATTGCTCTTATTCTCGGTAGAATACCGGCACAGGGCATCGAATACATAGCGAAATATTTTGCACACGCACCCGCAAATCCACTCGATGTAGATGTTACTCCGACATCTGTAGCTTTTGCTGGAGTTACTGTCTTTGCGGGTAGCCTACTGATATGGCTCTGGGATTACCGTATTTACAAGCGCGAGCTTCACCTCGATTATGTACGTATACCCGGTACTCGGCATGTAACTAGTACGCACCATCAATCACCAACGCACCAAATCGGTCAAAGACACTTCGGTATGATAGAAACAGCAACACACCGAACGAGCAATGAGGTACCGTGACTCCCAGGGGAAGCTCATCACGCGGCAACTACCGCGGCCAACGCGCTAATAAAGCGCTTGATAACGCATGGCGCACCGTAAATCCCGCACCGGTCATCATGCTCCACGGTTCCGAAGAGTATTTCGCTTCACGAGCACGTGAACGTCTGCGCACCGCTTTTTATAGCACCTATCCAAATGCAGACCTAGTCACCATCAACGCTTCCACCTACACTGCGGGGGAACTCACTCTCCTCGCGAGCCCGTCGCTCTTCGGGACTGCCAAAATAATAGATGCTGACAACGTCGCCACCATGAGTGAAGATTTCCTTAACGATATTCTCAGCTACATTGCTGCCCCAGAATCCGACATTATGCTCATCATGCAGCATTCCGGCGGCAACCGCGGCAAAAAACTCATTGATGCCATACGTAAAAACCACGTTCTTATTCCCTGTAAACCGCTCAAAGCCGAGCGCGAAAAAACGGAATTTGTCACCAGTGAATTCCGAGCGGCTAAACGCACTATCGATCCCGACGCCCTACGCCTACTTGTAGCCGCCACCAATGACACCGCTGAACTCGCCTCCGCCTGTGCTCAACTTCAAGCAGATGTTGCGGGAAATATTACCGAAGAGATCGTGAACCGTTACTATGGCGGGCGAACCGAAGTTACCGCTTTTCGGGTGGGAGACGCCGCTGTTACGGGAAACGCAGCAGAAGCGCTTAGGCTTTTGCGACATGCTTTAGCAACGGGAACAGAACCTATCCCTCTGTTGGGGGCACTTGCCATGCGTATTCGCAATATTGCCCACGTGCATCATGTGCGTGCCAGTGCCCAGGAACTTGCCCGTGAGGTAGGTATGGCTCCGTGGCAGGTCGAACAGGCGCAACGCGACGGAAGGCGTTTCACCGGTGAACAGATCGCCCGTATCGTGCAGCTACTTGCTGATGCCGACGCACAGCTCAAGGGGGAGGGTCTAGACCCGGTATATGCGGTTGAACGCGCGGTACTTGCCATTGCGTTGCCTCATAACCGCTCATAAATGCATTTTTATTTTGCTCATATATGAGCTAGGGAAAGATTTGCGTCATAAGGCATAATGGACTCCATGCTACAAACACTGAAAAAAGCATTCTTCGCCGTTTTGCCTTCGCTTCGGAAAGCAGCAGAAGATGCTCTGCGCGATAATGCACAACAGTCGCAAGCACAGACCAACCACGATTCTGAACAACCTCAGACATCAAATGCGCCGAAACCAGGCCCCGGTGCTTCTAAGTCTGCGCCCTCTCAACAGCAGAGTTCGCAGGGACAGGGCTCAGACTATCCAGGAGACTATCGCGGGTCTATTGACTTTGAGTATTCTCCCTCATTGGACGGCGATCCAGATCCTGGTGAGATCGTGTGGACTTGGGTTCCTTACGAAGAAGACCATACTCAGGGGAAAGACCGCCCGGTCATCCTTGTAGGGCGTGACGGGGAATACCTGCTTGCCTTCATGATGACCAGCAAAGACCACAACAACCGCGATCATGCAGATTCTAATTATCTAGATATTGGTTCAGGCTCTTGGGATTCCCAGGGTCGGGCTTCCGAGGTCAAACTCAATCGCGTCTTACGGGTGCGTCCTGAGAACATGCGCCGTGAAGGGGCAATTATGCCTCACGAGACTTTCCGCCTTATCGAACAAGCCTACAACCGCCGTTAGTCCGAGATTATACCTATCTCAAAAGCGCGAAAATCATATATCATCCTTGAAATAAAAGGTATTCTTACAGGCACTTATCTGCTATGATTTGTGGTTGAGTGTCTGGTGGTCATCAGGCACTGCTGGCCGGTTGCCATAGGCATCCCCACGCCGCTCAGTCGATGATCGGTCAGCATAGCCCTCACCGACCAATAAGACAAACAGAAAGTTTAATCGTGGCTAATATCAAGTCCCAGAAAAAGCGCATCCTCACCAACGAGAAGGCTCGTCTGCGTAACAACGCTATTAAATCTGAGCTGAAGACCGCAACCCGCCGGGTTAAGGAAGCTGTTGAGGCACAGAACAAGGAAGCTGCCGAAGAGGCACTGCGTTTTGTGAGCCGCAAGCTGGATAAGGCTGTTTCTAAGGGTGTTCTGCACAAGAAGAACGCTGCTAACAAGAAGTCCGGTCTAGCGCATCTGGTTAACAAACTTTCCTAATGTCAGCCTCTGTATGAGGCGCATTGCGAAGTGATAGGGGTTCCCCGTCGGTTCTCTCCCGGCGGGGAATTCTTTGTGCCCGCCAGCCGTGCCGGTTCGCGCTTCCAGCGTGCATTATGGGAAAATAAAAGATAATTGTGCCAGCTGCCTGATGAACCTCCATGAAAGGAATATGCGAGTGGCTCCTCTGTCGAAAAATCCGCCAATACCGGCGGCTACCGACCCCGCGATTATTCGCAACTTCTGCATTATTGCACATATTGATCATGGAAAATCCACGCTCGCTGACCGTATGCTTCAGGCAACTGGCGTTGTCGCGCCGCGCGATATGAAGGCACAATACCTTGACCGCATGGATATTGAGCGTGAACGAGGCATCACCATTAAATCCCAGGCAGTACGTATGCCATGGGAGATCGACGGTACTTCCTATGCGCTCAACATGATCGACACTCCGGGACACGTTGACTTCACCTATGAAGTCTCTCGCTCACTTGCCGCATGCGAAGGCGCTCTGCTTCTTGTTGATGCGGCACAGGGGATTGAAGCCCAAACTCTCGCCAACCTCTACTTGGCAATGGAGAACGATCTTACGATTATTCCAGTCTTGAATAAGATCGACTTGCCCGCCGCTATGCCCGATAAATATGCTGAAGAGCTGGCGAACCTGATTGGCTGCGAATCTGAGGAGGTTCTGCGGGTTTCGGGTAAAACCGGTGAGGGTGTAGAAGCTCTACTGGACCGTATTGTCGAAGGCATACCCGCGCCTGTGGGACAGGCGGACACGCCGGCCCGAGCCATGATTTTTGACTCGGTTTATGATTCCTATCGCGGAGTGGTCACCTATGTGCGTGTCGTAGACGGAAAACTTGAACCGCGCCAGAAAATCAAGATGATGTCTACCGGCGCAGAACACGATCTGCTTGAGATTGGGGTAATTTCACCCGACCCCATTCCCTCCAAAGGGCTGAGTGTGGGTGAGGTGGGTTATTTGATCACTGGCGTGAAGGACGTTCGGCAATCCCGCGTGGGCGATACCGTAACCTCTGCTGTAAAGCCTGCCGCAGAGTCATTAGGCGGCTATGAAGACCCGAAACCTATGGTGTTCTCTGGGCTATTTCCTATTGATGGTTCAGATTATCCGGCGTTGCGAGATGCCCTAGACAAGCTCAAGCTCAACGATGCTGCGCTTGTCTACGAACCCGAAACTTCTGCAGCACTCGGGTTTGGTTTCCGGTGTGGCTTCTTAGGCCTGCTGCACCTTGAAATCGTGCGCGAACGCTTGGAACGCGAGTTCAATCTCGACCTTATTTCGACCGCCCCCAACGTTATTTATGATGTTGTGGACGAATCGGGTAATGCAAAGCGCGTGACTAACCCAAGCGAGTTCCCCGAGGGTAAAGTCGCAACCATTCGTGAACCGATGGTGGCATGTACGATTATTGCTCCCAGCGACTATATTGGGGCGATCATGGAGTTGTGCCAGTCGCGCCGCGGGCAAATGGGCGGTATGGACTACCTATCAGAGGATCGCGTTGAGATGCGGTACCGCCTGCCGCTGGCCGAGATTGTCTTTGATTTCTTCGATCAGCTCAAGTCCCGTACTCGCGGATATGCATCCTTGGACTGGAAGTTCGATGGTGAGGAAGAGGCTGACCTGGTGAAGGTCGATATCCTGCTTCAGGGTGAGAAAGTGGATGCTTTCTCGGCTATTACCCATCGCGACAAGGCCTATTCGTACGGTTTGGTGATGACGAGTAAACTCCGTGAGCTAATACCTCGTCAGCAATTTGAGGTTCCTATTCAGGCTGCTATTGGCTCTCGCATTATTGCCCGCGAGAATATCCGCGCTATGCGCAAGGATGTGTTGTCAAAATGCTATGGTGGCGATATTTCGCGTAAGCGCAAGCTGCTGGAGAAGCAGAAGGAAGGAAAGAAACGCATGAAGATGGTTGGCCGTGTTGAGGTACCGCAAGAGGCATTCATTGCCGCCCTATCTTCAGGCGAAGAGAAAGAGAAGAAAGACAAAAAGAAGTAAATCTTTACCGTCTTTCTTGCGGGTAGAGACCTGACTCCAAGATAAGAGCGTCTCTACCCGTCATTTTTACGCACACGCACTCGGCTAGATTCCCATGAAGGAGGCATTGTATGGCACCCGCGCAACCGGTTGGCGCGCCCGCGCCGCGTGATGGACGCATCCCTGCCTCTTGTGCGCACGGGTGTCAGAACCGTGATTTTAGCCTCTACGTACATATTCCGTTCTGCTCGGTGCGATGTGGGTATTGTGATTTCAACACTTATGCCACCGAAGATTTTGGTGACGGGATAGGGCTGGGTACGTATGCGGACGATGCTACAGCTGAGATTTTCTTTGCCGCTCGCACTCTTGAAGCATCCGGGGTGGTAAAGCGGCCGTTGCATACGGTATTCTTCGGCGGGGGTACGCCCACGAAACTCCCTGCGTATGATTTGGTGCGCATCCTGAAAACTGCAATTGATATTTTCGGTATCGAAGATGGTGCTGAGGTCACCACCGAGGCTAATCCTGACTCTGTCACCTATGAGGATCTGCAGACGTTAAAAGACGGCGGATTTACGCGTGTTTCTTTTGGTATGCAATCTGTTGTGCCCGAGGTTTTGAAAGTTCTTGACCGTACCCATACACCCGAAAATGTTCCTAAAGTTGTGGCGTGGGCGCGAGATATTGGTCTTCAAGTATCGATAGATTTAATTTATGGCTCTCCGTCAGAAACGCTGGAGCAGTGGGAGCAAAGTGTGCAAGCGGCGATTTCTTATCAGCCAGACCACATTTCTGCATATTCTTTGATTGTTGAAGACGGTACTAAACTTGCCGCACAAATTCGGCGCGGTGAATATACAATGCCTGATGATGACCTCATGGCAGATATGTATTTGCGTGCAGAAGATCTTCTCATGCAAGCCGGATATCGGTGGTATGAGGTCTCGAATTATTCTCGGTCTGAGCATACTCGAAGTGACCATAATATGGCGTATTGGCGTAATCAAGACTGGTGGGGAATAGGACCGGGAGCACATTCACATATAAACGGTACCCGGTGGTGGAATATTAAACATCCCATTCCCTATGCACATCGTGTTCGGGCTGGGGAATCACCGGCCGCAGCGCGAGAAGTTTTAGACTCAGGAACTCGTTCTTTTGAGGCAATTATGCTGCTGATTCGAGTACGTGAAGGTTTGCCTATGAGCGAGCTTCTGGCCGTGCATCCTGCCGCTGACCTGGGGTCTTCTTTACGGTGGTTGCTCTCGCAAGGACTTATTGAACCCGACATTTTTACAAATACTGGTGCGCCCAACCCTGATGCTTCGGTAAAACTCACACTGCAGGGGCGACTTTTAGGTGATGCTGTTACTCGAGAATTACTTCCAGATATAAAATAAATGTCTCGTAAAATATGCGAGAATACTTACCCCAAAAGTATAATTGCCTTAACTTTCAGGATAAAATAATTGAATTACTAGACATTAGGTTGAAACTAAGGTAGAGTTTATATTGGCAGGACGGTATATGTTACAGCGTGTTGTCGTCTTTGCTGAAGTTGAGTGAATACGGTTGAAGGTCCCTTGTGTATCAGGGGCCTTCAATCGTTAACAGGTGTTTTATATGGTATGTAATATGCGCATAAAAATAAAGGGCCACATATTCCATATCGAAATAGTGACCCGGGGTGCCTTATACGATGTATAAGTCTGTTTATACGCGGCGCTCGGCTGCCTGTTGTTGCTGTTGCCCTTCCATTTCTTCTCGGTGCTGCTTCTTCTTTTCTTTGAAGTCTTCAGCAGGCTTGAGGAAAAGGTCAAGGATACGCAGGTTGAGCTTGTACCTATGAGGTTCTCCTTGGGCGGCGTAGATGCCCGCAATTACGGAACTGATCGCCATATAAAGCCACAGAATAGCAGTAAAGAACATCATGAGGCTTGCCATGCCAGGTACGAAGCTCAAAATGAGAAGAACAAGAATTATGATTGAAGGCAGAAGCGTAAAGTTCATGGCTTCACGTGACTCTTGCTCAGTGAAGGGGGCGCGGTCACGATACAAATAGTAGATAGCAGCGGCAGGCAAAAACCCGATGATGCCGCTAAAGTGAGCAAAAGTCGCCATGCTCCGGTCCTGCGACACAGGCAAAGGTGTAATGTTTCGTTTATGCCCCTCCGGGCGAGTATCTTGAACCACAGAAATCCTGATTATTACTCGTCTATTTTGCTCTGCCGTACACATGCCTCAGTTGGTGCACCTGTACAACCTAAAATCCTTATTTATTGTAACGTGTTTTGCCGAACGCCTCGCCAGAGGCGCGGCATAGACAACCTGAGCTACTCACATTACCTTATTCAGTCAGAAAATCAATGAGCGACTCAACAGGTCCTAGCAGCGTAGGATCAAGATCGGAATAAGAGTCAACTCGGGAAAGAATACGTTTCCAGGCGTTTGCCACGTCTTCCTGGTTTTGATGTGGCTGTCCCAACCGACGTAGAATTCCTTTCTTCCAGTCCTCACCTCGAGGCACCTGCGGCCATGCCGGAATTCCGAAAACCTGCGGCTTGACGGCCTGCCAAATATCAATGAAAGGGTGCCCCACAATCTTAATATTTCCAGCAGCGCCGGGAACAGCTAAAGCCTCCGCCACAACACGTTCTTCCTTGGTGCCTTTCAGAAGATGATCCACAAGAATTCCAAGTCGTCGCTCTGGACCGGGGGAGAACTCTTTAACGGCAGTTGCTAAATCATCAACACCATGAAGGGGCTCGACCACAATACCTTCAACCCGCAGATCATGGCCCCACACTTTCTCGACGAGTTCCGCATCATGAAGCCCCTCAACCCAGATTCTGGATGCGCGCGCTACCCGTGCTGGAACGTTTTCAACTGCTACCGAACCAGAACGAGAAATTTTGCGCCCTGAGGTCTTTCGTGGTGTTGGGGCAACAATCTCAACCGGTTCGCCCTCAAGAAAGTACCCGATTCCTAAAGGAAAATTTTTGACCCGTCCGTGAGCGTCTTCAAGCCCGAAAAATATTTCTCCACCGATACGTTCGGCACGCACTACTTCGCCAACCCACCCGTTAAGATCCTCAAGGACCATCCCGCGTTTTAGTTCGACCCGACGAGGAGGCGCAGGCCTGTTATTCATTGAGGCACGCGATAGATCTTGTGCACCCCAAGCGTATCGTTCACTCATATCTTGCATCCTTCGTACAACGGCACCACGGATATTGCCTGGTTTCCGCAGGTTAGCTTTTGGCAGAACCCATCCAATTCTAAAGTATTGATAACTCGCTTCTGGCGAAAGACTAGTACCGCTAGGGGTTACCCGGCTATGATAAAAGTAGTTTTTAGCACTCTCTCAACAAGAGTGCCAGATTATTAACCACCGATAGGGTCGCAAGGAGTACCATGTCACACGAACGCCGCATGCGCATATTGCAGGCAATCGTTGAAGACTACGTGCGCACAGGCGAACCCATAGGTTCAAAGACGTTGGCACAGCGCCACCATCTTCAAGTATCCAGTGCCACGATACGCAATGATATGGCAGCTTTAGAAGAACAGGGACTTTTGAGCGCACCGCACGCCAGCGCTGGGCGTATTCCTACAGAACAGGGATACAGGTTCTTCGTCGATGCTCTAGCCGCGCCGCGTGCTCTCTCTGCAACCCAAGTTTCGGCGTTACGGCAAATTCTTGAAAGCGCACACAGCGTAGAAGACATGATTGAAGCCGCCACCCGAACACTTGCCCATCTCACGCATCAGGTGGCGCTTATCCAGTACCCAACACGTAACGCTGGAACTCTCTTGCATCTTGAGTTCGTACCCCTAGATTCACACACGCTCTTAGCATTGCTTATCAGTGATCTTGGCACAATCCACCGGGTTACCGTGATACTGCCAGAGACTACAGCTTTAGCGCATGATGAAACTGTGTCAGCTCTTGCAGCGATTAAAGAGAACCTGCTCAAAATGCTTCAGGGTTTACCTTTCGAAAACATAAGTGCATTGCTGCCAGAAGCGCATCATCCAGCGTTGCGAGGCCGTTCTCCGGAGCTCACCGAAGCTATCGTGGATCATCTGCGAGCACAGCCTTATTTTGAACGAGATATTCGCTTCGCGATCTCTGGCACCTCAAACCTAGCACGAAGTCACGACGACTTCTCGGCGAGCATAGCTCCCATTTTGGATGCGCTCGAAGAACAAGTTACGCTGCTTCGCGTGCTGTCTCACGCATCGGTTCAAGAAGCCGGGTACAGTGTAAGGATCGGTCACGAGAATACGGAGCAAGCGCTTCAAGGAGCTTCTATTGTCACTGGTGAATACGATTCACCCGTTGTAGTTTCATACGGCAAACAACATTTACCAGACAATGAAGGCGCCTTGGGGAAGCATACGGCAAAACTTGGCGTGGTGGGTCCAGTCCGCATGGATTACCGTGGTAACATTGCGGCGGTGAACGCGGTAGCTCGCTATCTAGGTCATGTCTTAGGCACACGAGCATCATGACATCAAGCGGGTAACTCCTCAGAGCCCCACAAATTTACAGATTTTATATTGACACCATACCCGGAGCACTCCGGTACGAAAAGGATAGAAGAAACACGTGAGCGATCACTACTCAACTCTTGGAGTCTCAAAGGACGCAAGCCCCGAAGAGATTAAAAAAGCGTACCGTAAAAAGGCGCGTCAACTGCATCCCGATGTTAACCCATCCGAAGAGGCAGCCGAGGAGTTCAAACGTGTAACCCTCGCCTATGAAGTACTCTCAGATAACGAGAAACGCCGTAATTACGACGCTACCGGCGACGAACAGGGTCGTGCAGGATTCCCTGGAGGCGCAGGAGGATTTGGCGGCTTTGGCTCAGGAAGTTTCGGGTTCCAAGACCTCTTCGATATGTTTACCGGAGGCGGTGGACAAAGCGGTCCCGCGTCCCGCGTACGCCAGGGACAAGACGCACTTATCAACGTCTCAATATCCCTCAAAGACGCAGTTTTTGGCGTCGAAAAGACTGTAGAGCTTAACACGGCCGTCACTTGTAAATCCTGTGAAGGTGAAGGAACAGCTCCCGGAACCCACCCCGAAACCTGTGAGACCTGTCATGGCCAGGGATTCATGCAGCGCCGTGTTCAATCCATCCTAGGAACCGTCATGCAGCAGGTAGAGTGCCCCAGCTGTCAGGGATATGGCACCGTCATCAAACACCGCTGCCCAGAATGCCACGGACAGGGCCGTGTGGGCGAAAAACTCCCGCTGACCTTCACCGTTCCCGCCGGTGTTAATGACGGAGCCCGCATACGTCTGCGAGGTAAAGGCGAAGCTGGACTCAATGGTGGTCCCAATGGCGATCTTTATATTGATCTCAACGTTAAGCGCGATAAATACTTTGTTCGCGATGGTGATAATCTCACTACAACGGTGAATATTCCTATGGTCGCAGCCGTTTTAGGAACCACCGTACCCTTAGAAACCTTCGATGGGGTTCAAGAGATCACCATCCCTGAAGGCGCACAAAGCGGCGACATCGTAACTTTGAACGGCTTAGGTGTTACCCGCCTTCACTCCGATAAACGCGGAGACCTACAGGTACGTATTCAGGTCACAACACCGACCAATGTAAACTCCGAACAACGTGAGTT
>ERZ773212.21-NODE-21-length-87259-cov-103.839078_pt1 | contig 87259 bp, 69 predicted proteins | sample MGYA00581005_ERZ773212 | MGnify/ENA primary metagenome ERZ773212 (study PRJEB29015, sample SAMEA2738154) | human oral metagenome | biome: human oral; feature: human-associated habitat; material: saliva | place: China | collected 2196 ... | reverse complement strand
GGGGGGGGGTAGCCTTAAAGGCGATTCGGAAGGGGTAATTCGATGAAGAAATTGTCGTTTGCAATGTCCGCTATGGCGTGCGCTGCGTTAGTGCTGTCTGGTTGCGGTAATAGTGTGTCGGATGACAGGGCTGAGGCTTATGCTTCGCTTTCATCTATGACTAGTTTGGGTACATCGCGGGCGCAGGAATATAAACAGAGGCTGACGGTGGCCCCTGATTCTGCTGCTATTAAGAGTGTTCTTGCTGAAGCTAAAGCCGCTAATGAGAAAAGCCAGGCAGACAAGGCTACTGCTGCTGCTAAAAAGGTAGCCAATGACAAGATTATTAAGAAAACTGAGGCCGCCCTCTCTGGGGTAACGTTAGTTGGGTTAAGTGATGAGTGTAAAGGAATAGCTCTCACGCTTAAGGCAGATAAAACTTGGGATATCAAAATCGATAGAACTCTTAATAATTGTATTAACCCTATAGGTAAAAGCTGGAAGGTTATAGTGGAAGAAGACCGGTATGGAAATAAGCCTGTACTGCGGTTCAGTAGAGATGACAGGTCTTATGTTCTAACATTGAATGGTGATGGCACGGTCTCTATTAACAATTCTGCCAAGTTTACCATCACTAAGTAGGTTTGCTTTCATAAGCTAACTTGTGAGGTGTGGGGCGCCAAAATTTGGTGCCCCACACCTTTCGTTATCTGACGGTCAGGCTGGATTCTAGCGATGGTTGCAATACGGTCTGATTGATTGGAGTGTGTTGTGGCTAATTTAGGGCGTGTTTATGGCTGGGTAATACCCTTCCCGTATATCGCTCATATGCGTGCAGAGCGAAGACTTAAACGCCCGAAAGACCGTAAGTGTGATGACCCGCGTTTGTGGGCTGTTATCTGGGACAAGCTCACTGCTAGGTGGAGTCCGCAGCAGATTTGTGTCTATTTACGTCGGTGTTTCCCGGATAATCAGAGTATGAACCCGTGTGTGGAGACGATTTATCAGTCCATCTTCATCCAGGCTAAAGGGGCGTTGTGCTGTTGGGACGCTTGCGGAGCGTCCTACCCGCTATACGTTGTTGCTTTATTTGCCTAATGGTCATAGCGCGGCTGAAGTTCAAGACGCGGTTATTGCCAAGCTTGCGGGTTTGCCTGATTCTTTGCGGTTGTCGTTGACTTGGGATCAGGGCAGTGAGCTTAATGGTCGGCCGCGTAAGACGTTAGACTGGGATATGCCTCGGGAGCGTTTTGGTGTGTTGTTAGCATCGTGAAGGGTGTTGCAACCACCCCTAGAATCTGGCCCTTGCGTACTTGGTGCGGGGGGGGGGTAGCCTTAAAGGCGATTCGGAAGGGGTAATTCGATGAAGAAATTGTCGATGTTTACGACCGTGGTTATGTGTGCTGCGTTAGCGCTGTCTGGCTGCGGTAATAGTGTGTCAGATGATAGGGCGCAGGCTTATGCTTCGCTTTCGTCTATGACCAACCTGGAACAAGATGAGGCTCAGGAATATAAGCAACGGTTGACTACAGCCCCTGATTCGGCTGCAATTAAGAGCATTCTTGCCGAAGCTAAAACCACTAATGACCAAAACCGGGCTGATGCAGATGCTGCTGCTGCCAAGAAGGCAGCTGACGACAAAATCGCCAAGAAAACCGAGGCCGCTCTTTCGGGGGTAACGTTAGTTGGGTTAAGTGATGAGTGTAAAGGAATAACTCTTGCACTTAAGGCAGATAAAACCCTGGATGTTGACATCAATGTAAGTCCAAATAATTGCATTGATCCTAAGGGGAAAAATTGGAAAATTACTGTGGAAGACTGGTCGGAGGGTAAGCCAGTATTACGCTTCGCCAATGACCCGGTACCGTATATCGTAACGATAAACGGTGACGGTACGGTTTCCCTTGAAAATTCAGGGGTGTACAAGTTTACTATTTCAAAGTAGTTTGCTTGAGGTGTGGGGACGTCAAGTTTTGGCGTCCCCACACCTTTTAGTACGTGATGGTTAGTTAACCACTGCTTTATGATAGTGTGTGTAAATGTTTAACTATGTTAGATATGGTTTGTGTATTTAGTGAAGGTTCTGTTTAAGTAATTAGGGTTTTGAGTCAGTTAGATGTTGAGGTTTTTGTGTCAATTTGCAGGGTTTGGCTCTTGCAACCTTGGTGTGGGGGGGGGGTAGTCTTAAAGGCGATTCGGAAGGGGTAATTCGATGAAGAAAATGTCGATGTTTACGGCTATGGTCATGTGTGCTGCGTTAGCGTTATCTGGCTGTGGTAATAGTGTTTCTGATGACAGGGCGCAGGCTTACGCCTCGCTTTCGTCTATGACTAGTTTGAGTACGTCGCAGGCGCAGGAATATAAACAGAGGCTGACAGTAGCCCCTGATTCTGCTGCTATTAAGAGTGTTCTTGCTGAGGCTAAGGCCGCTAATGATAAAAGGCGGGCAGACGACGCTGCCGCTGCTGCTAAAGAGGCAGCCGATGACAAGATTATTAAGAAGACTGAAGCTGCCCTGTCTGGAACAAAATTAGTTGGTCTTAGTGATGAGTGTAAGGGGATTACTATAGCCCTTAATGCTGATAAGACTGTGGAAGCCGAGATTAATGTAAGTCCAAATAATTGCATTGATCCTAACGGGAAAAATTGGGAAATCACTGTGGAAGACTGGTCGGGGAGTAAGCCAGTATTGCGTTTCAGTAGTAATCCGTCACCGTATGCCGTGACGCTAAACGGTGATGGTACGGTTTCTCTTGAAAACTCGGGTGTCTATAAGTTCACTATTACTAAGTAGAGCTGCTTCTATAGAGTGACTTTTCAAAAGTGTTGGGTGCTAAATATTTAACACCCAACACTTTTATTTTCGCCTTATATTTAGATTGTTTGAATTAATTGGTGGCGTATTAACTAATAAGTATGTTGTGACTCTAGTTTATGAGCCACTATTGTAGATTTTAATCGGGGCAGGTAACCTTTAGCCCCAGTAGTGCCGAATCTAGCGGCGACTGCTAGGCAGCTTCAGGGGGGCGAATAGGTTTTTTGTATGGCAGATATTGCGGTGGAAGCTCGCGGGCTTAAACGCAGCTTCAACAAGGGCAAGTTTGTGGCTGTTAACGGATTAAGCCTGGACATTAAATACGGTCAGATTCACGCCCTGCTAGGCCCTAACGGTGCAGGTAAAACCACTACCGTAAAAATGCTGACCACGCTCCTACAGCCAGATAGTGGTAGCGTCAAAATCGCTGGCGTGGATGCGATTAAAAACCCAACCAGTGCCCGGCGTAAGTTAGCCCAGGTACTACAAGACGTACAGTTAAGCCAATACGCTAGAGCTCGCCGACCAGATCAGCCTGATCGGCGCGGGTAAGCTAGTTATTAGCGGCCAGGTGCAAGACATTGCCGCCTGTGCGGGGTTTGACCGCTGCTCTACTTTCACCCTGACCCCAGCCCAAGACAGCCTCCTGAAGCTGAGCGAGTTACTGCCGGGCGCCGTCGTACATGAACGCAGGCCGCTATCCGCCCAGTGGCTGCACACTATCTACTGGCCCCAAGCCCAAAGCTCTGCGGCCTTAGAAGCAGAGCTTAAACGCCTGTTTGGCCGGTTACCGGCAGATTACTTGTGCCGTCCGGCTAGCTTGGAACAGGCTTATTTAGCTATGGCAGACAGGCTTGCACGCTAATGAGAATGCTGCGCATGTTGGCTTTCCAGTTTCGCCAATTTATTTCAGTGCCTTATTTCGTGCAGTTAATGCTGGTGGCTACCTTAACTACCACGCTGATCCAGTATTTAGCGCAGCGTGCTTGGGGTGGGGTTGATCCTACCGCTGCTTGGCTGCGTGGTGGGTCGATCGGCATGTGGACCACGGTTACCGCAGCGGCCTTATTTGGCATGCTATGAAACGGTTACGTCAAGGTTTACGGCGTGAGGCCTCTAGCCCGGGCATAAGCAGGAGAACATGATGAGCACTAAAACAACACGGGTACAGGCCATAGCGGCGTCAGCTGGGGCGGCCATAGAGCCAGTTCTATGAAATTTTTAGGGCTTCTATGAAGTCAAAATAGGGTTCTATGAAGTAAAAATGCCTTAAAAACAGCTTCTATGACATAGAAACCCCCTTCTATGACATAGAAACAGGGGTCTATGACATAGAATTAGCTCTATGATCAACGATCTTGAGGACCTCAAGGTTGATACTTGCCAAGTCGATGCTGACGGCAAAACACTCGAAACATTCAACGTTCCAGATGCAGATGGCCAGGCGGTGGCTGGTAGTTGCCGGGAAGATCTAGATGAAGAACTAGTCTCCCGTTATATTGCTGCTGTACGTGAAACCACCCCGCGACTGGTTAACGAAAACGACACGGATGTCCTTTACTACACTGGCGTCGTCGCAGACCGTGCGGGCACAGAGCTCACGGTGGCTGGCCTATATGCGTTAGGTGAGTACCCACAGCGACTTCTGCCTCACCTGACACTTACAGCGGCAGTTGAAGGTAGTGGTGATGAACGGGCAGTTAACCGCCGTGATTTCACTGGAGCCCTACCGGTAATTCTCGACGACGCCCTGGAATGGGTCAGGCAAAACGTAGAATCAAAACAAACCGTCACTAGTAAAGGTGATGGCAACACAGAATATGCACTGCCCATGGTGGCAGTGCGCGAGGTGATCGCTAACGCACTGGTTCACCGTGATCTGTCTGAAGCCTCGCGTGGCAAAGGCATTGATCTGAGAATCACCCATGACGGATTCCGCCTGACAAATCCAGGCGGCCTGTGGGGGATCACGGTTGACCGGCTTGGTTCTGGTGAACACCCCGCAGTAAATGAGAAGCTCTATCAGATCTGCCGCAACGTCCAAGGCCATAATGGGCGCGTTATTGAGGCCATGGGTACAGGGATTCGTGAGGCGCGTCGGGAACTGCGTGACGCCGGAATGGCTGAGCCACGCTTTTATGACAACGGGGTGTCCTTCACGGTGCGTTTCCCGAACTCGGCCCTAATTCCCGACGGCGATCTGACCTGGCTCGGTGGGCTCGGCTCAATTTTGGGCTTGAACCAGAACCAGAAAAAGGCGCATAGACTCACGCCTGCCGATCGGGACAGTACCCGGGGCAGGCGTGAGACTATGCGCCTTAACGGCCGAGGCAACTAACTACATGTAACTACTTGCCAGACTTAGCGGCTTGAGCCAAAACCGTGGCACGAACCGTAGCCGCATCCACATAACCCGGCATGACGGCGTCGCCAATAAAAGCAAAAGGCGTGCCGTTAATACCAACGTTATAGGCGTCCTGACGCGACTTCTTAACCGCATCAACATTAGCCTGAGAGTTCATGTCAGTCTTGAACTTAGCCAGGTCGGGCACGCCCGCCTGCTTAGCCAAAGCCACCAGCGACTCCTCAGTGTAGGTGGGGTGATCGCCATCCTTCGCACTGGCATAAGCCGCCCGCTCAAACTCCCAGAACTTACCCTGGGCTGCCGCCGCCAAACCAGCCTGGGCCGCCAGCGGGGAAGTGGGGCTGATCTGCGCCAAATCATGCCACTCGATACGTAAAGTACCGTTATCGATCAAATCCTGCAGCTGCGGCTGTACCTGCTTAGCGAACTGCGTGCAGTACGGGCAGGCAAAATCGGAGAACAGCACCATGGTCACCTTCGCGTCCGGGCGCCCCAAAGCACGCGGGTCGTCGCTCTGGCGGCGGGCGGCATTAGCGATCACCTGCTTGGCGGCCTCCTGGGTGGGTTCACTTAGCGCCTGGGGAGTCTGGTTAGTGCCGACGTCGCTCTTAGCGGCGCCAGCCTGAGTGCCCGTGGTGGCGGTGGATTGAGCCTGGCCGGTGGTGGCCTCCTTATCGCCCCCCACTGCCCATAGCGTCACCAAGGCGCCTAGCAGCAGCGCGATCACCATGCACAGCACCACGATCAGCTGCTTCGCCCGCATCAGCTGCTTTTCCAACTCAGCTGCGGTTTTACTGCCGGTGGTTTTAATCTCCGACGTCGTAGCGGTAGGTTCACTCACTTAGCGGTCTCCTTCTCTTGGGCCTCAACCTCGTCACGTGCCGCAATGAATGCGGCCACGCAAGCACGCACATCCGCCTCACAGTGGGCGGCCGATAGCTGCACCCTAATACGGGCCTGGCCGCGCGGCACAACCGGGAAGGAGAAAGCCGTGACATACACGCCGTGCTCCAGCATGGCGCTAGCGATCCGGGCGGCCTTAACGGCGCCGTCGTCACCAGGGAACATAACCGGTGTGATCGGGTGAGAACCAGGCAGCAGCTCAAAACCAGCCTCAGCCATAAGCTGACGGAACAGCTGGGAGTTAGCACGCAGCTGGGCGCGCTCGGCGTCAGCGTGGCGGGCAATCTCCACCGCCTTAGCGCTACCACCCACCACAGCCGGGGCCACAGTGTTAGAGAACAGGTAAGGGCGGGCGCGCTGACGCAGCAAATCCACCACTTCCTTAGGGCCACTAATGTAACCACCGCTAGCCCCACCCAGGGCCTTACCCAAGGTGCCGGTCAAAATGTCTACGCGCCCGCGCACCCCTAGAAGCTCGGGTGTGCCCGCGCCGGTGTCGCCCACAAAACCGGTGGCGTGGGAGTCATCAACCATCACCAGGGCCCCAAACTCATCGGCCAAATCGCAAATCTCAGGCAGGGGAGCGTAGTAGCCGTCCATGGAGAACACACCGTCAGTGACAATCATTAGCCGCTTGCAGCCATTAGCCTTCGCAGCCTCAAGCTGTTTGCGCAGGTCAGCCATGTCTGCGTTGGCGTAGCGGAAACGCTGAGCCTTGCACAGGCGCACGCCATCAATAATGGAGGCGTGGTTGAGGGCGTCAGAAATAATGGCGTCCTCCTTGCCTAGCAGCACATCAAAAATGGCGCCGTTGGCGTCAAAACAGCTGGAGAACAAGATGGTGTCATCCATTCCCAGCCACTGGGAGAGCTGCTCCTCCAGCTGAGTGTGGGGGGTCTGGGTGCCGCAAATGAAACGCACAGAGCTAAGGCCAAACCCCCAGCGGTCTAGCGCCTCATGGGCGGCCTGGGCGATACGCGGGTCGCCCGCTAAACCCAGGTAGTTGTTAGCGCAGAAATTTAGTGAATCCCCGGCGGTGGTGGCGATGTGGGCGCCCTGGGGGGTGGTGATTACCCGCTCGTGCTTGGTCAGCCCGGCGGCGTCGATCTCGGCCAAGGTGGCGGCCAGCTCGTCTTTAAAAGTGAACATGAAACTTTCCCTTTGAATAATATGTGGTTATGCAGCAGCGTTGCTGGCGGTGGCGGTAGAAGTGGTGGCGCGGTGGGGCCAGGCCCTGGTGTGCCGGCGCCGCGCCTAGCAAGACTGCAAAAGCAGCAAGCGCGCAAAGGCGGCGCCTGGACGCACCGGTGGGGTCAGGCAGTCCAGTCAATAATGACCTTGCCGCACTTACCTGAACGGGCGGCGTCGAAACCTTCAGCCCAATTCTCCGGGGTGACCCGGTGGGTGATCACCGAACGGATCTGGTCACGCAGCTGGGGAGAAGAGCCCAGCATGAAGTCAGCCTTGTACCAGGTGTCAAACATTTCACGACCATAAACCCCCTTAATGGTGAGCATATGGGTGATTACCTGGTTCCAGTTAATGTCATAGCTGGCGCTAGGCAGCCCCAGCATAGCGATGCGAGCCCCATAGTTACACACGTCCAGCATCTGGCGGGTAGCGCTAGGGGCACCAGACAGCTCCAGGCCAACGTCGAAGCCTTCAGTGATCCCCAGATCCACCATAACCTCGCGTAGGTCTTGCTCACGAGTGTTTACGGTGACGGCGCCGGTCACCTTAGCTAGTGACAGGCGGAAATCGGATAGATCAGTGATAACCACATTGCGAGCGCCGGCGTGCTTAGCGATAGCCGCGCACATAACCCCAATCGGGCCCGCGCCGGTGACCAGCACATCCTCAGCGGTCAGGGGGAACTGTAGGGCGGTGTGTACAGCGTTACCGAAGGGGTCAAACAAAGCCCCCAGGTCAGGGTCAATGTGGTCAGCCTGTAGCCACACGTTACCGGCGGGCACAACCACATAGTCGGCAAAGGCGCCGTCGCGGTTAACCCCAATGGAGTTAGTGTGCAGGCACATGTGGCGTCGCCCAGCACGACAGTTACGGCAGCGACCGCAAGTAATATGCCCCTCCACACTCACGTGCTGGCCGGGGGTTAGACGCAGGCCGTTAACCTCACCCACACCATCCATGCCGGAGACGCCCGGGCCAACTTCCACGATCTCACCGTAGAACTCGTGGCCTAAAGTCTGGGGTGGGTTAAGCATTTCAGCTGCAAAATCATCCCAGCCGGCTAGGTGCAGATCCGTGCCGCACAAGCCAGTGCGCATTACGCGGATCTTCACTTCCCCAAAGCCAGGTGAAGGTTCAGGAACCTCGGTTAGCTCAAGGCCAGGGCCGGGGGCGGGTTTAATCAAGGCGCGCATGGCTGCTCCCAACTAAAAAGAGTTAACCCTTTAAGTTTAGTTCCCGACCTTGTTATTTAGTCGTAATTTTCGCTTGGCACTTGGAGTCGACGCCGCCCGCTCGCCACCCCGCTGCACCTAGGGCCGCTGCGCCTAGGGCTGCTGTACCTAGACGCGACACAAGGGTGCAGATGGTACGCAGCGGGGCGGGCCTGGCAGGCCGAGGCGAGCGGGCGGCGTCGCACTGCTATTCAGACTGCCAGGCGTTCCAGAGATTGGCATAATGGCCTTTTCTCGCCAATAACTGAGCGTGGCTGCCAAGCTCAGCGATACGCCCGTCAATAACCACCGCGATCCGATCGGCGTCGGCAGCAGTGTAAAGCCGGTGCGCAATAGCCACCACCGTGCGCCCCGCCATGAGACTCCCCAAGGCATTCTCAGTGGCGTGAGCAGTGGTGGGGTCAATCAGGCTGGTGGCCTCATCCAAAATCAGCGTATGCGGGTTAATCAAAGCAATACGCGCCAAAGCCAACTGCTGGGCCTGGGCTGGGCTAAGCGCATGGCCGCCAGAACCCACCGGCGTGTCTAAACCCGCCTCCAACTCATGAGCCCAGGTGGCGCCAATAGCATCCAGGGCCTGCCACAGCTGACTATCGCTAGCCTCAGCGGCAGCCAGGCGCAGGTTTTCACCCAAAGTAGCGGCAAAAACATGGTGCTCCTGGGTGACCAGGGAAATTTCCTGATGCAGCACGTGTTCAGGTAGCTGAGAAACCTCCACGCCACCCAAAGTCACTGAACCCGAAGTGGGCGGGTGAATACCAGCCAGCATTCGCCCCAACGTGGATTTACCAGAACCCGAGGGACCCACAATAGCCAGCCGCTCACCAGGAACCAGATCCAAATCAATATGGTGCAGCACCGGGTGGCCCTCACGGTAAGCGTAGGAGACGTCACGCACCTTAATGCGATTATCTTCAGGCAGCTTATCGGTGGTTTCAGTTTCGGTAGGCACCAACTCCACGCCCACAATACGTCCAAAGGCAACCGTGGCGCTTTGTACTTCATCGAGCCACACAATCAGATCAAACACCGGCACGCGCAGGTTAAGGCCATACAGTGCCAAAGTAGTGATTGCCCCCAGGTCAACCAGCTGATGCTGGTGCAGGTACAGACCCAAAACCAACACCGCCAAAGGTGAAAGCAAAGTGAAAATATTTAGCCAGAAAAACGCCTTACCACGCAGCGCACCGGCATAAACATCCACCGCAAACAGCTCTTTAGTGCGAGTAAACAGGTAATGGCTACGGCGCGCACCCAGATTAAAGGCGCTAACCGTGTCAATCTGGTCAATACTTTCAGCAATTACCCCATCAATAGTGGCGTACTGGGATCCAACCGTACGGTAGGCGGGCACGGCATAGTGCAAATACCAGCGCACAGCCGGAATACAGGCCAGCAGTGGCAGCCAAATAGCCAGGCTCAGCAGCGGCGCGGTGATTGTGGCCGCAGCTAAAGTCACCACCAAGGTCACCGCCAGCGTCATCAGCCGGGCAATACCGCGTTGAATCACAAACTGTAGTGAACGCAGATCATGCTGGGTGCGTCCGAGCAGGTCACCCGTGCCCGCAGCCTCAATCACCCCCAGGGGTAGGCCAGTGATTTTAGCCAGCAGATCTTCACGCAGCTGGGCGAAAATTATTTGCCCCAGTACGCGCGCACTCCACTCACCCAGGCCCGTACACACCATGCCCACGCCGGTAAGCACCAAAGCCCACACCACCAGGGTAGTTACCTGGCTGTTTAAAACGCTGGTGGGGATAGTGGCGCTCGCGGAGGTCACTAGGTTGACGATTTTGCCCACAATACGTGGAATCATCACGCCGGTGGCTGCCCCGGCCAGCTGCACGGCGGTTACACCAGTCAGTGCCAACCAGTGGTGGCGCATCAGACCGGCGGCAGCGCGTCCTGACTGGCGCGAGTTAGCTACAGGAAGTCGTTTCATCAGCGCTCCTGTCCGTGGTTGGGCTCGCTTTGGATGCCCTGGGCGCGCTCCACTACCGCCCGATAGGCGGGTACCTGCTGACGCAGCTGGTGGTGGGTGCCACGAGCCACCTCGGCGCCGTCGTCATCAATAAAAATAACCTCATCGCAACGCCCCAAAATCAGTGGCGAAGCGGTAGTAATAACCGTGGTGCGTCCGGCGCGCTCAGCAGCCAAATCGGCGGCAATATTGTTTTCAGTGTGCGAATCAAGCGCGCTAGTGGGCTCCAACAGCACCAACACGGGGGCATCAGTTGCCAGGGCACGGGCCAAAGCCAGACGCTGACGCTGACCGCCAGAAATATTGCGGGCCTTCTCATTCAAAAGCCCATACAGGCCACCCACCGAATCCACCAGGTCATCGCTGTGGGCCAGGTCCAAAGCCTGCTGAGAGCGGGCCTCAAGCTCGCTGGGCAGATCAGCAACAGGGCTTGTGGCTATCACCCCCGAATTGGCGTACCCCTGCTGGGCCACCAACTCCAAGGTGCCTTGCGCCTGGGGCTTGGGGGCGTCATTACCCAGCACCGCCTGGTAGAGCGGGCCGGCAAAAGCCTGGGCGGTGGTAGGTGAAACCACCACAGTGCGACGCACCTGATCCAGCGGCAGGCTACGCAAATCTACCCCATCAAGGGTGACAGTATCGGCGTCGTCGAAACGGCCCAGGCGCATGGCTAGGGCGGCGCTAACCTCGGGGGAGGGGGCCACCAGTGCAGTTAACTTACCGCCGGCGATAGTGACCCCGCTGGCGCCGTCATGCAGCGCCCCTAGCGAGTTGAGCTTAAGTGGCTGGCTGGCCTGGTCGTTTACACGCGGCTGGATGTTCAGCAGGCGCAGCACCTTACGCATAGACACGCGTGTGAAGGCGTTAACCACCACCAGCTCGGTGATAGCCCGCATGGGCAGCAGCAAGAAACTGGTGTAACCAAAGAACGTCAGCAGCTGGCCCGGCTGCAACTGGCCAGAGAGCACCTGCTGAGCACCCAAAGCCACCACGGCGGCGGTCAGCAGGGTGGGGGCGGCCTCAGAGAAAACCGCCAGGGCCGCCTGGGAGGGAGCGGCTTCAATGCCCGCCTGCTTAACGCGCTGGGATTGGGCCCGGTAGCGCTCGTTGAAGGCGTTCTCGCCGCCAATGCCGCGCAGGATCCGCAGGCCGACGACGGCGTCCGTGGCCACGTTGGTGAGCTCACCGTTTTCTTCACGGATAGTGCGGATACGTTTTTCGATTAGCTTGGAAATCCAGCTGATAAGCACCGTGATAATGGGCAGGGCAACCAGGATGGTTAAACCCAGCGACAGAGACTGGGTCAGCATCAGGTAAATCACCAGTATCATCGCGGGCACATAAGCCAGCAGGTTGCACAGCGACACCATCCACATTCCCAGGTTTTCTGGGTCGTCACCGGTTGTGGCCACGGCGTCACCCAGGGAAATGTCGCGTTTCATGGCGCTACCAAGCTGGCTGGTTTTGCTTAGCAACATGCGCATAACCAAAGCCTCATGCATAACCATTAAGGCCGTGTAGTTCAGGGTGCGCCAAGAACCCACCAGGGAGGTTATTAGGCATAGTAGAACCAGCCCGGTTACTGTGCCGCGTAAGCTCACCCCGGGGGTGAGGGCGTCGTCGAGCAGGGTACCTAGCAGCTTGGGGATTAAGGCAAACCCAATGCCTTGAAGCAGGGTTAAAACTAGGCAGAGGGCCAGAATTTGCCAGGATTCTTTGTATAAATAGCGCCAAATACCGCCAGCTGTGGTGGGTAGAGGATCCTGCAGCTGTTTGGAACGACTAAAAAAATTTACGTACCTGCTGGTAACCGATATTTTTTTCATGATCTCTACAGAAAGTAGGGCTACGACAAAGTAGGGGGAGAATTTATCTATAAAATTGAAAACAGCCCGCGGCCAAAGTTTAAACAGTGGCGGCGAGCTGCTGGCGCGCCCGAAGGGACTCGAACCCCCAACCTTCTGATCCGTAGTCAGACGCTCTATCCATTGAGCTACGGGCGCATGTCGTTTCCGACAAGAAAGAACTTTACACACCTATATGCGCGGGCGCAAATCCAAATACTGTGACGCTAGACATACTAGGTTTTGAGAATAAAAAGGTGGGGGGCGACTCTTTAGAGCCGCCCCCCACAGGGGTTAAATCAACGCGTTAGCCGCGCTGTTTAACCGAGATCAGGCCTCGCTACCGGCCTCAGCGTCGCGACGCTTGCGCAGGGCCAGGGCGCCTGCACCAGCTGCGGCCAGGACCAGCGCACCAATGCCGATGGCGATGGTGGTACCGGTGCGGGCCAGCGGCTCGCGGTTGTCGTCGCCCTTGCCGGGCTTACCGGGCAGAGCAGAGGGCTTGCCGCTGGGCTTGCCAGGCAGGGCCGAAGCCGAGCTGGAAGCGGACACACTCGGAGCAGCGGTGGGCTGAGCCGGGTTGGTCGGAGCAGCGGAGCCGGTGGGCTGCGCGGTCGGAGCGGCAGAGCCGGTGGGCTGTGCGGTCGGAGCGGCAGAGCCGGTCGGAGCAGCGGTGGGGGCAGCAGAACCGGTCGGAGCGGCGGTGGGCTGCTCGGTGGGAGCAGCGGTAGCGTCACCAGCAGGGGTACCGGCGATGCGCAGCTCGGCTACGCCAACCTTGCCCTTGTCGCTGGTCAGGGTGATGCGCACGAAGCGGCCCTTAGCACCAGACTTGAGGGTCAGGTCCTGGGGAACCATTGCTTCGCCGCTGAGGCTGCCAGAGCCGGCGTCGGTCCAGGTCTTACCGTCAACGGAGACCTCGGCCTTCCAGCCGGTGGCGGGCATGGAGTCCACGCCGTCGTTGCCCTGGTTGGGTACGTACTGCACCTTGGAGATGTTGTAGACCTTGCCGGCGTCCAGAGTGATCGGGGCGCCAGAGGAAACCACAGCGTAGGTGAAGACGTTGTCGTCAACCATTGCCTCAGGCTTGCCGTTACGCGGGTCAGCGTCAGAGGTAGAAGCGTCCGCAGTGGCAGTGGTAGCGGCGGCGGTAACGTCGCCACTGGCCTTAAGGGCGATGGTGGGCAGGTAGTCGCTACGACGCCAGTCAATGGTGAAGTCGTTGCTCATCCAGATGTTGTACTGCTCAAGCACGGTGGTGTCGGCACCGGCGGGGGCGTTGAGCTCCCACAGCTGGTAGGTACCTTCAGGGGCCTGCTGGAGCTGGTTGTTAGCGTCCAGGTAGGAGCCGTCCCAACGCACCAGGCGGGTGCTAGTGCGGTTCCAACCCTTGTCACTCATGGAGATGAAGACCTTGTCAGACAGGACCTCGTACTTGCCGTCGTCGGTCTTGCGCATGGCCACCAAACCGGAGCGGATCAGCGGTACGTCAGCCTTGAAGTAGACGTGCGGACGGTCGTTGAACATGGTGAACTGGTGGCCAGCCTTGTTAACAACCTTCAGCTTCTCGGTAGCCAGAACCGGACCGGTCTTGTACAGGGTCTTGGACTCGGCCAGGTTACCGCCCACACCCACGAACGGGATGCGCAGGGTCTGAGCAGCGTTGTCCGGGGTCAGGGTGACGTAACCACCGTAGAAGTCACCGTTGCCAATGCCAGCGGGAGCGCTGACCTTGACGGCAATCTTGGCGGAAGAACCAGCCGGAACGGTTACCGAGGTGCCATCGGTGGAAACGGTGGCGCCGTTGGTGGTGCCACGGGTGGGCTTGGAGGACTCACCAGTGGTGGTGACGGTGTCCACGTGACCAAGCTTGTAGGTCACAGCCTCAGAACCAGAGTTGGTCAGGGTGATCTCGTGGGTCTTTTCACCGGCAATCTGCTGGCCCAGGTTCAGGCGAGAAACGCTCGGCAGAACCTTGGTGGAAGCAGCGCGGTAGACGTCGATCAGACCGGCACCCTGGCGGGCGGTGGGCTCAAGCAGAGTCTTGTCGCCGTTGCCCTCGCTCCACAGACGCGGAGAACCGGTGGACTGCAGACGTGCGCGCACGCCCTCACTGGTGCTGGCGTTCTTGGCGTCCTTGAGCTCAGGGTGTGCCTGCAAGATCAGGGCAGCTGCACCAGCAGTGTAGGGGGTAGCCATGGAGGTACCGGAAATGGTGTTGAACGGACCGCCGTGGTCAAGCGGCCAGGTGGACCAGATCAGACCACCGGGGGCGGCTACATCCGGCTTCATTTCCAGCTTGCCGTTCAGACCCCAAGAGGAGAAGTCTGAAACCAGACCACCGGTGCTGACCGGGCGGTCGCCGAAGGTCTCGCCGAAGGTGACAGTGGTGTCAGCCTTGAGGGCTGCACGCAGAGCGTCACCGTCAGCCTGGGTGATGGAAACACCGGGGATCTTTACCGGGTCGGCCTCGTTGGCCAGGTTCATGCCGATGGTGCCGGCCTGGTTGTTGTCGATGATTACACCGACGGCGCCAGCCTTCTGAGCGTTAGCGGCCTTGGTGCCGAAGGTGCAGCCACCACGGCGGATAAGCACGTACTTGCCCTTGAAAGCGTTAGTGTCGCTGGGGGCGGTGCACAGCTTGCCGTCTTCAGAGTCAGCCTCACCGGAGGCAACGACCGGGTAAGCAACGTTGGAGCGAGCGAAGTCGCCACCGTTGCTACCGACGTTGTAGAAGAACTTGTTGTCTACGCCGCTAGCGGTGAAGTAGTAGTTGGTTTCGACGGTGTTGTCCACACTGGCGACAGTGATGGCCTCGGTGGCAGCACCAGGAGCACCCAGGGTCCACAGACCGTCGGCGCCGTCGTTACCCTGAGCGATAGCCACAACCACACCAGCGTCAACCATGGTCTTTACGGCCTTGGTGGTGGGGTAGTCGGGCAGAACCATGTAGGCAGCACCCAGAGACATGTTGACTACGTCCATGCCGTCCTTGGTGGCCTGCTCCATGGCAGTGATGATGATGTCGGTGCTGGTCTTGCCGTCGCAGCCAAACACACGGTAGGCACCCAGGGAAGCCTCAGGGGCTACACCGCGAACCTCGGTGCTGGAACCAGCGGCGCCGCCACCGGCAGCAATACCGGCAACGTGGGTACCGTGACCGCCACAGTCATCCGGAATCGGGTCCGGCTTGGGGTCGTAGGTGCCGTTCGCGCCGTAGTCGTCACCAACGTAGTCGTAACCAGCGATGACGCGAGAGTTCGGGAAGCCTACAGCGCCGTCAGCCTTGGCGCCGTCGCCCTTTTCACGGGAGGTGCCGGAACCAGAAACGCCGGTACCACCGAATTCACGGTGGTCAATGTCAATACCGGAGTCGATGATACCGATCTTGACGCCCTTACCGGTCAGGCCAAGTTCGCTCTGAGCGCGGTCAGCGTTGGTCATACCCAGGGGAGCACCCCAGGAGTACTTGGTTTCACCTTCGCTGGTGGTCAGGTCCTTGGAGGTCTTGACCTCGGGACGCGGAACCTCGATAACGGGCTGAACGCTTACAACGCCAGGCAGCTTGGCCAGCTGAGCGGCCTGAGAGTCGCTGACAGAAACGGAAACACCGTTCCAGACCTGGTCGTAGTTGTTGGTGATCTTAGCGTTGATGCCGGCGTCCTTGATGGCCTCGGCGAGCTTGTCCTGCTGGGTTTCAATCGAGGACGCGCTACCACCGTTGGATACCGAAGGCGCAGACAGGGTTACTAGCCAGTGGCCGGGCACATTAGTGGCCTGGGTGCCATTGGCAAGCTGCAGGGCTGAAGTGAAAGTCCCTGACGGAATATTTGCGGTAGGAGATGCCACAACGGGAGCCGCAAGCGCGCAGGCAGTTGCCACGCTCAGCGTAAACGCCGTGATCCTCCTCCGGTTCAAACTGGGTTTGAGCACTGGTTTCTCCTTGCTATGCGGGAGTTTATGTAGATTAGCTACACAACCACCCTTAACCTTGCCACATCTCCAAGCGAAATTGTGGCTAGTTTTCATAATCTGAGACGTAAACCGGCGAATTTAATTATCAAAATTCGCCGGTTTATCGCATCAGAATCTCACTTAACAGTGACTTCAGTACTAGTGAGAATGTCTTTACCACCCTGCTTGAGGATTACGCTTAGCTTTGCGCCAGAAGGTACGTCCTTAAGCGAAACAGTGGTGCGGGTTTGTAGGTTAGCACTGACATTGTAGGGACCACGCCAGTAGCTGTACCAGTATGTGGAATTACCCTGCTTCTTAGTGGTCACCCACTTGATAGTCATCTGGTAGTCACCCTTGAGGCCATTTACCTGTACGACGGCGTTCTGGTTGGATACGGCATTGCCGACAATGAACACGCTAGCCTTGCTTTCTTGCTGGCTGAGCACGGTCACGGAGCGCTTAAACTCGGTGGAGTTACCAGCCTTGTCCTTGACCCGGTAAACCACAGTCTGGGTGCCCGGACGAGAGGTGTTCAGGTTGTTAACCACGGTGATGGACTTGGTGACGTCGCCGTCGCGGTCATCAAAAGCGGTAACGCCCTCAAGTGCGTTGAACTTAGCGCCGTAAGCCACCTTGGAGGTAGCGGGCATAGAGAAGACCGGGGCGGTCTTGTCAGCGCTGGAGGACAGCGCATCGCCGCTCAGCGAGCTGAACAGACGCACCGGGTAGGTCCAGGACTTGCCCTTAGCGGTGATCTTAACGGTGTAGGTGGCTACCGTGTTGGCGGCCGGCTTGGCTACAAGCGCGGGGGCTGCGAAAGCCACGCTCTGGTAGCCGGAGGACTCGCTGATGCCGGTGGTGCGGGCCGTGGGACGAGTTACGGTGCCGTTGGGGGCGGTGATTTCCACCTGAGCGCCCTCAAGCAGCTTAGCCTCGCTGCTGAGAACCGAAAGTGACCACTCGGCGTCCTTGCTCATTAGCGAGTAGGGGAAGTAACCGGCAGCCGGCCATTCAATGGTGGCCGGGCGCTTCACCTTGGAGTCAGGCTGGGTGATAGAGCCGGTCTCGTAGGACATATCGGCAAAGCGTGAGCCGTGCGCGTAGGAGAGCACCACCTGGTTGACGCTGGAGCTGCGGGCGGAGCTAGAGCGGCTAGCGCCTACAGCCGTGTAAACCAGGTTGGGGCTGAACATGTACATGCGGTGGCCCAGGCTGGGCACGCCCGAGTCGGCAGCCAGGTTGTCGGCGTGGTAGGCCATGGTGGCGGACTGCCAGGTGGTCCAAGACAGCAGGCCAGAGAGGGTGGAGCGGACGCCACCGGCGGTGCTGCAAGGCCAGGTGCCGTTAGGGCCAGGACGGAAACGACTGTTCCCCTTCTGGGTTTCAGGCTTTAGGCCGTGGCTGATGCCGCTGGCGGTGGTCATCGCGATCGAGCCCTCCTGGGCTTCGCGGTGAATGGTCTCGTTGGGGCTGAGCTTGGTGGCGCCAATGTTGTTGAAGGCGCGCAAGGTGTTCAGGTAGTCAACGTAGCCCTGACGTGCATCCTGGGGCAGGGGCACGTAACTGCAAGAATCAGTGATCTGCGGGGCGACCTGCTTACCTAGGCTCTGCACCTGCTGGCCCAGCTTCTGGGCCTGGGACCAGGAGGTGGTCATGTCCACCACCTGCGGGGTTGCCGACGACGTAGCTGCCGGTAGGGCAGTGCCTGCCTTGGGGGAGGCGGCGGCAGTCGGAATTAACGCACTAGCGCTCATTGCTAGAGCGAGGGTGAAAACCCCGTATTTACGTAATTTCTGCATTATACCTACTAAAAATTAGCGAGCAGTACCGGAAAAATAGTTGCATCGTAAGCTTGAGGTAGACGCCAGTGAACCTGGGAAAGCTCTGAAAATGTCTGTGCAAACAGCTATGTTTTGGCGCAAATCTGGGCTGCTTGGGTGGCTAAAAGCCCAGCTGACGGGGCGGTGGCGAGGATGACGGCGCCAGCTTGGATGGCCTGGGCAGCTCAGGGAAACGGCTGCCCGAGGTAACAAAAAACCCCGCTACGGCGGGGTTTGGTGGCGGAGACGGCGGGATTTGAACCCGCGAGAGGCTATCAACCTCAACCTTCTTAGCAGGAAGGCGCACTAGGCCACTATGCGACGTCTCCAAACGGTCAACGACCGCGACTAAGCCTAGCTTAAAAATCTCTCTCTAGCAAAGCGATTTTTAAACTGGCCGGCGGAGAGGAGGGGATTCGAACCCCTGGTGCCCTTGCAGACACAACGGTTTTCAAGACCGTCACATTCGGCCGCTCTGTCACCTCTCCAGCTGGACCTCCACAAACGCCACAGATCCTTATGCGTTTCCGGCGGTCAGCACGCGTAACTTTATCACGCACTACTAACGGTCTAACAGGCCATCTCGCAGTGCGCCGGGTAGTACCGGCCACACCGGCACGCGCGGAATCAAAGTGGCCTGCAAAGCGTGGTAAATATCCGGGTAGCCAGCCCAGGTGCGGGTGGAGGGCTGGTTGGCCTGATCTAGCTCATGCACCCAGGCCCCGGCCTGGTCTAAGGGCGCATTTTGCGGGTCAATCTCGGCGCGGGTAAAGGGGGCCCCACCACCAATAATGTATTGCTCACAGTAATCCCAAGCACTGCGGTAGGCGTGCTCCAAATAGGCCATACTGGTGGCCTTAGCGGCCAACGGCACCGGTTCGTTAACTAGCGCACAGTGCAAGGCGGCGGCGGCACTAATAGCCTCACAAGTCACCCAGTGCATACGCTCGTGCACCACTGGTGTGCCCACAAAATCAACGGTGTAAACAAACCCGGGGGCGCCGTCGCGATTCCAACCATCAGCGCGCGAACGGGTAAACAGTTCCAAAGCAGCCGGCAGCATCCAATCCGGCGCCTCCAAACCAACCTCTTGCAAAGCCGCCCGCAACTGCACTGTCAGGCGAGCCCACTCCAGGCCGTGACCGGGGGTGATACCAAAGGGGCGGAAGGGATGGGCTACCTCATCAATGTTGTAGTCAGGATCCGGCACCCAAGTGGTGCTGTAGTGCTCAGGGATACGCCAGCCGTGGGCGCGAGCCTGCTGGTTAATAGCAAAGTCCACAATCCCCAGGGCACGCTCCAGCCAACGGTCATCACCGGTGGCGTCCGCAATAGCCAGGTAGGCCTCCACCGTGTGCATGGCGGCGTTAATGCCCCGGTAATCCTCCGGGTCAGTGAAATCTAGGGCATAAGACTCGGTGGGCATGGACTGGGAGTGGTCAAAGAAGTAACGCTCATGCACCTCCAGGGCCCGCTTAAGCAGGGCCGTCGCCCCCGGACGCCCCGCCGCCAGGGCCGTAGCTGCCCCCAGTAGCACGAAAGCGTGCTGGTAGCACTCTTTACGGGTAAAACCGGGGGCTGGGCGGCCATGGCCATCCTCATCTAGCTCACCCTCAATGGCGCTAAACCAGCCCCCATTGGTTTCATCCCAAAACGCGTTAGTTAACGCCTGCACCCCATGGTCGGCGTAGCGCCGGCACCCGGGCACCCCCAACAGCACACCCACACTAAACACGTAGGTCATGCGCCCAGTAATCCACAGCTCTACCGGTCGGGAAGAATCAACGACGCCGTCGGGACCGATCCAGCCAAAACCACCGCTCACCCGGCTACGGCGCGCAAAATCCAGCAAAGCCTGAGTGTGCTGACCCAACCAGCGGGTGTGTTCGGGGGAACCAATCCATTGCAGCGCCATCGCGGCCTCCTGGTACAGATAAATATTTGCCTAGCGGCTCTTGCCTTAGCGGGCGTGCGTGGGCTGAAAAGCGCCACCAGGCAACAAAGCAGCAAGGCAGCAAGCTTGAGCAGCACCCACTATGGCGCCTGCTAGCCACAGCCTACCGTCAAAACCATTCCAGAAAGTAGCTTTATGCACATTTGGCAAGCTTTAGTGCTTAAAGCCTTGAATCAGCCTAAATTTAACCAGTAACCTACCGTGGATTTTGGCTACCTTTTGGAAGGAAACCCATGAGCTCGTCTCATCCCGGCCACAACCCGGCCGCAGCCTCATCATCTCCCGGTGCATCTGCCGGTTCTGGCGCCCCCAGCTCCGGTGCGTCTGCCGGTTCCGGTGCGTCTGCCGGTTCCGGCGCACCCGGTTCCGGTGCATCCAGCGCGGCAGCTGCTGACGCGGCAAATTCTGCACAAGATCTAGACGCACTCATTTCCCAGCACTCTAGTGCCATTGACGAAGACTATTCCTTCGAAGCTGTTCCCACACAAAGCCGACGGTCATTTTGGGCCGTCGGTTTTGTTATGTTGGGCTTTACCTTCTTCTCCGCCTCCATGAGCGTGGGCGCCAAACTCGGCCAGGGCCTAAATTTAAACGGCTACATCCTGGCTGTGCTTATTGGCGGCGCAATTTTGGCGGTTTACACCGGCGCGCTGGGTTATATCGGCGCGAAAACTGGTTTGAGTTTCGACTTGATGTCCCAGCGTACCTTTGGAACTAAAGGTTCATTCCTGCCTTCAGCCCTGATCAGCTTGACCCAGATGGGTTGGTTTGGTGTGGGCGTGGCCATGTTCGCTAAACCCACCGCCGAGCTGCTGCACGTAAACGTGTGGGTGATTGTGATTATTGCTGGTGGGTTGATGACCGCCAGCGCCTACTACGGTATTAAAGCAATTGAAATTGTTTCGTTCATTTCCGTGCCCCTGATCGCTATTTTGGGCACCTACTCCATGGTTAGTGCCACTGCCGACGGCGGTGGGCTGTCTGCCATCTTCGCTAAAAGTACCGGCATGGGCGTGGTTAGCGCCGTGGGCCTAGTGGTGGGCTCCTTCGTTTCTGGCGGTAGCGCCACCCCTAACTTCACCCGTTTCGCTAAATCCACCTCCTCCGCCGTGATCACCACCGTGGTGGCTTTCTTCCTGGGTAACACCCTGATGTTCTCTTTCGGTGCGGTAGGCGGCGCGTTTACCGGCAAAGACGACATTTTCTACGTGATGATCGCCCAGGGCCTGGCCATTCCCGCCATTGTGGTGCTGGGCGCCAACATTTGGACCACCAACAACAACGCCCTGTACACCACCGGTTTGGGTTACGCCAACATCACCAAGATCCCCAAGAAGCCGCTGGTGCTGGTGGCCGGCATCCTGGGCACACTAGCTGCCCTGTGGCTGTACGACAACTTTGTGGGTTGGCTCAACATTTTGAACGCCACTTTGCCGCCCGTGGGCACGGTCCTGATTGTGGATTACTTTGCCCGACGCCGCTCCTACAGTGCGGGGATCGTGGCCTTTAAGTGGGTGCCGGTGCTGTCTATCCTGGCCGGGGCCCTGGTGGGCTGGTTTGTTAAAGACCTAGGTATTCCCGCCATTAACGCCATGTTGACCACGGTGGTGGTGTACCTGGGTGGGATGGCCCTGGAGCACGCCCTGGGCCTGGAATTCACTGTGGGTGAGCCGCAAGACCTGTAACTGTGCTGGCCGGCTGCGCCGGCGCTAGTGGCCAGGGCTGCAAGTTAGCCGGAGCTACAGACGGCGCCCCGATTTGGGGCGCCGGCCCGGCTTGAGATGCCGGCCCGGCCCGCTATAGCCGGGGCTAAGCCCAACTAAACGGCGACGTCGTCCCCACAGGCCGGGCGGCGTCGTCGGCCTTAAAAACCAGCGAAAGGGAAGAAAATGAACCTACTGATTAAAAACGTACGCATCGAAAACGCCCCCCAGCTAACCGACATCCGCATCAAGGACGGCAAGTTTGCGCAGCTTGAGGCGGGCCTAGAGGCGCAGGGCGGGGAGCAGATCGTCGACGGCGGCGGGCGGCTAGTGCTACCGCCCTACATTGAATCCCACGTGCACCTAGACTCGGCGCTAACCAGCGGGCAGCCGCGCTACAACGAGTCCGGCACGCTATTTGAAGGCATCGAAGTGTGGAGCGAACGCAAAAAGTCGCTCACCTACGCTGACGCCCACGAGCGCGCCCTGGCCGCAATCCGCCAGCAAGCCAGCTTCGGTGTGCAATACGTGCGCACCCACGTGGACGTCACCGACCCCGAACTGACCGCCCTACGCGCCCTAATCGACCTGCGTGAAGAAATCGCCGACACCATCACCTTGCAGATCGTGGCATTCCCGCAAGAAGGCATCGAATCCTTCCCCAACGGGCGCCAACTAATGCGCCGCGCCGCCCAAATGGGGGTCAACTGCATTGGCGCCATCCCTCACTTTGAATTCACCCGCGAATACTCGGTGTCATCACTGAACTATGCGGTGGAGCTAGCCCAAGAGTTTGACCTGCTCATGGACGTGCACTGCGACGAAATCGACGACGAAGCCTCACGCGGCCTAGAAACCCTAGCCACCCGCGCCCTAGAGGCCGGTATCGGCGAGCGCGTCACCGCCTCCCACACCACCGCCATGCACTCCTACAACAATGCTTACTTCATCCGCCTGCTGCGGCTGCTAAAACTTAGCGGTCTTAACTTTGTGTCAAACCCGCTGGTCAACACCCACCTGCAAGGCCGCATGGACACCTACCCCAAGCGTCGAGGCGTCACCCGCGTCAAGGAACTAACCGACGCCGGCATCAACGTTTCCTTCGGTCAAGACGACATTGAGGACCCCTGGAACCCTATGGGCACGGGCAACCTGCGTGACGTGGTGTTTAACGGGCTCTACACCACGCAGATGATGTCGCGGAGCGAAATTCTCAACTCCTACAAGTTCATCACCCACAACGCCGCGCGCACCCTACACCTAAGCGACTACGGCATCCAGGTGGGTAACAGCGCCAACTTCATCATGCTTGACGCCCCCGACTGGTTCCACGCGCTCAGCTTTGGTGCGCCGGTGCTGGGCTCATGGCGCGCCGGCAAGCAGATCTACTCGGCCACGCCCAGCCAGCGTGAGGTGAAGTTCTAGCCCTGGCGCTAGAGGGTTTTGAAGGCCTGCTGACGCCAGGACACGTACAGGATGCAGGTCAGCATCAGGGCCGCCATAGTGGTCAGGGAAGCGCTCTGTCCGCTAAAGAAAGCCACCCCCGCTACCAGCCCTGCCGCCGTCGGAATGGCTGCTACCAGGTCAAATAGGTAAGGGATCCAGCGTGGGAAACCGCGCTCGCGGCGTTTAAACCAACTGCCGCTCAAGGCCGCTTCGGGTTCATCCGGGGCGGCCTTGGCTTTGCCCGGGGCGCTGGTTTTGTGCGGGACGGGTTTGGCGGCGTCGCCCTGGCGTTGCTTGGTTTTACCCGGGGCGCTGGTTTTGGCCTGGTCCGCTTTGGCGACGACGTCGTCCCCCACCTTCACTAGGCCACCCACTTCCTGCAAGGCTCGCGCCAAGCCCGCCATAGTCAGCCCCCACACGATCAGCGCGGCAATGCCGCTATAGAGGCCCAGGTGTGGGTTGGCGCGGAAAATAGCCAGAAAAATGCCGATGCCAATCAGGGCAGTGGGGAGGCAAGTAGCGACGTACTTGATATAGGTGCCGGCACGCATAAAGCTCCTTCGCTAAGTCCTGGTTATAGTCTACAACCAGCTCAAAGCGGGTTTAGCGGGACAGAGCCGCCAAGACGATAGCCGCCCCCTCATGCCACACCGGCTCGGTGACCACGCTGGTGGCGTTTTTGACGCGCGCAGGGGCGCTACCCATAGCCACCGACAGATCAGCCCAACGCAACATCTCTAAGTCATTGGCGCCGTCGCCCATAGCCACCGTGTGCTTAACCCCCAAGCCAGAAACCAAAGCATCCAGCGCACTGGCCTTAGACACCCCGGCGGCGTTGACGTCCAGCCAAGCCGTCCAACCAATGGCATACTCCACCGCGTGCAGCCCGGCACTACGCACCGCCACCTCAAAATCAGCCAGCGCCATCCCCGGGGCGCGCACAATCACGCGGCTAACCGGCTGGCTCGACAGCTGCTCCAGCGACACCGTGGTGGTGTTCTCAATCAGCTCCCCAGGCGGGAAGTCGGCGCTGGTCAAAAAGCCCCGGCCCGGCATTTCCACCGCGAAAATAGCCTCAGGCAGTACCTGATGCATACGCCCAATGGCGGTGGTGGGGTCAAAAGTAACCGAATTAGTGATCTCGTAGCCGCCGGGTAAAGAGGGTGTGCCCTTCAGCTTGGGGTCCAGACGCACGGTTAGCGCGCCATTGGCGCACACCATCCAACCCCGGGTTAGCCCCAGGAAATCCGCCACCGGCAGGGCCGCCTCAATACCGCGCCCAGTGGCTAGGACTACCTGCACACCCGCCTGGGCAGCAGCGACGACGGCGGCGCGAGTACGCGGGGGCACCTCGCCGTTAATGTCCAAAATGGTGCCGTCAATATCCAAAGCCAGCAGGGTAGAGCGGTCAAGCGGCGGCAGGTCAGAGCCCGCAGCTGGGGCAAGGCCGGCGGGCGCAGAGCCCGCATTGGCGGGCGACGTCGTGCTGCTAGCCGCAGCAGAGCCGGCAGTTGCGGCAGGGCCGGCGGGCGACGTCGTCGCAGCTGCGGTACAAGCAGAGCCTTCGCCGCCCCCAGCCCAGGCCGCCAACTGGGCGTGCATATCCGCTACAGCAGCGCCAAAAGCGGCGTCGTCAAGCGGATTAGCGCGCGCAGCAGCAGCCGCAGCACTCAACTCACCCTCAGGGGTGATAGGCATGCCGGAAGCGGCGATTTTGCTCATGCGCCGGCAGGAGCCTCAATAACCTCCAGGCCGCCCAGGTAAGGACGCAGACCCTCGGGCACGCGCACACTGCCGTCCGGCAGCTGGTGGTTTTCCAAAATCGCAACCATCCAACGAGTGGTGGCCAAGGTGCCGTTCAAGGTGGCCACGGGGCTGGTGCCGTTCTCGCGGCGCTCGCGGATACCCAGGCGGCGGGCCTGGAAGGTGGTGCAGTTGGAGGTGGAGGTGACCTCCATGTAGCGCTGCTGGGTGGGTAGCCAAGCCTCGCAGTCGAACTTGCGGGCGGCGGAGGAGCCTAGATCACCGGCGGCAGTGTCAATCACGCGGTAAGGCAGCTCAACCTTGGCCAGCATCTCTTCTTCCATAGCCAGCAGGCGCTGATGCTCATCTACAGCGTCCTCAGGGCGGCAGTAGGAGAACATTTCAGCCTTGTTGAACTGGTGGACGCGGATAATGCCGCGCGTGTCCTTACCGGCGGCGCCAGCCTCGCGGCGGTAGCAGGTAGACCAACCCATGTAGCGCTTAGGGCCGGCGCTTAAGTCCAAGATTTCGTCAGTGTGGTAACCGGCCAGGGCTACCTCAGAAGTACCGGTTAGGTACAGGTCATCGGCGGGCAGGTAGTAGATTTCGTCGCTGTGTGCACCCAGGAAGCCGGTGCCGCCCATAATCTGGGGGGTAACCAGGGTGGGGGTGGTTAGCGGGGTGAAGCCGTGCTTGACGGCGGTGTCTAGGGCGGCGGTCATTAGCGCCAGCTCCAGGCGCATACCCCAACCCTTTAGGAAGTAGAAGCGCGAGCCGGAAACCTTAACGCCGCGACGCACGTCGATAATGTCCAGGCCCTCACCTAGCGCCAGGTGATCGGCAGGCTCAAAGCCCTCAGCGGCAAAGTCGCGCACGGCGGGGCCCTCATGGCGCAGCACCACATAGTCCTCTTCACCGCCGGAAGGAGCGCCCTCGATTAGGTTCTGGAACTGGTGAGCTAAGGTGTCTAGCTCGACGGCGGCCTCGTTGGAGCGCGCCTCCAGCTCTTTAACCTGGGCGGCTAGCTCCTTGGCGTGGGCCAAGATGGCGGGGCGCTCTTCAGCAGCGGCTTTACCCACAGAGCGGGAGACTTCTTTTTGCTGGGCTCGGGCAGTCTCGAAGGCGCTTAGCGATGAACGACGGCGCTCGTCGGCTTCAAGGATGCGGTCAACTAGGGACACGTCCGCGCCACGGGCAATCTGGCTGGCACGGAAAGGCTCGGGGTTCTCACGTAAGGCGCGCAGATCGATCATGTTGGGAATTCTACCTACCTAGCGTGGCTGCTCACATAATGGTCACCGTGTCGCAGGGCACATAGAGAGCTGAGTCACATTAATGTGGGGGCTTTTGGTAGCTTTTGGTGCAGCTCGGGTGAATGTGTTGCTTTCGTGTGGGGTCGCAGTGAGGTGGGGATGGTGCGGATGCAAAAAGGGGCAGGCGACGGCGTCAGGATGCGGAAAAGATACCAAGAATTAGCCGCAAGCTAAGTGCAAAATTTGCCCAAAAACAGCAGATGAAGGGCGGTTTATCTAGGTAAAATGGTGCTTTCGTGCCGATTGGGCGCCGTCGAGCCCGGCAAATTTTAGCCCAGAGCAACACCTACCCCCTAAACAGCCGCTCACCTGCGCATATATAATTGAAGTGTAAGCACAGGCGGAGCGCGAAGAAAACCTTATAAATCCTCACTTTCCGCTTATATTTCAAGAAAATTTAGGGGGGATGCAGCGTAAACTTAACCGCAACCACGGCCAGGCAAAGTTCGCCTAGCCGAAATTACCAAAGGGGGTTAGTGATGCCATCACTTTCAATGCCCTCATTTTCACAGTTGAGGGCCTTTGTAACGCTCTGCGATCACAAACACTACGGTGACGCAGCAGCGGCACTTGGTGTGAGCCAGCCCAGCTTGTCCCAGTCCATTTCCGCGTTGGAAAAGCGCGTTGATGGCCCCCTTATAGAGCGCACCACGCGACAGGTTCTAATCACCCCTCTGGGTCAGGACCTGCTTCCCTTCGCGCGTGATGCAGTGCTGGCCGCCGAAGGGTTTATCGAGGCCGCCAGTCGCATTAGCCAGGAGCGTTACGGTCAAGTGCGCCTGGGAATCATCCCCACCGCCGCACCCTACCTGGCTGAATCTGTGGCCAGCGGCGTACCTAATGCCGCCAACACTGCTGATTTTGGCAGAATTTCCGAGTTCCGGGAGATGACCACCCCGGACATCCTAGACGCACTCGCCTGCGGAGATATTGACCTAGGCCTGGTGGCCTTAGATGAGAGCATGGAGCGCTTTATCAGTGAGCCCCTATGGGATGAAGATCTGGTAATCGCTGTTCCCGATACCCACCCTTGGGTTGGGCGCACCGACGTCAAACCCGCCGAGCTTAGCCGCCAGCCCCTGATCCTCATGGAGGCTGGTAACTCCCTACGCGACCAAACCTTGGCGCTATGCAATATCCCCATTAATGAGGTGGCCGCAACCACCATCGACATGGCAACCGCCCTGCGGCTAGTCAAAGTTGGTGGCGGGCTAGCGGTTGTGCCCGAGGGGGCTTTGCGTACAGGTGAAGGCCAGACTGTTAGTGTGGCTCGCTTTGCCGAGCCTGTTCCCACGCGTCGCTTGGCCTTGATTCACCGGCCCTCCACCGTGCATCAGGAATCTTTCGAGGAGATTGCCGAGCGGCTGCGCGACTATGTGGATAAAACCCGCATGGTGGTCACCCCGATCGAGTAGCTGAGTAGCTGGGGTGGTCGGTGTGACCGGCTGGCGTGACCGGCGCAAACCGAGCCAATTGGGCCGGGGACTTTTAAAGGTTCCCGGCCCGATTTGTTTTGGTGAATCGTCAAGTGGCTCACTAAATGGGCGTTATGCTGGATTTTATGTTCGGCAGGGATCATCGAAGTTCGCGCAGTTTGCAAGTTACGTTAGCTAACTTGCTTGGGGGCGTTGGGCTACGTTGGTTTAGAGGCGACGACGGCGGGGCGTGCGGCTTGAGGCAGGCGCGAGGCTTGGGGGAGGCGAGCAACGGCGTCGTGACTGCCCGAGAGACAAAAATGCTCACCGCGTTCTTTGCGGGGCTACTTGCCTGCCTGCTGCTAGCCAGTGGGGCTAACGCTGCGACTCTTGAAACCGCCGCAGTGAGTGCCCAAAGCAAAGCAGCAGCTGGATCTGCGGTCACTCGCAACTGCGGGGCCACAGCAACCAGTCGCATTAAACCTCTGGTAATGGTGGTTACTTACGGCCTAACCTGGCGTGATCTAAATGGCGTTTTGGATGGGAAAAACATTGGCGCGAACGGCGACGGTGCAGAAATACGAAAATATGCGCAATATATAGCCGGATATCCGGCTACACCAATGAACCTGCTAATTCCTAAAAGTGCTAATTCCCTAAGTAAAAATGGGCAATTTGCCATGCTGTATTCCGGCAGGGGAGGCAATTACACCACTGCTGACTATGATCTAACCACCTCGCCGCTAGGGCAAACTTTACGGGCCTCCGAATGCAGTTTCGCTGAGTATCGGGTGGGCGGTAGCTATGAGACCGAGCGTCCATTTGGTCAAAATCTAAGCGATGTAACGGTTGTGGATGCCGCATCGGTACCACTTACCGAGATTGCCAGTTATTTAAGTCGAATTCGCGTATATTACGGCGATAATGTTGACGTAATGCTGCTCTCGCTGGCAAATGGAACCTACTATTCAGGCGGCCAAGCTGCCAAATTATATTTAGCTCTAGTGCCCAGCTTAAAAGATGTGAACGCTAAAACTGGGCGAGTGCAGGCCCCTTCTGTGCGGCGCGATAACTTAATTCAGTTAACAGATATTGCTCCTACAATTGCAGCTCGCTATGGGGCAAAACCCCCACTGGGTGCTACTGGTCAAGCATTGCCGCAGGCTCCAGGGCGAGTTGATAACTCATCAGCCATAGAGAAATGTGTGGACTTCTGGGAAGCTCAACAGTACTCAATTACTGAGGGAAATGTATCTAACGCGCGCACAAACCTAATTCATTTCTTAATGGATCAAAGCACTCATAGTCAGGCCGCACAAAAAGTAATGGGCTTCAACCTGCTGTGCGTAGTGTTAGCAATGCTGGTTATTGTCCTAGTGTGGCGTAATAAGTTCCCGAAACTAGATTTCTATGCAGATAGCCCTGAGGTAAGCCGAAAATATTTACTACTTATACGCTGGTTGGCAGTGTTCACTGCTTGTCTGCCGGTAGGCTACCTGCTACTCAATGCCACCTCATGGTACCTATTCGGGGTTGAACCAAATGATTACAGGTTTATAGTTACGGGCAGTATCCCTGAAGATAATCAGGCTATTGTTGGTTTAACAAAGCTGCATTTAGTGACCTTTATGGGGGCAGTAGCTATAGCTGTGGTACTTACCTGCCTACTGGAATTGGTCACTATAAAATTTGCAAACTATTCTGTCAGTTTCATTATTGCCTGTGCAGTAAACGGTTTGCTGTGGCTAGGCGACGGTATTACTGGCGGTAACCTGGCCTTTAACAGTCCTCTAGCGGTAAGCGTTCTAACCACACAGCGCCTATACGGCCTGTCTGACGCTGGTTTTGCCCTTGGTGCGGTGGGTTTTGTGCTGGCTTTGGTGACCTTGGCCAGCTGGCTAAAACCCCGCCGAGGTTTGCGCACGTCCCTGATAGTGGCGGGCACTATTAGCACCTTGGGTGTGGTCACCATTGGGCTGCCGAGCCTGGGCGATAACGCTACGGGCGCGCTAGCTATAGCAATTACGCTGGTAGTGGCCATGCTGAAGCTTGCGAACCATAACCTACGCCTGCGTGACTTGATTATTTCCAGCTTAATTGGTGCTAGTTTATTGTCAGTAATAGCAGTTATTGAATGGTGCTGTTTTGGGAGCAACTCCAGTTATTTAGGGCATTTGGGTCAGAAATTCTTGGATGGCACTTTCGTTGATGTTATGGCGGTGCGAATTGCCGCTTTAATGACTCCAGTTTTCGCGGCAGATGATGAAGCAAGCACCAAGCTAATCTTTGCGCTGATAACCACAACGCTAGTGATTTTGGCTTGGATTAAGGTCTATCGCACTACGCGACGCCCAGATGTGCCGGCACGTTATGTGGTTACCTTCAACGCCTTAACTACCTTGGTTTTACTTGAGTTAGCACTAAACGATGCCGGCTTTACGATGGTGCGCTACAGCCTGTGCTTGCTAGTGCCACTGGCGCTGGTGATGAGCGTGGAGCTGAAGCTATTTAGAGTGACCGCCGTCGAAACTAAGCCAGAAACGCTCGCCGCTTCGAGGTAAACCCTCAACTGGCACATTGCGGGCATTATGCTTTGGTTATGTTCCGCAAAGACGATCGAGGTATCCCCGGTTCAACCGCGTTGGAAGCCACCGGCCTGCGCTGGCTAGCTGGGGCTATGGACGACGGCGGGGCGGCGGTGGTGCCCGTGCGTAGCGGTCGTGGGTGGCTAGAAGAACCTCAGCTTAATGACAGGCGCTGCACCCCTAAAGCCGCTTTTAGTTTCGGTCGCGCCCTAGCCCACACTCACGCCGCTGGAGCCTCGCACTGGGGAGCACCGCCGCGAGGCTGGCAAGGTGATGGCTGGATGGGCCGCGCACGTCTACCTTTGCGGGCTGAGGCTTGGACCGATAGTTGGGGCGAGTTTTTTGCGACAGACCGGATCATGCCCATGCTGGCCCCGGCTCGTGACAATGGCTCGATTGACCGCTCCGGCGCCGTCGTGATCGAAAAACTCTGTGAACGCCTACGTGACGGGGACTTTAACCACTCCCAACCTCAGCTGTTAAGCCAAGCCGGAATACCTGTAGCCCGCCTGCACGGGGATTTGTGGAGCGGAAACGTGCTGTGGTGTCCGGTGGGGGATGTGGCGCGCAGCTGCAAGGAGTTTTTGAGCGAGAAAACCGCTGATAAGCCCCAAGATGGCGCAGCCATAATGAAAGGTGGCGCTGCCATAATGACCAGCGCCCAGCGGCTGGAAGCCTTCGCTGGTGGGCCGGTAGTTGGGGTGATGATCGATCCGGCTGCGCACGGTGGTCACGCGGAGACTGATTTGGCTGATTTGGGCCTGTTTGGACAACAGTATCTGGACAGTGTCTATGAGGGCTATCAGAGCGTGTCGCCGCTAGAGTCCTACTGGGGTGAGCGGGTGGGGCTGCATCGCGTACACATGCTGATCGTGCACGCGATGCTGTTTGGGGGCGGCTACGGTTACGAAACCGTTCAGGTGGCCAGGCATTATGTATAAAGTTAGGAGGTTTGCGGACATGTTTTGCCGCTTTAAGACTGACATCTTTAGGGCTGACGTCGGCGTTGCTTTTGCTGGTGGGGCCGGTGCGGATAAGGCCGACGTCGGCGTGGCAGCTTTGATGCGAGTAGTTACGAAAATCTTTGCCGGGCTGATTGCCTGTTTACTACTGCTCTCTAGTGGCGCTAGTGCGACAACTTTCGCCGTGGTGACTACTCCAGGTATAACTGGCGACAAAACTACAGCTAGAGCACAAAACTGGGCTGGAGTGGGCGCCGTCGCCAGTGCAAACACAACTGGCAAGTGCGGGGCTGGTACAAAAACGCGAATTAAGCCCTTGATTTTAGTGGTTGCCAGCGGAATAACCTGGCAAAACTTACAAAGCCAAGACTCGTACACAAAAAACTATCTAATGGGCTATCCGGCCACGCCCATGAACCTGGTGATACGCGGCCATAAAGACGGCGCTAACTTCAATGAACAGCTAGCCATGCTATTTTCGGGCCGGCGCGATAAATTCACTCGCAAATACCGTAACGACGACATTATTAACTCTCCGCTAGCTAAAACTCTAAAAGCGGCCGGTTGCACCTTTGCTGTAGATCCCGCGCTACCTGATAGAGTATATTATACTGATGCCAGGCCTGGACAACTATCAAGAAGTAATTTGGCGGATGTTACTGTCGTAGAAGCAACTTATGATAACGCAGATAAAGTTGTCTCTAAGCTGCGCCAGTTAAAGAGTTGTTATGGCTCTAGTGTTGATATTATGACGATTTCGATTACCACCGAAAACGGTCTTTCTGATGATGATAGGCTCTATTTAGCGCTAATTCCGTCTCTGCGTGATGCTAATGCTGCTGGGGAGAAGGTGCGAGTACCCTCTACGCACCAAAACAACCTGGTGCAATTAATCGACATTCCTGTAACCATTGCAGCTCGTTATGGCGCTAAATCACCCGAAGGTGCCTCTGGACAAGCCTTGATACAGAATCCACAAACCATTAATAAGCCTGTGTTCGTTGGTGAGCGTGTAGGCGGTTTAGGGCAGGAGCAAAATTCCTCCGATAATTCCGCTACAACTAAAGTTACTTCTGCGCGTCAGGATTTAATTAACTCATTAATTAACCAAAATAACCACGCTCATGCTTCCCGTGCTGTGATGGTTTACAATACTATAATCATAGTTGTTTTTACTCTGGCTGTAGTGTGGCTATGGTGGCGTAAATGTTAGAGCGTAGATTCTGTAGCATGAAAGGCACGGAATTTAGTAGCAAGCAACTCCTTTCCTTACAGCGTCTGACTATATTTACTGCCACGCTACCGGTAGGCTATTTGCTAATTAATTTAGTCCCCTGGTATTTGGTGATAATTACCGGGTCTTCCACCACGGATGATGGCGCTGATCAGGATATAGATGCCTTCAAAACTGTTGCGCTACAAGTATTAACCGCTACTGCTGGGGCGGTACTAATAGCTTTAGTGCTAACCATACTAATTAATTGGCTAACCCGAAAATCTGCGAGCTGCTCTACTGGCTTTATTGTTGCCGCCGCATTAAACGGTTTAATTTGGTTTGGCGATGGAATTAGCGGCAATCACCTGACTTTCAACAGTCCCTTAACCATGAACGCGCTGGTGGCGGGGCGTTTCTATGGGGTGTCCAATACGGCTTTTGCTTTCGGTGCGGTAGGGGCCATGATTGCCCTGCTGGCCTGGGCCGATTGGCTCAAATCCCGCTATAGCCTACGCGCCAGTTTGCTGGCAGTTTCCGGGGTTGGTTTATTGCTGGTAATTGTCGACGCCGCCCCCTTCTTAGGTGCCGACTTCGGTGGGGCGCTGGCACTAATTCCCACACTAGGCGTGGCCCTAGTGAAACTATCCGGCCGCAGCCTGCACCCACGTATTTTGGTGCTTCTCGGCCTTATTTCCGCTGGTTTACTTTCGGGCGTAGCAATCTTGGAATGGCTACTGCGTAGGGAAAACTCCACCCACCTGGGCCGTTTTGGTGGGCAGCTATTAGACGGCACTTTCCTAGCTACCATTGGCAAAAAACTTAAGGCCCTAGTAGGCCCGTTCATTGATGCTAATGGCCAGATGGGCTTGATGGTTTTGAAAATTGTTGTGGCCCTAGTGGTGGTGAGCCTTGTGGTGGTGGTGTGGTTGCGGCTTTACCGCGCCACGCGCCGGCAGGGTGTGCCCGAGGTGTATCGGCTGCAGCTAGACACCCTAACAGTGCTGCTGTTGCTGGAAGTGGGTCTCAATGATTCGGGCGCCTCGATGGCGGTCTATAGCCTGTTCCTGTTGGTGCCTCTGGCCTGCCTGATGTCCCTGGAACTACCACAAAAACTTGGCGCAGCCACGTAGGTTCAAAGTGGCTGCGCCATGCGGCTGGCACGTTACCTAAGTAAGCCCGGTTCAGGGCGCTTTTAGGCCCTGGGCCGCAGCATGCGGTAAGGCTCAAAGGGAGCTTGTGAAGCTGGCGCCTGGTTGACGTTTGCTTGCTCCCTGCGCTTACTCAAGAGGCGACTGACCAGGCTGGGACGCAGCTTACGCGTAGTTTTACGGACCTGGCGGAACTGCTCCAGGCGGTGCAAGCGCCCAGCCAAATTATTGACGCTAACGCGGTGAGTGATCGAGCAAGGCACTTCCAGCACCGTGAAACCAGCTTCAAGTGCCTTCACACTCAACCAGGTTTCCACGCCCCAGCCCCTAGAGAGCTGATTCTTGCAAGCCTCAAACACAAAACTGTTCATGCAGCGCTGCCCCGAAAGCGGAGCTTGCGGCTGCCAACCGGTAGCCTCGCTGATAGCCTTACGGGCCGTGCCCAACACAAAACCATGCCCACCAGCGCCTTCAAAAGCTGGTGGCACCGCAATGCTCATAGAACAACGCCCGCTGGCCACAGGCTCAATCAGCACCTCGCAAGCCGAGGCACTAGCGCCCAAGTCGCCGTCGACAAACAACAGCAAATAGTCCGCACCCGGCTGGGCAGACTTACGCAAATAAGCCACGCCCGAGCCCATGGCCGCGCCCTTGCCGCGCTTGTGAGGCTTAGAAATGACCTCTGCACCAGCGCGTTTAGCGATCTTGGCGGTGTTGTCGGTAGAACCGTCATCAACCACCACGACCCGCTCCACCCCGGCAATGCCCAGGGCCGCCTGCACGGTTGCGGTGATGCGCTCAGCCTCGTTATAGGCCGGGATAACCACCGCCACCGGCAGCTTACCGAAATAATCCGCATATTGAACGCGCTGGTCAACCACGTAGGCAACAGCGCGGTCAGGCAGATACTCGCTGGCGGCGCAGCAGTTATTGCCTGGCTGCTGGGCTTGCGCGGCGGGCTGGCTGCTGGCGTCGTCGGCTGGTGCCTGCGAGTGAGCCTCCAGCTGGGCAAGCTTTTGAGCGACCTCTTGTGCCGGGGTGAGGGTCACGGTGCTTCCTTAAAATCGCTGATTTACAGGTTCACCTGGCGGGAAATGATGCCGGCCTTGGCGCGGCGCTCATCGGCGTTCAGGGCGGCGTCGTCGGCCAGGGCGGCCTGAAGGCGTGCGCCCAGCGCCTGCATGGGGGCGGTTAGCTGCTCGGCGGTAGTGCCCGGCTTAAGCTGCCACACCGGGATGGCAATGCCGTAAGCGCGGAAGGCACCCAGGAAGGAACCCAGGGAGGCGCCGTCGTCGCTAAGCTCAGACTCGCGGGCGGCGTGCACCTTGGCCAGGGCGTTGAAGAAGGCGTCCTCATCCTCCTCACGCACCCAGCGCACGTACTCCTTACCACCCATACGGCACCAGAAGGCGTGCTCCACGCCTGGGACCTGGCGGGTGGCCACAATCTCGTCGCGAGACTGGGTGACCAGGTTGTTTAGCTCCTCATCGCTGAGCTCGCCGGGGGCGGCCCAGAAGCCAAAAGAGTCGTGCAGCTGGAAAACCGGCTCAAAGTCGGCGTCTAGTAGGTCCTGTAGGCGCGGGCCGGGCTCAGGTAGGGTGCTTAGCTGCAGGCCAGTGTTGTTTTCTAGCTCCAGGGTGTTGAGCAGGGCGTAGGCGACGTCGCGCGAGGCGTCACCGGAGTGCTTGGTGGTCTGCATGGCAACCAGGTAGCGGTCGTCGGCGCGGCGCATGCCCTGGGTTAGGTCCGGCAGCAGGGTGGCTAGCTCAACTGTGGTGCCACGGTGAGCAGCCGGAATGTGTTCGCTGTCGTTGAGCTTAACGGTCATGGTGGCGGCCGGGATGATCTGCGCCATGGCAACCAGTTCGGCTTCATTCTTAAGGCCGGCGAAGGGGCGGGCTACAAATTCAACCTTCTGGGGCTTGGCGGGGGACTGCACAGCCTGGGCGGCCTTTTTGGCCTGGGCGCGGGCGCGGCGCTGACTCTTTTTCGACATAAGGCAACCCTACAGGGTTAGGGCAAGGTTATGCCGGGCCAGGCTGCGCGCCGACGCTGAAATTAGGGCGTGGTTTAGCTCAGTTAGCTCAGTTAGCTCAGGCGGCTAGCTTGGCGCTGCTGCGAGCTTGGCTCAGGCTGCCTTGATACTCAGGCGGCTAGCTTGGCGCTAACCTCGATTAGGCGTGAGAGCAGGGCTTCTAGCTCGCCGGTGCGGCGCTCGTTGGGGGCGAAGGTGTCGGTGCCCTCAAAGTCCATGGGGAAAGTCAGGGCTAGCTGGGCGCGGATGTCGTACATGTCGAACTGTGCGGACAGGGTACGCCACTGCTCAACAGCGCGGATGGCGCCGTCCCAGGAGTAACCCACGAAAGCCACAGCCTTGCCGATTAGCTCGGGGCTGATGGAGTCGACGGCGTTCTTGAAGGCGCCGGGGATGGTGTGGTTGTACTCGCTGGTTACGAAGATGTAGCCGTCCTGCTCGTCTAGAGCCTTGGCCCAGGCGGCGACGGCGTCGTTGTCATACTTGCCACCCAGAACCATGGGAGCAACCGGGCCGTTAAACATGGGGATGTCGTAGTCCTTCAGGTCAATTACGGTGAACTCGGCCTCGGGGTGGCTGGCGCGGGCCTGCTCCAGGATCCAGTTGCCGATCTGGTCACCTACGCGACCCTCGCGGACGGAACCGACTACGATACCGATCTTGGTCATGATGTGCTCCTTTAAGTATTTGGACAGTGTCTAGAGGTTTAAAAGTTTGTTGGCAGACTGCCTGTCTTAAGGGTTTGGCTTTTCTGCCAGGTTGAACTGTGATGACTTGAGTCTAGATTGTTTAACTTTCAACTGTCTAGCGAATTTTGGGACTTTTGGCATAAAAGTGGTCCGGTAGACATTTAGTCAAACCGGACCGCTAAATGTTTGCGGGTAGCTACGACGGCGTCGAGAAACCTTGCAACCCCCAAAAGCGCACTGATCTTAGGTAAACCGCGACAATCAGGGGCAAGCTGCAGTGCTCAAGTCGCAGCGATCAGGGGCTAGCGCGACATTCAGGGGCGAACCGCGATGGCCTCAATCTCCACTCGGGCCCCCTTGGGCAGTGCGGCCACGCCGAAAGCAGCGCGCGCGGGCAGTACCGGACCGGTGAAGAACTGGGCGTATACCTCGTTGACTGCCACAAAGTCGTTGATGTCCGCCAGCAGCACGGTGGTTTTAACTACGTCGGCAAAGCTCAATCCGGCAGCTTTTAGGATCTCGCCGATATTGGTCAGGCTCTGGCGGGCCTGGGCCTGGATGTCACCCTCGACCAGCTGTCCCGTGGTCGGAACTAGGGGAATCTGGCCGGAAATGAAAACCTGGGCGCCGGCGTCGTCGCCAGTAGAAACGGCCTGAGAGTAGGGGCCGACGGCGGCGGGAGCGTTAGGGGTGGAAATTGCGGTGGGCATGGGACCTCCTAGTCTGGCTTGGTGCCTATGGGTCCATCCTAGTTTGGGGTGGCCCTAGTTTGGGGCGTTGGGGCTAGGTATTGCGGCGCGGGGTGCGCTGGCGCCGGTGGGGTGCGCCAATGTGTGGCAGTGTTGGTGCGACAGTGTGGGTGCGCCAGTATGGGCCGCACAAAAACTGACATTTCGTCCGTTGCCTATAAAACCCCATGGAAAAATCATAGGGAAGGGATGATTTTGCCTGTATTTACATGTATTTGCATGTGATGGGGTGATTTTTGTGGGTAAGCTGTGCCACACTACAGACATGCATGAACGAGCTGGCCAACCCGCCTTACCTGAAGATCTCATCAATGTCGAAGAAGTTCGCCAGGCCTACTATGACCTGGTACCGGACCCTGCCGTACCCGCTCAGCGCGTAGTTTTCGGCACCTCCGGTCACCGTGGCTCCTCCCTAGACACTGCTTTCAACGAAGCCCACATTGTGGCAACCACCGCCGCAATCGTTGAGTACCGCGCCTCCCAGAGCACCGACGGTGTGCTCTACCTGGGCCGCGACACTCACGCCCTATCATTACCGGCCTGGCGCTCCGCTGTCGAGGTGCTGGTAGGCGCCGGCGTGAAGGTCGCTATCGACTCTCGCGACTCCTACACCCCCACCCCGGCCGTCTCCCACTCCATCCTGGTAGCTAACGGCGTTGGCACCCCCGAGGGCGTACGCACCTCCGGACCCGGCCTAGCTGACGGTATTGTTGTCACCCCCAGCCACAATCCTCCGCGCGATGGTGGCTTCAAGTACAACCCGCCCACCGGTGGCCCTGCCGGTTCTGACGCCACTGGTTGGATCGCCAACCGCGCCAATGAACTACTAGTGGACGGCGCCTGGCGTAACGTGCCGCGCGTGCCCATCGACGAGGCCCTCAAGAGTGAGCTGGTAATCCGCCACGACTACCGTGAGCTGTACGTAGCTGACCTGGCCAATGTGGTTGACATGGAGGCCATTCGCAAGGCTGGCGTGCGCATCGGTGCAGACCCGCTAGGTGGTGCCTCGGTTGAGTACTGGGCTGAGATTGGCGAGCGATACGGCCTGAACCTCACCGTGGTCAACCCCAAGGTAGACCCCGCCTGGTCCTTCATGACCCTGGACTGGGACGGCAAGATCCGCATGGACTGCTCCTCGCCCTACGCCATGGCCTCCCTGCGTAACGCCATGACCCCTGACGCTTCTGGCGCCACCCCTTACGACGTCGCCACCGGTAACGACGCCGACTCTGACCGTCACGGCATCGTCACCCCCGACGGCTTGATGAACCCCAACCACTTCCTGGCTGTGGCCATCGAGTACCTGTTCACCCACCGTCCCGGCTGGGGTGAAAACTGCGCCGTAGGTAAGACTCTGGTTTCTTCCAGCCTGATTGACCGCGTGGTGGCGTCCATCGGTCGCAAGCTGGTGGAGGTGCCGGTAGGCTTCAAGCACTTCGTGCCCGGCCTGCTAGACGGCTCCGTGGGCTTCGGTGGTGAGGAAAGCGCGGGAGCTTCCTTCCTGCGTTTCAACGGCGAGGTATGGACCACCGACAAGGACGGCATCATCCTGGCCCTGCTGGCCAGCGAGATCATCGCCGTCACCGGCAAGAGCCCCTCGCAGCTACACGTTGAGCAGGTGGAGCGCTTCGGCGCTTCGGCCTACGCCCGTGTTGACGCCGCTGCCACCAAGGAAGAAAAGGCCAAGCTGGCCGCACTTTCTCCCGAGAACGTCACCGCCACTGAGCTGGCTGGTGAACCCATCGAGCAGCGCCTGGTACGCGCCCCGGGTAACAACGAGCCGATCGGCGGCCTGAAGGTCACCACCAAGGACGCTTGGTTCGCGGCCCGTCCCTCCGGCACTGAGGACGTGTACAAGATTTACGCCGAGTCCTTCCTGGGTGAAGAGCACCTGAAGGAAGTTCAGAAGGAAGCCAAGAGCGTAGTTAGCGCAGCGCTAGCCAACTAATCTCGCTTAGCTAACTGGGGTCGGGTGCATTAGTGCCCGGCCCCAGTTTGTTTGCGGCCCAGTTATGTACATCCCAGTTATGGCAAGCACGAACAGACTGCTACACCGTGTCAGCTAAATATATAAGGTTTTTCCCTAGAATAAGGCCATGAGCTCTACCTCTTCAGTGCCCTCCGCTGCCAGCCCTGACGCGGGTGCCAAGCTGCCAGCTATGTCAGCTGGAGCCCGCCAGACGCGCCCCAGCTCCAGCATGCCAAAGGTGGAGTATCAAGACCCAGATAGTGACATCACCGCTGACGAGGCCATCAGCTCTGTGCCCTTCCAACAGTCACTGCCAGGCCCGGAAGATGATGTATTGCTAGCTAGCGGCCAGCCGCTTGCTGCTGCTTCAGCTGCTGCACAACAGCGCGCGCAAGAACGCCCTGGGCGGCGCCCTACCGCTGAGCAAATTAGGCGCCGTCCCAGCACCCGTGCCTGGGTGCCTAACCAGCATGGAGCCTGGGGGATGCTAATCATTCCACCCCTGGTGGGGGCCTTTATTGGGGGTTGGTCTTGGCATTACCTGCTGATCTGGCCGGCTTTCTGGATGGGATATTTTGCGTTCTGGGCCTGGACCCAGTGGCTACGCACCCGCTCAGAAGCTAAGCGTCTACTGCTGCTGGTGCCCATGATCTGGTATTCGGCAATTTGCGCTATAGCTGGGCTGGCGAGCCTAATCAGCGCCCCCTACCTGATCCGCTGGGCCGCAGTTTTCGCTCCGCTATTGGCGCTGGCCCTGTGGCAGGTGCGCATAGGTAAAGAGCGCTCGCTGCTTAGCGGCGTCACCACCACGCTTGCGGCCACGCTAATGACCGCAGTTAGCTACGACGTCGCCACTGGCGGCGCCGGCGGGTTCCTAGGCTTAGAGAAGGGTGCCAGCACCCTAGAAAGCTTTGGGGGACCTCAAAACCTAACCGGCTGGCACTGGGCCTGGCTGGTTACCGCCCTGGTTAGCGGCTATTTCGTGGGCACTGTACCTTACGTAAAAGCCATGATTCGTGGCCGAGGCAAGCTCGCCATGATCTGCCTTAGCTTTGGCTTCCACCTGGTGGGGCTAGCTCTGGTGGCATATGCGGCCAGTGCCGGCCTGATCGGCTGGACCAACCTGGCCTTGTGGGTGGTGCTAACTGCGCGCGCCCTAGTACTGCCACTTATGCAGCGCCAGAGGGTACGCAAGCGCGCCAAGGTGATTCGCCCCCGCGTGGTTGGGGTCAGCGAAATCATCATTAGTATCGTTATGATTATGGCCATTTTCCTGCCTTAAATCTGCTTCGATAATTGAATCTGGCTAATTGCCCGACGCCGCCTCTAGTGCGGCGTCGGCTTGTTTGGGCTGGGGCGCGGGCCGGGGCTGGGAGACGGTGAAGGCTGCGGGGCGGGCCTGCTCGACGCTGTGGCCTGGCTTGGCGTCGGCTGCGACGGAGTGGGTGCTTGGGGCTGGCTTGGCGCCGCCTGGCGTGGGGTGGGTGCTGGCTGTGGTGAAGGCATGGGGGCAGGCTCTGCTACCGGGGTGCGTTTAATTTGGAAAGTGGCCTGCTGACGCGAAACCACAGTTTTACCCGCATCCTGGTTCCAAGCCCTATTAAAGGTTTGCGCGCCCGGCTCATTAGGTAACTGCTTAGCTGAACGCGCATAGACACGCTGATCATGCTGATCGCCGCCCTGATGTACAGTGACTACATTGGTGCGGTTAGTGGCGCTAACCGGCGCCTTGCCGTCTAAGCTGGGCACGATATCGTCGGCGTTTTCCATGCTCAAATACTGTGTACCTGGCGGAATTACGCTATTGCCGGTAGGGCTACCGGCGGTAGCTGTAGCCACAATATTGAAACGTGCCCGCACCTGCGCATTAGCGGTTAGGTTCGTGGCCACAATCCCGCCCTGGGAGTGGCCGTAAATGCATACCGGGTCAGTGCTTTTAATGCCGGCCTTAGTCATGGCGGCAACCACTAGCTGCGAATAGTCGTCACTGGCGCCGGCATTAGCCTGTAAGTTAGTTAGTAGATCCTGGGGATTTGACTGGCCCGCAGTCCACTGTTGTGTGCCCGGCAAAATCACCTGGTAGGAGCAGGTTCCATCAGAATAGGTGGTTTTAATGATAGAAAAAGCTCCAGTTTGCGGATCAGAAGAATTTATGTGATCGCAGTAATTAATAGTGTCGGCCACCGAGCCGTCATATTTACTTGTTAACGGCTTGAACTTAACCTGACTGGCCTGGCCTACCCCGCCGGCAGTTTTTGCTATACCTGCCAACACGGCAGCAGCTAGCTCAGCGCCCACAGCAGATTTAAAAGAGAAACTGAGCGGCCCCATAGCGGGGGAGGGCATGTCCATGCGCAGGCCGTCGCTGATCAGGGTGAGTCGGTAATTCTTTTTCCCGCCAGCTAGATACGCCAAGTAGTAGTTGGTGGCCTCAACATCGCTAAGTTCTTTTGGGTCAACCCATTTACCGCGCCAATAAATCTTATTGCCATCTGCAATTCCATAGGTTAGCTGCGCCTTTACCCCGGACAAGGATAGTTTAGCTTCAGGCCCCAGAAAAGCGCCGGCGTAAACCATGGCTGCCTGCAGAAATGCGCCAAGGCTAGGGCTAGCTTTATAAATAGCAATTAGAGCAGGCGCTTTACTAATTAACCAGCCCCCATAGCCACTACGAACCAGCAATATCACTATCTGATAAATAGCTTTAGCGTCCTCTAAATCAATATCTATTCCTAACGCTTTAAGCTTTTTCTGCAGAGTTTGAGGGTTATCTAGGCCGTATTTGCGTAGCTCGGCACGTACCGCACCCTCACTTAGAAAATTGTTCCTCTTATGCTTAGCCATAGAGACAGGATTGGCGCGTTTAAGCCCCTCTAATTTCCACGATGCCTGGGCTTTAACTTCGGCATCGGTGTAGAGGTTATAGCCCACTTGTAGGGCGTCAGCGTTAGTTTCACACTGACCGATGCAGGTTCTTAAAGCCTTGGTTGTGGCGGCGTCCATCTCAGGGGGCAGCCGCTTGGGTGGGGGCTGAGGAAATATTGGCGGGGGTTGTAGTGGCATACGCGGTAGTTCCAGCGCCCCAGGATTGGGCTCTGCGCGAGCTACCTTATAGGCATTGTTGGCTTGTTCCAGCAATGAGTGAACTTTCATAACCTGCCGTTTAAGCCTCATCAGCACCTGCGGATCTACATGAAGATTTTTATCGGGCCCGGAAACGTAGACAATATCGCCCATGGCTAGGCCTAGCTGGGGGTGTTTAGCGCCTGAATGTCATTGTCGACGGCGCCGATCAGTACGTTTATGGCGGCTCTCAGCTGCGCTAAAGACTGGCCAGCGGCCTGCGCCGCGCTACCACGCCACTGGCTGGGGATGGTGGGCACCTGGCTTTTAGCGTTTATAGCCAGCTGCCTAACGTAATGCAAGTTATTCATGACTAAACGCTAAGGCGCTAAGTCAAGGGGCCGCTTTAGGGGTGTGGATAAGGCTGTTGGGGTAAAAAAGTTCCCCACCGGTGCATTAATTCGTGAGTAGAACTCGTAAAGGTAACTCGCACAAAGCGAGCGCAGTGGCGCCAGTATGGCTGTAGATGCAGTTTTAGGGAATCTGGCAGATTACTACTGGCCCGAGCAGATTAGCCTCAGCAGCTCGTCGTCGTAGGCGGGGGAGAAGTCAAAAAGTACCCCTTCAGCCATACGCTGCTTAACCAGTTGTCGGCACACAATCTGCATAGAACGCGGCAAAAGCTGATAGCTCTCATGGCGGTGAATCAAAATCAGATCTGCCTCTTGGCTCAGTGCCCACACCAATAACACCAGTTCGCGCTCGCTAAAGGTACATTCGTCAATAAATTTATTGGGTGGGGGTAAAAGAGTTTTACACGCTTGCAGCATCTGCTCACGGTGGGGCGGCGGCTCAGTGAAACCGCGCAGGCCATCAAGGGTTTCAAAGGTTTGCGCCACAGTCAGCTGCGGCCATAGCTGCGCCTCCTGGGTTAGGGCCACAGCCCCCGGCCCGGCCCAGCGCGGCCCGGTGATCTCCATGGCTTGGCGCAGGGCCGCCGAAGGGTTATTCCAGGCGGCACTTTTACGCAGCATATATAGGGCCACATAGGAGATGCCTTCAGCCATAAAGCCGTAAATGACTACCGGCCAGGTGGGATCATCAGAAAAGAAACTGTACTGGTTAAGCCAGCCCAGCAGCATGTCAGGTTTGTGGCGCATAAGTGAGGCCAGCGGCCCAGACCACCACATCACACAGATCCAGGTGCCGATAAGTGCGTTAACTATCCGCATCCAGCGGCGCGGCGCATGCGGCCAAATCACTGCCCACAGTAACGCGAGTGAGGAGGTCAGTGAACCCATCACCACCACGCCCACAGCCAGCCAACTGGCTTTTTGAAATTGCATGTGAGGTAGCGTGCCCAGCATTACGCCCGCAAACAGCACCCCGGAAATTAGCATTTGCGAAATTTCCATGGCGGTTTGGGCGGCTGCAGCTGAGGCGGTGGGGGTTAGGGCGTCGGTGCGAACCAGTGCGTCAGTGCCGTTGTCGTAGGCCACGCGCGTGTGTTGGGTGATGATTTTTCCGCCCCAATAGGCACTGATCAGGCATAACGCTAGGGAGCAAAACGGCCCAACCCGGAAGGGTAAAAGTGAGTGGTTGTTAATGCCCAGGGTTATGGCCAGTAAAAAAGTCAGCGTTAGTAGGACGGTGGCCCGCGCCGCCTCCAAACGCGCAATTAAGCGAATTAGATTGGCGATAGCCACAGTCTCACTGATGCGGGTGGCCACCTTAGGTGGCAGGTGCTCAAGCAGCGCCCGCGCAGAAGAAGGTATAGCTACAGCCACGCCTATATTTTGCCAAGCTGCTTTTAGGCCTAACAAGCTTGTGCGCTTTTGGCGCGGTGCACGCGCTCAGCTAAGGGTGGGTTGTGCGTGCTTTGGTGTGGTTTGGGCTCGACGGCGCTGCCTCGCTTTATGGCCATGATGACGACGGCGCCGTCGCCCCAAGAAAAAAGCCACCGGCACCGCCACTCAAGAGCGAAACTGACGCAAAAGCTAACAAAAAAATCACATTATGTAACAATTTCGCGCAGTTAAGCTTACAATCACAACAGCGATGTGCGCAGACCCGCACTAGCTCCCCTGAGCGCCAATGAAGGAGTTCCCGTGTCCCCAAAGGGTGTCCACGCTAAAACCGCAGCCGCACTGGCTGCACTGACCTTATCGTTTACCGGTGTAGTTTTAACCCCTGGCGTAACTGCCACCGAGTCGGGCCAGGATTTCACCTCGCAAGCAGTGGCCAATGGCGGTGACGGTAAATTCCCGGTTTACCGCATCCCCTCAATCGTGCAGCTAAACAACGGTGATCTAGTAGTTTCCTATGACGGGCGCCCCAGCCTGAGGGACGCCCCCAACCCCAACTCCATTTTGCAGCGCCGCTCCACCGATGGCGGGCGTACTTGGGGTGAACAAACCGTCATCCACGCGGGCGTTCCCGGCGCCCAAAAGCAGGGCTATTCAGACCCCTCGTATGTGTATGACGCGGAAAAGAATATTTTGTTCAACTTCCACGTCTACTCTAAGGATGCGGGTTTCTTCCAGTCCGTTGATTCTGACGACGACGCCGCCCGCAACGTTATGAGTGCTGAGGTTTCCACCTCCACCGACAACGGCAAAACCTGGACCCACCGCCTGATCACTAATGTGGTTAAACCCAAGGGCATCACCGGTACCTTCGCCACCTCCGGTAACGGCATTCAAATCAAGCACGGCAAATACGCTGGGCGCCTGGTGCAGCAATATATCGGTACTGACTCAGCCCACAACGGTTACGCCTACTCGGTTTACTCTGACGACCACGGCGCCACCTGGCACGCCGGTAACCGCATCGGCAACAGCTTCAACGAAAACAAGGTGGTTGAGTTAAGCGATGGCCGCCTCATGCTCAACTCACGCAACTGGGGTGACGGGGTGGGGCGCCTGGTCGCTATTTCTGACGACGGCGGCGTCAACTGGAAGAACCAGTACCTAGACACTGCCCTGGTAGACCCGGAAGTAAACGCCGGCATCACCCGCATGAACCCCCAAGCCACCAGCGGCAAGGCCGCCAAGGAGCTGCTGTTCACCAACGCCAACAACAGCCCCTACAACTGGCAGATAGATGTTGACCGTAAAGGCCAGTGGATCAACCGCATCACCGGTAACGTGCGCTACTCCTGCGACAACGGCGCCACCTGGCCCGTTAGCCGCGTCTACCACTACGGCCCGCACGCCTACTCCTCGGTGACCGCCCTCAAGGACGGCACTTTCGCCGTCGCCTATGAAACCAAAACCGACAAGGAAATCCGCGTAGGCACCTTCGGGCGCGAGTGGCTAAAGCCGTTCTGCGCTAACTTCGCCCCCGCTAGCGTCAGCTTGGGGGCCGGGGAAAGTACCAGCGTAAGCGTCACTATCCGCAATGACGACGACGTCGCCCTACCGGCTGGCTCCATGCGCCTAACCGGCCTGCCCGAAAACGTCAGCAGCGAGCTGGTAGCCACCCCGGCACTAAAGCCTGGCGAGTCTGCCACCGTAAACGTCAAGGTCACCGCCACCAAGGACATTGTGGCCGACACCTATCACGTGGACGCCACCTTGGAGGCAGGCCAGTACACCCTGCGCGGCTCAGTGGAGCTCAAACTCACCACCCCTGAGCTGATCGCACTGACCGTGGTCGGCGAGCGCAGCGACTACACCCGCGACATCGTGGCCAACCCCTACCAGGCTGGCGAAAAGCTGCCCTTCCACTGGAGCATCGTCAACAACACCAGTAATACCCTGCACATCGATAGCGCCAAGGGCCCCAAGGGCACCGAAATTGAATCTTGCAGCGGCGACATTGCGCCCGGCACGACCATGTGGTGCTTAACCAGCGGCTATGTGGTAAGCGAGCAGGAAGCTAAGCAGGGCTACCTGGATGCCACGCTGACGCTGACCTACACCCAGGGCGACAGTCAGGTCACCTACCCGGTAACTCGCTTCGACCAGAACTTAGGTAAGCGCCGGATGCTGCCGGCCGCTCCCACCCCGCAGCCCACCGAGCAGCCTACGCAAAGCCCCACCCCGGCCCCGACGGCGTCGCCCACTGCCACGCCGACCGCTGCGCCAACCGTTGCGCCCAGCCCCACCGCCGCACCTACGGCTAGCGCTATGCCTACGGCCAGCCCCATGCCCAGTGCCAGCCCCATGCCTAGTGCCAGCCCCATGCCTACCGGCAGGGCGGCACTAAAACCCTCACCGCTACCCTCCTCAAAGGGCTCCGGGAAGGTAGCTTTCGCCGGTAACGGTGGCGGCTCGCACCACGGCTCGCTGGCGGTTACCGGTGTGGCCGGAGGATTAGTGCTGGTAGCCGGGGGTCTAGTGGCCGCCGGTGGGGCGCTGCGCTCTGGCAAACTACGCGACTACCTGCGCCGCCACTAAAACCGACGGCGCGTGCGCCTAAGCCGGCGTAAGCCCGGCAAAAAAGTGGCTTAAAACCACGTTAAACCGGGCCTCTGGTGTTGGGGGCAGGTCAGCTGAGACAATTAGCGCATGAGTTGTGCTGAGACTGCTGACCTGCCCCTATCCCGTGTAAACCTAGCTGAAGTAAACCCGCCACTGGCTCTGGGGGTGTTGGACGGACGCTACCGCGCTGCTGCTGCACCGCTGGTAGACCACCTGTCTGAAGCTGCTTTGAACCGCGCTCGCGTGCATGTGGAAGTTGAATGGCTGATCTACCTCACCGATAACGAGGTTTTGCCGGGCGCACCCAAGTTCTCTGCCGCTGAGAAGCAGTACCTGCGCGGTATTGTTTCCAGCTTTGGCCGCGCAGAAATTGATGAACTGGCTGAAATTGAGGCAGTCACCCGCCACGACGTGAAAGCTGTGGAGTACCTGCTCAAGCGTCGCCTAGACGCCGCCCCCCAGGTGCTGGGTCAAGACACGGTGCTGCCCCAGGTGCACGAGATTGTGCATATTTTCTGCACTAGTGAAGACATCAACAACCTGGCTTACGCCCTAACCATCCGTTCAGCTATTAAGCAGGTGTGGCTGCCGGCAGCCCAGGGCCTGGTGGATGATCTTAGTGAAATGGCTCGCCAGTACAAGGCCGTGCCCATGCTGTGCCGCACTCACGGTCAGCCGGCCACCCCCTCCACGTTCGGTAAGGAACTGGCTGTGTTGGCTTGGCGCCTGAGCCGCCAGCTGCGCCGCATTGAAGGCACCGAATACCTGGGTAAGATCAACGGCGCCACCGGCACCTACGGCGCTCACGTGGTTTCCGTGCCGGGAGCTGACTGGGAGGCTGTTTCACGCGGTTTCGTGGAGCACCTGGGCCTGATCTGGAACCCGCTAACCACCCAGATTGAATCCCACGACTGGCAGGCTGAGCTGTACAGTGACGTGGCCCGTTACAACCGTATTGCCCACAACCTGGCCACCGACGTGTGGACCTACATTTCTTTGGGCTACTTCCACCAGCGTCTAAGCGCCCAGGGCTCCACAGGTTCCTCCACCATGCCGCACAAGGTAAACCCGATTCGTTTCGAAAACGGTGAAGCCAACTTTGAGATTTCTTGTGCGCTGCTAGATTCCCTAGCGGCCACCTTGGTCACCAGCCGCCTGCAACGCGACCTGACTGACTCCACTACCCAGCGCAATGTGGGCGTGGCCCTGGGCCACTCGTTGCTGGCTATCTCTAATGTGCGCGGCGGCCTGGGCGGCCTGGATGTGGATGAGCGTCGCCTGGCTGAAGACCTAGACGCCACCTGGGAGGTGCTGGGTGAGCCGGTGCAGCAGGCTATGCGCGCGGCCGCCGTCGCTGGCGCCACCGGCATGGCTGACCCCTACGAGCGCCTAAAGGAACTGACCCGTGGCAAGCGGGTTACCGGCCAGGCTATGCGTGACTTTATTGCTGAGCTGGGTATGCCTGCTGACGTCGAAGCTCGCCTGCTGGCGCTAACCCCGGGCACCTACGTGGGCTTGGCTGAAAGTTTGGTGCGCCACCTAGAGGATTAACTAGGAATAATTCGGGGCATATCCCGGTTGGGCTAGTCGTGCTTGGGGGACAGTTTTAAAGCTGTCTGCAGGCCGGCTAGCCCATATTCATAGCTGCCAGCTGCGTTGTGGCTGGGTAGGCAACACATTTAGGAGAAGAAAATGGCTGAAAACATCGACCGCACCACCGTCCTCAAGGTTTCAGGCCTGACCTGCTCTAACTGCGTGCGTCACGTGAGTGAAGAGCTAGAAGAGGTTGAGGGCGTCAAGAACGTTTCAGTAATCCTGAACAAGGGCGGCGTCTCTGACGTAATGGTGGTTTCTGACGTGCACCTAGACGACCAGGCCCTGGCCAACGCCGTCGACGAAGCCGGCAACTACACCCTGGAAGCGATCGAGCGCGACGAGTAAGGCGGTGCCTTAAATAATGACTGATATCCAAGAAACCACCTCAACTAACGCCAGTCATGGCAGCGTAGATTTGAGCGTGGGTGGGATGACGTGTGCCTCCTGCGTGGCGCGCGTGGAGAAAAAACTGAACAAAGTGGCTGGCGTTAACGCCTCAGTTAACCTGGCTACCGAATCAGCCCACGTTGAGCTAAGCGCGCCGGTAGATCCCCAGCAGCTGGTGGCCGTGGTGGAAAAAGCTGGTTACAGCGCCACCGTGACTAAGGTGGAGGACGGCGCCGTCGAGGCTATGCGCAAGCAGGAAGCCCGCCACCTGGCCCACGCCGCTGACCTGCGCCGTCGCCTGATCGTGGCGGCCACGCTATCAGTGCCACTGATGGTGATCTCCATGGTCAGTGCCGCCCAGTTCTATGGCTGGCAGTGGGTTGTGGCCGCGCTGGCCCTGCCGGTGGTGACTTGGTGTGCTTGGCCTTTCCACAAGGCTGCTTTCACTAACCTGCGTCACGGCTCCACCACCATGGACACCCTGGTTTCGCTGGGGGTTATTACCGCCACCTTGTGGAGCTTGTGGGCGCTGATTTTTGGGGGCGCCGGCATGCTGGGTATGCGCATGAGTATGGAGTTCATTCCGCGCGCCCAAAGCGAGCATGCCCACATGTATTTTGAGTCTGCCGCCTGGATCGTGACTTTCCTGCTCACAGGGCGTTTAGCGGAGGCGCGGGTGCGTCACCGCTCGGGTGACTCGCTGCGTAAGCTTTTGCAGCTGGGCGCCAAAACTGCTGCGCGGGTTAACGCTGATGGCTCGGTTACGGAAATTCCGATTGACCGCCTGCAGGTGGGCGATCGTTTCCGGGTGCGTCCGGGCGAAAAAATTGCCACTGACGGCGTGGTGGTTGAGGGTCACAGTGCCATTGATGCGTCCTTGCTGACCGGTGAATCTTTGCCGGTGGATGTAAGTGCAGGTGACGAGGTTACCGGCGCCACCGTGAACACTTCGGGCACGCTAGTTGTGCGCGCCACCCGGGTGGGTGCGGGCACCACACTGTCACGTATTGCCCAGGTGGTTACTGCCGCCCAGGCGGAAAAAGCGCCGGTGCAGCGCCTGGCTGACCGGGTCAGCTCAGTGTTTGTGCCCACGGTTTTAGCTCTGGCTGCTTTAACTTTCCTAGGTTGGCTGGCTACCGGTCATAACGCCCAGGCCGCGATTACAGCGGCAGTGGCGGTGCTGGTAATTGCCTGCCCCTGCGCTTTGGGTTTGGCTACGCCTACCGCCCTGCTGGTGGGTACTGGCCGCGCCGCCCAGTTGGGTGTGGTTATTCGTGGCCCGGAGGTGCTTGAATCTACCCGCCGTATTGACACGGTGGTGCTGGATAAGACCGGTACGGTCACCACGGGGGTAATGCACCTGGCTCAGGCGGTATTTTTCGACGACGCCGCCGAGGTAAGTGACGTTGGCGGCGCTGGTGCTCAGGCCGGTGCTGAGGCCGGTGCTGCTAGCGACGGCGCCACGGTTGTGGACTTAGGGGAGGGTGCTGCCCTAAGCCCAGCCCAGCTGCAAACCTTGGCCCTAGCCCAGGCACTGGAGATTCCCTCTGAACACCCAGTAGCCCGCGCTATTGTGGCGGGCACGCAGCTAGACGGCGTCCAGGCGCCCCAGATCAGCGAGTTCACTAACCATGCTGGTCGCGGGGTCAGCGCCACGGTAGCCCACGCAGCGGGCCAGGCCACTTACGCCGTCGTCGGTAAAGCCACCTGGCTGAGCCAGCAGGGCGTAAGCCTAAGCGAGCAGGCCGAAACCCAGGTACGAGCCCTAGAAGACACCGGCGCCACCGTGGTGCTAGTGGCATCAGGGCCGGATCCAAAATCGCTGCGCCTGCGCGCCGCCCTAGCTGTGCGTGACGAACCCAAGCCCACTACCGCCAAAGCCATCAGTGAGCTCAAGGCTATGGGGCTGCGTCCCATCCTGCTCACCGGTGACAATGAGCGCGCCGCTAAGTTCATCGCCGCCCAGGTGGGTATTGATGACGTAATCGCCCAGGTGTTGCCGGAGGATAAACGCGACGTGGTGGCTCGCCTGCAAGGTGAGGGGGCTAATGTGGCCATGGTGGGTGACGGTGTTAACGACGCCGCCGCTCTAGCCCAGGCGGGCGCTGCCGGCTTGGGCATGGCCATGGGCACTGGCTCGGATGTGGCCATTGAGGCCGCTGACATTACGCTAGTGCGCGCCGACCTGGAGGCAGTTGTGGCTGCTATCAAGGTTTCGCGCGCTACGCTGCGCATCATTAAGCAGAACCTGTTTTGGGCTTTCGCCTACAACGTGGCCGCAATTCCGCTGGCTATGGCGGGTTTGCTCAACCCCATGATCGCCGGGGCCACTATGGCTATGAGCAGCGTGATCGTAGTGTCTAACTCGCTGCGACTACGCCGCGTGAAGTGATCTGACAGTGTGAAGTGACATAGAATAGTCTGGCTACTTCGAATTAAAGCGCACACTTTGGGCTGCTAGCCCGGGTGTGCGCTTTGTTATGCACACTAGATAGTGTCTTGGAAGGTGCAGCGGACAAAATAAAATATCCCTAATGAGCTATCCCCATTTAGTGGGGATATAAGGCCCAGTTTCATAGACTAGCCCTATGACCCAAGCGCCAGATCAATCTGCGGCCGGTAGCCCCGCCTCCACCTCGGATAGCCGGGTAGCTACCGCCGTCGAAAAACCCAGCGCCCCGGCTGAGACTGCCAGCTCGGCCCGCCCAGTTGGTTTTCCCCGAGTAGGCACCACCTCCCAGGCGGAACCGCAACCAACTTTGGTGGAAACCAGCACCCTAACCTTGGTTGACACCCTAGAGCGGCGCGAACACCGCACCCGCGACCTACTATTTGCCGGTGTCTGCGCGCTAGGTCTAGTAACGGTTTTTCTACTGGCTGTGTTCGCCCAGGAAACCACCACCGCTGTCATTTATGACGTACAGACCGTCTTTTCCCAGCTGCTGCGCCGGGTGCTGGTGTTCCCGCTGCAAGCCTTTGAAGGTATCGTCACTTTAGCTCTGCCCCTAGCGTTGATGGGGCGCGCTTTGCTGCATAAGGACTGGTGGCGCTCAGGCCAAGCCCTGATCGCCTTGGTCTGCGCTTATCTACTTTCTGTGCTGTTCATGTACCTGTTGCAGCTGCCGGTGTTTAACCAGGTGCGCAACGGCATGATCTCCTACTACTACAACCTAAACACCTACGAGATTCTCTCGCCCACCTATGGCGCCCTAGCGGCAGTCATTTTGGCTTCCGGTAAACGCCAATCCAAGCTGGTAAAAACTTCCTGGTGGCTGCTGGGAATTGTGGTGGGTGTTTCGGTGCTACGCTCAGCTATTACCCTGCTGGCAGCGGTGGCCTCAGTGCTGTTGGGTCTTATCGCCAGCTACTTAGTGCTTTACATTATGGGCGTGGCCAGCGAAAACGCCACTGGGGTGGCTCTGGCGCGCGGCCTGCGCCGCTGCGGTGTGGACGCTGTCAAGGTGGTGCGTCTAAACCCGCGCCAAGCCCCCCTGCAAGCCTGGCAGGTACGTACCGACTCCCAGCTTGGTTACACCGAGAAAGTACGTGAAAACCCGATCGTTTCCACCCAAGACGACGGCGCCGTCGTCGAAACTGAAACCCCCCAAACCCTGGCCCCGGTGGGCAACGACGAAAAACTCACCCCTTTACCTGACTACAACTGCGCCCACGAGCTGGAGCTAGCTGAAGAACTGTGGCAGTGTCAAAGCGAAAACATTCACCGCATCTACGCGGTGTGGGACCAAGACGGCAAACGCTATGACCTGACCGTGATGGACACTGACAAGCACGTGGTGGGCTTCCTATCCACCGTCTGGGACACCCTACGCACGCGCGGCCTGGCCCCAGCGAAAAACTATTCGGTGCGCGCCAGTGCAGAAAACACGGTGATGATGAACCAGATGGCGCGCAGCCGGGCGGTGCGGGCCCCGCAAATTCTGGGCGTGGCCGAGGCAGAAGAATCAATGCTGCTGGTCACCGAACATATTGTTTCCCCGCGCGCATTTGGGCAGCTAGGCGACCAAATCTCTGACGAGACTTTGCTGGATTTGTGGACCCAGCTGCGTCGCGCCCACACGGTTGGCCTAGCCCACCGCGCCATCAGTGATCAAAGTGTGCTGGTGGACGCCAGCGAGCATATTTGGCTAACCGACTGGGATGACGGCGAACTGGCCTCCTCTGAGCTATCGCGCCGCATGGACCTAGCCCAAACCCTGGCCCTGGTGGCTCTAAATGTGGGGGTGGAGCGGGCCATTGCCTCCGCCTCACGAGTGTTGGATCAAGATCAGGTGGCTTCTATCGCGCCGATGCTGCAAAAGGTGGTGCTACCGCGCTCTACCCGCGCTGCCATGGGCCGACGCGGCAAGATTTTGCAGGAGCTGCGTGACGCACTGGTAGCGCTGGTGCCCACGGCCCAGGCTGAACCCACCAAGATTAACCGCTTCTCTGCGCGCACTATTTTCATGGCGATTGTGGGTGTGGTGGCGCTGTGGACGGTGCTGGGCCAGATGAACTTCGCCCAGATTTCTGCGGCGGTTGAGCAAGCTAATTTCTGGTGGTTCTTGGCGGCGCTGGTGTTCTCGCTGGCCACCTATGTGGGCGCCGGCATGACGCTGGTGGCTTTCACTCCCAACAAACTGGGCTTGATTCGGGCTACTGAGGTGCATTTTGCTTCCTCTGTGGTGGCGCTGGTGGCCCCGGCCGGTGTGGGTGGGGCGGCTATGAACCTGCGTTTCCTTAACCGCAAGGGGGTGCCGACGGCGGTGGGTGTGGCCACCGTGGCTTTGGTGCAGGTTTCCCAGTTTGTGGTGACTGTGGTGCTGCTGGGTATTTTGGCGGCTACCACCGGTACTTCTTCGGGCTTGTCGTTGCCTTCTGGCTGGGTGCTGGTGGCGGTAGTGGTGGCGGTAGTGGTGGCTGCGGCGGCTTTGGCGGTGCCGCAGCTGCGCAACTGGATTTGGGTGCATATTGAGCCCACTGTTAAGCAGGTATGGCCGCGTCTGGTGTGGTTGGCTTCCAACCCCACTCGTATGGGTGTGGGCGTGTTGGGTACCGTGATTTTGTCGCTGGCCTACATTTTGTCTTTCGGGGCTTCGCTGTGGGCCTTTGGCTATTCGCTACCTTTCGCGGTGCTGGCGATTACTTACCTGGCTTCTAACACGGTTGGTTCTGTGGTGCCTTCGCCTGGTGGTTTGGGGCCGGTGGAATTGGCTCTCACCGGTGGTTTGGTTACTGCCGGGGTGCCTAGCGGTGTGGCTGTGTCTGCAGTGCTGGTTTACCGTCTGGTTACCTTCTGGATCCCGATCCCGCTGGGTTACCTGTCCTTGCAGCGCCTGCAAAAGCGTGGGGATCTATAAGGCCTGCTGGTTGCGTTTTTCGACAGTGTCCCCGGGGGCCCTCGACGGTGCCGTTTGCGTTAGACGACGGCGCTTGGAGCTTATGTGGCTAGCGTGCGTTGGTGGGTTAGCTGTGCCGCCCACTGGCTTGCAAAGTGGCGCTACTTATAGACTTGCCAGGAGGTAAATGGCAAAAACCAGGCAGGAAATAATAGTGGAGATCCAGGAGATTACCCAGCCGCGATAGCCAGCCCGCTTAGATTCGACGATCGCAAAAATCCCCAAAGCCATGGTTATGAGAACTACCCCGGGAATTGGGGATAGTAGTAGTGATGCCAGGGCGATGAAGCAGATTGCTGGAGTTTTTTGTCGCGGAGCGTTGTAGCCCGCAAAAGCAAATACCTCGCGAGGATTTACCTCTTGTGTACCTGGAAATACAAAATCATCTGGAACAATCTGGCCCGGGTGGCTGATTTGATTAGCGCCGGCATTACTATTGGGGGGCTGGTGTGCAAATACGCCGGATACGCTCATGTCTTAAGTGTGCCCAGCTGGGCTGCAGGGCGCAACATTAACTCAGCCGTCAACTATCAAGGTAGATCTGCCAGCCTTCGAAGCTAGGCGTGCCGGCACGCAAGGTAGGCCTAGGCGGCCACAGTAGTTTAGGTATCCCAGATAAATGTAGGGTCACTTATGTTTCACGTGAAACATAAGTGACCCTAGTGCTATTAGGTGACGGTCAGTTACTCCTGCTAGTCAGCCTTAGGAGCCTGCTTGTGGCGCTTGGAGTAGGCCGGGCCTTCCAGTTCCACGCCGGCAGGTGCTGAGGCGGGGGAGGGGCTTTCCAGGTTGGTGCCACGCAGCTTCGAGATCGCGCGCATCAGGTGGTAGATGATGATGGCGCCGAAGGAGCCCAGGGCAATACCGGAGAAGGACATGTCGTCCACTACCCAGGTGTAGTCAGCGATAGCCACAACCATCGCCACAGCCGCAGTGTTGAGGTTTACCGGGTCAGAGAAGTCAACCTTGTTCTGCACCCAAATACGCACACCCAGCATACCGATCATGCCGTACAGGACCGTGGCGGCGCCGCCCAGCACACCGGCGGGGATGGTAGCGATAACCGCGCCGAACTTAGGTAGCAGGCTCAGCGCCAGGGCAGAAACGCCGGCCACCACATAGGCGGCGCTGGAGTAGACACGGGTAGCAGCCATAACACCGATGTTCTCGGCGTAAGTGGTGGTACCAGAACCACCGCCGCTACCAGCCAACATGGTGGAAACGCCGTCGGCAAACAGGGCGCGGCCGGTGATGTTGTCCAGGTTTTCGCCGGTCATAGCGGACACGGACTTAACGTGACCCACGTTCTCAGCCACCAGCACCAGCACCACGGGCACAAACACACCCAGGTACTTAAAGTCAAAGCTGGGAGCATGGAAGGCGGGTAGACCCACGATGGCGGCCTTGTTGATAGCGGAGAAGTCCACTTCACCCAGGGCCACGGCGGTGGCGTAACCAATCAGCACACCAATCAAAATGGACAGGCGCCCAATGATGCCCTTAAACAGCACCGTGATCAGCAGGATAGACACAATGGTGACGGTGGCGGTGATAGGAGCCTGCTTAACGTTATTCCAGGCCGAAGGGGCCAGGTTGAAACCGATCAGGGACACAATCGCACCGGTAACCACCGGAGGCATCAGCTTGTCGATCCAGCCGGCACCCACAAAGTGCACCAGCAGACCAATAACCGCCAAGGTTAGACCCACCGCAATAATGCCTCCCTGAGCTAGGGAGGCCTTGTGTGGGTCAATCAAACCGCCATTAGAAGCGTTGTAGCCAGTGACTGCACCAATAGGGGCAATCAGGGCAAAAGAACTACCTAGATAGGAAGGCAAACGTCCGGCAGTAATTCCTAGGAACAGCAAGGTACCCAGGCCGGAGAAGAACAAAGTAGTAGTAGGGGAGAAGCCGGTGAGCAGCGGCACCAGGAAGGTAGCGCCGAACATAGCTACCACGTGCTGCACACCAATCCCGATGGTGCGCGGCCAGGTTAGACGTTCGTGGGGGGCGACGACGTCTCCCGGCTTTACCGAGCGGCCGTCACCGTGCAGGGTCCAAAAACCTGCCTTAGACATTTACTGTCTCCTGTCGCAATGGAAAAAGGGGTCCATGCGGCAGAGCCCGTGCGTCTGGCGCGTTCGAGCGTCGTCGTCCGAGCGCTGCCAGACCACCAGTCTAGACCTAATTTCGCCGCAAGCTAATGCTGTGGCAGTAGTAGTTAGGACACACTCAGCGCCAGGGCCGCTGCGGCCCCTGCCATCAACCAAGGTCCAAAAGCGATACGTCCCTTAAGTTTCAACCTGCCGCTAAGTAGCAAAGCCAGTGCCACCAGACCACCAAAGAAAAAACCCAAATACAAGCCCATTAGCAGGGTGCTCCAGCCGTGCAAAGCCAACAGCGGCCCCAGTATCACATACAAATTCGCGTCGCCCATGCCAATCCCCGGGGCTCGGCCCCACAGCTGCGGCAGCAAACTCAATGCAGCCAGGGCAATATACACCAGGGCGCCCCCGCCCAAAGCCCGCAGTAAGTCGCCAGCGCGTAGGGGAGCGGCGTCGTCGTCGATACCAGCAGACGCTACTTGCGGGCCTAGCCAGGCTAAAACCATTCCCAAAAGCAGTACTGCGCCGGCAACCGAAAGCAGGCGGGTGGGTAGGTGTTGCACGCGCCAGTCCACCAGGGCGGCAGGGATCAGGGCGGCTAGTACCGGCACGGACAGGGGCAGTGACGACGTCGCAGCCGCGCCAGTTAGCGCCTGAGGTAGTGACAGCGCCCCCGCCAAAAGTGCGCCACCTAGTAGCACGCTAACCGCCATGCCTCGATTGGTTAAAGCGGCCACTAGTAGCAGGTCCTTAGCTGACCAAGCTTCACGGGGAGCGTCGCCCACGGCCTTTATATAAGCGCGAGCCCAGGGGGCCAGCTTGAAGTAGGTTAATGCGCTAACAATTCCTAGCTGTAAAAAGGTGAATACGAGCGCAAGCAAAAGGTCACTTCTTGCCCTCGGATGCGGCTGCAGTGGGCTGAGAACAACCGGCAGGAGCGGTGATGGGGGAGCCAGACTTAATGGCAGCCATTTCCGCAGCAGACTTGATGCCGTGGTTGTACTGGGCGCCCAAAACTACGTTAACAGTGGTGTCAGAAGAAGAGGCGCGCGGGTCCTGCTGGACCACTACCGTGCCGCTAAATACCTGGGCCACGGTGTAAGCATTGGTGATACCCGCTGGTCCGGCGGTGAGCAGCACATTGCCGTCATAGGCACCCTCGGCCCAGTCACCGGTGCTAAGCACAGTTAAACCAGTGTCTTTCAGGTTAGTTTCGGCGCTACCTGCCAAACCGGCCTTCTTGGTGCCGTTGTAGATATTGACGCTAATGTCAGTGATTTCGCCAGTAACCGCTTGGGCGGCAGGGCATACCGGGATGCGTTTAACTAGCGTGGGGGTGGGGACGGCTTGGAAGCCAGGGTCTGGTACTTTGACTAGCCCAGTGCCTACGACCAAACCGAGGGCCGTAGCAATAACCATTAGAACTAGACAGGTACCGATAATGACGCTTTGGCGCTGAGCCATGCGGGCGCGGTAGTTTGCTTTTGTTTCAACCTGAGGCACCCTTCCAGGGTAGCCGATTAGGGCAAGTTAAGGGGGCTAGTCATTACAATTTCACCAGGTAAATGCTTGGTGTCTTAAACCTGAGGAAGCCTGAAAATTAGCTGGGCACAGGGATTGTAAACGAGCCAAAAAACGGTACCTAAAGTGCGGTTTAGGGTAGCTGACGTGAATATAGCGCTAACGGGCTATAGGTCTGACAACTTCATGTCAAACTGTCACGAAAACTAGGGCAAAATCAGTGAAAACGACACTGATCTGCACAAACGCTATCACCTTAAACTTTAGCAAAACTGAGTACAAATGCCCAAAATCTCTAGTGGATCACATCACAGGTGTGGTAAATTAGTCAATAATCAGCCCTTTGACGGCTACCTGATCCCCAAACGAGGAGACGCAATATGGAAGACAGCATCATTGCGCGCATCCCACTCTTCGAGCGTATGTCGCCTGAGGAGCGAGAAGAGCTACGTGGCATGATGTCGCAGACAACTCTGCGCCGTGGTGAGGTTCTATTCAATGAAGGTGACTCCGGCGACCGCCTATACATCCTGCTCACCGGTAAGGTGAAGCTAGGTCACACCTCTGTTGACGGCCGTGAGAACCTACTAGCGGTCCTAGGTCCCGGCGAAGTAGTCGGCGAGCTAACTCTATTTGACCCGGGCCCGCGCTCTACCACCGCTACCGCCGTGGCCACCACTGAGTTGCTGGCTCTAGAGCACAACCAGCTAATGGGTTTCATTGACTCTCACCCCACGCTGGCCAAGGATATGCTGCGCGCCCTCGCGGTGCGTCTGCGTCGCACCAACATTGCCCTGGCTGACCTGGTCTTCTCCGATGTTCCTGGGCGTGTAGCCAAGGCCCTGCTGGACCTGGCTGAGCGCTTTGGTGCACCCACTGAAGACGGTATCCATGTCCCCCACGACCTAACCCAGGAAGAGCTAGCTCAGCTAGTTGGAGCTTCGCGCGAGACCATTAACAAGTCTCTGGCCGAGTTCGTTTCCCGTGGCTGGATCCGCCTGGAGGGGCGCGCTGTAACCCTTATCGACGTCGAGCGACTCAAGCGCCGCGCCCGCTGATAAACGCGCATAAATAGCGCTCACAAGCTTTAGTGCCCGGTCGTATTAAACGGCCGGGCACTGATTTATGTAGTGGCGCTAGCGCTTAAGCAGGCCACTAGTTGGTGGGGCGCTTGAGGTAGGCGATTAGGTTTTCGGTACCTGCCGGGCCGGGAACGATTTGGACTAGTTCCCAACCGTCGGCACCCCACTGATCCAAGATTTGCTTAGTTGCGTGCGTGATTAGCGGCACGGTTGCGTATTCCCAAGTAGTCATGATTACACCCTACCTGTTAGCTGGGTGAAAAGGGTGGGGTTGTGGGCGCTTTGAAGTGGTCTGATCTTAGGCTGCGGCGCGCGTGGTGGCGGCGTGAGAGGTAGCCTCGCTCAGGCTGGGCTTGCGCCGTAGTAGGGAGGCGCGGGCAGGCTTGCGTAGTTGGCGGATTTCCTCCGCCAGGGCGTCGTCGCTGGAAAGCCAGGCGGCCCAGTCAGTGATGTGGGGCATATTGCGGATCAAAGCGCGGCGTTCACGCTCAGTTAAGCCGCCCCAAACTCCAAAGCTAGAGTCGCCATTGAGGGCTTCGGCCAGGCACTGCAAACGCACCGGGCATGAGTAACACAATTCGCGCGCTTCCCGTTGCTCGGCCCCCTTCCCAAACAGCAGAGTGGTGTCTATACCGGCACACGCTGCCAATTGGGTCCAGGAATGAATTTCGTTATTCATTTTGGAACTACTTTCATTTGTCCAGGCGAGCACTTCTTTGTTACTCAGCTCACTCCCAGACTCTACGCCTGTTTGTCCGCAGATTCAAATTCTCGCTGCACGTTATTTCAAAATTTTCCAAATTGGCACAAAAACAGAGTGAAACCAGGTATTAGTCCTAACAAAAATTTTGGCCTGCATGTCAGAAGTGTTACCAAGCCGCTCTGTCTCATTGCTTGCACCATGACGTAGGCTAGGGACTATGTCGAAGTCTGCTAGCTCGAGAGTCTCCCTCTCCTCTCCCCGGGAGCTACTTGCCGCACTGCTCTCATTCTTTATGTTGGCCGTTGGTGGTGGCGTGTTCGCTGCCGGTTTCGCGTTGCCCTTTGTAGGGGCGGCTTCAGTTCTTACAGATGCCTCAGTGCAGCTGTTTGACGAGCTACCTAGCGACTTCAACGTGCTTCAGCCCTCTCAGATTTCCTATCTAAAGGGCTCAGATGGTCAAACCATCGCACAGTTCTACGCGGAAAACCGCATTGTTGTGCCGCTAGCCAAGATTTCCAAGAATGCCCAAAATGCTATCGTGTCCGTTGAGGACAAGCGTTTCTACAAGCACAAGGGTGTGGACCTGTCGGGTATGTTGCGTGCGGTAGTTACCAACGCAGCCGGTGGCTCCACCCAGGGTGCCTCTACCTTGACTCAGCAGTACGTTAAAAACGTGCTTATTGAGGCGGGTTTGCAGGCTAGCGACCCGGAGGCTGTGGAGGCTGCCCGCGCCGCCACCCCGGCCCGTAAACTGCGTGAAGCTAAATACGCTTTGACACTGGAAAAGCGCTACACCAAAGCGCAGATCCTGGAGGGTTACCTCAACATTGCAGCCTTCGGTCCTTCTACCTACGGTATTGAGGCTGCCAGCCGCCACTACTTCTCTCACGGTGCCGACAGCCTGAGCGTAGGTGAAGCTGCGCTGCTGGCCGGTATGACCAACTGGCCTACCCGCTACGACCCCATCACCAACCCTGATGCGGCTAAGACCCGCCGTGACTGGGTGCTCCAGAAGATGCTTGAGGAAAAGTTCATCACTCAGGAGCAGTACAAGGAAGCCACCAGTCAGAGCATCGACTCCATGCTGAAGGTAACCAACGCCGTCGGCGGCTGTGGCTCAGGCTCTAGCGGCGTAACCAAGAGTGCCGCCTACTTCTGTGAATACGTGGTGCGCGAGATCCTCACCAATGACGCCTATGGCAAGGATGAGGCCACTCGTCGTCAGCTGCTGCTGCGTGGTGGCCTGCAGATCACTACCACCATGGACATGGCTAAGCAGCAAGCTGCCTACGACACCATGGCTAACTGGCTGCCCACTGGGGATGAGTCCAACGTTAAGGGTGCACTAGTATCTATCGAGCCTGGCACCGGCAAGATCATCACCATGGTGCAAAATACCAACTATGGTGAGCCCAGCAATGATGACCCCACCGCCACTAAGCTGTCCTACGCGGCCGACTCTAAGCACGGTGGTTCTAACACTGGTGGTTTCCAGCCTGGTTCATCCTTCAAGCCGATTGTTTTGGCCCAGTGGTACCAACGGGGCATGTCTGGCTACACGGTGCTAGGCGGTGCCCCCCACACCTTCACCACCGGTGACTTCCACGCCAGTTGTGACCCGGGTTTCGCCATTGAAAACTGGAACGTGGATAACGCTAATGCTTCAGAAAACGTTAACCACACGGTTATTAACGCTACTGCCCTGTCGGTAAACGTTAGCTACGTATACATGCTTAGCCGTATGGACCTGTGCGCGGTCACCGGTCTGGCTAAGGATCTGGGTATAACCACGGTTGATGGCGGGGAAATCGACCACAACCCCTCTATGGTGCTGGGCACCATGAACGTAGCCCCGATTACCATGGCTAATGTTTACGCCACCTTCGCGGCTCACGGCACCTACTGCCCGCCCACCGCCATCACCAAGGTGACCAAGGATGACGGCACTGAGATCAAGGTCCCCTCGACTGCCTGCCGTCAGGTTATGGACCCCACTCACGCCGACCAGGTGGCATTGACCCTGACTTATGTAATGAAGGGGAACGGTACTGGCGCAGCGGCTGCCCTTAACCGGCCTAGCGCAGGTAAGACCGGTACTACCGAAAAGATGGATAACGCCTGGTTCGTGGGCTTTGTGCCGCAGCTGTCCACCGCCGTGTGGGTAGGCCACTCTGAGGGTAACTTCCACATGGACGGCCAGGTTATTGGTGGTCGCTACTATGCCACCATGTACGGTTCTGACCTGCCCACCCCGCTGTGGCGCGACTACATGAACTCGGCTCTTTCGGGCACTGAAGCTCAGCAGTTCAACCAGGTCAGCCTGGGTGGCAACAGCGCCGTCGGCAACACCGGGGCCACCCCCCATGGCAACAACAACAATAACAACAACAATAACAACAATAACAACAACGGCTATAACAATGGCGGTACTAACAACAACGGTACCGGCACCAACGGCAACTACAACAACTCCCAGGGGGGCAACACCACCACCAACGGTTTGAGCGCTGACAACTCCACCGGCACCCCCCAGGACCGTCGCAACAGCGGGAACGGCCAGTGAGTGCGCTTAAACAACTAGCCTGCGCCGTCGGCACTGTCGGCGGCGTGGGGGTGGCAACCCTAGGGTGGAGCCTAATCGAGGCTCGCTGGCCGGTGCTGCGTCGCATTGAGGTGCCCGTACTGGCCCCCGGCTCGGCGCCCATCAAGCTGCTGCATATTGCTGACCTGCACCTAACCGGCGCCACCAAAGCCCGGGTGGCGTGGGTGCGGGCACTAGCAGATATTGAGCCAGACCTGGTTATTAACACCGGCGACAATCTATCTACCCTAGGTGGCGTAAGCGCCCTAGGTGAGGCCCTGGAGCCGCTACTGGCCTTCCCCGGCGCCTTTGTGCTCGGTGATCACGACCGTCACGGCACGGTTTTCCGTTCACCCACCCGCTACCTGCGCCGCGATCCGCGTAGCAATGATGACCCGGTTGCTGACTTGCCTGTACTGCCCTGGGAGGAAGTACGTGACATGCAGCTAGCTGGCGGTTGGAAAGACCTGGATAACTGTCGCGATATGGTGGAAGCGGCCGGTCAACTCATCGAGCTAGTGGGTGTGGCTGATGCTCATGCCGACGACGACGCCTTCCCGGAGCCTGTAGCTGCGGGGGGTAGTAGCGCCGCCGTCGTGAAAATTGGCGTAACCCATGCCCCTTACCAGCGCGTGCTAGACCAGATGGTGACCGACGGCGCCCAGCTAATTTTGGCTGGACACACACATGGAGGCCAGCTGTGCCTACCCGGCTATGGGGCGTTAGTGTCAAACTGCGACCTACCCTCAGCCCAGGCCAGCGGCCTAAGCACCTGGCCTGCCAGCTTCAAAGCCATCCACAAGGGCACTGCCCCAGCTAGCGAGGATGGCCAGGCCTACCTGCACGTATCGGCAGGTTTGGGGACCAGCCCCTTCACGCCGGTACGCACCGCCTGCCGTCCTGAAGCCACCCTGCTGACCCTCACGGCCCGCTAAGCCGGCCCTAACCGCCCGCTAAATAGCTGTTTGTAACGCGCTACACATCCCAAGTTTGGGTTGCAATTGGCTTTAAGGTTGCTAAACACGCTATGATAGGCAGGCACCACGGGGTGTGGCGCAGCTTGGTAGCGCGCTTCGTTCGGGACGAAGAGGCCGCAGGTTCAAATCCTGTCACCCCGACTCATAAACTGCGTCTCAGGAGTAAAGCTCCTGGGACGTTTTGTTTTTAACCATTGTCATAGTGTGCGTTGCTTATGGTTACTGGTAGCGTGCAATGTATGCACACCGAATCGGCACCCGCAACCTCGCGTTTACCATTCCTTGTGGCTGTTTGCCGTCCCACCGGAGACATTGCCACTGATGAGTTAAACACGTTGCGAATGTACGGGCGCCTAAGTGATGAGGATCTAGAGATCATGGATCTACTAGATACCGATGCATGTGAGCCGGAAACCCTAAACCTGCAACGCGACTACAGCGGGGTAATCATTACGGGTTCTCCCTTCGGCTTCCACGGCGAGGACAAATCCCCCGAGCATCAGCGCGTAGAGCGGCGTGTACGTGCGCTAGCTAAGCGTCTGATCGACCAAGACTTCCCCACCCTGGGTATCTGCTTTGGCTTGCAGGCGCTGAGTCTAGCTAGCGGCGGCAAACTGGTAGACGGCTTCGGGGAGGACCTACAGGCCCCCCGTATCAGCCTTACCGACGACGGTCACCGCGACCCGCTTACCGCCCACGCAGGCCCAGTTTTCTACTCCTACACCGGCCACTCACAGGCTGTAGGGATACTGCCCAAGGGGGCCTCCATCCTCGCCACCGGGGACTTTTGCCACGTGCAAATGCTGCGCTGGGGTAAAAACGTTTACGGCACCCAGTTCCACCCCGAAATCACCCGTAAAGGTATGCATATCCGCATCAACACCTACGGGGACACCTACTACCCTGCCGACCAGAAGGCCGCCGTCATAGCGCGTTGCGACAGTGCTGATGTACTCAGCGCTAACCAGCTCATTACCCGCTTCGTTGAGCGCTACCAACGCACCGCCTAAGCACACACTGCGCCTAAGCTGGCCCAAAACAAACGGCGCCATATAAGCCCTCAAGCAGGGGCGGCGTCGTAGAGGAGAAAAAATGGCCATCGACTTTGCCAAGTCGGACCGTAGCAGCATTGGCGTGGAGTGGGAGCTTCAGCTAATTGACTGCGACGACGAAAACCTACGCCAATGCGGTGACTGGGTAATTGACCAGCTCCACCGCGCCCACCCCGACACCCCGCTGGTGCATGGGGAGATGCTACGTAACACGGTGGAGCTAGTTTCGCGCAAACAGTTCTCCGTGGCCGCCTGCGCCGCCGACCTACAAGAAGGCATAGAGCTGCTACGCCCGGTGCTAGAGCCGCTACGCATCGACCTGGCCAGCGCCGGCTCACACCCCTTTGCTGACCCAATTTTTCAGCGCGTGTCAGACTCGGCCCGCTACGCTGAGCTAGTTAACCGCACCCAGTTCTGGGGTCGGCAAATGCTGCTATTTGGCACCCACGTGCATGTGGGTATTGAGGACCGTGCCAAGGTCATGCCGATCTTGAACTACCTGGCCACCAAACTGCCGCATATGCAGATCCTCAGCGCTTCCTCCCCGTTCTGGGCGGGTGTAGACACCGCCTACTGCGATAACCGCGCCATGGTGTTCCAGCAGCTACCCACAGCGGGCGTGCCGCGCCTATTTGAGCGCTGGCAAGACCTGGAACACTACACCGACGACATGCTCAAAACCGGCGTGATTGACCACTTCGATGAGATCCGCTGGGATATCCGCCCCTCACCGCGCCTGGGCACAATTGAGGTGCGCGTGGCCGACGCCGCCACTAACTTAACCGAGGTGCGTGCCATTGCCGCCCTGGTACATGCCCTGGTAGAAACCGCCTCACGACGCCTAGACAAGGGTGAAACCCTAGAAACCATTTCGCCCTGGTTCCTGGACGAAAACAAGTGGCGCGCCGCCCGCTACGGCATGGAAGCGATTTTGATCGAAAACATCCACGGCGACGAGGCGCTCATTACCGACACCCTGCCGCTGCTGCTTAAAGAACTAGAGCCTGCCGCTGCAGACCTGGGCTGCCTAGATGACCTGGCCACCTTGGACGACATCAGTCGCAACGGGGTGGGCTACCAGCGCCAGCGCCTAGTGGCCGCTAAATTCGGCACTCTGGATGCGGTAGTGGCCCATATGCGCGCCGAAATGGCTGCCGGTAAACCCATCACCCCCGCCAACTTCGAGTACGACAACGAGGCTATTTTTGGTGCTACACAGCACCACCACACCATCACCCGCTAGCGCGCTAGCGCTTGCTACGTGGTGGCGCTAATGCCCTGCTGCACGGGCGGTGCCCTGGCCGGACTCTAACCGGCCCGCTGGCCGTTAATCAGGTGGTCCTCAGACGGCGCTAACGCGCTAACACGCACAAAACGTAACTGGCCCCCGGACTTTAAGTCCGGGGGCCAACGTGCCTGCTAACAGGTTTTGGTGCTAGTTAACAGGCTGCTCTTAGCTATAAGGCTACTTTTTGGTGTTAGCGCGATCCATCACTAGGCGCTCGCGGCGTCCAGCGCGACGGGTAGAGTGCGAAACCACGCCCAGCATGATCAGGAACAGGCCAATGATCACCAGGCGGCCGCTGACGCCGTCGAGAAGAATAGCCTCAGACAAGATCCGGCCAAAGCGCGACTGCAAAGCCATATTGGCCAGGAAATCACCCAGGTACTGCTTGGTAATCGAAGGCACCACCACAAAGGGCAAGCCAATCAGCAAGGTAGTAATACCGGTGACGAAGGTGCCCAGGGAAGAGCGGGTCGCCGTCGCCATCACCACGATCAGCAGCACTATCGCCATGCCTAGCTCAATGATGCCGGCGGTGGAAAAGACCTTAGGCCAGCCATCAGCCAAAGCGCCGGTGAGGGCATTAGCGGCGGTGTGCATCAAGAACCAGGCGATCGGGAACAGCACTAGCGCCAGTAGAGTGCCACCCCAGTGGGCGGCAGCGCGTGAGGCGGGCTTACCGACCACGGTGGAGCCAGCTAGCAGTACGTCGTCGTCAACCTCATTGTCTGCATCGGACTGGTTAGCCGAATCGCTGAAAGCAGCAGTGCGGGTGGAGGCGAAGATCGCGCTAGAGGGGCTGGGGGCCACCGGGGCCAGATCCGCAGAGTCTGCCGTGGCCAGGTGGTCTAGGCGCTCAACCCCTACGGGGGAGGTGCTGGTAACTACTGGCTTAACAACCTCCTCCAGCTCCATGTCGGCGGCGTCCATGATGGTGGTTTCAGTGTGGTCACTGGCCACCACCTCATCGTCAGCAAAGTCAGCCTTAGTCGCTTCAGGCTGCTCAGGGGCCGGGGGAGCCGGCGGCTCGGGTGCATCTGCAGTTGGGGTGGTCTTGCTGAGCTCGTTGCTGGCTGTGTCCGTGGCGCCGGCAGCCAGGGTGACCGGGACGGCTGGTACCGGGGTGACTGGCACGGCCGGGGCTGGAGTAGCCGCAGACGGTAGGGTAATGCCCACGCTAGAGGCGGCAGAGGCGGCAGAAACCGCAGAATCGATAGAGAAAGTGGACTCTGCCGACAAAGCCGAGCTCACCGTGTGCGGCGGGGTAGGAATGCTGATAGCAGAGGGAGCATCAAAATCGGTAGGCAGCGGGACAGCAGCGGCCTCAACTTCATACGCGTCATTTAGCTCCTGGACGCTGTCTACAGCCTCCTGGTCTGCCTGGACGGTGCTTTCCGGGGTCGGTACGGTTACTGCGGGGGCCGGAGTTGCTGCGGGGGCCGGGGCGACGTCGTCGCTAGCTGAGGCCGGGGAGGTCGCAGTGGAGCTGTGCTCTAGGCTTGAGGGGGCACTAGCGGCGCTCACGCTAGAGCTGGTTTCCGCAGCAGAGACAGTTTCAGCGGCAGAAGCGCTCTCAGCAGCCGAGGTTGCGCTAGCAGAGGCGGCGCTAGCTGATACGGCACTAGCGGCAGAGAAGGAATCTGGGATCAGATCCTCACGCACCACCGGCACCTGGATGGTTTCATCGTCGCTATCCTCATCAACAGGCACAGGCTGAGGCACGGCAGTAAACAGGCTACGACGACGCACCGCGCCAGAGCCAGGGTTAGCGGCGCCGGCGTCAGCAACAGCTGGCTTAGCGGCGTCGGCCAATTCCGGGGCGTTAGCTGAGGTGGCGCTAGCGGGAGACTGAGCCGTCACCGAGGCGGCAGCCGCACTGGCCGCAGTTAATGCGCTAGCGCCGGTAGACGCAGTGGCGCTGGTGGCAGCCGTGGTGGCGGTAGCGCGGCGGGCAGCAGAGTCAAAAGTGCCAGAAGTGTGTGCGTTCTCAGCGTTGGTGTAGCGGCGGCTAGTAGCTGGCGGGGTGTTAGCCAGCATGGCGGGCACACCATTGTTAGCCAAAGAGCTCGCGGGCACATGCACCGAAGGGGTGGTGCCCAAAACCGGGCCGTTAACCGGCGCGCTGGGAGCTGACTTGGGGGCCTGGCTGGGTGGCATAGCCGGAGCAGAAGCAGCGCCAGGGGCACCAGACTGGGCAGAAGCAGCGTTAGGGGCGGCGTCGGGAGTAGCACCAGAGCGGGCACTTAGCGGGGCTGAACCAGCTGAATCCGGGGTGGGTGCAGAAACCGCAGCTCCAGCGGCCTCAGGCGCAGCCGCAGAGGCAGCTGAAGGCACAGCGGCGCTGGAGGCGCTCGCGGCAGAGTGGGCGCTACCGGCAGAGCGGGCGCTCAAAGCTGAGGAGGCACTACCAACCGAGTAGGCGCTAGGAGCGCTCAAAGCTGAGGCGGCGTTGGCCTCAGCGGCAGAACTGGCGGTGTAACCAGCTACTGCAGCGGCGGCACTGGCAGCGCTAGCGGCTGAAAGTGAAGAAACTGGAGGTTCGTCGTCGAAAAGATGCGCATTATTTTTACGCATCATGGGGCGCAGCTGGGCCTCGCCTTCGTCGTCGTCCCAGATGCTTGCGTTGGGCCGATTAGTACTCACAGCGTCTCCTTGGGCAAAAGCTATAGCGCAAGCAAAGGTATCCCTTATTTTTTGCGTTAACTACCAGGCGCGCCGTAAAACCGCGCGAATTGCCTGAATATGTGTCTAAAATAATGTTTTTCCTAAAAATATTTAGGTCTCGATTAATGGATTAAGCAGCTGCTTTATTGGTTTCCGCAGCTAACTGCGTAGCCATTTGGGTGCGTCCAGCCTGGCGGGCCCAGTGTGAGCCGCGTGCCAGCGGTGACATCACTGCCGCCAAGAAAATCCACACCACCGGATCAATGACGATATAGCTGGCCGGGTCAGTGAACAGCGGGTGTTTGATACCCAGCAAAATTCCCACCCATAGCGCCAGGTAGAAAGCGAAAATTGTGCCTGCAGTGGCGGCTGCACCGGCGGTGGAGTTGCCGCTTAAGGCCCCCACACTTAGTAGCAGCAGCGCTCCGGCTACTAGTGCAAACAGCACCTTGCCGTGGCTGAAAGTGTGGGCGTTGGCAGCGAAAACATCTGCGCCAGCAACCACCCCGGAGCTAAAACCGGTAGCTACCAGCGCAAAAACCGTCAGTAAAGGGGTGATTACCAGCGAAAGCATGTGGTCAGATTTACGTGACGGCGGCGCCAGCGGCACCTGGCCGGGCTGCTGGTCCAGCTTGGCCATTTGCTGGGCGTAAACCGCTTCACGTCGCCCAGCACGGCGAGCGCGGCGCATACCCATGGCCCCACCAAATAGCAGCATGGCGCAAACAAATGAGATCAGTCCCAGGGTGAAGTACTTTTGCAGCCACAGCAGCGCCAGGGAGCCGCCTAGCAAAAACACCCCGGCTACCACCGCTCCCAGCGAGGAGTTGCGGGCATAGTAGCGCTCAACCCAGCGGCAAACCGCGAAAGCTGCCACCGCCAGGGGCAGGGCCAGCAGGTACTGCTCAGCTTGGTAGCTGAAGCCAAAGTTAGGGCCCTGGTATTTGACTACGAAGGCGGCTAGGGCCATCACCCACGCCCCTTGTGCCAAGCCAAAAATGCTCGCGATTATGTGACTCCTGCGCCGCCCGTGGGGGGCTGAGTCGGCAACTTGCTGCGTAGTGGGGTGGGTGGCCTCGGTACTCACACTTAGAGCCTAGCGCGTAGGCTTTGATTTGTGAGCACTAATGCCCTTATTGACGCCTGTTTGGCACTGGCCCGTGAAGAACGTGTAGCGGCTGCAAGTGAGGCTTTATATGAGGCTTCAGCGCAGCTGCGGTGGCAGGAGGCGCTGCGTAAACGTTGGCGTGAGGCCCGTGCGGAGGCTAGTGTGCGCGGGGCGGTTAGTGGTGCGGCCATTGAGGGGGCGGTGGTTAGCGCCCAGGCTTTGCGTGAACAAATTGCCGCCGGACCTAAGGGGGCGGGGGCGCATGCTTCCAGTAAGGATCCGGCTTGGGATGCGGCCACCGGCTTGTGGCGGGCTCACAGCCGCCTGGTTGGTTATATGCCTGATTTGGTGGGGCGTACTCGTCCGGTGGTCCCGGCGACGGCGCAGCTTATGGCAACTTTGCACCGTGACGTTGCGGGGCCGCTGGCAGTTGGGGGCTTAATCAGTGAGGCGGTGGTGGGCTGCCCACGCGAAAGTGGGCAGGCGCTTGAAAACCAGTCGCTTGAAGGTGGCGGGCTGCTTGAGGGCGGAAAGGCGGCGTTTACGGGCGGGCAGCTGCTTGAAGGTGGGCCGGGGCCAAACCTGGGCGGCCAAGAGTTACGTGAGCGCCTAGAGCAGATTGTGGCTTTAATTGACACCCCAAACCTGCCGGCACTGGTGCGCGTGGCGTTGGTGCACGCCGAAATGCTTACGGTGCGCCCCTTCGCTTTAGCTAATGGGGCATTGGGCAGGCTGCTGGTGCGGCATTTGAGTGTGCGCGACGGGTTAGACCCCACTGGGGTAAGTGTCAGCGACTATTACGCAGGACGCGTGCCCGCAGCTTACGCTGAAGCTGCCCAGGCCTATGCCAGTGCCAGTTTGGAGGGGGTGGTGGCCTGGATTATTTGGCAGGCTGAGGCGCTGCTGGAGGGGATGCGTCAAGGCAGTGAGCTCTCACGCGCCGTCCAGGCCGGCACCACGCAGCTCTAAACGATGCCGAGGCTAACTGACTTAAAACTTTCTGGCGGACACGCAAAAGCCCGCCAGCGGCGTCGTCGTAACTGAACGAGCACCAACTGGCGGGCCAAAGGGGTCGGCTTAGTGAGCCAGGCCTGGGACTAACGCGCCGGGCCCGGAGATTAGCGGGCTGAGCAGGAGTTGGGGCTGAGCCCATCCAAAACCAGCATGGTGAACACCAGCGACTGCTTTAGGTGCTCACTGGCGCCGGCAGTGTGCGACTTGGCGTCATTGGGAGTGAACGTCACCCGCGCACCGCGAGCGCACCAGTCGCTAGCCAGGGTGGATCCCACCTGGTAGTCGATGACGTCGTCGCCGCGCCCGTGGGTGAGCAGTACGGGCATGGTGGGCTTTAGGTTACCGATGCGCTGCTCGGCCAGCATGGTGCGGTAGGGCTCTTGGGCCATGAGCTGGTTCACGTCGGTGCCGTTGCTGGTCAGCTGGGATAGGCGGGTGCCGCTGTAGAAGCTGCCGCCCATGACGCAGGTGTTGGTGGCACGCTGCATTACCTGCTGGCCGTGGGGTGACAGCGGCAGGGTGACGCCGTAGCTGGTGGTTAGGCCTTTGAGGGCGTAGAGCTCAAATAGGGCGGATTTGCCGCCGTCGAGCTTGGCGGGTAGGGCGCTGAGGTTGGCCGGGACTGCACCTGCGGCTGCCCCCTTGATGTTCAGTTCGGGGGCGTAGGTGCCGGCTAGTTCGGCGGCGCTGGCTGCGGCCCCGCCACCTTGGGAGTAGCCGTTAATTACGATGGGGTTGTTTTTGCCCAGGTCCCAGCCTTTTAGCTGGGTGGCGGCGCGGGCTGAGTCCAGCACGGCGTGGCCTTGGGAGACGCGGTCCATGTAGGTGTGGGCGCCGGGGGTGCCTAGGCCTTCATAGTCGGTGACTACTACGGCGTAGCCTTTTGCCAGGAAGGATTTGAAGAACAGCTGTTCATAGTCGCCGATGGAGTTGGCGATGTTCCAGGAGGGGGCACAATCGTCGCTGATGCCCTGGGTTCCTGGGGCGTAGGCGATGATGGGGCGCTGGCCTTTGCCGTTCCAGGCGCGTTTGGGTTCAATCACGATGCCGCTGACGGCAATGTTTTTGCCGGTGCGGTTTTTGGATGAGTAGAGGATGCGCTGGGCTTTGTAGGGCCCGATTTTGCTGATCCCCAGGGTGTTGATGCCACTGACTGCGGCTTCTTGGCGCAGTAGCTTGCCCGGGGTGCCGTCTAGGGTGGCGGAGTTGTAGTAGAAGGGGCGGGCGACGTCGCCGTTTGGGTCTTTGCTGAAAACTCCAGCCTGTGCGGGGCTGGTGGGGGCTAGGGCGGCGGCGCCTAGCATCAGGGTGGTTAGCGTAGCCAGGGCTGGGCGTAGCCAGCGGGTGGCGGTTTTGGGGGCAGCGTTGGGGCTGCCTGCGCGGCGCGAGCTTAGCTGCGGTGGGCGCAATTGGGTTTTAAACACGCGATTACCTCGGCTTTAGGAAGTTTCAGGGGTGTGTTGTGAAGTGTAAAAGCGCAAGCTGAAAATTTCCCGAGTTAATCCACAAGTGGGTAACTTTTTGACCCCATGCTTTTTATCCACAGCCTGGCAGCGCCTAAGGGGTGGGTGGGGGCAGGGTGTTGAGCATGGTTTTAAGTGTCGAGTTAAGCGCGACGGCCCCTAGCCCACCTGAGGGCGGCGTTGGCGCAGCAACTGCATGTGCTTGTCAGCCCAGCCCGCCCGGGGCTGGCCGTAGTGTAGGCCCTTTGGTGCTGGGGTTTGGCTGCCTTGAGTATTTAGAGCAGCTGCACTGCCACCTGCAAATAGCCGGCGTGGAAGCTTTCATCCAGGTGCCGATGCAAGCTGCAGGCGAGGGTGGGGTTAATGGGGTTGATGCGCTACATATGGCCGGCCAGTTCGCCTACCTTAGCCAAAACTGTCTAGAAAGCTGCTTGGGAGTATGCCAGCCGGGTTTAGCGTCCTATGCCCGGGGCTTACTGGACCAGTTAGAGGGGCGCGCCGACGCCGTCGAGCTAATAGAACTGAACCTACCCACCCAGGTGGAGCGGCTATACCGGGTGCTGCTGGCTAAACAGGCCAGCCAGCTTGGCCAGGTGGTGTTTGTGTGTGGGGCGGTGGGCGGCATTGGGGCCACCTATAGCGCCGCGCTACTGGCATGGGCTGGGAGAGAGCTAATCCGTGGTGGTGAGGCGTCGCAGCCAGCTCGGCGTCGAAACCAAGACGTATGTTCGCAGCCGCAGGGGCCAGGCTTTGGGGGCTCGGCCGCGCAGGCCTCAGTGAGTGCGGCCCTGGTGGACGCCAACCCCTACGGTGGCCTGGATCTATACCTGGGGAGCGGCTACTGTCAGGGCGCCAGCTGGGGGCAGCTGCCTAAAAATCAGTCGCCACTATGGCCCCAAAGACTAGTGCGTGGGCTGGGTAAATATCGCGGCGTGAAGGTACTAGCTGGCAGTGGCGGCCAAGGCGGGCCTAAAAACTGGCTGCAAATGAGTCAAGCTATCTACGCCCTACGCACCAGCTGTCAGTTAACAGTGGTGGATCTGCCGGTGCTGCAACTGCCACACCTGCCCTGGGATGAGCTCGAAGGTGCGCGGGTACTGCTGGTAAGTGACCTAACCCGCCGCGCCGCCCTAGCTGCACGCGGCTGGTTGCAAGAAGTACGCCCAGGTTTAGGCGCCCTAGCCCTACGAGAGCAGGGAGCAGACCTAACCAGCCAAGAAATAGCCCGACTGGTAGGTGCCCCGGTGGCGTCTACCTTGCCTAATCGGCGCGAGTTAAGCCAGCGCCTACAGCTGGGTTTAGATCCACTGAGGCTAAAGCGGGCAGAGAAAAAAGTGGGGGCGCGCCTAGCTAACTGGGCGCTCAACCCCAACTTTTGGGCGCAAAAGGGCCAAAAATGAGTGAACCAAGCGTTTTCAGTGCGAACCCTCGCCGTGGGAACCCTCCTAGCGAAAACGCCCCTAGCTGGGAAAACTGGGGTGGGCGGCTACGGCGCGCCATTGCCAGCGGCCAAGGCTGGGCCCAAGCCATGGCAGCTAGCCCAGTGGCAGACACCCAAACCATGGCGGATATGGCCATTGGGGTTTATGAAGACATCGCTGGGGCCGGCCCCTTACAGCGCTACCTAGACGACGACGTCGTCACTGACGTGCTGCTTAACGGCTGCCAACTGTGGGTAGATAGAGGAAAAGGGCTACTACGCGCCCCACTACCGCCAGGCTGGAGCGAGGCAGACACCCGCGCTTTAGCGGTGCGCCTGGCCGCCGGCTGTGCCAAACGCCTAGACCAAGCCAGCCCAGTAGTGGACGGCACCCTGGGCGACGGCAGTCGACTACACGCCGTGCTAGAGCCAGTCAGTGCCTGTGGCACCCTAATTTCCCTGCGCGCCTTTCGCTCCAAAGCCTTCACCATTGAGCAGCTACGCCAGGCGGGCATGTTTGACATACGAATGCAAAAAGTGCTGGAACTACTGGTCAAAAAACGGGCAAACTGCCTGATCAGCGGGGCTACCGGCACAGGCAAAACCACGCTGCTAGCCACCCTAGTGGCCCTAGTCGAGCCCCAACAGCGCCTACTGTGCATTGAAGAAAGCCGCGAGCTGCGCATCAACCACCCACACGTGGTTTACCTGCAAGAACGCCGCCCCAACGTGGAAGGCGCTGGCGGGGTGAATATGAGCGAACTAGTACGAATCGCCTTAAGAATGCGACCAGACAGGCTCATTTTGGGAGAATGTCGCGGCGGCGAAGTAGCCGACGTACTCACCGCCCTCAACACCGGCCATGAAGGAGGCTGGGCCACGCTCCACGCCAACAGTGCAGTGGATGTGCCCGCAAGACTAGCCGCCCTAGGAGCCCTAGCCGGTTTAACCCCCCAAGCCCTAAACCTACAGGCAGCCAGCGCCCTAGACGCAGTAATACACCTAGAACGCCAGCAAGGCCTACGCCGGCTACGCAGCCTGGCAGTGCTATGGCGCCAAGGCAGCGAACTAATCTGCCAAGACGCCCTGACCTGGAATGATGATGGGCAGCTAGTGCCAGGTGCGGGCCTAGAACTACTGCGGCGGCGCCTTGGGCCAACGCTAGACCAAGCCCTAGGCAGCTAACCATGACCTGGCAACTGGTAGAAACACTAACCAAACTATGCGCCGCCACCTGTAAAGCTAGCGGCGCGCTGTCAGAACTATCCGCGCTGGCCACGCTGTTCGCACTAGCCGCGAGCGCCCTAGAAAGCGCCCTAGAAACCGCCCTGACAGTAGCGTTTAGCGCCATCGCCGCAGTAATCCAAACCCACCCACTTTTACTAGCCAGCTTGCTGACCCTAGTGGCCTGGTGCTGGTGGGCACCCCTACGCCGAAGCCGCCCCATACACCTACCAGCACTACCCAAACGTAAACCACCAGTGGCACTAAATATGCTGCTAGTGCAGGTATCGGTGCGACTTACCGGCGGACAGATGCCCACCCAAGCCTGGAGCCAAGCCCTAGCCGAAGCCGGAGCCCCCAGCCAACTCAACCAGGCGGGCGAAAGCCTCTACCTGCACAGCTTGATTGCGACCAAAACCCCCTGGTGGCTGGGGCAAAGTCGGCGCCAACAGGCGGGGGTCAATGCGCTCGCGGCTAGATCGGCTCTGGCGGGGCAGCGTTTGGCGCAGCGCCTGGGCTCGCCCCTGGCGCAGGTGTTAGGGCAGGTGGCCGGCATGATCACGCAGGCCACGCGCGGCGCGCAGCAACGCTATGCGGCTTTAGCGGCGCCGGTGGCCACGGCCCGCATGTTGGCTGCTTTACCGCTGGTGGGGGTGGCTTTAGGTGCGCTTTTAGGGGTACGGGTGTGGCAGTTTTGGCTCGACGGTGCCCTGGGCACCATCACGGCTCTGGCTGGGCTGGGGTTTTTGTGTGTGGGGCGCCTGGTTACTTCCCGCATGGTGGGGCGTGCTCAGGAGGAAGTTAACCAGTTCGACGACGCCTTACTGCTGGACCTGTGTGGTGCGGCGCTGCATAGTGGCGCCAGTATCCCCAGGTGTCTGGAGGCGTTGGGGTTTGCCTGTGAAATCAAGGATTTTGGGTTTGTGGCGCGGGCGCTGGAAATTGGGGCGAGTTGGGATGAAGCTTGGAGCCTGGCTGCGCCAAATCGGGCTGGCTATAAGGCACTTAGTCAATGTTTAGCGCCGGCCTGGCTAGTTGGGGCCAATCCGCTACCGATGCTTGAAGCTTGGGCGCAAACCCTGCGTGATCAGCGTGAAAGCCAGGCTAGTGCGGATGCTAACCGGTTGGCGGTACGGCTGGTGTTGCCGCTGGGGCTGTGTCATTTGCCGGCCTTTATTTTGTTGGCGATTGTGCCGGCCGTGGTTTATTTGGGCCGCAGCGTGCTTGCTGGCGCCTAACTGGTTGCCCCACTTAACTGACTTACTGCCACCTAATTGGCTGAAACTCCCAACTGAGTGGTGCGCTGGCCCAGATTGGCGCCCCGGCAAAGACTGCCGTGCCTCCGGCCGCTGGCGCGCCGGCCCACAAGCCCCGCATCTGCGTGAATCTTGCCGGTGTGGCTTTTGATCCGCAGCCCGTCTGCTCTCTTTTGCCTGTTCTCTTTGCAGCTGCCGCTGTGCCTACAAGTGACGCTGCCAGCTGCTGATGCCTCTGCTGGCGGCGTCATCGCTGATGCCTTTTTGAGCACAGGTGGGGAACAAATTTCCTCCTACAGTCCATATCCACAGGCTGCAAGCAGCTGCTAGCCAAGGCGCCACAAACTGTTTACGGGCTGGCCAAGCAGGCTGCCCATCCAGTCGAAACTGCCCCAAATTAGGGCAAAAGGAGGAAACAATGGAGCAGGCACATGAGCAGCCGCCTGCGTCTCCAACGCCTGGCAGCCAGCCAGTCAAGGAGGCCAAGGAGGTAAAGGAGGCTACGGAGACCGAGTGTGTTAAGCCTGAAGATGAGGTCCAGGGCGATAAGCGCCTAGATCTTGAAGCCGGTATGGCCACAGCCGAGTACGCCATTGGCACTGTGGCAGCCGCAGCCTTTGCGGGGCTGCTACTGGCGATTATTCGCTCTGGTGGGCTACGCCCAATGATCGAGTCGCTACTATCTAGCGCGCTGAGCGTGTCCTGATGGGCCTGGGCGGATTAAACGGCCGCCTACAGCTTATGCCAAGGTGGCGGCGCAAGCCCTTAAATACTTGCGCCGCCACCACTCCCCAGGGTTTAGGCGCGTGCTGTGGGCGCAGGCGAAGCTGCGCCCACGCCTGCGCCAGCAGGGCTAGTTGCAACTGCCGGGGTATGGTTACAGCTGAACTAGCCTTAACCCTGCCAGCAGTTATCGCAGTGCTAGCACTAGTGTTGGGCTTGGCTGCTGTAGGTGTTAGGCAGGTGCGGGCAGTAGGCGCAGCCAATGCGGCGGCCAGAGCGCAGCTGGCCGGTGAGGACCCCTATGCGGCAGCGGCCAGGGCTTATGACGCGGCCCAAATTAGTGTCAGTGGAGAATGTGCTCAGGCCAGCGTGCCACTGCCACCCATCCTAAACATGCTGGGTTGGACCATTCGGGCCACCGCCTGTGCCCCACGGGATCAGCCATGAATCAGCCTGGTCAAAGTAAAGCCCGCAGCTGGGAGCAGGGCTCGGGCACGGTACTTTCACTGGCTTTAATCGCTTTAGCGTTGCTGCTTTCTGGGGTGATCGCCCTGGTGGCGGCGGCCTATAGTGGCGCCGCTAAAGCTCAAAGCGCAGCTGACCTGGCCGCCCTGGCTGGCGCTCAAGCACTTAATGATCCGCTAGCTGCCGCTGGGGCGCAGCCTTGCCAACAAGCCGGCAGGGTTGCTAGCGACAATCAAGCTAGCCTCAATCAATGTCTAATCGAGGGGCAAGACCTGATAGTGCGGGTATCAAGGACACTAAATCTGGGGCCTTGGCAGCTAGTTGCTAACGCCGCCGCTAAGGCTGGCCCAGACCCAAACCAACAGCCCTAACGACATGAACGCTGGCTGTAAGTGGCCACCTAAACATACAGGGTGACGTACAGGACGGATATTTATAGGTGATTGAGTGTATGGGTAAAGCTCTGATATGCTGACAAATGCGGGCATTACGCAACATATTTTATTTTTTGGGCGCCAATCTCTCTTGATTGATGCCAGATACAAGACTGTGTTTGTTGTGATGTCGACGAGAAATCAAAAGCTTCCGTATAAATAATACGAATGGGGTGGAATTTTGATCTGGTCAATTATTGTTGGCGGCTTTATAGGTTTTGTCGCAGGTGTGATTACTAGAAAAGGCGGCTCGATGGGGATAGTCTCCAACGTTGTCGCAGGTTTAATAGGCTCTGTTGTGGGTCAAAAACTGTTGGGCACCTGGGGGCCAGCTCTGGCTGGTATGGCTTTAATCCCCTCTATCTTGGGTGCAGTAATTGTTATCGCCATAGTCGCATTATTCTTTGGGAGAAAATCCTAACAATTTTTCTCCAAAAATATTATCCTAAAAGCTAACTACCATCTAAAAAGGAGCATAGTTATGTCGATCAAGGACAGTATCAACCAGGCCAAGGCTGAAGCCAAGGAAGTTGTGGGTAAGGTTACCGGCGATAAGAAGACGGAAGCTGAAGGCGCTGCGGAAAAGTTCGCTAACAAGGTTAAGGACGCTGTTGAGGACGTCAAGGACTCTGTAGAGGGCGCAATCGAAGGCGTTAAGAATGCCGTACACAAGGACGACAAGGACGAGAAGTAATTTTCTAACTCCTTACGCCGCTATAACCATTATTTTTCGGCACAAATGCCTGCCCGGTAAAATATTGGTATAACATAGCAATCAGAAAGCAGTAAGTCGTATAGCTTGCTGCTTTCTATTTTTAGGCATCTGCCAGGTATAAGGTGCGCGCCAAGCTAACCCGTTTAGTTAGCGCGGCAGTATCAATATTGGTAGTTGAAAGCGGGGGCAGGTCACGCACAAAATCACGTAGATTCTGCGCCGCCTGGGCAGCCGCCAGCTGGGCCTGTTGGGCCTGGCCAGCGCTAGATTTGCGCCATACAGAAGCCAACACGTCAAAACCAAATCGGGAAATTTCCCGCGATAACTCATGCCAACCCACTAGGCTAGCGGCATCGTCGGCCCTGGCTCCAGCCAAAACCGTACCGGACTGAGACAGCTCAAAAGCTAGGTTGCGTCGGTGTGCAGAGGCCGGCAAAGTATCCACCTCGGCGCGAGCGGCGTCGTCGAGAACAGCCGTAATAGCCCGCAAAACCGCGCGATATTGGCGCCGCACCAACAAAACCGGGGCATGGCGGCCCACCAGCCAAATCGCCACCAAGGCCGTAGCTGCCCCCACCAAAGTCTCCAACAGGCGATCGGCAAACAGTAGTGAAGTGGAGTAATGGGCGGTGGGTGGCAGCATCTGCATCGAGTAGGTGGTGATGAAGAAAACCGCCACCGCATAGTTACGCTTCGCCGTCAGGTTCATCCCCAGCAGGCAGGCGAAAATAATTACCAGCTTGGTCCACGGCTCCAGCCCCAGCGTCATTATCGCCAAAGCACTAATTAAACCCAGGCTAGTGCCAACTACACGGTGCAGTGCCCGCACCGACATATCCATGCGACTAGTGCCGTTTTGCAGCACAATCAGGGCGCTAAGCACCGCCCAAGAAGTATGTGCGGTAGGCGAAAAAAACATAGAGGTGGTGGCTAGCAGCACCGCAATCAGCGCCCGCACCGCCGTTAACCAGGGACGAGAGCCCTTATGGAAAGCCCGGCGCAGCAAGTAGCTTGGGCGAGGTCGGCCCAGGGGGGTGCGTAAAAAATGTGAGCCGGTGGCCTGATTTTGGGCGGGAAAAGACTCGCTTTGCAGCCCCAACACCAGGCGCCGATGCAGGCGACGCAGGCGCGAATGTAGCTGACGTGAGGCGGCAGTGTGGGGGCGCTCGTTGGCGGTGTGGGCACTACGCAGGGTGTACCAGGCCTCATTCACCGCGCTATAGGCGGCTGAGCGTTGCGGCCCGCGCTCATATTGGGGCTTGTCAAAGCTGGCTTCATAGTCGGCGACGGCGGCCTCGGCGCTAGCGATTGCCTCGCGGGCGGGGGAGTTGGGGTGCCAGGCAATCAAAGCGATCGAGGTTAAGGCAGCAAATAGGAAAGCCAGGGAGTTAACCGAAACAATTGTTTCTAGTGCGCTTGAATGGGTGGAGGCCATATAGGTTCCGTAGGCCCCGGCAAACACCGTGTTTGTAGGCCCTGGAGGGCCCACCATTAGTGCGTGCCACACCCATACGGTCGAAAAAGTCATGGCCGTGATTAATGGGGGCAGAAGCCAAGGATAGGGGGCTGCGTACCAACCCAAGAAGAAAAAACCTAGGGATACCAGGGCGTTAATGACCATGGAGACGGTGCGCCGTCGTAGTGGCTCCTCACGCCCAACATTGGCGCACTGGGCCCCGAGCAAACCCAAAGTGGCCTGGGAAGGGCTCAAAACCAGGGCGCAACCAAGTAGTCCGACACATACTGTGGCAGTCCAACGCGCAGCACGGTGCCAGCTAGGGCCGGAATTAATGGCGGTTAGTGAAGACCAAAACCAGCGGTGCCCACGCCCTAACTTTCGGCGTGAGTCTAGCCAAGCAGCTGACAGTGAGTTTGGTGGTGAGGGGGAGTCTTTGGCTGGGCCCACGAGCTCAGGATAGGACATAAAGTTTAAAGTGTGTCAGCTCACATCAAATAGTGGGAATGATTCACCCTCTAGCAAAGTTGAGCTAGGTGGACTCAAGAAGAGAGTTGACAGCCACTGGCTCAACTTGAATACTTGAGTAAAGACATTACAGACAGAACAAACAAGGAGCACACACTATGGCACGCGCTGTGGGTATTGACCTAGGAACCACCAACTCTGCTATCTCCGTCCTTGAAGGCGGGGAGCCCACCATCATCCCTAACGCTGAAGGCGGCCGCACTACCCCTTCAGTAGTAGCTTTCTCCAAGGCCACCGGCCCTGACGCCAAGCCCGAGATTCTGGTTGGCAACATCGCCAAGCGTCAGGCTGTAACCAACGTTGACCGCACTATCTCCTCCGTCAAGCGCCACATGGGCACCGACTGGAAGGTGAACATTGACGGCAAGGACTACAACGCCCAGCAGATTTCGGCCTTCATCCTGGCCAAGCTAAAGGCCGACGCCGAGGCTTACCTGGGCGAGCCCGTCACCAACGCGGTTATCACCGTCCCCGCCTACTTCAACGACGCTCAGCGTCAGGCCACCAAGGACGCCGGTACCATTGCCGGCCTCAAGGTTGACCGTATCGTCAACGAGCCCACCGCAGCCGCCCTGGCTTACGGCCTCGAAAAGGGTAAGGAAGACGAGCTCATCTTGGTATTCGACCTCGGTGGCGGTACCTTCGACGTCTCCCTGCTTGAGGTTGGTAAGGACGACGACGGCTTCTCCACCATTCAGGTGCGCGCCACCGCCGGTGACAACCGCCTCGGTGGTGACGACTGGGACGACCGTATCGTCAAGTGGCTGATCGACCGCGTAAAGTCCAACACCGGTGTAGACCTGTCCAAGGACAAGATCGCCATGCAGCGTCTGCGCGACGCCGCTGAACAGGCCAAGAAGGAACTGTCCAGCGCCATGAGCACCACCATCAACCAGCAGTACCTATCCATGGGCCCCGATGGCACCCCGATCCACCTGGACGAGAAGCTAACCCGCGCCCAGTTCGAGGAAATGACCGCTGACCTGCTAGAGCGCACCAAGCTGCCGTTCCACAAGGTAATCGAGGATGCCGGCGTAAAGCTCAGCGACATTGACCACGTGGTGCTGGTGGGTGGTTCCACCCGTATGCCCGCTGTCAGCGACGTTGTCCGCCAGCTGACCGGTGGCAAGGAGCCCAACAAGGGCGTTAACCCCGACGAGGTTGTGGCCGTTGGTGCCGCCCTGCAGGCCGGTGTTATCCAGGGTGACCGCAAGGACGTGCTGCTGATCGACGTGACCCCGCTGTCCCTGGGTATCGAAACCAAGGGTGGCATCATGACCAAGCTGATCGAACGCAACACCGCCATCCCGGCTCAGCGCAGCGAGATCTTCTCCACCGCTGAAGACAACCAGCCTTCCGTGCTGATCCAGGTCTACCAGGGTGAGCGTGAGTTCGCCCGTGACAACAAGCCGCTGGGTACCTTCGAGCTGACCGGTATCGCCCCGGCCCCGCACGGTGTGCCCCAGATCGAGGTTTCCTTCGACATCGACGCCAACGGCATCGTGCACGTGTCCGCTAAGGACAAGGGCACCGGCAAGGAGCAGTCCATGACCATCTCCGGTGGCAGCGCCCTGCCCAAGGAGGACATCGACCGCATGATCAAGGAAGCCGAAGCTCACGCCGCCGAGGACAAGAAGCGTCGTGAAGAGGCTGAGACCCGCAACGCCGCTGAGCAGCAGGCCTACGCCATCGAGAAGCTACTGCGCGAGAACAAGGACAAGCTGCCCGAGGACGTCCACTCTGAGGTTTCCGCAGCTGTTGCCGACCTGAAGAAGTCCCTTGAGGGCGACGACATCAACGCCGTACGCACCGCTCAGGACAAGCTCAACGAAGTAGGCCAGAAGATCGGTCAGGCCCTGTACGCCTCCGAGCAGGCCGGCCCTGCCGCTGGCAGTGGCTTCCCCGGCGCCTCCGCTGGCTCACAGCCTAAGGCCGACGACGACATCGTTGACGCCGAAATCGTTGATGACGAGGACAACAAGTGAGCACTGAGCCCTCAAACGAGGACCTACAGGCCCTAGCTGACCAGGTTAACGAGGCCTTCGCTGAGGCTGACGTGACCGACGCCGTCGACGCCGCCAACCAGGCCGCCCAGGACGCGGCCGACGCGGCCCAAGACGCAGCCGACGCCGCCCAGGAGGCGGCCGAGGCCGGTCAGGTCACTGCCCAGGAGTTACAGGTCAAGCTAGACGAGACCACGGACCAGCTGGCCCGCGCCCACGCTGACCTGTACAACCTGCAGCAGGAGTACAACGCCTATGTGCGTCGCTCTCGCGAACAGGCTGCCTCTCACCGCGAAGCCGGCGCCCAGCAGGTCACTGAAGCACTAATTCCGGTCTTGGATGAGATCGAACTAGCCCGCCAACACGGGGACCTGGTTGGTTCCTTTGAAGCGGTGGGCAGCAAAATTGAGAACATCTTGAAAGACAAGTTCTCACTTACCCGCTTTGGCCAGGCCGGGGACGTATTCGACCCTAACCTGCATGAAGCCCTGATGGCAGTGGATTCCACTGAAGTCACCGAACCTACGGTGAACCTGGTGATCCAGCCCGGTTACATGCTCGGCGAGCGCGTGGTCCGCCACGCTCGCGTGCAGGTCGCCAACCCGGCCTAAGCACCATGCAAATAACGACGGCGCAGGTGAGCTTTTACCTGCGCCGTCGCTATAAAAAATAAAGTCGCTAAAGAAAATAGCGGCACCCAAAACAGAAACTATTAATGACTTTCCCCTTATTTAGGAGGTGGGGACCACATTATGGCCAGTCAAGACTGGATGACTAAGGATTTTTACGCGGTACTAGGTGTTGCTAAAGACGCTGACGCCACCGCCATCAAGAAGGCTTACCGCAAGCTAGCCAGGCAGTACCACCCGGATCGTAACGCTGACAATCCCGAGGCTGCGAAGAAGTTCAAAGAGGTCAGCGAGGCCTACGCGGTGCTCTCTAATGAGCAAGACCGCAAGCAATATGACGCTATCCGTTCCATGGCTGGCGGCGGTGCGCGCTTCACCTCCGGTTCAGGTGGGGCCAACGCGGGCTTTAATGACCTGTTTGGCTCCATGTTTGGCGGCGGCGCGAGCTCAGGCGGTTTCGCTGGCGGCACGGCTGGCGCCGACATCAACATTGATGACCTGATGAACATGTTTGGCGGCTACTCTTCGCCTACACGCGGCCGCGACGGACGCCCCGGACCTTTCAACTTCAGCTTCTCGCGCCCCAAGCGCGGTCAGGATGTAGTCACTGACGCTACGCTGGAATTCCGTGACGCCGTCAACGGCACCATGGTGGAAATTACTGCTGACGGGCGGGCCGTTAAGGTGCGTATCCCGGCGGGGGTTAAGGACGGGCAAAAGATCCGTCTGCGCGGTAAAGGCCGCCCCGGCACCGACGGCGGCGACGCCGGCGACATGGTGGTTAACATCAAGGTTCGCCCCCACCCGGTGTTCAAGCAGGACGGTAAAGATCTGCGCCTGAGTGTGCCCATCTCGCTGAAGGAAGCTGCCCTGGGCGGCGTCGTTGAGGTACCTAACTTTGACGGCACTTTCAGCAAGATTAAGGTCAAGCCGGGCACGTCGTCGGGAAGCGTGGTGCGACTGCGTGGAAAGGGCGCCCACACCCCCAAGGGCAACACTGACCTGCTGGTCACCTTGGAGGTGGCGGTGCCCAAGCAGCTATCTGCTGAGGCCCGTAAGGCTCTGGAAGAATTCGACGCCGCCATGGGTGACGCCGACCCGCGCGCTAAGCTCAAAGAAGCGGTATCCAAGTGAAACGCCGTGGCCAGGGGATCGGCTTACTAGAGTCTGACGCCCGCCACCGGGCCGTATACGCGGTGTCCGTGGCCGCGCAAATGGCCGGGATGCACCCGCAAACGCTGCGCCAATATGACCGCCTGGGCTTAGTTAGTCCCAGGCGGGCGCGTGGGCGCGGGCGGCGTTACTCCTATAGCGACGTCGAAAAACTGCGCTATATCCAAACCCTCAGCCAAGCCGGAATTAACTTAGAGGGGATCCGCCGGATTTTGCTGCTCGAAGAGCAAAACGCTGCCCTGCAAGCAGAAAATCGCATTTTGCGTTGGCGTATTAACGCAGGTGCGCGCGTTTTTGCGGCGGGCAGTGATGGTGAAGTACAAGTCACTGTGCAACGCGGATCCAGACGAAACTAAGGTTTTCGAGTTAGGCTAAGGGGGAGTCCATCAGGGCTAACCCATAACTGGGTATTAAAAGCCCCAAGAAAATCTAACTGGAGGCAGACTTTTATGACTGACTACAACCAGGTTCCCCAGCCCCAGCAGCCCTACGGTGCTCCGGCTCCCGCTACTGACATCCCTGCCCCCGCAGGTGCCTACTACGGTGCCCCCTCTGCTCAGACCGCTGCCGGTGGCGTACAGCTAGACGCCTACGGTAACCCGATTGTGGCCGCCAGCGCTCCGGCTGTTGGCTACGACCCCAACGCTTACGCCGCTCAGCAGGGCTACGGCGCTTACCCGCCGGCCGCCCCGGCCCAGCCCAGCCCGATTGGTGCGCTGTTCGACTTTGGTTTCAAGCAGTCCTTTGCCCTAACCGGCGCCAAGCTGGCTAACCTGACCATCACCGTCACCGCCATCTTCACCTGGCTGATCTGTGCGGGTGCTGCTGCTAACACCAAGAGTGTGGCGGTATTCTTCAGCACCGCCATTTATGGTGGTGGCTATGGCAGTGACTCGAATGGCTTTGTGGCCTTCCTGATCTCTTTGCTGCTGGGCTTCCTGCCCACCGTGGCTGTGATTGTGCTCGGCCGCCTGTTCGTGGAGAACGTGGTTGCTAACGTCAAGCAGGAGCAGGTTGCTAGCGAGACCCTAGAGCTGCTGCGTCAGGCCAAGTGAGCGATTACCAAACTGAGGACGGCCAGCCCAAATACGGGGTTCGTTTGAACCCGCAGGAGCTGGCCGTTCTGCGTGAAAAGCAGGCTCGCGAGGCTGAGCGTGAGCGTGAGGCTAAGGCGCGGCGTCTGGCTGAGCGTCGGGCTAAACGACGCGCCGCTAAGCGCGATTTTGCTGCCGCTGAGGCGGAGTATGTTAGGCGGGCCCGCGAACGCGAACGTGAGCGCGAAGCCGAGCATGAGGCTGAGCGTGACCATGAAGGTCAGGCCGGGCGTGAGGGGCGCTCTGACCACGTTTATGACCGCTATGACAACATAACCGGAAGCTATAGTTACTGGTCTGACGATAAGGATCGCGCTGACCGTGAGGATCGTAAGTCTTCTTGTGATGAGAGGACGGACGCTCCAGGCCACTCGGCTGTCCGTGAGGGCTATAACGTTACTAACGACGACGACGAACCGGCTGGGCACTACCGCCTGGCTCCCGGAGGGCGTTTTGTCTACCGGGCTGTACCCCGTAAGAAGAAGCAACGCGGCCGCTGGCGCCTGTTTATTATCGGCGTGTTCATGATGCTGGTGGTGCCCATGGCGACCCTGGCTGGTTCTGTGTTGTACCTGACGGGAGGCCCTGGTTTCTTTAAGGCGGGGCAGGCGGTGCCCGAGTCTGGGCAGGTGGCCCTAGAAGCCAAGACTAACTATATGGTCTACCCTTTGACCACAATGGACGTTGATAGCTGTAGCGTGAGCGATCCAGCTGGCAAAGCGGTGGCCTATAAGGAAGGCAGTTCGCAGTTCCCGCCGGGAAGTTTTACCTCAACCACTGCTGGCACCTATGTGATTAAGTGTCAAAACACTAAGGACACCAAGGTGGTGGGGCCGCCTATGCACATAGAGCGCTTAGATACTTTGTCTATTGTGACTAACCTGGGCTTTGGCGTGGCCATAGCTGGCGTCTGGGTGACTATTGTGGGCTGGCGTAGAGCCCGCGCCCAAGGGCGCAAATAGACGCCAAATAGATACGCCTGCGCCCGCCAAAATTTGGCGGGCGCAGTTTTGTTGGTATTGGCTGCTGCATTAGTACAGGGGCTCTGCATTAGTACAGGGGCTCTGCATTAGTACAGGGGCTCTGTGCTAGTGCGAGGTCAATTTGGTTAGGCAGCGGCTAGCGCTTGGGCTAGCTTTATCAGCGCCCGGGGTCGAAATCGTTGTGGAAACCGATCGTGGCCAGCTCTACGCTCTGGTCTGGTAGCAACCAGTAGTACAAGCGCGGCGCCCCAGGGCTGTTCTGCTTGACGTAAACCTTGTGTGAGATAGCGTCATCCTGCTGACGGGTTACTGCCGGGCAGTTGTTGTTGGGTCCATCGCGGTTAATACGGTCAACTTCCACAATGCCGGACCAGTTGTTGGATCGGGGAGCGCGCGAAATACCGCAGATAATCTCGGTGCAGATACGCACCAGACGAGCATATTCGTTTGGCAGCGTCTCTTTAGCGTCCTCAAGGAACCCATCCTTAATGGTGTAATCCTTAAGTGGGTAATTTTCACGTAGTTTGCTGTCGATAGTATTCCAGCAAATCTCAATATCGAGCTTAAACCTAGCGTAATCGCTAAGCTTTAGGTCAGGGTGGGTAAACCAATCTTTAGTGAGCTTAGAGTTTGGCTCAGCTACAGGATTACCGGATTTCTTAAGGCGGTTAACTTGTTGCCTTAATTTACGCATCTCACTTTGTGCGTTATCGCGTTCTTTTTCTGCCTCAAGGCGTTCCTGATCAGCAACCCTGACTTGGCCTTGGAAGTAGTCCCTCTGACTTGCAGTTCTTTCTAGTTCTGACTGCATTTGGACTAGCTCGATCTTAATGCTGTTGAGCCGCCCTTGCACCTGATCTAACTGCTGGTTTAGGTGCTCGTTTTCCATAATTAGAGCCTCATCAGATGCTTGGCTGGTAGCTAACTCCTTGGCGTCAAATAGCTCCTGTTTTACTTCTGCTAGTTCCTGTTCAATCTGCCATTTTTGGGCGTCCAGCTCGTCAATGTAGTCCATGTCGAGCTTGTGAGCTTCGGTCTCTTCCTCAAGTTCTGCGATCCGCTGCTTAAGCTCCTGGGTCTGCTGTTCAAGCAGTTGGTCCTGTTGCTCGAGCTCCTGGGCTTGCTGAATCAACTGCGCAGCCTGACCAACAATGGTCTGCTTAGCAATTTCCAGGCTGATGTCGGGTTCGCTAGTAACGCTGGGTAGATCCTGGCTGAAAGTGGTTGAGGCGTTACTTGTGGCAATGTTTAGCCTAGGCCGCATCTGCAGCCATTTTGAGAAAGCCTTTTTGTCTAACACGGATACACCTTCCTTGATGATGTGAGTATGTAAGTACCTCCACTTAGCTAATAATTGGAAAGCTTCTTAGGGGAGGTCTGATCAGTCTATACCTTTAGGTTGCTACGCGAGGCGATTTTGCTCAGGTTTCGCGCACAGTAAACAAACTAATTTAAGGTAAATATTTAAACCCATAACGAAGAACTAATTTAAAAATCTAAAGTTAATCTTGAGGTGTAGAATTGTTCTGGTGTGACTGGTGTTAAGTAATTAGGTCTGTAAATAGTCGATATGAAGCCTTAGCTAGAGGTGGTTAGAGTGTTCTTATGTGAGGCAGATGGTGAAACTTGATGATTGAAACACCTATCGTTTAGAGGTTCGTCGATGCCGATATTACAAGTTATAATGGTTAATGAGCGATACTCTGTTGTATCGGAGGGGG